>Ga0114921_10000511_pt1 | contig 16501 bp, 13 predicted proteins | sample BentaG_FD_87016 | JGI IMG/M metagenome (GOLD analysis project Ga0114921, IMG submission 87016) | Deep subsurface microbial communities from South Atlantic Ocean to uncover new lineages of life (NeLLi) - Benguela_00093 metaG | ecosystem: Environmental > Aquatic > Marine > Oceanic > Sediment ...
AGAGTTCCCAAATGATGGTTGCTGGTGGAGCCAGGAAAAGCACGGCTTTTGATATCCAGCCAAAAGGAACGAAACTCAGTGCCCTTGGGGAAATTGCCAGCAATGATGCCCCGTTGGGGACCGAAAAATGTCTTATGAGTACTCCCAGTAATCACATCGGCTCCTTCTTCCCAAGGCAACTGAAAAGCTCCGCATAAGCCCAGCACATGAGCCATATCATACATGATAACTGGCCGTGGTTCCCAATCCTTAACTCTTTCAGAAACAAACTTCACAGGCTCTTGATAGATAAACATGCTCTTGCCGAATATCACAAGCTCTGGTTTATGCCGTTCCAAGACCTCTGCCAGCTTATTAAGATCAGGTTTGTAAGGGTTTTCTTTAAGAACCGGGAAATTTATCACATTATCCTTACCTGTCTCCAGGTTTTTTTCCACAAAATTAAAGAGGGCTCCCATGGGCTGAGAGCTGAGATGCCCTCCTTTAGTTAATTCATTATTTATTACACATCTTATTCTCCGGAAAGGCTGGCCCGGAGGACGGTTTCGGTTTAAAAATCGTACCAGTCCTTTGAATACAACTTCATTTGCCATCTGACCGCTTATAGGCCTTAATTCGACTTCGGAACATCCTAAAAATTGAGCCAGTTCCCTTCTTACCTCCTCTTCGACTTCTCTGATAAAATCTGTCCCTTGATAGAAGTAGATTTCTTCTCCTTTCATTTTTCTATGCTCGGCATAACGGCCTGAAGGGTCAGATATCTCGCACATTTTTGCCAGGATAGATGGAGTTGTTTCAGATGGAATCAGGTTAAAGGATTCTTTCTGCCTCCAGTTATTGTTCTGTTCAATTTTTTGAGATAAGGAATAAACTTTCTCGTAAAATGAAGACATGGCTCTCACTCCTCTTCAATTTATTTGAAATTTTTTTCTTCTATTTGGAAAATCTTCTTAATTCTTCTTCGATGGTGCCCCTCCTCAAATTCAGTTTCAAGCCATATTTTAACAATCTCGAGAGCTTCATCCAGAGGAATTATTCTTCCTCCCAATGTTAAGCAATTTGAATCATTATGTTTTCGGCTTATTTCAGCCGTATATCCATCGCAGCAGGGAGTAGCTCTAACCCTCTTATATTTATTGGCCACAACAGCCATTCCCAGCCCAGTTCCGCAGATCAAAATTGCCCGTTCATATTCTCCTGAGGAAACTTTTTGGACAGCTTTTTCAGCATAATCCACATAATCGACTCTCTCATCAGGTCCACAGCCAAAATCATGGGGTTCAATTCCCCTTTTGGAAAGATAACTCAAGATTCCTTGTTTAAGCTCAAATCCAGCGTGATCCGAAGATAAGGCAATCTTCATTTTTCTCTCCTTTCAAATAGCACCTTCAATGAATCCGCAGGAATCAGGGATTTTCAAGATCTTTAAGATGATTTTTGGGCGTTCTTGTTAAACTAAATAAACGAGATGGACGAAACAAACGAAATGACTATTCTATTAGCTTGGCAGCTTGGGGAAAAACTTCAATGGCTTTTAAAACGACAGGGTCCGTCTCTACATAAACTTTTCTCCCCATCTCCATTCCCCATAGGAATGAAAATATTTCTCCCTTCAATTCTCTTTTTATTTCTTTCTGGGCCTGAGCAAATTTTTCCGGATCAAATTTAATTCTATTCCTCAGAAGATAATCTTTAAAATCTTCGATGACTTCAGAATCGATCACAAAATCCTTTCCAACTACTGTCTTATCTTTAAAACTTTCAAGGGGGGCTTCATCTTTTTCGATAAAAATAAACTTCCTTGAAAGGGGCGTTTTATGTTCGACGAACTTTTTCGCGTAGAAAAAAAACGCTCCTTTACTCTTTAGCTCGAACCAGAAACGAGATAAAGAAACCTTGACTTCAAAATCCGGAGAAATTCCTCCCTGACCCAAAACTTTTCTTCCTCCTGAAGTGAATTTTACTTCCCTCTCCTCCTCTGGTGTTTCCTTTCTTGCTATATAATCTTCGATGTAAGTAAAGTCTCTTTGAATAGACCTGCCGCTTGGAGTTAAATACTTTCCTGTAGTTAACGCAACCGCTGTTTTGGATTTCAAGGGAAAGACTGTCTGCACCAGCCCTTTACCCCAGGAATTCTCGCCAACAATTACTCCCCTGTCACTATCCTTTATAGCTCCGGCTACTATCTCAGATGCACTGGCACTTCCGCGATTAATCAGAATCACAAGGGGAAGTTTTTCATGCTGATTGGTTCGCTTAGCCCGAAATTCCTGATCATATTTTTTTGTTCTCCCTTTGATGGTAACAATAAGGGTTTCTTTGGGAAGAAATTCATCGGAAATATTTACAGCTTGTAATAAAGGGCCTCCGGTGTTAGCCCTAAAATCAAGAATGAGCCTCTTCATCCCTCTCTCAGACAGGGCCTCCATTTTTTCTTTAAATTCTCTGGTTGTGGTCTCTGCAAAGTTACGGATAAAAACATACCCAATCTCCTCCTGGAGAATGAAAGCATAGGGAACACTGCGGAGAGGGACTTCACCTCGAACTACAGTCATCTCTAAGGGTTCATCTAAACCTTCGCGGACAATAGTTATGTTGACTTTTGTTCCTTTGGGCCCTCTCAATTTTTCAACGGCTTCGAGGGTTGTTATAGGCTTTGTACTCTCACCGTTGACATGGGATATAATATCCCCGGCCTGAATGCCCAATTTATAGGCTGGAGTTCCCTCGATAGGAGAAATGACGACTAAACGGTCTTCCTGCTTCTGAATCTGTATACCCAACCCGTAAAATTTCCCCTTGTATTCTTCTCTCATCCGAGCTAAATTGCTCGGCTCGAGAAAATGAGAATGGGGATCTAAAGTTTGAAGCAATCCTTTTATGGAGGAATAAGCGAGTTCTTCATGGTTTATCTCGTGAAAATAATTATTCTCAACAATGGAAACGATAGAGGAGATTTTCTTCAAATACACGTCCCAAACATCCTCAACTCTGGCAGGAAGAAGAATGAGGACAAAGGTTAAAAGGCTAAAAAGAAGTATTTTTCTCTTCATGGTGATAGTTTAGAATTTTTATACTACCAGAGGACCTGGGCCTTGTAAAGTTATTATTGACTTAGGTAAGCCTTTCATTTTCCGTGATGGAAGAGGATATTTAAGGATCAGCCTGCGTGGTTCAAAAACACTGACCTGTGCTTCCCTTCCAACGATTTTTTCAATCACCCAGCCTGACCCATTGTTGTCCTCCAGAGACCCTCTCTCTTTCACAGATTTGGAAATACTTCCTTGACTTATCCCGAACGAAGAGCTATATTTTCTTTTACATTCTGATTTTTGAAGCAAAATGTTCGGAAACATCGGACTCCCTGAATTAATTGTCATCCTGGCCATTGCCCTCCTCATTTTTGGGCCAAAAAAGCTGCCTGAAGTGGGCAAATCTATTGGAAGGGCTCTCAGAGAATTACGAAGGACTTCCGATGAAATCAAGGAAAAAATCGAAGAGGAAATTCAAACCGAAGAGTTCCGCGATATAAAAGACGAGCTGGAAAAGGACACAAAAGAGAATGAGGAAGGTAAAAAAATATCCTGATGAGATGACCTTCCTTGAACATCTCGAAGACCTCAGAAAAAGAATTTTCTACTCTTTTCTCGCTGTCGTGCTTGGCGTCATTCCTTGCTGGATGTTCCACAAAGTTATCTTCGATATAATAGCCCGCCCAGTAACTCAATATTTGCCTGAAGGTGAAAAATTAGCCTACACAACCCTGATGGCTCCCTTTATGCTCTACATCAAGATTTCCTTTATAACGGCCATCTTTCTCGCTTCCCCCTTTCTTTTCTTACAGTTCTGGTATTTTATCGCTCCAGGCCTTTACAAAAGGGAAAAAAAATATGTCATTCCCTTTGTTCTTTTTACCACCATTTTTTTCTGTCTTGGAGCTCTATTTGGATACTTCGTCGCTTTCCCCTTCGCCTGCAACTTTTTTCTCAAGATGGGGAGTGATTTCCAGCCGGTTATCACTGTTGACAAATATTTCAGCTTAGCTCTCAGAGTCATACTGGGAATTGCCTTAGTTTTTGAATTGCCCACTCTGGTGTTTTTCCTCTCAAGGATGGGGATAATTACGCCCAGATGGATGATTAAAAAATTCAAGTATGCGGTGCTGGTCATTTTCATCGTTGCTGCCATAATCACTCCCACTCCAGATATGGTGACTCAAAGTATTATCGCTATCCCCATGCTCATTCTTTATGGCGTGAGCATTATTATCGCCTCCATCTTCGGCAAGAAGGAAAAAAAGAAAGAAGAAAGTTCCGAGGAAGACTTAGCGGGATAGAATGAGGAGCAAAGAGAAAGTCATTATTCGAAAATCTCCCCAATACGACCCAATAGCCATTGAAAAAATAATAAAAGAAGGCCTGGAAGAATTTGGCCTTGGTCCAAAAATTGGGGGAAAAATTACCATAAAGCCCAATGTTGTCATGGCCCATCCCAAAGTCGCTCCCTCAGCTTTCACTCGCCCTGAATTCCTCCAGGGCCTCCTTCAAGCCCTTGAGAAGGAAAAAAAGGATAATTCTCGAATCGTCATTGCTGAAAAGAGCGGTACAGGGACACCCACTTTCAGAATATTTAGGAGGGCTGGTTACTATAAGTTGAAAAAGAAACACAGGATAAAAATTCTTCCCATTGAGGAGGCAAGAAAAAAGACCATTCCCCTGCTGAAGGGAAAAATCCATAAAAAAATTACAACTGCCAGAGAAATCGTGGACAACGATTTTCTTATCTATGCTCCCAAGCTGAAAAGCAATGTCCTGTCTCAAGGCTTGACAGGAGCCATTAAACTCAACATTGGCCTCCTTCTGGACAGGAAAAGAATGTGGAATCACAACTTCAACCTGGATGAAAAAATTATCGACCTTCTTGAAGTCGGCTCTCCTGATTTTATCGCTACAGACGCCATTGAAATCGCCATGGGAGGTAACCAGTTTACCCAACATGGCCGCCATTTAGGAATCATTATTATGGCCGATAATTCCCTAGCCCATGATGTCGTCTGCGCTCATATCTTTCATCTTGACCCTGCCAAAATTCATCATCTCCGCTTGGCCCATGAGCGAGGGTACGGACCCCTTCACCTGGAAGAGATAGAAATTAAGGGAGACATACCTTTTTCAGAAATCCAAAGGAAAACAAAAGGCTGGAAAACAGGATACATTAAGGTGCACGAATTAGACAGTCATATTAAAATCCTCAGCGGCGAACCATACTGCACTGGTGGGTGTCATGGCATCTTCTTGGATTGGCTCTATATGATTAAAGACAGAAAGCCAGAGCTCTGGAAAAATCTCCCGCCGTGGACAGTAGTCATAGGAAAATACAGAGGCGACGTTTCAGCCGAGAGATTGTTGGTAATTGGCAGCTGTTCTGAAATCCAGGGAGAGGTGAAAGCCCGAAAACGAAGGAAGCTCAAAGGCTGCCCCCCAAAGCACAAAGACCTCGTCCTCTGGCTCTTCCTGAAAACAGGCATCCTTAACCCCATTTTCAGGCTTGATTTAATCATGGATGCTTATCCATTTTTATTCTTCTCCTGGTGTAAAAGATTCCTCAGCGGCCGGTTCTAATAATCAATGAAAAAACAACCCAGGCTTATCGGGTTAACAGGAACAAACGGAGCAGGAAAAGGAGAAGTTGCTGCTTTTCTGGTAAAAAAAGGATACAGTTACTTCTCCTTATCTGATTTGATTCGAGAAGAATTGATAAAGAAAGGCGATGAGGCAAACAGAAACAACCTCATAAAAACGGGAAATCAACTTAGAGAAAAATTTGGGGCTGATATTCTTGCTCGCTTGGTTGTGAAAAAAATCAAAGGAAAAGCAGTGATAGACAGCATTCGAAATCCCGAAGAAGTGCAGTACTTAAGGAGGCAAAGAAATTTTCTCCTCCTCGCCATTGATGCCCCTGTCGAGTTAAGATACAAGAGAGTAAAAAAGAGAGGGAGAAAAGAGTCCGCTTCAAACCTTCAAGAATTCATCCAGAAGGAAAAAGAAGAGATGACAAGTTATAGCCGAGGGCAGCAATTACGCAATTGCCTGAATTTGGCGGACATAACAATCATCAACGATGGCTCTTTGGAAGATTTAGGTAAAAAGCTGGAGGCTCTGTTATGAAAGGAAAAAGAATATCCAAAGACGAATATTATCTGGGAATTGCCAAGGAAGTATCGCGGAAAAGCACCTGTTTTCGACGTTTCCTGGGAGCCATCATTATTCGCGATGACCAAATCATCTCCACAGGATATGTGGGAGCACCAAGGAAAACCAGAGATAGTCTTGAGCACGGCTTCTGCCTCAGGGATAAGCTCAACATCCCGCATGGCCAGCGCTACGAGCTGTGTCGAAGCGTTCACGCTGAGCAGAACGCAATCATAAATGCCGCCAGAGCTGGAGTCGGTCTTTTGGGGGGCGACATGTACATCTACGGCAGTGATTATGGCCAAGACGAACCCATAAATGCCTTCCCCTGTTTCATATGCAAAAAAATGATTATCAATGCCGGTCTCAAGCGAATCATCTGCTCCACAGCCAAAGATAAAATGAAGATTTTTTTGGTCAGTGATTGGGTAAGGGAATGGCAGGAAGGGGATATTCTTGATACCACCCATCAGTATGGAAAACGGATAAAAAAATGAATTCATTAAAAAAGCTTTTACATCTGTTTCTCTTTCTCTTCATTATTCTCTTGATCAGACCTTCTATTCTTACTCTCTCAGCTCAAGAAACACCTTCAGTTCCCCATGCTGAAGAAAACTTGCTTAAGCTTTTAGGCATCACGCTTTCTCCTGAATCCGTTGATTATGTGCAGAACAAAACGCAATTTCAGCTCCACACCCTGCTTACAGAACAACGCCATCCAAAAACCTGGAACTTAAGCGAAATAATCAAGAAGGATTGCTCGGCGGGACTGGAAACGCTTTTCTCTGTGGATGAGGATATAGTGAAGCGCCTTGAAACTCTGACAAAAGAAAAAGAAACTTTGGAGCAACTCGTTCAGGCAATCGAAGAAGCACTCCTTAATGAACACAAAATATACGTCTATGGCTGCGGTGCAACAGGCCGTTTGGCCAAGCAGATGGAAAGCACTTTCTGGCGCCCTTTCTGGCGAAAGGTAAAAGAAAAGGAGAAGATTTGGTCTAAAATCAAACCTTTTCTCGGCGATTCAATTGAAGAACAGCTTATTGGAGAGATGACAGGGGGCGACCGGGCCCTGATAAGTTCCTTGGAAGGATTCGAAGACCTCCAGCTTATCGGCCGCCTTCAGCTTGAGGATCGCAAAATAAAGAGAGGTGACGTGGTTATCTGTGTCACTGAAGGTGGAGAAACATCTTCTGTCATCGGAACCATTCTAGCAGCTTTAAACCAGTGGAAAGAAGGTAAGGCTTATAATCCCCGACACACGAGAAAGAAGCTCTATTTTGTCTACAACAACCCTGATGAAAGGCTCCTTCCCTTTGACCGGAGTCGAAAAGTTATTGAAGAAGAGGGAATCACCAAGATAAATCTGACCACAGGGCCCCAGAGTATAACTGGCTCTACCCGCCTGCAAGCTACAACCATCGAGACCTTTGTTATCGGCCATATCCTCCAGACCGCCCTGGAACGCACCCTCAAAAGATTTCTCTCCAAGAAAGAAATGGCAAAACTTGGCTTCAGCCACAAGCTCAGCTTGGAAGAGAAGCTCGAAGCCTTTTCTTCTATCCTCCAAGAAGTGAAAAGAAAACTCCCTTCTTTAGCCAAATTCACAGAACTGGAAGCTCAGACCTACAGGAGGGGACATTTCTCCACCTATTTTGCCCAAAAGGGCTTGATTACTGTCTTTATAGACAGTACTGAAAGAAGCCCGACCTTCCGCCTTTTTCCTCTGGATACAGTCGATGAACCAAGAAGAAAGTGCTGGATTCAGGTCTGGACACCTGCTGCCAGCCTTCAAGATGCCTGGCGTGCTTTTCTTGGTCGTCTTTTCAGAGGATTATCCTCAGAATTCTACAAAAAGCCCTTTGAAGGAGAAATAGAGGACCCTTACCTTAAGAAAGCAGCCATAGAGAGCCTTAAGAAGGCAGGAGATGAACAGCAGTTCCTCTATGATTTTTCTTTCTCTGAGTTCAACTTGAAAAACAGAGGTCCCGGTGAAGGTGACTTGGGAGTCCTTGTTTCTCTAACACCTGAAGAAAGGGAGTTTAAAAAAGACAGCTCTTCTTTCCGAAAATTCATCGACCTTTTTATGAAAAAAGGCGCAAGGGTTTCCTTAATTCTTATCACAAGTCAAACATCAAAAGAAATATCGAAACTCGTCTCCAAACTACCTGATTTTGAAGAAGAAGGAAAAGATTCCTTCATAGTGTTGGAGATAAAAGATAAGAATGACCCTTTTAGTCTCAATAAGCAGATAGCCCTTAAAATCCTTCTTAATACCCATTCAACAGGAGTTATGGCGCATCTGGGGAAAGTTATCGGGAACACCATGACCAATGTCAGCCCCAGCAACCTCAAGCTCATCGGCCGAGCTACCTACCTCATCCAATCTCACGTGAATGACATCCTAAGCCGTCCCGAGTGGGTCAAGCTTCACGGCCTCAGGAAGCCCATCTCTTACGGCGAAGCCAATGCTGTTTTGTTTGAAGCTATAAGATTCCTAAAAAATGATAAGAAGGAGACAAGTCAGACCGCTGAAGTCGCCCTCTCCATAATCCGCATTCTTGAATCTCTCCGTCTTAAAAAAGGTTTTTCCCAGAAAGAAGCTCTTACTCTAGTTAGAAAAACTGGACTAAGTCAATATCTTTCGAATATCATTAATCAAAAATAATAAGCAACCCTCCAACTGATAGAGGCATTTTTTTACCTTCACCTTTTTAGGTGATACAAAAAAGAAAAAAATCCCCCTTAAAATCATCCCTAAAGAGGATTGATTAACCTTCTAAAATTTGCCATAAAAACAAGACTAACAGAAATAATTAAGGAGCAAACAGAAAAAAGCTTGCGTATTTTGCTGCGAGGAGAATGGATCGTGGACGCAAGTCATTAAAGCGATTATTTGGAAGAAAAGCATTCAAGAGTATTAGCAATTGGACCTGACCAAAATGGGGGAAAAATTTAAAGAAACGATAAGAGATACAATCAACGAAGCCCCCTGGGGTACGCATATTTGCTTATTTTACCAGTCCAGAAAAGATTTAATCGATATCCTGGTCCCTTATTTCAAAGCAGGATTAGAAAAAAATGAATTCTGCATGTGGGTGACTTCAGAACCTTTACCTGTGGAGGAAGCAAAGGCATCGTTAAAAAAGGTGGTAAAGAATTTAGACAATTCTATTAGAAAAGGTCAGATAGAGATACTCGACGCCAGCCATTTGTACACCAAATCAGGGAAATTCGAGGCTGACAAGGTGTGGAAGGGATGGGTCAAGAAAGAGAGGGATGCTTTAAAAAAGGGATTTAATGGGCTCCGTCTTGCCGGAGATACTTCTTGGCTTGGAAACAAAGGCTGGAGAAATTTCGCTGATTATGAATCAATGGTAAACAAAGTTATCAGCAAACATCGAATGGCTGCCATTTGTTCCTATTTTCTTGACAGATGTGGAGCATCCGAAGTCATAGATGTGGTCAGCAACCATCAATTGGCTCTTCTTAAGAAGAGAGGGAAATGGGAGCTTATTGAAAGCTCTGAGCGCAAGAAGACAGATAAAGTTCAAGTTTCTCTATATAAAATTTCTGAGTCCGCCCATTCAGCTGAGAATCTTGAAGAGCTCTATCGTTCAATCCATAACGCAATTACTGAGCTGATGCCTGCCAAGAATAACTTTTACATTGCTCTCTATGATGCAGCATCTAAGATGCTCAGCTTCCCCTATTTCGTTGATGAATATGAGGGGAATCCCGGACCTCAAAAGCTCGGAAAAGGATTGACTGAGTACGTTCTTCGGACAGAAAAACCTCTGCTGGCATCCCCTAAAGTGTTTGATGAGCTTGAAAAGAGAGGCGAGGTAGAAACAATTGGACCGCCATCTATTGATTGGCTTGGTGTCCCTTTAAAAACAAAAGATAGGACGATCGGGGTGCTGGCAGTTCAAAGCTATACTGAAGGCGTCAGATATAGTGAAAAAGATAAGAATATTCTCACGTTCATTTCAGAGCAAGCAGCCATGGCGATTGAGCGCAAAAAAGCGGAAGAAGAGCTGAGAAGATCAAGAGAGGAATATGTGGCTGTGACAAACCTTACCGGCGACATCATTGTGAAAGTTGATAAAGAAAGAAGATGGACATTTTTGAATGATGGTGCCTGTATATTCTGGGGCCGACCAAGAGAGAAACTATTGGGCGTCGAGTATGCTGATTTTCTGCATCCTGACGACATTGAAAAAACAAACGTTGCTGTTCTAGAAATGATTAAAACCAAAAAGATAAAGAAGGGGGTGATAAATCGACAGAAGACTCCAAAGGGATGGAGAATAGTTGAATGGAACGCCACTCCAATTTTTGACGAAGCAGGAAATTATGCAGGAATGCAAGCAACGGGAAGGGACATCACCGAGCGCAATCAGGCGGAAGAGCAGATCAAGGTATCGCTCATGGAGAAAGATGCGTTACTGAAGGAAATTCATCATCGAGTCAAAAATAATATGCAAGTCATTAGCAGTCTTCTCAGCCTTGGATCCAGAAATATCAAAGATGAACAGGCGTTGGAGATATTCAAGAGTAGCCAGAACCGTGTCAAGTCAATGGCGCTCATCCACGAAAGGCTTTACCAATCCACGGACTTGGCCAGAATTGACTTTACTGACTATGTTCGAAGCTTAACCAGACATTTAATCAGCTCATATGGACTTAAAGCGGAAGCCATTAAAATGAATATAAATATCCAAGATATTTTGCTGGATATTAACACAGCCATTCCCTGCGGTTTAATTATTAACGAGCTTGTTACAAATTCTTTGAAACATGCCTTTCCAGATGGCAAAAAAGGTGAAATTAAAATCGCCATACATCTCGTAAATAAAAACGAGATCGAACTGATTGTCAGCGATGATGGAGTTGGCCTGCCAGAGGAAGTGGATTTCAGGAACACAGAATCCCTAGGATTGCATCTGGTTACCATTTTAGCTGAGGATCAGCTTCATGGTGACATCAAACTGAACAGAACAAAGGGAACTACTTTTCACCTGAAACTGAAGGTAAAAAAATGAAGAAAAAACAAATCCTGATTGTTGAAGATGAGCGAATTGTTGCCGATGATATAAAAATGAGCTTAGAGAGGCTTGGATATGTTGTTTCGTCAATAGCTTTTTCTGGAAAGGAAGCCACCAAAAAAGCAGAAGAGCTACACCCTGATTTAGTCCTGATGGACATTGTGCTAAAAGGAGAAATGACTGGCATTGAAACGGCTGGAATAATACACTCTCGTTTCGATATTCCTGTTGTCTATCTCAGTGCTTATGCAGACGATAAAACACTGGAGCGAGCCAAAATAACCGAGCCCTTTGGGTATATCCTCAAACCCTTCGAAGATAGGGACCTGCATTCAACTATTGAGATGGCTCTTTACAAGCACAAGATGGAAAATAGGCTAAAAGAGAGTGAAGAGAGGCATCGGAGTGTGGTAGAGAATGCTCACGATGTTATCTATATAATCACGCCAAATGGCCTTCAATATGTCAATCCTGCTTTTGAAAAACTTGCCGGTTTTAAGAAAAATGAACTATGCAACCCAGAATTCAACTTCTGGAGCATTATTCATCCAGATGACCTAAAACTAATGAAAGAAAGGGAAAAGGCAAAGAAAAAAGGAGTAAAAGAGACCGCCAGCTTTGAGTTCAGAATTATATCCAAGGATGGAGGAATGAAGACAGTTGAGGCAAATATAGTAAACATAGGCAAAAACGGGGAAGTAAAAGAAATAGGAATCTTGAGAGACATAACCGACCGCAAGCAGGCAGAGGAAGAAATAAGGAAGCTTAGTTCTGCAGTTGAACAATCGATTGACGGCATAACAATAGTTGACTTAGACCTAAAACTGACATACGTGAACAATGCTTTTGCCCGGATGCACGGTTATTCCCCTAAAGAAATGATCGGAATGAAACTTAAAAATCTCCATAACAGGGAACAGATGGAGCAATTCAACAAGAGAATAACTCAAATAAAAAAGCAGGGTTCGTGGATGGGTGAAATAGGGTATATCAGGAAAGATGGAACGCCTTTTCCCGCCTACATTTCCGCTACTTTATTGAAAGACGTCAATGGAAAGTCCCCAGGAATCCTAGCAGTTGCAAGAGATATCACGGAGAACAAGCGGGTAGAGCAGGAGCTCAAAAAAAGTCTAAAAAGATTATTCACATCCTTCGAGGAGACAATTAAGGCCATATCATCAGCGCTCGAAAGGAGGGATCCCTATACAGCTGGTCATCAAAAGAGAGTAACCAATCTGGCCTGTGCTATAGCTAAAGAGATGGGCCTATCAAAAGATAAAATTAATGGTCTCCGCATGGCTGGGCTTATTCATGATATTGGCAAGATACAAGTTCCTACTGAAATTCTCAACAAGCCAGGCCAGTTATCCGACACAGAATTCAATATGATTAAAATGCATCCTCAAGTCGGTTATGATATATTGAAAACAATTGAATTTCCCTATCCAGTTGCCAAAATCATACTTCAACACCATGAAAGAATGGATGGTTCTGGATATCCTGCGGGTTTATCGGGTGAAGAGATTCTTCTGGAAGCGAGAATCTTAGCCGCTGCTGATGTTATTGAGGCTATGGGCTCTCACCGACCCTACCGTCCAGCTCTTGGTATCGGTAAGGCCTTAGAAGCAGTCGCCCAGAATAAAGGTAATCTTTATGATCCTGAGGTAGTAGATGCCTGCCTGAAATTATTCTACGAGAAAGGGTTTAAGTTCGAATAACTGCTGAAGCCAAGTTGCTCATTTCTATTCTTTTTATATGATTATTTCCACTCTTCTTTTTTTGTCTCCCTTCAGGGTTGTCTAATCCATCCGGACTGGTATTGGCAGCTGCAGGCCGAGATCCACTGTAGCTACTTGATAAGAATAGCGAAAACTATAATACTTTATCTTGTACAAAAAGAAGAAAAAAATTTCTATGGTCAATAGTAAAAAAGTTTCGAACAAATGAATATTAAGGAACAGACAATAAGTATGGAGCTAAAAAAAGAGGCCCTGGAAGCAGAAGAGAGAATAAGAAAGGACATCAGAGAAACTCCTGTTGAATATTCCCCTTTTCTCAGCCAGATGGGAAATTGCAGGGTTTTTCTCAAGCTCGAAAATGTCCAGATAACCGGTTCATTCAAATTCCGGGGAGCGATGAATAAACTGCTTTCATTGTCAAAAGAGGAGAGAGAAAAAGGCGTGATCACTGCCTCATCAGGAAATCACGGGGTGGCTTTTGCCTATGGAATTAAAAAATTGGGCATAAAGGGAACCATATATTTGCCTGAATATGCATCCCAGGCAAAAACTGACGCCCTTCGCACTTATGATGCAGATTTGAAATTCTATGGGAACGACTGTATCAAAGCAGAGATTATCGCCAAGAAAACAGCAGAAAAAAGCAATCGGGAATTCATCTCTCCCTACAATGATATAAAGATTATCGGAGGACAGGCCACGATTGGAATCGAATTGGAGAGGCAAATCAAGAATATAGACACTGTTCTGGTTCCTGTGGGGGGAGGCGGATTGATTTCTGGAATAGCAGGGTATTTAAAATCCGTCGATAGAAACATCGAAATCGTCGGATGTCAGCCGGAAAACTCCGCCGTCATGTACGAATCGATCAAAGCCGGGAAAATCATCGAAATGGAATCCAAGCCCACCCTTTCTGATGGGACAGCCGGGGGAATCGAAGAGGGCGCTGTGACTTTTGATATTTGTCAAAAACTGGTGGATGATTATATCCTTATCACAGAAGATGAAATTAAGGAAGCCATTATACTCATTCTGGAGAAGCATCACCTGCTCGTCGAAGGGGCAGCAGTTCTTTCAGTAGCTTCTTACCTAAAGATCAGGGAAAGATTCGAAAATAAAAATATCGTTTTAATCATAAGCGGCTCAAAAATCAGTCTGGATACATTAAAAGAAATCCTATGTTGAAATTAAAATCTGGTTGGCCTAAAATTCTGTTGATACAAAATGGGGTCGGGCCAAGCTATCTATTTAATATTCAAGAAAATACGTTTATTTAGTAGGTGCTTTTAGCCCTTAAATCGCTTTTTTTGTAGGTAAAAATCCTGATTTCAAGGATTCTTAAAAAACATTCAATCCCACTGCTTCATTCCTAGAAATACAATGTTCACCCCAAAATTTCTGTTCTAAGGCCTTATTTGGTGCAAATTTAAAGTGGATATTATTCAGTTTCAATAAAGTATTTTGGCCAGACCCTATTTATCTGCGTTTATGATTTATGGAATTTTAATGGCTTCGGATGATCTCTTTAACCCGCATAAGCTGGACCTGGTAGGAGCGTTCCATCTCCTCCAGCCGACTGGAAATATAGCTTACAGTCTCTTTGATGCTGGGAATGAGGATATGCTCTAAGGCATTGACCCGGCGGCGGGTTACCTCGATCTCCTCAGCCAGAAGTTCCACTGCTTTCCACAGCCGCGCCAGCTCCATTAAATCCTTCATCAGCTCCTGTGTCTTTCGAAGGCCCACATCCAGCTCGCTCTCTGTGTTAAGAAAATCATAATCGGAGATTCCAATCATCTTTATTTCCAAGCGGGGAATGGAGATATTAAAAATCTTCTCTACCTTTGTCTCCAAAGTGAGCGTTCCCGGAGGCAGAAGCTGCTCCAGCTCCTTCTGGGAATTTCGGCCGCGAGCAATGGCAAAGGACAGGAAAATTTTTCTAAATTTCAAGTTGACTTCCTCCTGAAGGACAAAAAGCTGGCGCATGATCTCCAGGAAGCGGCGCATAATCTCTTCGAGTTTACCCTTGAGAAGCTTATGTCCTCTCTCAGCCAGAACAAGGCGTCTCCGGAGCCGCAAGAGCTCCATTCTGTTGGGATTAACCGAAAGTCTCATTTTTTGTTGGAATAATATTTTCCCAAAAATTCAGGGCGAATTCTCTTCAACTCTGCCTTTGGAATCATATAGAGAAGTTTCCAACCGAGATCCAGACTCTCGATAGTGGTCCGAGATTCAAATTCACCCTGACTGACAAATTCCTCTTCAAAAATATCGGCAAATTTCAAGTAAATTTTATCCATATCACTCAAGGCTGCCTCTCCCAGAATCAAGGCCAGCTCCCTCGCTTCCTTTCCCCGAGCATAGCAGGCAAAAAGCTGGTTGAGCACATCGGCATGATCTTCTCTTGTTTTTCCTTCACCAATTCCTTTGTCTTTGAGCCTTGAAAGGCTGGGAAGCACATCTATCGGGGGATAGATTCCTTTGCGGTGAAGCTCCCGGCTGAGCATAATTTGCCCCTCTGTGATATAACCTGTTAAATCTGCAATGGGGTGGGTTTTGTCGTCTTCAGGCATAGTCAAGATGGGAATAAGGGTAATCGAACCCTTCTTCCCTTTAATCCTTCCAGCTCTTTCATACATAGAGGCGAGGTCGGTATAGAGGTAGCCAGGGTATCCCCTCCGGCCCGGAACCTCTTTGCGAGCAGCAGAGATCTCTCGAAGGGCCTCAGCATAAAAGGTCATGTCCATCAAAATAACCAAGACATGCATGTCTAGAACAAAGGCTAAATACTCAGCACAGGTTAAAGCTAAGCGCGGTGTGGCTATACGCTCAATGGGAGCTTCATTAGCCAAATTGAGAAAAAGCACTGCCCGTTCTAAGGCTCCAGTGCTGCGAAAATCCTCTATAAAAAAGTTAGCCTCTTCAAAAGTAATACCCATGGCGCCAAAAACAACAGCAAATTTTTCTTCCTTACCTAAAACAGCAGCCTGCCGTGCAATCTGGGCGGCAACCCTGGCATGAGGGAGTCCGCTTCCCGAAAACAGAGGGAGTTTTTGTCCCCTAACCAGAGGATTCATGCCGTCAATTGAGGATATTCCTGTCTGAATGAATTCAGAGGGATAGTCCCGGGCATCTGGGTTTATGGGATTGCCGCTGATATCGATCATTTGCCGGGCAATAATCTGGGGACCGTGGTCTTTCGGCCCTCCTGAACCGTCGAAAATGCGACCAATAATCTCCTCTGAAACTCCGAGCTGTTGGGAACGCCCCAAAAATCTCACTCTCGATCTATCCACATCAAGGCCGATTGTCCCCTCAAAAACCTGAACAATTGCTTTTTCAGTAGAAACGTCAAGGACTGTTCCACGGCGAATAACCCTGTCTGCAGTCTCTATTTCTACTAATTCTCCGTATTTTACATCTCTAATTCTTTCGACGATAAGCAAAGGGCCAACAATGTTGGAAACAGTCAAATACTCTTTATACATCTTCCCCTCTCATTCTTAGGCATATTCAATTGCAT
>Ga0114921_10000512_pt1 | contig 16496 bp, 21 predicted proteins | sample BentaG_FD_87016 | JGI IMG/M metagenome (GOLD analysis project Ga0114921, IMG submission 87016) | Deep subsurface microbial communities from South Atlantic Ocean to uncover new lineages of life (NeLLi) - Benguela_00093 metaG | ecosystem: Environmental > Aquatic > Marine > Oceanic > Sediment ...
GCTCCACGACAACCTCATCGAGGAGAGGGCTTACGTGGACCCCTGCAAGCTGGCGACGGGGACATCCCGGCCCGTCATCGCCCTATCAGCGGCTGAGGACTGGGCTTCGACCAAAGGAGACCGCGAGGCCTTGGGAGTACAGCGCTTCCATCTGGAGCAGGAAGGTACGATCCTGCACGTCCTGTCGGTCGGCCTCAGTAGCCGCGTCGCCACCAGGATCCTCAAGGTTTCAACGTGGAGGGGGGCTATGCCGGAGGCCCTTAGGGTGGCGGACCTCATCGCCCGGGCGCTGACCGGCGGTCACGATCAAAATGTTTAAAAGTCGTTTCTAGGCCTAATGCACAGCGCGGGGGCGGTCAATCTATTGAAGTTTTGTCCTGAATGCGGGACGGTCATGAAGGTTGACAGGGAGGAAAAGTGCCTCAAGTGCCCAAAGTGCGGGGCCACCGAGCAGCTGGAGAGCAGCATCGTCTACTCCAAGGTCGGCTCCGAGAGGGATAAGATCATAGTCATCGGGAGGAAGGAGCGGAACCTCAGGACGACCCCTCAGGTCAAGGCCAAGTGCCCCAAATGCGACAACAACAAGGCCTACTGGTGGATGGTGCAGACCCGGGGCATAGACGAGAGCGCCACCCAGTTCTACCGCTGCACCCGGTGCAGCTACACCTGGCGCAGCTACAGCTGAGCGAACAACTTTTTAGGCGAATGATCAATTAAGTAGCGTCACTAGGACACGCACTCTCAGGAGGATGTATGTTGTTCGAGGTGGAGGTATCCCGCATCGACCCCTTCCGGAAACTCGTGAAGGCCCTCTCGGTTATCGTCGAGGAGGGGAGCTTCAACATGGACGAGGCTCAGATGAAGCTCCTCGCCATGGATCCCAGCCACGTCGCTATGGTCGACTTCGAACTCCCCGGCGACTTTTTTGACAGGTACGTCTGCGAGGGGGAGCCGAGGCTGTCCATCAACATCGGCGAGTTCCTGAAGTTCCTCGACCGGGTCGAAAGGGACGAGCAGGTGAAGATCATGCTTGACGAGGAGCAGGCGAAGCTCGTCATCCAGTGCAAGCGGGGCGGCCACACCCGGAAGTTCGTCATGCCCATTCTGGAGCCCCTGGAGGAGGAGGTCCCATCCCCCAAGATATTCTTCAAGTCCTCCGCCCGCATCCTCACCCAGAGCCTGCGGCGGGCCACCCAGGACGCCGCACTCGTCAGCGAGCACGTCAAGCTAGAGGTCGGGGGGGAGGAGCTCAGGGTGAGCGCCATCGGCGACATGGGGAGCGCCTTCAGCGTCTGGGAGCGGGGCGCCGACGAGCTCCTTGACCTGAAGTCCGAGGAGGACTCCAGCGCCACTTTCACCCTCAGCTACCTCAGGGACATCGTCAACGCCGCCGCCGTCTCCAGCGAGGTCGCCACACTGGAGCTGTCGACGGACATGCCCATAAAGATAAACTTCGAGCTCCCGAATGGGAGGCTCATCTACTACCTCGCCCCCTGCATAGGCGTCTAACCTCCACATTCTTCACTCATCAGCGCTATTTTTCTCATTTTCACGCGATATCTGGTTTTTGAAACGAAAGGCTTATCTCTATACTTCCCATCCCCTCCCCCTAGAGGGGATACCTATTGACCCCCATGCATAAGAGGAGAAAAAAGGTCTTAGACAGAATGTCCAGAATTGAGGGACACGTCCGCGGAATCAAGAAGATGGTTGAGGAGGATCGGGGGTGCCCCGAACTGCTTATCCAGATAGCGGCTGTACGCGCAGCTTTGGACAGAGTAGGTCAGATTGTTTTGGAGGATCACATGGAGGCATGTCTGGTGGAGGCGGTGAGGGCAGGAGAGGCCGACACATATCTCTCTGAGATCAAGGAGGCCCTCTCCAAATTCTTCTGACCTCTGCATCTTGAGCTGAGTAGGTGTTCGGTGGATGACCGAGAAACAGAAGATCGTCCTGCTCGCTGCCTGTTCCACGTTGGCTGCCCTGAGCTGGTTCTCGTCGACGCTATCGCTCCTGCCGAGGGCGATGAGCGACATCCTGAGTCTGGTTGCCGCCGTTCTGGGTGTCGCCTTCATCGGTCACAGCGCCTTGAAATCTCTCCTCGAGGGTGTGTTCGGCATTGACTTGCTGGCTACCACAGCCATCGTGGCTTCAATCGTCGTCGGGGAGTATCTAGCAGCCGCAGTCGTCGTGCTCATGCTGGGGGGAGGGGAGGTGTTGGAGGATTATGCCTTCAAGAGGGCATCTAGGGCGATTGAGAAGTTGATCGAGGCCTCTCCCAAAACCGCGGTCGTCCTCAGGGATGGAGAAGAGGTGGAGGTCCGGGTCGAGGACGTTGAGCTGGGAGAAGCAGTTCTGGTAAGGCCGGGTGGAATGATCCCCGTCGATGGGGCCGTCTTGAAGGGGCGGGCCACCGTCAACCAGTCCTCAGTGACCGGGGAGTCCATGCCCGTCGAGAAATCCGAGGGGGATCAGGTTTACTGTGGGACCATGGTCGAGCTCGGAGCTCTGGAGATAAGGGTCACCGCAGTCGGCGAGGGGAGCACCTACGGACGCATAGTATCGATGGTGAGGGAGGCGGAGGAGAACCGGGCCCCGATAGAGAGGACGGCGGACAAGTATGCGAAGTACTTCACTCCTTTGATCCTATCCTTAGGCATCGGCGTCTTTCTGTTCACCCGAAACCCCCTCAGGATAGCTTCGATATTCGTCATAGCGTGTCCTTGCGCCCTCACCCTTGCGACGCCGACTGCAATGGTCGCCAGCATGGGCAACTTCGCCCGTAAGGGGATACTGATTAGGAACGGTGAGAGTCTGGAGAAGCTCAGTGGAGTAGATGTGCTTGTGCTGGATAAGACAGGAACGATCACCACGGGGCGTCCCGAGGTCGATGATGTGAGGGTTTTAGGCGACCGATCCGAGCACGAGGTTGTCAGGCTCGCCGCCACGGCAGAGAGACGTTCCGAACATCCACTGGCTCAGGCTGTTTTAAAGAAGGCTAACGATCTGGGGATCAAGCCTGAGGATTGGACCGACTTCAAGGTCCACCCCGGCCTAGGTGTGCGCGTGGAGAAAGAGGAGAGTTCAATTACAGTTGGGAACGAGAAGATGTTAAAGGAGTATTCCATCCCCCTGAGCGATGAGGCGATAGAATATCTAACAGAGCAGCAGGCTGCTAAAACCGTGATGCTCGTAGCGGAGGGCGAGAAGGTCATCGGCGCTTTAACCGTCTCCGACGTGTTGAGAAACGACGTGAAGGACGTGTTGACCGAGGTGAGGATGAGCGGAGGCATGAAAACCATCATGCTGACAGGGGACAACGCACACGTAGCTAAGATGGTTGGAGAGCAGGCGGGTGTCGACGAGATTGTGGCGGATTTGATGCCCCACGAGAAGGTTGAATACATATGTGGGCTCAAGGCCAAGGGTCATGGGGTTGCGATGGTGGGCGATGGGATCAACGACGCCCCAGCGCTGGCTATAGCCGATGTAGGGATTGCGATGGGGCTCTCGGGCGCGGATGTATCTATCGAGACGGCCGGCATCACTCTAGCGACGGACGACCTAGGGAAACTTCCCAAGCTGTTGAGGATCAGCAGAGAGACGATGAAGATTATCAAGCAGAACATCATGTTCGCGATGGCTGTGAACCTCCTCGGTGTAATCTTGTCCATCTACGGCTTCATCCCACCCCTAATGGCCTCCGTGATCCATGAGAGCAACGCCCTCCTCGTCATGGTCAACTCTCTCAGACTCCTCAGACTGGATTGACATGATTTCCTGAAAAAAGGGAGTCGAAGTGTCATCAACGTATTCTGCTACAATTACATTGTCAAGATGAACTTCGAGCTCCCGAATGGGAGGCTCATCTACTACCTAGCGCCCTGCATCGGGGTCTAACCGATCGGAACCGGTGCGCTGACCTCCATTCATATCAACTTCAAGGTTCGAAGCCATTTTATGGGTGAGCTTCACAGCAAATACGCCGAAAGCCCTAGAGTCGACCATGTCTTTTCAGAATTCTAGCTGTCTATTCGATTGGAACCCCTTCCATAACGTGAAGAGCTATACCTCCATGGTTTTACTGCTAAAAGATAATATTCAGCCGCTCGTGGTATTATCGGGGACACCCCGGGATGATCTCGGAGAGGGAGGCCGCCAAGTATCCGTTCCTCAAGGAAACCTTCAGCCTAGTGGAGACGCTGAACCTGAAGGTCGACGACCTCGCCGACCCGAGCTACAGCAGGGTCCTCAACCGAAGCGAGCAGCGGGTCTCCGAGGCCATCCTGAAGGGCGTCATTAGCGCCGACCTCAGCGACGCCCTCAACGAGATGCTGTCCTTCCCTGTGGCCGTGATGTTCGTCACGGTCATAGGTGACCGCTTCCTCGACCGCAGGTACGCGCTGGCTGAGGCCGTCCGGGCCTACGACCTCCTCAGGGGCGAGGAAGACGCCCTCATAGCCAGGGTCGCCCGGGAGGAGTTCGGCTGGGACCTCCGCATGGCCCGGAGGGAGGTCGACGGCCTGGTCTACAGCTTCGAGCTTTACTTCTCCGACTACATCCGCAACGCGGCGCAGTTCCGCGAGGACAAGTGGAAGCTGGTGAACAGGACGATGGGGGGTGGATACGTCTTCCTCACCCGGGTGGAGGCCGCCCGCCTCATCCAGGTGGAGGTGGAGAGACTGATACGGGGCAGGGTCTCAAGGCACGGCAGGATCGACCTCCCCGAGACAGTCCGAGAGCGTGTCAACAAGGTCCGGAAACTCTTCGACGAGAACAGGGCCCGTATAAGCGGGGAGAAGCTGCCCTCGGAGGTGGAGGTCGACGCCTTCCCGCCCTGCATGGCGCACGCCTTCGAGGGGCTGATGTCCGGCCGCAGGGCCTCCCACATGGAGCGGTTCGCGCTCACCTCCTTCCTCGTCCACGCCGGCATGGACCTGGAGCGCATCGTCCAGCTCTTCATCTCCGTCACCGACTTCAACGAGCAGCTCACCCGATACCAGATCGAGCACATCGCCGGCCTAAGGGGAGGCCGGACCAGGTACACGCCGCCCACCTGCGCGACCCTCAGGACCCACGGCATCTGCTACAACCCCGACGACATCTGCAAGGGGATAAAACACCCCCTCAGCTACTACAGGAGGAAGATCCGAAGCATGGAGCGCAGGAAGAGCGAGGAGAAGACCTCGGACCGGTAAAACCCTCATATAAGGAGACCGCGCTACCTTGATGAGCGGAGGTCAAGCCGGCGTGGCCGGGGGGAAGGAGGACGCTGAGGCCAAGCGGAAGCGGATGATCAGGATTGGGCTTCACTTCTGCAAGCGGTACAGGAACCTAGTGAAGTACAACCCGGAGTTCTGCGACAGCTGCCCCTTCAACGGCCTCCGGGACACTTAGGCCGCGTCTCCGAAACGTGTTTTAAAGGTACAACCGACGTTACTAATGAAAACCACATGGCGGAGCGGGACTGGGGCAGCGTCCCCTACGTGACAGACCTGTTCAGGCGCCACTACGCCTCAAGAGCGGTGGAGGTCGGGGCGCCGCCTGCGATGAAGCAGAGGGAGTTCGGCTTCCTCTCCTTCGGGGGGAGAACCATGCTGAGGCACGTCGCCTTCGACGACGAAGGGCAGTTGAGGCGCCACCTCGCGGAGAGCGGCCCCGCCCACGTTTACTACTCCTCAGCCTACTACTCGGCGCCGGAGGCGGGGATGGAGTGGAAGGGATGGCTCGGCGCCGACCTGGTCTTCGACATCGACGCGGACCACATCGACACCCCGTGCAAGGCCGACCACGACAGGTGGAGGTGCAGCGCCTGCGGGGAGAAGGGGATGGGGACGGCGCCGGAGAGATGCCCCCAATGTGGGAAGGCGGCCTTCGAGGAGGAGACGTGGTTCTGCGAGAGGTGCCTCCAGTCCGCCAAGTACGAGGCCCAGAAGCTCCTCGACTTCCTCATCCAGGACTTCGGCCTCTCCTCCGGGGAGCTCCAGATTAACTTCTCGGGGAACCGGGGATACCACGTCCACGTCAGAAGCCCCCGCGTGAAATGCCTCGACCAGCTGGCCCGCAGGGAGGTCGTCGACTACATTATGGGCACAGGCATCAAGCCCGAATACCACGGCTACGGCCGGACCCGGGGAGGGCTGTCCGCCCTGGCAGAGGAGGGGTGGAGGGGGCGGTCCACGAGGGCCCTCTACGACTACGTCGGAACGGCGACCCCCGAGGAGGCCAAGCGCCTCAAACTCGGCAAGGAGGCCACTCGGAGCCTGCTGGAGGATAGGGACGAGATCCTGAGGACGCTGAGGGAGCGCCACCCAAGCCACATCCTGCGGTACATCGATCCCGAGGCCATCGGCAGGCTGATGGAGGCCGCCGTCAAGGAGCAGGCCTCGGCCATCGACACCGTGGTCACGACAGACGTACACCGCCTGATCCGGCTGCCCAACACCCTCCACGGGAAGACGGGCTGGCTGTCCCAGACCATAGACATCGATGACCTCGGGGACTACGACCCCCTGTTGAGCGCCATAGCCTTCAACGGCGGGACGGAAACGGTCTACGTCAGGCGTGCCCCCCGGTTCAGGATAGGCGACGAGGCCTATGGACCCTTCGAGGAGGAGAGGGCCGAGCTGCCCCTGGCAGCCGCCGTGTTCCTCCTCTGCAGAAAGGCCGCGAGGGTTGAGGGATGACGGAGAGGTACAGCCGCCTGATCGACGCCTGGAGGAAGGAGAGGCACAGCCGGGAGATCCAGCACCTGCCGGAGTCCTTCGCGGCCGAGATGAGCGAGTACGCATCCCGGCTCAGGGAGCAGACACGCATGGTCGACCGGGGGTCGATGAGAGGGAGAATCGCCGTGCAGGAGAGGGAGAACGCCGAGAGGATGCTCCAGGAGCTGTTCCAGATCAGGCGGAGGAAGATATTCGCCTCCGAGATCGACGGCACATCCATCCCGGCGGCCAACCTTACCCCGGAGGAGAAGAGGCTACAGGCGGAGTTCAGGCACCTCCTCTCCCGACACTCCGACAGGATGAAAGGCATACTGACGGGGCGTGCGCCCCAAGTGGAGGCGAGGCCCCCGCAGACGGGCGACTTCAAGGTCGTCCGCTTCGTCGAGGCGCTTCCGGCCATTATGGGCGTCGACATGAGGACCTACGGCCCCTTCAAGGCCGAGGACATGGCGTCGATACCGGCGGAGAACGCTGAAAACCTAATAAGGCGGGGCATCGCTAAGGGGGTGGAGACGTCAAAATGAAGGTCCCGAGAACCATGAGGACCAACTGCCCCAGGTGCAACACCCACACCGAGTTCACCGTCGTCGTCTACAAGGCGGGGAAGAGGAGGGCCGCCAAGCTGGGGGAGAGGCGGCAGGCGAAGAGGAAGAAAGGGTACGGCGGACAAAAGTTCCCCGAGCAACGCAACCAGGTGAAGACGACCAAAAAGCTGGTCCTGAAGATCCAGTGCAGGGAGTGTGGCTACACGACGCACAGGGACGGGATCAGGCTCAAGAAGCTGGAGGTTGTCTAGCCGTGTCCGAGTGGGAGGGCCTCATCCCCCGGCCGACCTCAGCCTTCCTCAAGGTCAGGTGCCGCAGCTGCGGGAGCGAGCAGATCGTCTTCAGCCACACCACCCACGTAATCAAGTGCAGAAACTGCGAGGAGATTCTGGCTGAGACCCGGGGCGGCAAGGCCAAAATAAACGGGATCGTTATCGCGGTGCTGGGGTGAAGCGGATGAGCCTAGAAAGACCGGAGTGGCCGGAGGTCGGGGAACTCGCAGTCGCGTCAGTGCGCCGAATAGAGAGCTACGGCGCCTACGTCCAACTCGACGAATACGGGAAGGTGGGGCTGCTGCACATCTCCGAAATCTCGTCCAGGTGGGTCAGGAACATCCGGAACCACGTCCGCCAGGGCCAGAAGGTCGTCCTCCAGGTGCTCCGAGTCGACAGGAGCCGCGGACAGATAGACCTCTCCCTGAGACGGGTCTCGATGGACGAGCGTCGGAAGAAGATAGAGGACTGGAAGAAGAACCGGAGGGCGGAGACGCTGCTGAGGAGCGCCGAGAACACCCTCGGGATGACCGAGAAGGAGATCTACGAGGAGATGGGCGCCAAGCTCGTGGAGATGTACGGGAGCCTCTACGCTGGGCTGGAGGCGGCGGCCAAGAGAGGGGCCGAGGCCATGACGGACGCCGGCGTGCCCGAGAGGATCGCCAAGGTCTTCGGGGAGATTGTGAAGGACAAGATCGTGGTGAAGCGCGTCACCATCAACGGCGTCTTCGAGATCACATCCATGGACCCAAAGGGGGTCGAGGTGATAAGGAGGGCCGTCAAGGAGACGGCGGAGGCGGCGGAAAAGTACGACGCGAAGGCGGCGATCTACACCATGGGCGCCCCCAAGTACCGCGTTGATGTGACGGCTGACGACTACAAGAAGGCCGAGGCAGCGCTGGAGGAGATGGTCGCGGCCCTCCAATCCTCGTGGTCAGAGCAGGACGGCGAGGTCAGCTTCAGCAGGGAATAGCACCGAGCCGGAGGCGTCTCCTTGGTATGGCTCCTGAGGCACTGTAAAAAGTGCGACAGGTACACCCTCCGCCATGACCGTTGTCCCGTTTGCGGGGGCGCTGTGAGGATACCGCACCCGGCGAAGTTCTCCATGGACGACCGCTACCGGCGTTACAGGCTTCAGATGCGCCGGATGGCGGAGAAGAAAGAAGAGGGCTAGACGAGGGCGTACCTCCGGAATAAACAACTGTTAAACCTTTGTCCTCGTACGTGCGTAAGACTTATTTCCTACAAAAGTTGTGTTATTTCTAGGTGGAAGTTTGGTTAGAAGCTACATCAGGATCTACGGTCCGCCTGTGTTAAAGGCCTTAGACGCATTGGAGGCCGTCGCCGTAGTGATGTCAAATGCCGTCGATGTAAAATTCAGCCACAAATGTGTCCCCGCACACTTTGGACAGGGCGGAGGAACAAGGGACTGGGATGAATACATCCAGAGGATGAAGACGATGTACGTTGACTGCTACGAGCCGGTGAGGCTCATCAGCGGGGCGCGGGAGATGCTTGGCGACTACGACTTCTTCTACGAGTGGACCGAGGATCCGAGCATGGATCAGCTCCAGGACCTGATAGGGAAGATCGACGAGGCCCTCAAGGACTTCGGCTGCAACTATACCATAACGACGAAATAGATAGACGCCCATCCCTATTTTCGAAATCCTATTATTTGTCCGCTGTCCATTCCGACCATCTACTTGATGAAAGCATTGAACTGCAGTTTCATAAATCAGGTTCATCCTTTGAGTGACAAACGGGATTTATACGGATGTGAATATTTATAACCCGGTATCCGACTTCAACTGCAGTGGATGCCATGTTCCAGTTGGTAGGGCAGCTGATACCGCCGAGAAACGACCTCGGCATGGTCTTGCAGACGATCTTCAGCATAAGCTTCATCTTCTACCTCTTCTACGCGCAGCGGATCCAGGGCATGACGATGCTCAGGCAGATCGAGGGGACCCTTAGGAAGGTGAAGGCGATCCGGGACGAGGGGCGCCGCATCTCCATCGAGACCGTGAGGGAGCTTGGCAAGCCCGAGGTGGACCCAACCCCCCAGGTAGAGCGTTTCATGGAGCACTTCTTCATCCAGCCGGTGAGCCTTGACCCGGCGGGCATCGTCGGCAAGTTGGGCCAGCTGCTCAACGTCAGGGAGAACACCTTCGAGGCCGAGGTGAGGGCTATGACTCCAAGCGCGTCTGATAGCCAAGTCAATAACCTTGAGAACCTCCTAGAGGCATCGCTGGCCCTGAACATCTACTACAAGGTGATCCGCCACTTCTACCTGCTCGGGAAGAAGACGATGAACATCTACCTCATCATGCAGATACACATGATCCTTCCCCTGCTGATGAGGGAGATAGAGGCCTACTCTGCGGCGCTCCAGGCTTTCAGGGAGGGAATGCCAATAGGAGACGGCGTGGGGGCGCTGACTATCGCTAAGATGATGCACGGCAGCCCGTGGAGGGAGATTGCGAAGGATATGGTTGTCGCCGAGGTTTCTATGATGGGTAGAACGGTTCTGGCTACAAAGGCGAAGGGGCCGGGTGGAACCGTTGGCAAGCCGGGTGATGCTATTGAGAACCTCCTCGGGGAGCGGAAGGGCGGGGTTAAGGCGATAATCATGGTTGACGCCGCTGGGAAGCTGGAGGGCGAGCCGACGGGGGAGATCGCCGAGGGCGTGGGAGCGGCGATAGGCGGCCTCGGCGTGGAGAAGTACAAGATAGAGGAGGCCGCGAAGGCCCATGATATCCCCCTCTACGCCGTCATCATAAAGGAGGACATCAGCCACGTCGTCGCCCCTATGGTGGAGGAACTATTTGACGCCACGGATAAGGCGATAGAGTCGGTGAAGAGGCTGGTGGCGGAGTGGACCGAGGAGGGGGACACCGTCATAGTCGCGGGCATAGGGAACACGGTTGGCATAGCGCAGTAGGTGAGGGGGATGGGTGAAGATAGTGGGACAACTTATCCCAGCATGAGCCTATCGTGGGTGACGCTCCTAGTCGTGGTCGTCATCGGCGTATTCTCCCTCTTCAGCCTCTACCTGGGATTCCAAGCCTACGGATCGGACCAACCTGAGCGGGCCAACTACTACATCGTCATCGGGACGGTCGGCTTCTCCCTCGTGGGGTACATGGTCTTCAGGACCAAGATCATACCCTCAAGGAAGCCCGAGATCCCCAAGGTGAACGTGATAACCACGCTGGAGTGCCCCCAATGCGAACTGAAGAGGATAAGGGGGTTCACGCGAGGCGACTACGTCTTCAAAGACGACGAGCCGTGCACCCGGTGTGAAGGGAACATGGTCGTCACCCGCATCCACCGCCGCGAGGAGAAGCAGACCGCTAGGCGGTCGTGACCTCGCAGCCGTCCTCCTCGACTATAACCGTGTGCTCAGCCTGGGCTACGGGGCCCCGGCTCTTCTCTATGAGCTGCGGATAGGAGTGCAGGCACCTCCTCCTCAGCAGCTTGGAGAACGCTTCCCGGCCCTCCGGCCCGGGGAACCTCCGCAGCACCCATCGGGAAGCGAAGGGCAGCGTCCTGTACTCGGACTGGATGAACCTCAACATCTCCTTAGCGCGCTCGTCGTCCACCGACCGCCTCTTCTGGAACCTGTATATGTGCCCCACAGGGCCGTCCACCACCTCGCCCGCTGCGTTGGTAAGTGTCGTGAAGGGCTCCACCGCGTAGACGTCCCCCGCCCCGAGCCTATGGCCGACCATGGAGGAGACGTTCGGGATCGCCCTCCCGGCGTGGATGACGTACCGCGCCATCTTGTGGCCGGTTAGGTTCCTTATGGGGGCGACGCCCCTCACCTTCATCGTCCTCTCGATGACGGAACCCACCTCGGAGGCCCTGACGCCCGCCCTAATCGTCCTCAGCCCGGCCTCCAGCGCCTCTTTCGCCGCCTCGACGAGCATATTCAGCCGTGGCTCTAAGCAGATGGTCGTCGCCGTGTCCGCTATGTAGCCGTCGACGTGGACGCCGATGTCCACTTTTATGAGGGAGCCCTCCGGGACGCGCGAGTCGTCGTTGATGGGAGAGGTGTAGTGGGCCGCCACGTGGTCCATATCCACGTTGCAGGGGAAGGCCGGCTCCCCTCCGAGGTCTCGGATCCTCCCCTCCACCCCGTCGCAGATGTCCAGGAACCTCATCCCTACCTCGACCTCTTTCTCGATCCTCCTTCTGACCCGGGAGGCTATGCGCCCGGCTTCCCTGAGGGCGTCTAAGGGCTCCATTGCGCAGCCGCCTCTACACGTTGTGCGCCACAGGTAGAAAAAAGGGTTGCCTTCCGGAGCGCGGCGCTACTTCACTATCAGTATGGGCTTGGTGCATAAGTCGGCTACCCGGCGGCTCGTGCTCCCTAGGATCCAGCCCGTTATGCCGCCGATGCCCCGGCTCCCCAGGACGATGAGGTCGGCGTCGATGGCCTCGGCCACTTCGACTATCGTGGCGGAGGGCCGCCCCTCCTCAAGCCTGGTCTCCACCTTCAACTCCGGGCGCTCCTGTTTGACCTCCTCCTTGGCCTCCTTCAGGACGTTCATGTATATGGCCCTCATCCGCTCCTGGTATTGGCCGAAGTCCTTCGCAGCCGTCAGGGGCGTCGCGCCGAACCCCTCGTCCGGGAAGAGGGGCAGCATCACCCTTGGGATGACCGCGAGCATCGTCAGCTCCGCCCCCCACTTCTCCGCGAAGTCAACGGCGTGTATGAGGGCGTGTTTCGAGGGCTCGGAGCCGTCCAGAGCTACGAGTATCTTCTTGATCATCATGTACCCAATAGGAATTGATGACAAATGCTTAATATATCTCCACCGCCTCGGGCTGTGCCCCTAGGCTATGAGCTTCACCATGTATAGGAGGGCTACGCCTAGAATCATCGCCGCAAGCTGTCCGACGGTGCGGAAGAACTCCTCCTCGGCGTGCAGCTCCGGTATGAGGTCCGAGCCTGCGATGTATATGAAGTTGCCGGCGGTGAAGGGAATCAGGAACACGGTGAGTCCTTTGACGTATACGCCGAGGATTAGGGAGACGGCGGCGCCTATGAAGGCGGTCAGCGCGGTGAGGAGGTTGTAAAGGAGCGCCGTCCTCCTATCGAAGCCCGCGTAGAGGAGGACGCCGAAGTCCCCTATCTCCTGGGGAACCTCGTGAAGGCAGACGGCTAGGGTCGTCGCCAGGCCTGTAGGGGCCGATACGAGGTAGGAGCCCCCGATGACCATCCCGTCTATCGCGTTGTGGACGGCGTCGCCCAGAAGGTTCATGTAGGCGAATGAGTGGGGGTGCTCATCCGATGTCGGCACATGGCAGTGCCTCCACTTCAGGCACTGCTCCACAACGAAGGAGACGAGGATCCCCAGGAGGATATAGGCGGAGACGTTTAAGGTGAACCCGGAGCCCTCGGCCGCCTCCGGGATAAGGTGGAGGAAGGCCCCTCCGAAGAGGGCCCCCACGGAGAAGCTGACCATATAGGGGAGGATCTCCCTCTGCAGCTCCCTGTTGAGGAGGAAGGTGAAGATCCCTGTGAGGGATAAGACGCTGACCACCGCGACGCTTCCGAGGGAGTAGACCCAAACCCAAAACATCTAAGAGAATATCCCCTTGGCCCGAGCTTTAAACGTTCTCGACCGCACACAGCGTTCAAGATCATGACACCATCGCCTAGTCGACGTGATTAAACAAGACCGTCAGTGTATACGCGGATATACCAGGAGACCTCGCCATCCTTTTTCCAAGGGCTACGTTGCATAACCCACATACTTCCATTGGTGTTATCGTGCCCATCCAATGCCGGTTACAATTCCTTTAGCTCACCCTTGTACACCTTGATATTCACAAATGGTTCGGGGGGACCCCAAACCCAGGGGCAACGACGTAGCTTCGAAGAACTGATCTCGGCCGCGGTGGAGCAAGTATTCACGGAGGTATTCGGCGAGACCGGTAGGGCCTTCATCTTCAACAGCCGGAGACGAAAAGGCCTGGAGAAGGAGAGGATACCCGAGGAGATCGAGAAGTTCAGCGAAGAACCAGTCGGGATGCTAGGCTCCGGCGGCCTCATGCTGCTCAACAGAATCTTGGACAAGCTGACGGCGGACCTGGGAGCGAAGACCCCCAGAGACGCGCATCTCGGTTTCGAGGAATGACTGGTGGTCCTCATCGAGGGCCGCTCCTAGAGCAATCTCCGAACATTCCTCGGGCTTTACCGCCGGGGACGGGCGTTATACTGTTAAAAACCGCGGTATCCCCTATTCAATGACGGCATATGGAGTGTGACCTCCTCGTCATTGGGGCGGGCGTCCTTGGCCTCAGTTCAGCCTATCACCTCAAGCTGAGGAACCCTGGTAGGAGGGTCGTCGTCATCGACAGATTCGGCGGGCCCGGGCAGGGGAACAGCGCCAAGAGCGAGGGGGGCTTCAGGAACGTCTTCACCTCGGAGGCCAACTACCTGATGACTGACTCCACCATCAACTGGTTCTCCCACCTTCAGGTTGACCTAGGCTACGACGTCAAGCTCACATCCATCGGGTACCTGTGGCTGTACGGCGAAGGGCAGTACAACGGCCTGAAGGGAACCCTCGACGCCATTAATGGGCGGGGCGCCGAGCTGATGACCTTTGAAAAGGAAGAGCTCACACGGATGATCCCCGACCTCGTCACGGACTTCGAGGACGACGAGGAGGCCGAGCTGCTCGGCCTGGAGCCCGTCTACAGGGGCGTCTACGGCGTGAAGTGCGGCTGCATCGACACCGACGCCCTGGTCCGCAGCTACGAGGCGGAGTTCCTCAAGCTCGGGGGCGAAGTCATGTACTCCACCGAGGCGACCGGGCTGATCCTGAGGCCGGTGGAAGAACTCGGGATCCCAGGCGAGCCCTTCGTCTGGCAGGAGAGCCGCGTATCCGGGGCCGAGACCAGCAGGGGAGAGATAACGGCCGACACGACGGTGGTGGCGGCCGGCGTCTGGTCCGAGAGGCTGCTCGACCCCATAGGGATAGACGCCCTCATGAGGGCGAAGAAGCGGCAGATATTCGTCTTCAAGGACCCCAGGCTCGGCGGGCTGCTGAAGGTGGACGGCTTCAACGAGTACGGCGTCATGCCCCTGACGATCCTGCCGAAGGCGAGCATCCTGTTCAGGTCTGAGGTGACGGAGGGAAGCATATGGCTGGCGTGCGCCGACGAGCTGGGACGGGGCTACGGCCTGGAGGAAGACCCGCAGCCCGAGGCCGACTACTACACCAACGACATCTACCACGTACTGGTCAAGTACTTCCCCTGCTTCCGGGATGTCCGCCCAGTGAACATGTGGGCGGGGCAATACGCCGTCAACGGATACGACGGTATGCCCGTCGTAGCGCCGGCCTCTGGGATGATCTACGTCGGAGCGGCGAGCGGAAGCGGCATAATGAAGTGCGATGCACTGGGCCGAGTCGCGGCCTCACTGTACACGGGCGAGGAGGAGGCTGAGCTCTTCGGAGGCCGCCGCTTCAAGGTAGCCGACCTCGGGGTCGAAGATCGGAACGTCGAGAGGGAGACCTTCATCATCTAGGCGCATCTCTTTTCCTCACCCCCTCACGTCCTCCTCCACGAGGTTGGAGACGGGCCTCAGCGTCACCCCGTCCTCATCGCGCCCCGCCGGGTAGGATGCGATGCCGAAAGCCGCGGCCTTCGGATGCTTGAACATCATCCTATTGTGAGCGGCTGCGGCCTTTTAGAATCTATGATTTGGATCCTCGGCCCGCCGGCTTTGGCCCAAAAAAATCAATGCGTCGACATGCATTCAGGAGGCCGGGCGTAAGCAAACGGCTTTAGCCACGTTGGTGCATCTATCTGGTGATCGGGATGTCTGAAGTGAAGGTCCTCGGGGTCTCGGGGTCGCCGAGGAAGAGCAGGAACACAGAAGGGCTGCTCCAGGCCGCCTTGGACGCCGCCCGGGAGACAGGCGGGGAAACCGAGCTGGTCAGCCTAGCCGACTTCCACATACTCCCCTGCGACGGATGTAACGCCTGCATCAGGGAGAAGCGGTGTCCCCTGGACGCCCAGGACGACATGGAGGAGCTGAGGAACCGGCTTGAGGGCTCGGACGCCGTCATCTTCGCGGCCCCTAGTTACTTCGGTACGGTCCCCGGCGTCATGAAGAACATGATGGACCGGAGCCGGCCCCTGAAGATGGACGGCCACAGGCTCGGCGGGAAGGTCGTCTCCGCCCTCTCCCTCTCCGGCCTCAGCCACGGCGGAGCCGAGCAGGTCGCTGAGGCCATGGTCCGTTTCGGACTCATCCACGGCATGGTCGCGGTAGGCGGGTGCGGCGACCCCCTCACGTCGGCGCACTTCGGCATAGCTTCCCTCCAGGGCGACGAGGGTTGGCGTAGGGCTGGGGAGGACTCCGTAGCGGTGGCGGATGCGCGGGAGGTGGGCAAGCGGGTGGTGGAGGTCGCCAGGGCGCTGAAGCAGGCCCGGAATGAAGGGTTGGGCTGATTGGTCCACAAGGCGGGGATCAAGGGCTCGGACTGGACCGTGTGCATAGGCGGGTTCAGAGAGGTCCCGGTTGACGATGTGGACGAGCTCCTATCCAGGGTCAGGGAGGCCTCATCGCCCTGCGTCTTCCAGCTCTTCGACGCCGACCGGGTAGCCGGGTGGGAGCACCTCTACTACGCGGCGGTGAACGCCGTGAGGGCCCTGGAGGCGGAAGCGGCCGTCTCGAAGAGCCTAGCCATCGAGGTCCTCCTGTACGCCTCCTGCCAGGACCAGATAAGCCGGGCCCTCGACATCCTGGGCGTCAAGCCTTCCACGGAGAGGGTCGCGCTCCTGTTGATGGGCCGCGGCCTCGGGGAGGTGGAGCCTGCCTTCAGGCGGGCCTCGGGGCTGCTGGGGGTCGAGGACGACTCGGTGCTGGAGGTCGACGGCGACAAGTTCGAGGAGCTGAGGCGGCTGTACTCGGTCTCGGACCTTAA
>Ga0114921_10000513_pt1 | contig 16496 bp, 15 predicted proteins | sample BentaG_FD_87016 | JGI IMG/M metagenome (GOLD analysis project Ga0114921, IMG submission 87016) | Deep subsurface microbial communities from South Atlantic Ocean to uncover new lineages of life (NeLLi) - Benguela_00093 metaG | ecosystem: Environmental > Aquatic > Marine > Oceanic > Sediment ...
AAAGCCTCTGCCTTCCTCGGGAACCTGGAGTGCGACATAGGGTATGCCGGAACTCTAGTGGCCCAAAAAGTCTATAGAATCTTCTTCAGTCAGGAGAATAGGGCCAAATGGGGCAGCTATCTTGAGAAACAGTTTGGCTTAGCCAAGCCTCAGGCAGAGGAGATTATGGATAAGATTGATCTTCTCCCAGCTTCCAAGAGAAAACCAAATGACACCTATTTTACCCTGGCAAGGAAGAATATGACCAATACTGAGTTCCCCAATCACCAGCAGAGCGTTCTGGAAGCGTCCTATCAAAAAGAATTTAGCCTGTCAGATTTCGAAAATGCCATCCTAAGGGATCATGACCCAAAAATTCTATCCAGGCTACTGAAATTGCCAGATTTCCGCAAAGCCTACGAACTTACCCCTAAGCTTAAAGAGAAACTGGGTAGGGTAGGGATCAGAAATGATTTTGGTGAGGGGGGTCTTGAGGTAGATGAATGGCCTACCTTTGGATCGGTAGTAAAGACTATGGGTGAGTTCACCGACGCCTACAACACCTTCAGAGAAAAGACTATTGAGTTCGTTCGTCGAGTAGGCAGGAGTTCCTCGTAGCACGATGGCCTCCGGAGCCGAGCAGGACTAGAACCGCCCGATCCAGAACAGCATTACCCGCCTCTACTGCAATCCATTCCTTCCTCTACCGCCTTCCCCTTAGTTGGGTTTATCAAGGTCTTATTATGCACAGCCTGCCGCAATGTGGGGAGTTGACAAAAAAATCTCTTTACTCCATAATGTACAATGATATTGTAAATAGAATTAACTTCTATGCTATGGAAAACGCAGCAATTGAAATGGCAAAAACACAGCTCAGTTATACTATGAGAGTTTTAGCGAGCTTTCCTTTGTACCGAAAAGCGGGCAGAGAATGGATGAACAAGCAGTGCAGTTTAGATAGAGTGCTCCTCTTTTTGGGAGGCACAAGATATGGGTCAAAATCAATCGAGGAGGTGATGATAGCTGCTTGAGAGTATGAGACCCAAGGTTAAATCCGGCCACATAAGGAGGCAAAAAAGATGTCTATGAGTAAGGTGTACGCTCGTCTTATCTTGGTTACTTCTTTGGTCAGTTCCCTTGTGTTCTTAACACAAGGTATTTCTATCGGTCAGGCGCCGAAACAGGGGGGAACATATACTGTAGCAATCGAATCAAAGATTTCAAACCTTGATCCTCAATACAGTGGCGGGCCGAATCAGCGAATTTGGGCTACCTTCTATGAGAATTTAATAACCAAAGACATTGAAGGGAACATCCAGCCAGCCCTTGCTACAGATTGGGAATGGGTAGATAAAAGACATCTAAGATTTGAATTGAGGAAAGGGGTCAAATTTACCACAGGTCGAAGGTTTGATGCTGATGCTGTTGTGGCAAGTTTTAACAGAGCCTTAAACCCAGAAGATCCTCACCAGTTTTTTGGATTCACGAAGTGGATTAAAGGTGTACGAAAAGAGGGTGAGTATACGGTCGTTATCGAGATAGATCGTGATTACCCCATGGCGACAGACTATCTTTGTTCTACTGAGAGTGGCGTCATAGTGGATGCGAAGGCCGCAGAAGAGTGGGGAGATCTTAAGACGCGCGACGCTGGAACCGGACCCTTCACCCTTGACGAATGGGTACCGGGTCAGTACGTCAGGCTCAAAAGGAACGAAGGCTACTGGGGCAAAAAACCCAATATTGAGTACCTAGTATTTAGGTACATACCTGAACCAGCCGCTCAAGTACTGGCCTTGGAGAAGGGAGAAATTGATGGAATCTTTAGATGCCCTCCGGCAATGGTACCCAGGTTACAGGAAAATCCCAATGTTAACGTCCTAAGATATCCCTATCGACGGAAGGTCACAATCGAAATGAACTTCCTAAAACCGATATTCAGAGATCATCCTAAGATAAGAAAAGCCATCAGTTTAGCCATCGACACCGTATCCATCACAGAAAATATCGTTGGGGTTAAAGCTATACCGGCGGATAGCGTGGTGACTGATCAAGCCTTTGGATATTACGGATACGGATTCCCTGAGTACAACCCACAAATAGCAAAATCATTATTAGAGGAAGAAGGATGGGTGGATACTGACGGAGACGGAATACGTGACAAAGATGGCAAGCCTTTTGAGATTACTTACGTAACTGATATTCGTAGGGATTACCGAAACAGAGATGTTGCTGTAGCTGTACAGTCATATCTAAAGGAAGTGGGGATCAAGGTGAACCTCGAACTTGTCGAGCGAGCTCCCTTCGTTGATATTGTTGTCAACAAGGGTGAACATGACATGTGCACGCAGGGTTGGAGCAACCAGAGCGGGGAGGCCTCTTGGGATACCTATCTGCGCCTCCACAGTGACTCTCAAGACCTGGGTACCTGGGGCACCCCACGCACCCGAAGGGCGGACATTGACGCGATGATTAAGCACGCGATGGCCGTGTACGATAGAGAAGAGCAAGAAGTGTGGTGGGAGATTGTACAAAGGAAGATCTATAATGAGACATTGATAATTCCTCTGTACTTTGTTCGTCAGATAACCGCCCTGAGAACCAGAGTTCATGACTACCCAAAAGTGCCACATGAATACTGGCAATACAGGTACATCAATGTCTGGGTAGAATAAGGAAACATCTAATTGGCAAAGGGGGAGTATTCCCCCTTTGCCAACCGGAAGATCTCATGTAATCGGTAAGTTCTTCCAAAAAGCATCGAAGGCTCTGTCTACTAGGCTATTTTATGAGAATAAGTGTGTTTGGGTTCAAATACGACGAGGAATAAGAGCACTTTATTTACCCTAGCATCTACGGGACTTAGAGTGCTCTTAAACATATTTGTGATTCTCTCCTACAACTCGCATCCAATACCATTTTATGCGAACCTTACTTTCTAGAGAGATGGTACGAGCCACGATGAATCCCATAATTCTTCTTTTTTGGAAACACGTCTCCCCTTGGAAAGGCAAAAACGTAACGTCACACCCTGTTACCGACAAGAGCTTGAGCTCATTTTCCGAGTAATTTTTGTCAAAGAAAAGAACTGCAGATGAAAAAATGCAGGAGAATGTAAGCAATGTTTAAACACATTTTGAGTAGAGTTATTCGAGCCGTTATAACATTGGTATTGCTGGTCTCTTTCATTTTCATAGCTATGCATTACGCTCCAGGAGACCCGGTAACGACAATGCTTGGAGCAGGAGCGGGTCCTGAAAAAATAAGAGCCATGAAACACAAGTATGGTCTTGATAAACCTCTTGCATACCAGTATGTGGATTGGTGGCAGCGAATGATAAGAGCTGACTTTGGGATATCTTGGAAAACTGGAACCAACGTAAGCCAGAGGTTGTTTAGGAGTATCAAATATACTTTAGTGCTTGCTTCCACGGCTATGGTGATAGCTACTGCTATAGGAATTTTAGCCGGAATTGTGAGTGCCACAAAAAGGGACAAATTATTTGATGCCACAACAAGAAGCATAACACTTGTCGGAATTTCTTTGCCTACTTTTGTTCTGGGTCTTGGTTTAATGTACATTTTTGCGTATCTAGTGGATTGGTTCCCTTCTTCAGGTGCAACAAGCTTGAAAAGCTTAGTATTGCCGGCCATAACTCTTAGTCTGTGGGTAGCCGGCTCCCTAACGCGCTTGGTCAGGTCTGCTATGCTGGATGTTTTGAACCAAGATTACATAACTGGAGCAAGGGCAAAAGGGTTTAGCGAGAGGTTTGTCATATATAAGGTCGCTTTGAAAAATGCAGGAGTAACTATACTTACTGTTCTTGGCCTCCAATTCGGCTTGCTTCTAGGGGGTTCTGTCATCACGGAAGTTGTATTCTCGTGGCCGGGTCTAGGGCAGCTCATGGTCGAAGGTGTCAAATCCAGAGATACTCCTGTTGTCCAAGGCTGTGTGTTGTTTTTTGCAGGCGGATTCATAGTTGTTAACCTGCTCGTTGACTTTATTTATTCCTACATTGACCCTAGAATTAGGTACCAATAGCATGTTTAAATTCATAACCCAGGCCATAAAGAGGTCTCTGAGAAGGAGTAAGATAGCAAGGTTTAGCACAGGTTACCTCATATTGCTCCTTGTCATAATTATTTTTGCACCTTACCTTGCTCCGAGCGATCCCCTTGCTTTAGACCTTGAACACACTGTTCAACCACCAAGCATGGAGTATCCCTTTGGAACTGATGGAATGGGTAGATGTATTCTATCAAGAATAATTTATGGTGCACGTTTAACCTCTCTGGCCGGTTTCGTTGCCATACTTGTCGGAATGACGGTGGGAATACCTCTGGGTTTGATTGCTGGGTACTGTCGTGGCAAGATTGACACTGTAATCATGATGGGAATGGAGACGCTGATGGGCTTTCCGTACCTGTTGCTGGTTATTGTCCTCATTACTATGCTTGGCCCGTCGCTTCCAAACGCTATGGTAGCCATCGGAATTTGGATCATGCCCTATTACACCCGACTCGCTAGAGCTTCAGCCCTTTCAATTAAAGAACAGGAGTTTATAGAAGCTGCCAGGATGAGTGGGGAAAGTAACTTTAGCATCATCCTCCGATACATTTTCCCGAATAGTATTTCGCCCATAATCGTCTGGTCGACAATTTATTATGCGCGGGCCATATTAATGGCTGCGGGCTTGGGATTCCTTGGTCTCGGAGCTCAACCGCCCACCCCTGAGTGGGGCGCAATGACGGCAATTGGACGAGAGTATATTTTCGTTGCACCACACGTACTCTTTTTTCCGTCAATTATTATACTTTTGACTGCCTTGAGCTTCAATATATGGGGGGATCTCCTTCGGGATATCTTAGATCCTCGACTCAGAGGTATGGAGTGAGTGAGAAACTCCTGGAAATTCGGGATCTCAGTGTCCACTTCAATACGTTTGAAGGAGTAGCAAGAGTATTGGATGGTGTTTGTTTGACCCTCTATGAGGGGGAAGTGCTCGGACTAATAGGTGAAAGCGGTTCGGGCAAGACAGTTACCGGGTTGACGGTTCTGCGATTACTTCCCATTTCAGCCAAAGTCGTAAGCGGCAGTGTCTATTTTCATGACGATAACCTGCTGGTACTTCCTGAGTACAAGCTGCGGGATATTAGAGGTGGTAGAATTTCATTGGTCTTTCAGGAACCAGGGACATCGCTAAACCCGGTCGCCAAAGTCGGGGATCAGTTAATGGATGTATTAAAGCTCCACCAGCAGATAGGGGATAATAATGCAGTGAGAGCCAAAGCTATGGAGTTATTAGAAGCGGTCAATATGCCACGACCCTCGTTGGTCATGAGTCAGTATCCCCATCAGCTTAGTGCAGGAATGCAGCAACGTGTAGCGATTGCCATGGCTATTGCCTCTAATCCAGATTTATTGATAGCAGATGAGCCTACAAGTTCTTTGGATGTCACGGTTGGAAAGCGCATCCTTGAGTTGATGATCTATCTGAAAGAAAAAAGAACTATCTCGTCACTACTGTTCATAACGCATTCTTTTGGTATTATTTCAGAGATATGTGACCGGGTTGCTGCCATGTATGCCGGGAACATCGTGGAATACGGCGACGTATATACCATGCTACACAAATGCTGTCATCCTTATACCAAAGGTCTCATAAACTCTGTTCTGGATATTGACAAGAAAAGATCGGAGTTAAAGCCTATGAAAGGTACAATACCACGACTAATCAATCCCCCCAGTGGATGCGGATTCCATCCACGGTGTCCAGAAAGGATGGATAAATGCCCAGTGGAGAAACCAAACCTTAACCCGATAGCAAAAAACCACTTTGTGGCATGTCATGCTTACGAAAAGTGATGGAGCTCACTTGGTATATCTGTATTCAGATTTAGATAAGAATAATCCCTTGCTGGTAATCAAGGGGTTGGTGCAATATTTCCCCAGGAGAGGGATCAAGCGAAGAGAAGATAAGATCATGTTTGCCGTAGATAATGTGAATCTCTCAGTGTTTAAGAGTGAAACCCTTGGTCTTGTGGGAGAATCTGGTTCGGGTAAGACCACTCTAGGTAGAACTATCTTGCGCCTCTTGGAGCCTAAGAGTGGTGCCATATATTTCAGGGGACAAGATATAGTCCACTTGAATAGTAAGCAGATGCGGATGCTACGTGTGAAAATGCAGATGGTTTTTCAAAATCCGCACAGTTCACTGAACCCTCGAATGACTGCTGGCCAGACAATCGGTCGGCCGCTTAAGGTTTTTGGGCGAGCAAAAAAATCTGAAATATCAGACAGAGTGAAGAATGCGTTGCAAATGGTTGGACTAATACCTGACGATTGCTCCAAATACCCCCATGAATTTAGTGGGGGTCAAAGGCAAAGGATTGGAATTGCGCGTGCTATTGTTCTAAATCCTGAATTCCTGATCTTAGACGAGCCAACTTCAGCCCTCGATGTTTCAGTACAAGCACAAATACTAAATCTACTCTCTCGCCTGAAAGAGCAATTTGAGCTCACATATCTGTTCATCTCCCATGACTTAGGTGTGGTCAGACATATCTGTGATAGAATTGCAGTAATGTATAAAGGCCAATTATTGGAGATAGCTAAGACAGAAGAACTCTTGGAAAATGCTTCTCATCCTTATACAAAGGTTCTGATAGCATCTGTTCCGAGGATAACCCAGAAACCTAGGCAAAAGCGGATACCCAGGTGTGCGCCTCGCACTATCCAGCTAGATGGAGCAGAGATGGATTCTAAATGCAAATTCTATTCAAGGTGTGAGTTCCGCAAGGAAGAATGTAAGCAGAAAGAACTTCACTTGGTAGAGATAGAAAACGGTCATAAGGTGCGTTGTCACCTCTATGATTAATGCCGTGACGGAACAAAAAAACTATTTTAGATCGGTTTAAGAAACCAGGGTTCTTAAATGAGAATTGGAGTTGACATAGGTGGAACATTTACCGACTTGATTGTTATCTCTAACAATACGATCATTAAGAGGTTAAAAGTTGTATCAACTCCAGCTAACCCTGCGATCGGTGTATTGAACGCCATTAGAAAACTTAATATAAATTTATCGAAAGTGAGCGTAATCGTTCACGGTTCTACAATTGCCACAAACGCTATCCTTGAAGGGAAAGGAGCGAAAACAGCTTTGATAACAACGAAGGGATTTCGAGATATTTTAGAGATACAGCGGGAAGATAGAGACAACATTTATGACCTCTTTTACCGGAAGCCCACCCCTTCCATCTCAAGAGATAGGATATATGAGGTACAGGAGCGAATCGACGCAAGAGGAAAGATCATAAAGCCTTTGCATCAAGATGAAGTTCGAAAACTTGCTCGTTGTCTCTCTACAAAGAAAATTGAATCAATTGCGATTTCTCTTCTTCACTCCTACATGAACTCCCGACATGAAGAGATTATTGAAGAAGCGGTAAGAGAGAGTATGCCTGATTCTCATATTAGCAGGTCGTCTACTATTTCACCAGAGTTCAGAGAATATGAAAGAACAAGTACAGTGGTGATTAATGCTTGCGTTTCCCCCAAAATGGACGGGTATATAACTCACCTTGAGCAGGAGCTACGATCTTCAGGGTTTGAGGGAGACTTGTATATCATGCAATCCAATGGTGGTGTGCTGCCCTCTACTTTAGCCTGTCAACACGGGGCCCGAACATTACTTTCCGGACCAGCAGCAGGCGTAATAGGAGCGGTTCATGTTGCTAAGCGCGCTGGTATCAAGAACTTAATCTCGCTAGATATGGGTGGTACTAGTACCGATGTCTGTTTAGTCACTGCAGAGGAACCTCAGGTCACAACAGACAAAAAAATCGGCGGCTTACCGGTTAAACTTCCTATGATAGATATTGAAACTGTTGCTGCCGGTGGTGGAAGTGTAGCCTGGATAGATCCAGGTGGCATGCTTAGAGTCGGTCCGGAGAGTGCTGGAGCAGATCCTGGTCCTGCCTGTTATGGAAAAAGCGGGACACAGCCGACTGTTACCGACGCTCATGTAGTCTTGGGGTCAATTCGAGAAGGCAAATTTGCGGGTGGCATCAAACTCGACAAAGTTGCAGCCGCAGGAGCACTTGAGAATTTAGCCAAAACTCTCAATAAAAATTATCTTGAGAGTGCTGAAGCAATTCTTGCCATTGCTAACAATAATATGGCTCAGGCAACTAGGTTGGTTTCCGTTGAAAGGGGGTATGATCCGCGCAGCTATGTGATAGTAGCTTTCGGCGGAGCTGGCCCTTTACACGCTGCTTATCTTGCCGAAGAACTGGGCGTGAAGAGAGTGTTAATTCCCCCGAGCCCCGGTCTACTTTCGGCATATGGCTTGTTAGTTGCGGACTTTAAGAGAGATTATGTACAATCTCGAATATCATTGGTAAGCAAGACAGATGTTTCTGGCATACTAAAGGTTTTGCAAAACCTTAGGGATAAAGCGACAGAGGAGATTCAGAGTTATGATGTATCTATTGAGGAATGTCTGTTTACGTTTTCTATTGATATGCGGTATTATGGACAAGCATTTGAGATTAATATACCTGTTAGTTTAGGTGATATCAGTGAACATGGAACAAATCAAATTAAACACAGCTTCCACAAAACCTATCATAGTAGATACGGGTACTCCTCGCCTGATGAAGAAATACTATTAGTCAACTATCGACTCGCTGTCAGTTATACCCAGGCACCTTCCAGGACTAAAGAGGAGCAAAAGGTGTGTCCAAGTAAGTCTATGTCGAAATTTGAAACAAGCTATATATTTCTGGGGGGGGATAAGCAAGAATTTATCTTTGTAGAGAGAGAAAACCTATTTCCCGGCTCCAAGCTTGATGGCCCAGCTATAATCGAAGATCTTACGGCTACCACATTTGTGCCACCTAAGTGGAGAGCGAGTAAAGATGAGTTTGGAAATATCAAGCTTGAAAGAGGAGAAAAATGACTGCTAGAGAAGTAAAGATTGACCCGATAACTTTGAACATTGTGGGGAAAACCCTAACCAGCATAACCCAGGAAATGAATATCAATTTGGTCAAAACTGCCTATTCCAGCATTATTCGGGAAGTACGTGACGCCTCCTCAGCTCTTCTGGATACCAATGGAGAAATTGTGGCTCAAGCCGAAGCTATCCCAATTCATCTGAATTCCATTTCCTCAGCTTTCCGGGGATGCTTGGAAAAACACGGAATACATGATATTAGACCTGATGAGATCCTGGTTACAAATGACCCATATCACGGCGGACAACATCTGTGTGACATATTTCTCTATACACCTATTTTTTATCAAGGGAAGCTCATAGGATTCACCAGTACTGTAGGGCACCATCTAGATGTTGGAGGAGGGGGAGCAAGTTCTCTAAACCCCGATGCGGTTGATATTTACTCTGAGGGATTTATCATCCCTCGGTTGAAGTTGAAGGAGGAGCCTGATTGGAATCTTTTCAGTGAAATCTTAAGTTCGAACGTGAGGGTTCCGCATAAAACTATGGGTGATTTAAAAGCCCAGCTTGTAGCCAACAAACTGGGTAGGATTAGGCTTATGGAGCTAATTAAGAAATATGGGTTGAGGACCGTACTCACATGCATGGAGGGGCTAAAAAGTTATTCCGAGCAAAGAACGCGCAAAGAAATCGCCCAAATACCCGATGGAACTTATTCTGCAGAGGTAATAATGGATGGGAATAGAAAGCGGCCTCTGAGAATTAAGGTTATGGTTGAGATTACAGGATCGGATATGGTTGTGGACTTTTCTGGTACCGATAGACAGGTCAACGAAATAATCAATTCACCTCTAGCGGCAACCAAAGCGGCCGTTTACACAGCGGTCAAGTGCCTACTGACTGGCGCAAGTGTACCAGCGAACGAAGGTTGCAATAAACCTATCAGGATTGTGGTTCCCAAGGGATCTCTCTTGAACCCTTCTGCACCAGCTCCTGTTCGAGCACGGGTTAATACTGCTCATCGGGCGTTTAATGCTGTTACGAGAGCAATGTCTGTTGTCTTGGCTAAACGGGTAATAGCTTCTGGTTTTGACAGTACATTACTTGTTACTTTCAGCCACGAAAGCGAAGAGGGCATTAGTATCTTTACAGAGCCAGTAAGAGGGGGCTATGGGGCTAGTTATAGAAACGATGGGGCTAATCAATGCGGCACTCCCTTAGATAATTGTGCTAATACCCCGGTCGAAGCAGCTGAGCAAGATTATGACTTCTTCCGGATAACGAAATATGAACTTGTGAAGGATTCTGCCGGAACTGGAAAGTACTGTGGCAGTCAAGGAGTTACAAGGGAATTTGAAATTCTGAAGAATGATGTCACCTTTGTTTCCTTTGGTGATAGATGCCAGACTTCGGCATTTGGCATCTTTGGGGGTGGTGATGGAATCAGTGGATGTTTGAAGCTCATACGCGGTGGCAAGACAATTCGATTGCCTTGCAGAGGACACTTTGAATTGAGAAAGAACGATATCCTGCAGGTAATGATTGGAAGTGGTGGGGGCTATGGGAACCCGAAGCAGAGGTCAAAAGAGAAGACACAAAGAGATTTAAGCGAGGGGAGAATTTCGGAGAGGATGGTAAAGAATATTTATGGATGAGGTTCAGGAACCGAAGACGACTGGATGAGCACTACTCAAGAATAAGTCTGGTTGTAACAGAAAATGGAGGTGGGAGCTATTGCCGCAACGAAAGCCGAAAGTGGTAATAACTGATTATGATTTTCCCTCTGTATCAACTGAGAAAGCAATACTGGAAAAGGCTGGGGCAGATGTAATTGAGGGGCACTGCAAAACTGAGAATGATGTAATTAAGGTTGCTTTCGACGCTGACGCGATTATCAACCAGTACGTGGTCATTACCAGGGGCATAATTGAGAACTTGCAAAATTGTAGGATAATTGTCCATTATGGAATTGGTATAGACAAAGTCGACGTAGAAGCAGCGACAGAACACGGAATATATGTTGCTAACATCCCTGATTATTGTGTCGATGAAGTCTCCTCCCATGCAATGGCGTTGATTCTAGACTGTACTAGAAAGATAGTTTTTCTAAATAATGCTCTTAAACGCGGCCAATGGGACTTTAAATTAGCACAGCCAATCAGGAGAATAAGTATGTTAACCCTTGCTATTGCTGGATTCGGCAAAATTGCAGGGGCTCTTGCTGAAAAGGCTAGGGGTTTTGGACTCCGTCGCATCTTAGCGCATGATCCATACGTATCTCCTGAAGCTGGTAAGCAATTTGGGGTTGAAATGGTTGATATGACTGAGTTGTTAGAGGAGGCCGATATTCTTTCAATTCACCTCCCCTTAACAAAAGAAACTAAACATATGTTTGGCGAAAAGGAATTCCAAATGATGAAAAAAAGCGCCATTATCATAAATACCTCACGAGGTGCAGTCATAGATGAGGTGGCTTTGATCAAAGCACTTAGGGAGGGTCAGTTAGCAGGTGCAGGGCTTGACGTTTTTGAAAAGGAACCGGCTAGTTTTAGTAATCCATTATTGAGAATGGAAAACGTGGTGGTAACCCCCCATGTAGCTTGGTATTCGGAAGAATCCTTCCAAGATCTGCAACAAACAGCAGCTGAGGAAGTAGCTCGGGTCCTCCACGGTAAAATACCTAACTCCCTAGTTAATCGAGAAGTTATAGAGTATGGTCGGAGTCGGTAAGGCTGCACGGAGTTTAGAAGGGGTCGCGAGAGGAAAAAAGGAAGGTGAGAATAGTAAACAGTGGGTGAAAAATCAAGCAAAGGAGGTGGTGACAGCTACTTTAGAGACACTCACCCTTGAGTAATCTCGGCGAAAGTAAAAACCTGAAACAATGATTTTCTCCTTCACTTCCTTTGAAAACAGGTGACTATGATGAAAATTGGAAGAATTGATTCTTAAACGCTCTCTTGGAGAAGAGGACTTCAAGTAGGGGGAGAGCAAACAGGTTAAGGATAAGTATGGGAATAAGCTAATGTCCTAATTTTTCACGGAAGACACAAAGGTCTTGAGAAAGGAGTGCAAGCCAATGAAACTTGAAGGTTCATTTCCGGTCTTGATGACCCCATTTACTGATGAGGATAAGATAGACGAGGTAAGTCAAAGAAGATTAGTTGATTTTCTAATCGATGCGGGATCCCATGGCATTACCATGTTAGCCAACGGTAGCGAAGGGTATGCCCTCTCAGATAAAGAACGGAGTCAATTGATAAAGGTAGTAGTAGATCAGGTCAGTGGGCGTGTACCTCTTGTAGTGACAGTATCACATTTCAGTACTAGGATCGCAATTGAGAGAAGTTTAGAGGCGGAAATACCAGGTGTTAATGCCATAATGTCTCTCCCTCCTCACTTTGGAGTAAGACCGGCAAGTCTGGATGGTGTATATGAATACTACGAAATGTTATCCGAAGCCGTCAGTATCCCTGTTATCGTACAGGATGGCCCGGGAAGTTCAGGGATTCAAATGCCGGTTGAGTTCCTGGCAAAATTGGCCGATAACATAGAAAATGTCAAGGCCCTAAAAATAGAGACAAAGAACACGCCGCCTAAGATTGGTGAAGTAAAGAAGATGCTAAAAGACGATGATGTAAGTATCTTTGGAGGTCATGGCGGCATTGTGTTCATAGAGGAACTAGAGCGGGGAAGCAATGGCTGTATGCCCGCCAGTGATATACCAGAGGTCACTGCTGGAATTTATGATGCCTACAAGGCAGGTGAAAAAGAGAAAGCAGAATCTATCTATAACCAGTGCTTACCTTATATGAACTTCTACTTGCACTGTGGTATAAGATATGCACCTAAAGAGGTGTTGAAGATGGGAGGGATTATTCGATCGTCGCGTGTTCGCTCGCCAGGGTTGGGTGCTGAAGTCAAGTGGGACGAAGAGGCAAAAAAGAGACTTAGATACCTCGTTAAGAAAGCGGACCTCTTAGCCCTCCGGTATCTCGATGAAAAAAGGAAGGGATAAGAAGCCATGTCTTACACACAGAAGTTAGCCAGCTACGTAGCGAAGATATCCTACCATGATTTACCGAAATCTACTCTCTCTGCGGCTAAGATACGCATTTTGGATTGCCTTGGTTGTATGTTAGGAGCTTGCGTTCTCGAAGCAGGCAAGAAGATTACTCGATTGTTCGAATCTTTCAAAGGCAAGGGGGAAGCCACTGCCATTGGTGTGGGAAGGAAGTTACCATCTCCTAACGCTGCCTATGTAAACTCTTATCTTGCGAATCTATTAGATTTTGACGATACCTACGTCGCAGTTGGACATCCTGGGGCAGTTGTTATTCCTGCTGTGCTCAGCGTAGCTCAAAAGACTAACGCTTCCGGTAAGGATCTGCTTAATGCGATAGTTGTGTCCTATGATGTGGCGATCCGAATTGGCTCCGCTATGATTCCTTCTCAAAAGCAGGCCGAGCATGTCTGGGGACAAAGTCCTCTCATATTTGGAGCGGTGGCTGGTGCAGCCAAGCTGTTGGACTTAGATGAAGATAAAATAGCAGATGCCTTTGGTCTCGCCGGCATAAGTGCACCTTTACCATTTGTCCGGAAGTTTGGCCTTAATGAACGTCCTGTCAGTTGGCTAAAGAACAATTTCGGCTGGGTTGCAATGGGGGGAGTTCTTGCTGGTTTACTTGCGAAAGAAGGCTTTAATGGGAATCGAACCATCCTCGATGGAGAAAATGGTTTTTGGAGGATGGCAGGATCGGATCAATGCGAATTTGAAAGAATAGTTAGCGGACTCGGCGAGTCTTTCAAGATTGAACAGGTAGGTTTGAAGCCTTATCCGGCGTGTAGATACATTCATCCGACTATTGATGCAGTGTACGACATTTTAGAACATCGAGAGATAGAGGTCTCTCAAATTAAAAGGATCGTAGTTCAGGTTTGCAGTAGATCGGTAAAGGATTTTACGGTATATGAACCTGTTGATATCGTTGATGGGCAGTTTAGTATCCCGTATGCGGTCGCAATGGCATTGCTAAATAAAACACCGGGCCTTGATTGGTTAAGAGAAGGTAACCTCCATGATCCTGGAGTTTTGGAAATTGCTCGGAAGGTTTATGTCAAAGCAGACCCTAAAGCTGATACTCGTTTTCCAAATGAGGGAATGTTTGCTTCAGTTCAGGTGGAACTCAACAACGGAAGTATAGTCCAAGCAGAAAAAGGAGGGACGGGGAGCATTCCTAAAGGAGAACCGCAAAATCCTCTAACGCGAGAAGAGTGCCTCCAGAAGTTTTCTAGGTTATCAATACCACTGGTGGGAGCAAAAAAAACGGAACAAATAATCGATGTAGTACTAAACATAGAGAAATTTGCGGAGATTTCAAAGCTGACCACTCTGCTCATGAGAGGCTAGAGAAAAATACCGTGAGAATGAAACTTTGTAGAGGCTGCTCTTAGTCTACTGCAATGGGCGGAAAACTACATTAATTCTTCTCAGAGAAACCAATAATAAGCAGTCACGCAGCAAAAAACAATGCTGGAATTCGTGTTTCAACTGGCTCAGAAGAGAGCGACCTTTGAATGTTGCGCAAAGGTTCACGACCTATGAAATATAATGTAATCGTAACTGATTTTTTTCCCCGAGAGGAAAAAGAGTGGTGGAAAACCCAGGCACCTCCTGAGCTCGAGGTCTACTTTGCTGATAATCTGGAAGATAATGAATTAAGAAAACTGGGAAAGAATGCAAAGGCTCTAATTGTGAAGAAAAGAGAGCTCTCTCATGACCTAGTAGGGGCAATGGGCTCGCTTCAACTGATCCTAAAGTTTGGTCATTGGCCAATCGGGATTGATTTAGACGCTTGCCAAAAAGCCGGAATCACAGTGGCTACAAAGCCGTTATTAGGAGAAATCTCCGTTGCAGAACATACTATTCTATTAATTCTGGCGTGCTGTCGGAGCCTTACCAATGGACACCAGCCGGTAATTGCCGGGAACTATAGAGCTCTCGGTTTAAAGCCCAGAAAGACTAGTGAAAAAGACATATCGCCTAACTGGATGAAACTGGATGTAACTGAGGTCTACGGAAAGGCCTTAGGAATTATAGGATTCGGTGAAATAGGGGGGGAGGTTGCAATAAGAGCTCGATCTTTTGGCATGAGGGTAATTTACTATAAACGTCATCCTTTACCCAGCTATTGGGAAGAGGAGTTGGAAGTGAAATATACTAAATTGTCTAGATTGCTGAGAGAATCGGATTTTGTTAGCCTTCATGTTCCCCACACGGAAGAGACTCAAAATATGATGGGAAAGAAAGAATTTGGGCTAATGAAGAATTCCGCGTATCTAATTAATGTTGCGCGCGGGGGTGTCGTGAATGAGAACGCTCTATTGTGGGCTTTGAAAAATGGAGAGATTAAAGGAGCTGGTTTAGACGTATTCGTAGAAGAACCAATTCCCCATAACCATCCTTTATTGGGTCTTAATAACGTAGTTTTTACACCCCATACAGGGGGAGGCTCAGGGCAAGGTCTCAAAGTGCAAGCGAGGGAAGCTCTAATGGATGTTCACAAATTCTTGAAAGGAGAAAAAACATTGCACAATTTGACTATATATGAGGGTAAGCAACGCTCATCCAGCGCTATTCGTAAAAGTGGTGGAGCGATGAAATTATGAAGAATAAGTTGAAGGTAGGTATAATTGGTACTGAGGAGTCGAATTATGATTCTGGATAAATTTAGTCTGGAAGGAAAGGCAGCAATAGTTACTGGAGCGAGCCGGGGGTTGGGAAAAGGTATGGCTACGGCCTTGGCTCAGGCGGGGGCAGACCTGGTCATCGCCAGCAGAACTAAATCCGTTCTGGAGAAAACAGCTGAGGAGATAAAAGAGTTTGGGCACTGTGTAATTCCAGTAGCTGCTGATGTATCTGAAAAAGAGGATATCAAAATCATGGTAGAAACAGCTCTCAAAGAATTTGGAAGGATAGATTCTTTATTTAATCATGCTGGCATTAATCGCAGATGTCCCAGTGAGAATTACTCTGAAAAGGATTGGGATGAGATAATTAATATTAACTTAAAGGGAGTTTTTTTGTGTGCTCAGGCGGTAGGAAGGGTTATGATTAAGCAGGGCGGCGGAAAGATAATAAATACTTCCTCATTAATAGCAGTGATAGGAGGGAAAATGATCCCTGCTTATGCAGCTAGTAAAGGAGGAGTCGCTCAGTTAACTAAAGCACTGGCTAATGAGTGGGCAAAATATCACATTAATGTTAATGCGATAGCCCCCGGATACTTTACAACTAAAGCTACTGAAGCATCGCGCAAAGACAAGGTGAGGTGCAAGGAAATAACGGATAGAATACCGCTGGGAAGATGGGGGAATCCTGAGGATTTAGGAGGAGTGGCTGTTTTTCTTGCTTCAGAAGCCTCTGATTATATCACTGGTCAAACCATTTTTGTTGATGGGGGATGGCTTTCTGCCTGAAATACAATCTTTGTTTTCTCTAGTCAAGTCCAGAATCCAGATAATTGCATTTTGGTTTGTCGGTCAAGCCTGAAAAAGAGC
>Ga0114921_10000514_pt1 | contig 16477 bp, 15 predicted proteins | sample BentaG_FD_87016 | JGI IMG/M metagenome (GOLD analysis project Ga0114921, IMG submission 87016) | Deep subsurface microbial communities from South Atlantic Ocean to uncover new lineages of life (NeLLi) - Benguela_00093 metaG | ecosystem: Environmental > Aquatic > Marine > Oceanic > Sediment ...
AGTTGGGTGGACAGCGTGCGGTGAGCCTTCTGCACCATGCGGTCGCGCCGGCCGCCGGTGCGCGCATTGGCGTCGACCGTACTGCGCTCCAGAGCGGTCAGCGAGAACTCCGCGGCAACGAACACCGCCGTTCCGGCGGTGAGTAGACCTATTGCCAGCAGGGGCAACAGCGAAATGACGACGTTCATCCACCCGCTCCCGCGGCGGAGCTTCGTCGATCGGTCGAAGAACCGGGGATGCCGGGCCGAGAGCCCGGCCGACTACAGGACGGTTCGGCCCCGGCGGGCTCATCGCCAGAGCGCTGGGCGTGTACTGCCGCCTCGGATGGGCCCCCATCCAGTGCCTGCGGCACCTGATCCCTTTCGTCTTCGTGGGACGACTCGTGGCAGGCCTTTCGGTGCCCGAATTCGACTGATGGCCATCACATGCTAGCCGAATCCCCGGGGGCCCCCGGCCAGCCGTCCGCCAGTAAGGTTAGCCTCACACAATGATAGGTTCGGAGCCGGTTCAATCGGGCGGAACCTCACGCGAGAACCTCCCACGAAAGGCGGAATCCACCCAGATGTCGATCTTGAAGCCCCGACTGGCCGGCGCGTTCGCAGCTGTGGCAGCAATGCTGGCCCTCACCGCCTGCGGAGCTGACTCCCAGACCGCAGATCCCGACAAGATAGTCCTCTATTCGGGCCGCAGCGAGGAGTTGGTGGGACCGCTGGTCAAACAGTTCACCGCGGACACCGGGATCGAGGTTGAGACGCGTTATGCGAGCTCGGGCGAGATGGCTGCCCAGCTCATCACCGAGGGGGACAAGTCGCCCGCCGATGTGTTCCTGTCTCAGGACGCGGGCGCGTTGGGCGCGGTGTCCAAGGCCGGAATGCTGGCCCCCATCGATGCTGCGACATTGCAGGCGGTTCCCGGGCAGTTCTCCGCTGCCGACGGCACCTGGGTCGGGGTATCCGGTCGTGCCCGCGTCGTCGTCTACAACCCGACCCTGGCCCCCGATCCTCCTGACACCATCGACGGACTGCTTGCGCCGGAGTGGAAAGGCCAGATTGGTTTCGCTCCCAGCAATGCGTCCTGGCAGTCCTTCGTCACCGGGCTGCGCGTCGTCCGCGGAGAAGATGCCGCCGCGCAGTGGTTGCGAGCGTTCAAAGCTCAGGATCCGCAGGCCTTCGAGAACAATGTGGCGGTGCGTGATGCGGTGGACTCCGGCCAGGTTGCACTCAACCTGGTCAATCACTATTACCTCTATGAATTGATCCACGCCAAGGGTGCCGACGCCGTGACCGCGCAGAACATGTTCATGGCCCCCGGCGATCCCGGCGGGCTGATCAACGTCGCTGGCGTCGGAGTACTCAGGTCTGCACCGAATCCCGAAGGGGCACAAGCATTTGCTGGATATCTGGTAGGCGAGTCCGCTCAGCAGTACTTTGCCGGGGAGACCTCGGAGTATCCGTTGGTGACCGGCGTTGCATCTTCTGCCGAGATGCCGCCGCTGAGCGACCTGCAGCCGCCCGCGGTGGACCTCTCCCAGCTCGACGACATCGAGGCGACGCAAGAATTGCTCGTCGAGACCGGATTGCTGACGAACTGACCCCGGCGCCGGTGACCACGTACCGCAGACGCCCGCCGGCGCTGCTGTTGGTGCCGGCTGCTGCCGTGGCGGGGTGCACGTTGATCCCGCTCGTCTATCTTGCAGGACGCGCGCTGGATCGCGGCTGGGCTTTCGTCATAGAGGAACTGATCCAGCCTCGTACCGCTGCGTTGGTCGGCCGGTCATTGCTGCTGGTGGTGGTAGTCACCGCAGCCTGTGTGGTGCTCGGGGTGGGCCTCGCGGTGCTGGTCAGCCGCACCGACGTCAAGGCCCGACGTGGGCTGGGGGTGGCACTCACCCTGCCGTTGGCGATGCCGAGCTACCTGCTGGCCTACCTGTGGGTGTCCGTCTACCCCTCCATCGCTGGGTTCTGGGGCGCATGCCTGGTGTTGACCCTGGTCAGCTATCCGTTGGTGCTGCTGACCACGATCGCGGCCTTGGCCCGTGTCGACCCCGCGCAGGAAGAGGTGGCACGCTCCCTTGGCCTCGGCGGAATTGCCGTGCTGTTCCGGGTCACACTGCGCCAGGCGCGTGCTGCTATCGCAGCCGGCGCGCTGCTGGTCGCGTTGTACGTGCTCAGCGATTTCGGCGCGGTGGCGGCGATGCGATTCGAGGCGTTCACCTGGGTCATCTATGGGGCTTACCGCTCGGGTTTCAATCCAGCGCGGGCGGCGGTGCTCTCTCTGGTGCTGATGGCGTTCGCCGTCGCGCTGGTGATCGCCGAGAGCCGGGCCCGCGGATTGGCGGTCTCCTCGCGAGTCGGCGGCGGCTCGCCGCGACCGGCGCCGTTGAACCGTCTCGGGGCCTGGAGTTGGCCGGCCCTTCTGGTTCCCGCCGCCGTGCTCATCGCTGCGGTCGTCGTGCCGGGTGTGACGCTGGCCGACTGGCTCCTGACAGCGGGTCCACGGTGGGACTTTGCCGAATGGTTTGGGGCACTGAGATCAACAGCGTGGCTGTCAGCGGCCGCCGCGCTGGCTGCTACCTTGGCAGCCCTGCCGCTCGGCGTGCTCGCCGCTCGCTATCGTGATCGCGCGACGCGCATGATGGAGAGTGCAAGCTATGTGGCGCATGGCCTTCCGGCTATCGTGATCGCGATCTCCATGGTGTCTGTCGGCGTTCTGCTGCTGCGCCCCATCTACCAACGCGAACCGCTGCTGATCCTCGCCTATACGGTTCTGTTCGTGCCCCTGGCGATCGGATCGGTCCGCGCGGCAGTAGAAGCTGCGCCGATTCGCCTGGAGGAGGTGGCCCGCTCCCTGGGCCACCCGCCGCTGCGGGCATTCGGTACGGTCACAGCGCGGGTGGCGCTGCCCGGGATCGCGGCGGGAGCAGCACTGGTGCTGTTGACCTGCATGAAGGAATTACCCGTTACCCTGCTGCTGCATCCCAACGGCACCGACACCCTGGCCACGCGCCTGTGGAGCTACAGCTCGGTCAGCGATTACGCAGCCGCCGCCCCGTACGCGTTGGCGCTCTTGGTGTTCGCGGCTGTCCCGACGGCGGTACTGGGCATGTGGAGCACACGTGCGGGCAGGGTTCGCGGTGGCTGACATGATCGCTACAGCAGTTGCGGCCCAGGGCATCTCCAAGTCCTACGGCGGCAACCAAGTGTTGTCGGGTGTGGACCTCGACTTGCCAGAGGGGACGATCACCGCGGTGCTCGGGCCGTCGGGATGCGGCAAGACCACGCTGCTTCGCATTCTCGCCGGCTTCGAGGATCCCGATGCCGGGACCGTGCGTATCGCGGGGGAGACGGTGGCAGGGGAAGCCGCGACCGTGCCGGTACACCGTCGGCGGGTGGGGCTGATGCCGCAGGAGGGTGCACTTTTCCCGCATCTGAGCGTGGGGGAGAACGTCGCCTTCGGCGTAAAACGATCTACCCGCGGCGAGGCGCAGGCACAGGTCGCGCACTGGCTGGCGGTCGTGGGACTGGACGGGCTGGCCGACGCCCGGCCCCATGAGATCTCCGGTGGACAGCAGCAGCGGGTGGCACTGGCGCGCGCGCTGGCCGCACAGCCTCGCGTGCTGCTTCTGGACGAGCCATTCGCCGCGCTGGACGCCAGCCTGCGGGTTCGGGTGCGCGAGGACATCGCCGTGATTCTGCGCGATGCCGGCACCACCGCGCTTCTGGTCACACACGACCAGTCCGAGGCGTTGTCGCTTCCCGATTCGGTGGCTCTGATGATCGACGGCACCATCGCCCAGCACGGCCCACCGGCCGACGTGTATGCCCGGCCCACCAGCCTGGCCAACGCTCGATTCATCGGCGCCACAGTCGAACTCGCGGGAATCGCGAGCTCTGGGATCGTTCACACTGCGCTGGGGGCGCTGCGCGCGCGTCTGCCGGTGGCCGACGGTGCCGCCGTCGTGGTGCTGCGGCCCGAGCAGTTGCGGCTAGGCGCGGGGCCCTCGACAACTCCCGCCCGCGTGACGGGGTGCCGCTTCTACGGCGCGGACACGGTCATTCACGTCGAACTGTCCGACGGTGGCAGGGTCCAGCTGCGCAGCCCCGGGGAGATCAGCCTGGCCCAGGGGTCAATAGTCGACATCGAAGTCATCGGCAGCATCGAGACCGGCGTGCTCGCCTATCCTTCACCAACCGGCAGGCAGCGGGTGGCCCTCGGCGAATCCGGCGGCTGACTGCACGCCGACCACCGCCTTCTCATGCAACTCGGTCAACGTTGAGGCCCCCACGTAGGTGCAGGTACTGCGTACACCCGAGGTGATGTGGTCGAGCAGATCCTCGACGCCACCGCGAGTGGGGTCCAGGCTCATCTTCGAGGTGGAGATGCCCTCCTCGAACAGCGATTTACGGGCGCGGTCGAACGAACTGTCGGCGACGGCGCGTGCGGCCACGGCGCGTTTGGATGCCATCCCGTAGCTTTCCTTGTACGGACGGCCGTCGCGGTCGCGCAGCAGGTCGCCGGGGGATTCGTAGGTGCCGGCAAACCAGGATCCGATCATCACGTTCGATGCGCCCGCGGCCAGGGCCAGTGCCACATCGCGCGGATGCCGCACGCCTCCATCGGCCCACACGTGACCGCCGAGTTCACTTGCTGAAGTGGCACATTCGACGACAGCGGAGAATTGCGGACGACCGACCCCGGTCATCATCCGGGTGGTGCACATGGCGCCGGGGCCGACGCCGACCTTGACGATGGACGCACCGGCGTTCAGCAGATCTCGCACACCTTCGGCCGACACCACATTGCCCGCTACCAGCGGCAGACCGAGATCGAGCGAGGACAGCACCTTGATCGCGTCGATCATCTTGGCCTGGTGTCCATGTGCGGTGTCGACGACCAGGATGTCGGCACCGGCTTCGGCGAGTGCAGTGGCCTTGGCCGCGAAATCCCCGTTGATGCCGAGTGCCGCTGCGATCCGCAGGCGGCCGGCCGCGTCGACTGCAGGGGTGTAGATGCCCGCGCGTACGGCACCGGTGCGGGTCAGGACGCCGGCCAGCGTGCCATCGAGTTCGGTCAGCACCGCAACATCGGCCGGGGCGTGTTCGAGCAGATCGAACACCTTGCGCGGATCGGTTCCCAACGGCGCGGTAACGAGATCGGTGGCCGCGACCTCGCGCACCCGGGCGAACCGATCGACACCGATGCAGGCCGCCTCCGTGACCAGCCCGATCGGCCGGTTCTCCTGCACCACCACCGCCGCGCCGTGCGCCCGTTTGGGAATCAGTGCGGTGGCGTCGGACACCGAATCATCGGGTGACAGCGTCACCGGGGTGTCGACCACCAGGTCGCGACTCTTGACGAAGTCGACAGTGTCCTTGACCGCCTGGATCGGCAGATCCTGCGGGAGTACCACGATCCCACCCCGGCGGGCGACCGTCTCTGCCATCCGGCGACCGGCGACGGCCGTCATGTTCGCGACGACGACCGGGATTGTCGTGCCGGTGCCATCGGATGTCGAGAGATCCACGTCGAACCGCGAGGCGACGTCGCTTCGAGTCGGCACGACGAACACATCGTCATAGGTCAGGTCGTACGGCGGTTTGTGGCCTTCGAGGTACTGCACGCCTCCAGCCTAGGCGGTGCCGGCGATGACCTCCCCGAGGCAAGCACACGCCGGTGCCGGCGCCCGCGAAGGTGCTGGTGCGGCGGTGGTGCTACACCTCGACCTCGCTGCGATCCCCACTCCACAGCGTGTGGAACCGTTTGGCCGGATCGGCGTCGATACGGCCATAGGTGTGGGCGCCGAAGAAGTCGCGCAACCCCTGCGTCAGTGCCGCCGGAAGCCTCTCAGTTCGCAACCCGTCGTAGTACGACAGCGCCGAGCTGAATCCGGGGATCGGGATGCCCAGCTCGGTGGCCTTGACCACGACGCGCCGCCAGCTGTCGACGGCATTTTCGATGGCGCTACGGAAGTAGGGCGCCACGATCAGCGACGGCAGATTTGGGTCGTCGTCGAAGGCGTCCTTGATGCGGTTGAGGAATTTCGCCCTGATGATGCAACCGCCGCGCCAGATGGTCGCAAGGTCTCCGGGTGCGATGCCCCAGCCGTATTCGGCCGATCCGGCCTGAATCTGGTTGAAGCCCTGCGCGTAGGCAACGATCTTCGACGCGTACAGCGCCTGGCGCACGTCCTCGGTGAACTGTGCTGACTCTTCCTCATCCAACAGCTGCCCACCGAGCTCGCCCGACGCCACTCCGGTGGTCGCTCTGCGTTGGGTCACCGAACCCGACAGTGCGCGCGCGAAGACGGCCTCGGCGATACCGGTTACCGGAACACCCAGGTCGAGCGCCGATTTCACAGTCCATCGCCCGGTGCCCTTCTGCTCGGCTTCATCAAGGATGAGGTCAACGAGCGGCTGTCCGGTCTTGGCGTCGGCCTGCCGCAGCACATCGGTGGTGATCTCTACCAGGAAACTGTCCAGGTCGCCCTTGTTCCACTCGTCGAATACATCGGCGATCTCGGGTGCGGACTTACCCAGCCCGTCGCGCAACAGCTGATAAGCCTCGCCGATCAGCTGCATGTCGGAGTACTCGATGCCGTTGTGCACCATCTTGACGAAATGTCCTGCCCCGTCTGGCCCGATGTGGGTGCAACACGGCACCCCGTCGACGTGCGCGGAGATCTCCTCAAGCAACGGCCCCAGGCTTTCGTAGGATGCGGCCGGCCCGCCCGGCATGATCGACGGGCCGTTGAGTGCGCCTTCCTCACCACCGGAGATACCTGCACCGACGAAATGCAGCCCGCGTTCGGCCATTGCCTTCTCACGACGGATGGTGTCGGTGAAGAGCGCATTGCCTCCGTCGATGATAATGTCGCCGCTTTCCATGGCATCGGCGAGCTCGTCGATCACGGCATCGGTCGGGTCACCGGCCTTGACCATGATCAGCACCCGCCGCGGCTTCTCAAGCGCGGCAAGGAATTCCCGAATCGTCTCGGTCCGCACGAAGTTGCCTTCGGATCCGTGCTCGGCTAGCAGGTTGTCGGTCTTGGCGATCGAGCGGTTGTGCAGCGCAACGGTGTAGCCATGCCTGGCGAAGTTGCGTGCGATATTGGAACCCATTACGGCCAGACCGGTGACGCCGATCTGTGCAATGCCCGTGGGTGCGGTGAGGTGCGAGCTCATAGAGGAAACCCTTTCGGTCGCTTGTTGCTGCACAGCTTCTAGTCATCCAACACTGGGGGCCTGACACTCAGGCAGAGAACAATCGATGGAGTTCGGTCAGCCAGGGAACCGCCAACGCGACGGTGGGGACGACGAGCACTGCCGCCGCGGCGACATACGCACCCGCGGCGACGATCAAGCTGTTAGGCCTGCCCCCGAGTCGGCGCACCCGCAGCACCGTCGCCGGCCCGCCGACGGCGAGCGCGCCCCGGGGGGTGCGAGCGGAGGCGCAGGCGACCAGGGCGCGCGCCAGGGGGGTCGGGCCGGTGTTACGCACCGCCGCATCGTCGGCGAGTAGTTCGATCAAGAGTCGCACCGCGGTGAGTGTATTGGCACTGCGGACGAACCGGGGGAACGCCGCGTGTACCGCCGTGAACATCTCCAACACCAGATCGTGGCGGGCTCGCAGATGGGCATGTTCATGGGTGAGGATCGCGAGAATCTCGCTGTTCGACAACTTGTCCAGCGCGCCCTCGCTGAGCACGACGCGGCTGCGGACGCCGGGCAGGCAATACGCCAGCGGCTCGGCAACATCGAGAATGCGCAGCCCGCCGCGAGCCAGCGGTCTGGGGTAATGACTGCGCAACCGCCGCGCCGCCACATGAGATGCGCCGACTAGATCGACCACCATCCGGTGATGCGCGCGGCGCCGGCGCGTAGCGATCGCGACCTTGAGCACAGAGACGATCAGGCGGACGCCGATCATGATGGTGAGCGCGAATACCAACGCGTATGCCGTCCATAGCGGCCACCCGAGGATGTTGATCTGGCCGGTAAAGGTGGCGGTGGGCGCTACCCCCGCGCCGGATGTGAACAGCCGGCTGGCAATGGCGATTCCGGCGGAGAAGGCCGAAAGGACCGCGGCCAACGCGATCGACTGCCACAGCACGATCGCAGCCCTCGGCGCGCGCATCGGCCAGTTGGCGCCCGCCAGCATCGCCGGCACCGGCCCCGACAGGAGCAAAGCAAGGAGGGTGAAGGCCAGCGCGGACACGCGGTAAGTGTCTCTCAGCCGGTGCCTTGACCGCCAGCAGATCGGTCGTTGCGTTCTGTGCCGTTGTGTTCTGTGTCCTCGATTTCGGCCAGCGCTCGGCGTAACGCGGCCGAATCGTCGACTCCGACCCGCTCGACGAAATGCACCAGCGCGGCTTCCCGGCCTCCTGAATCGGAAGCCTGGTCCAGCGCATCGACCATCAGCCCGGCAACCAGTTCGTCGCGGCCATGGGTAGGTGCGTAGCGGTGCGCCCGATCGTCACGATGCTGGACGACCAGATTCTTCTTCGCCAGCCGCTGCAACACGGTCATGATCGTCGTGTAGGCAAGGTCGCGGTGGTCAGACAGCACTTCGTGCACCTGGCGGACAGTCTGGGGCTCATCCGCGGACCACAGATGATCCATCACGGACCGCTCCAACTCTCCAAGCCGCGGCACCTTGGCCAATTTGCGCTCATCTCCTGCCAGCTGTCCTTACAAAGGGTACTACGCGATTACTACCGATCGTCGTATCGTGCTCCGCGCTCGTTGATCTCGGCCGCGTTACCGGCGCCGCGGATGCGGTGACCGCATCGCGTTCATCAGCATCGTTTTCACCAGTCTGTTCAGCGAGGTGGCGAGTCCAGACACGCGAAGTCGCCCGTGCTCCCCAATCAATAGTAAGGCTACCCTAATTCAGGGCGATGTGCTGGCGGCTGTCATCGAAAGTGCGCGGCGAGGTTACCCAGCGACCCCAGCTGACGAGGGCGTACGCCGAGCGTGTAGACACGAGCGGTGACAATTGACCTTCCCGAAGGCCTCGGCGTCGGATTCGACCGCGAGCTCGGTCTGACCTACCTCGAGATCACCCCCGACGGGGGGCGGGCGCAGCTGCAGATCACCGACAAGCTGAAACAGCCATACGGCATCGTGCACGGTGGCGTGTATTGCTCGATCGTCGAGAGCCTGGCCAGCGTCTCTGGGGCCGTCTGGCTGAGAGCCAACGGAGGCGGCAAGGTCGTCGGCGTCAACAACAACACCGACTTCCTGCGGGCAATCGGTTCGGGCACCGTGACTGCCGTGTCCAGGCCTATCCATCGCGGACGTCGTCAGCAGCTGTGGCTGATCACCATTGTCGACGCCGATGATCGGCTGGTGGCCCGCGGCCAAGTCCGGCTGCAGAACCTTCCCACTGAGCAGAGTTGAGTGCGTGCGCTGCTGACTGCGGCCAGCCGTGGCAAGATCGTCCACTATGCGTTTGACCCCGCATGAACAAGAGCGGCTGCTGATCTCTTACGCAGCCGAACTTGCCCGCCGCCGCCAGGCGCGCGGTCTGAGACTCAACCATCCCGAGGCCGTCGCACTCATCACCGACCACATCCTCGAAGGCGCGCGCGATGGCCGCACCGTGGCGGAGTTGATGGTCAGTGGACGCGAAACGCTCGGCCGCGACGACGTGATGGAGGGAGTGCCCGAAATGCTCGACGATGTGCAGATGAAGGCGACGTTTCCGGACGGCACCAAGCTCGTCACCGTCCATCACCCGATCCCGTGAGGCAGGTCTGGTGAACGACAAGCCGGCCGATCGCGAATACCTCACCCCGGGCGAGGTCATATTCGGCGAAGGCGACATCGAGATCAACCCGGGCGCGCACAGGCTGGAGTTGGAGATCATCAACAGCGGGGACCGGCCGGTCCAGGTCGGCAGCCACGTGCATGTTCCGCAGGCCAACAGCGCGCTGCAGTTCGATCGAGCGGCTGCCCACGGGCACCGCTTCGACATTCCAGCCGGCACCGCGATCAGGTTCGAACCCGGTGTTGCACAGCGTGTCTGCCTCGTTCCGTTGACGGGCGCCCGCGCGGTTTATGGTCTGAGCCTGAGCCCGCCAGGCAACCTGGACGAGGACCAATCGGGCCGATCGGACGGAGCAGAGTGAGCGAGCTGCCCCGTCCCCGCTACGCGGCCCTGTTCGGACCGACCACCGGTGACCGAATCCGACTGGCCGACACAGACCTGTTCATCGAGATCACCGAGGACCGTAGCGGCGGACCGGGCCGGGCCGGCGACGAGGCGGTCTTCGGTGGCGGGAAAGTGTTGCGCGAATCGATGGGGCAGTCGCGCGCGACACGCGCAGAGGGAGCACCCGACACCGTCATCACCGGTGCGGTCGTCCTCGACCACTGGGGGATCATCAAGGCTGACATCGGGATTCGCGATGGCCGTATCACCGCGATCGGCAAGGCCGGTAATCCCGACATCATGTCCGGGGTGCACCCTGACCTGGCGGTGGGCCCGTCGACCGAGATCATCGCGGGGAATGGCCGCATCCTCACCGCGGGGGCCATCGACTGCCACGTCCACCTGATCTGCCCGCAGCTCATGGAAGAGGCGCTCGGTAGCGGGGTCACGACGATGGTCGCGGGCGGTACCGGCCCCGCCGAGGGCAGCAAGTCCACCACTGTCACGCCCGGGGCGTGGCACCTGGCCCGGATGCTCGAGGCGCTGGATTCCTGGCCGCTCAATATCGCGTTGCTGGGTAAGGGGAACACCGTCAGCGCCGAGGCGATGTGGGAACAATTGCGCGGTGGTGCAGCGGGTTTCAAGCTCCACGAGGACTGGGGAACCACTCCGGCCGCCATCGACGCGTGCCTGACCGTCAGCGACGCCGCAGGCGTGCAAGTCAACATCCACACCGACACTCTCAACGAAGCCGGGTTCGTCGAGGACACGCTGACCGCGATCAAGGGCCGCTCGATCCACGCCTATCACACCGAGGGCGCCGGGGGTGGGCACGCACCCGACATCATCACCGTCGCGGGTCAGCCGAACGTGCTGCCCAGTTCGACCAATCCCACCCGACCCCACACCGTCAACACCCTCGATGAGCACCTCGACATGTTGATGGTCTGCCATCACCTCAACCCGAGCGTCCCCGAGGATCTCGCGTTCGCCGAGAGCCGGATCCGGCCGTCCACGATCGCCGCAGAGGACCTCCTGCACGACATCGGGGCGATCTCGATGATCGGCAGCGACTCCCAGGCGATGGGGCGTGTCGGCGAGGTCGTCATGCGTACCTGGCAGACCGCCCACGTGATGAAGCGCCGTCGCGGTGCGCTGGATCGCGACGGCGCGGCCGACAACCACAGGGCACGCCGCTACGTTGCGAAGTACACGATCTGCCCGGCCGTCGCGCACGGGTTGGATCACGAGATCGGCTCGGTCGAGGTCGGCAAGTTGGCCGACCTAGTGCTGTGGGAGCCTGCATTCTTCGGCGTACGCCCCCACGCTGTGATCAAGGGGGGAATGATCGCGTGGGCGGCGATGGGGGACGCCAACGCATCCATCCCGACGCCCCAGCCGGTGCTGCCCCGGCCGATGTTCGGTGCGGCACCTGCGGCGGCTGCGGCCACGTCGGTGCACTTCGTCGCGCCCCAGGCGATCGAAGACGGCCTCGCCGACCGGATCGCCCTCAACCGCAAGCTTGTTGCGGTAGGCAACGTGCGCGGTCTCGGTAAGGCGCAGATGCCGCTCAACGATGCCACACCTGACATCGAGGTGGACCCCGACACGTTCACGGTGCGAATCGACGGCGAGGTATGGCGCGAGCAGCCCGCCGCCGAGTTACCCATGGCACAGAGATACTTCCTGTTCTGATGTCGAACCTGACCGGCCTTGCCGCCCTGCTCGCCTTGTCCGATTCCCGACTGCCGATCGGGGGCCACGTACACTCGGGCGGCATCGAGGAGGCGGTTGTCAGCGAGTTGGTCACCGACCTCGTGACATTGCGCGCCTACCTGCGCCGCAGAATACGGACCCACGGTCTGATCACGGCATCGATCGCGGCAGCGGTGCACAAGGGGGCGCTGTCGGCTGCGGCCGGCGCCACCGGCGACTCCGAAACCGACTCGCGCACACCGGCGCCCGCCGCGCGCCGAGCGTCCCGGGCCCAGGGGCGGGGATTGGTCCGGTTGGCTCGCCAGGTTTGGCCCGACTTCGGATGGGATGCGCTGGGCCGCACTCCGCACCTGGCGGTGGCCGCGGGTGCGGCCGGTGGCGCGAGCGGCCTGGCCCCCGAACACACCGCGATGTCTCTCGTCTACACGACCATGACCGGTTCGGCGACAGCGGCTCAGCGACTACTAGCGCTGGATCCCGGCGACGTCGCGGCTGCGACGTTCGAGCTGTCTACGCTCTGCGAGCAGACCGCCGCCGAGGCCGCCGGAGACCTGGCCGACCTTTCCGACCCACTGCTGGACGTTCTGGCCCAGCGCCACATCGAACGCGAACGTCCGCTCTTCGCTTCGTGATTCGCCAAGCAGCAGATCTGAAGAACAAGGAAGGTGCCTGCCCGTGCCCCCCATGCCACCGCATTTCCTCTCGTCTGATTCGGCTGGCCATACCCACCGCCACGCCGATCGTCCGCGCCGGGTTCGAAAGCCCGGGGATCCCCTGCGCATCGGCGTCGGGGGCCCCGTCGGCTCCGGCAAGACGGCGCTGGTGGCCGCCTTGTGCCGGCAGCTCCGTGACGAGTTGTCACTGGCAGTGCTGACCAACGACATCTACACCACCGAGGACGCCGATTTCCTACGCCGTCACGCGGTACTGCCCGACGAGCGCATCGCTGCCGTGCAGACCGGCGGCTGCCCGCATACCGCGATCCGCGACGACATCACCGCCAACCTGGACGCCATCGACGACCTCATAACGGCGCACTCGGGTGCTGACCGCGACCTCGATTTGATCCTCGTTGAGTCCGGCGGCGACAACCTCACCGCGACATTCTCCTCCGGGCTGGTGGACGCCCAGATCTTCGTGATCGACGTGGCAGGTGGGGACAAGGTGCCCCGCAAAGGAGGGCCGGGTGTGACGTACTCGGATCTGCTGGTGATCAACAAGACCGACCTCGCACCGCTCGTCGGTGCCGACCTGGACGTGATGCGCCGCGACTCGGCGGCAGTACGTGGTGAGCGTCCCACGGTGCTGATCTCACTCACTGCGGACCCGGCCGCCACCCCCGTGCTGGGGTGGGTGCGCGAGCAACTCAACGTCGCGCAGGGCGACGTCGCGCAGGGCGACGTCGCGCAGGGCGACGTCGCGCAGGGCATCTAGGTGCGATCGGACGTTCTGATCGTCGCGCGACCGGACCGCTCACCACACCTCGAGGCTTCCGGCGGGCTGGCCGCCCGCCGCACCGAACCCGACACCGTTCACCTGGTGTCCTCGGCCGCGACTCCACTGGGAGGCGACTCGATCCACGTCCGGCTTGTGGTGGAATCCGGCGCACGCCTGAAACTGCGCACCGCGGCCGCAACGGTGACGCTGCCGGGGATGAACACCACTGATTCTCATGCGAACTGGACACTGGACATTGCAGGAGAGCTCGATCTCGACCCGCAGCCGACCATTGTGGCCGCCACGTCGCGGCACTTCGCCACGACGCTCGTGAACTTGACCGGCTCCGGCAGCCTCAGATTGGTGGAGCGTGTGCAGATCGGCAGAACCGGTGAGTCCCAGGGCTTCTGGTCAGGTTCGCTAAGCGCCGACATCAACGGGAAACCTCTGCTGAGGCACCGAATCGAACTCGGCCGCGGGGCAGCCGCCCATGACGAGCTGGCCGCGCCGCTGGCAAGTGTGAGCGAACTGCATTACCCGCGCGCTGATGTCCAGACGGCCGGGGTGACGCTGGCACTGGCTGGGGGAGGATGCCTATCGACCTGGCAGGGAGACAGGCTGTGACGCTCCGGCCGGATGCGACCCGCCCGAGCAACTCCGGCCGCTAACTGGCGGCCTTCTCGGCGTCCTGAGCAGCCGCGGCGATCTCCTGGAGTTCCTCGATACGGGTTCGCGCATAAGCCTGCTGTTCAGTGATGGTCAGTTGGCCGCGGTTGCGCCCGACGAACGTCACCGTCCACGAAAGCAGGGTGGCGATCTTGGTCTTGAAGCCAACCAGATAGACCAGGTGAAGAAACAGCCAGGCCAGCCATGCGACAAAGCCGCTCATCTCCAATGGTCCAACCTTGGCTACCGCGCTGAACCTCGACACCGTGGCCATCGAACCCTTGTCGAAGTAGCTGAATGGTTCGCGCTGGGCTGAATCTGCCCCTTTGAGGCCGGAAATTATGGCCTTGGCCGCATAGTTCGCACCCTGGATCGCACCTTGCGCCATGCCTGGTACCCCGTCGACCGCGGCCATGTCGCCGACGACGAACACGTCGGGATGGCCCGGGATGGAAAGATCCGGCAGCACTTTGACCCGTCCGGCACGGTCGAGTTCGACCCCCGACTGTGTGGCCAGGTCGCTGCCGAGCGGGCTGGCAGATACCCCAGCCGACCAGACCTTGCACGCAGACTCGATGCGACGCAGGGTGCCGTCAGGGTCCTTGACCGTGATTCCATTGCGGTCGACGTCGGTGACCATGGCGTTGAGCTGAATATCGACGCCCATCTTCTCCAACCTGGCCTGGGCCTTCTTGCCGAGCTTCTCGCCCATCGGGGGAAGCACCGCAGGGGCCGCATCGAGCAGGATCACCCGCGCCTTGGTCGAATCGATATGGCGAAAGGCCCCTTTGAGGGTGTTGTCAGCCAGTTCGGCGATCTGCCCGGCCATCTCAACGCCCGTCGGCCCCGCGCCCACGACCACAAACGTGAGCAGCTTCTCCCGTCGGACCGGGTCACTTGAACGTTCGGCCTGCTCGAAGGCTCCAAGAATGCGACCACGCAACTCCAGCGCGTCGTCGATCGACTTGATGCCGGGCGCGAACTCGGCGAAGTGGTCATTGCCGAAATAGGACTGTCCGGCGCCCGCAGCAATGATCAGGCTGTCATAAGGCGTGGCATAGATGTGGCCCAGCAGTTCGGAGCGAACGGTCTTGGTCTTCAGATCGATTCCGGTCACGTCTCCGAGCAACACCTGCGCATTCTTCTGGTTTCGCAGAATCACCCGGGTCGCCGGGGCGATCTCTCCCTCGGAGATGATGCCGGTCGCGACTTGATACAGCAGGGGCTGAAACAGGTGATGGGTGGTGCGGGCAATCAGCTTGATGTCGACGTCGGCCCTCTTGAGGGCCTTGGCGGCGGTGAGTCCGCCGAATCCAGAGCCGACGATCACCACCTTGTGTCGGTCGGATGCAGTAGTTCCGGGGTGGCTCATTACTACTCCTTGGCGGATCGCCCTGGCGGGTTACCTTCTTACTTACTACAACGAGTACGTTAGCCGCCGCGCTTCTGGCCAGCGCGGCGAGATAGCCCACCGGCCCACCGGCCTACCGGTCAGCCGGCCGTCAGTGGCCTCAGCGCCTTCCCCAGCGCGGCGATCTGGCCCGGCAAGTAGCCCTGCAGGCTGGTGGGCAGGTTAATGATCACCGCATCGACGCCGACGTCGAAGACCCGGGCTTTGAGCTGGTCGGCGATCGACTCGGCGCTGCCGACCACCATCCGCTGACGCATCCCCTCGGGAATGAGATCGGAGGTGGCCTGCGCGTCGACCATCGCCGTCACGAGCATGCTGGTCTCCAGCGTTGCCGGGTCGCGACCGATGTCGTCGCAGCGGGCCTTGACGACGTCGAGTTTGGCGTTCAGTTCGTCGAACCCTGCGATGAGGTTGAGGTGGTCGAAGTGCCGAACTGCCAACGGGATCGTCTTCTTCTCGCCACTGCCGCCGATCATCAAGGGAATGTGTTCACGGAAGCGGGGATTGGCCATCGCCTCCTCGACCCGGTAGTACGTGCCCGCCAGGGTCGGTCGTTCACCTTTGAGCATCGGCAGGATGATCTGCAGCGCCTCATCGAGTTTGGCGAACCGCTCGGTGAAGGTGCCGAACTCGAAACCGAGCTGATCATGCTCCAACTCGAACCACCCGGTACCGATACCGAGGATCGCCCGGCCGTGGCTGATCACGTCGAGCGTCGTGATGGCTTTGGCCAGCAGCGTAGGGTTGCGGTAGCTATTGCCGGTGACCAAGGTGCCCAACTGAACGCGCTCGGTAGCGGTGGCGAGGGCACCCAACGCGGTGTATGCCTCCAGCATCGGCTGGTCAGGGCTGCCCAGCACGGGCAGTTGATAAAAGTGATCCATCACGAACACAGAGTCGAAGCCCGCCGCCTCAGCCTCCTGCGCCTGGGCGATGACGGTGGGGAACAGCTCGGCTACGCCGGTGCCATAGGAAAAGTTGGGAATCTGGAGCCCGAGTCGAATCGTCACTCCCTGGACCCTAATCGGCCTACCACCGAGGGTCGCACTCCTCAACGCCGCTCGTCCCTCGCCGCTAGATCGTCGTCCGACTACC
>Ga0114921_10000515_pt1 | contig 16459 bp, 20 predicted proteins | sample BentaG_FD_87016 | JGI IMG/M metagenome (GOLD analysis project Ga0114921, IMG submission 87016) | Deep subsurface microbial communities from South Atlantic Ocean to uncover new lineages of life (NeLLi) - Benguela_00093 metaG | ecosystem: Environmental > Aquatic > Marine > Oceanic > Sediment ...
ATGGGGCCGGTCAAGGCAAAGGGCTTCGACGAGAACAGGAGCATTAATATGGCAATCAGCTCAAAGATGTCAAAGTCCATCCCCGATACCGCAATCTTTGTCCACGATCCGGAAGACGAGATAAAAAGAAAGATAAATGCCGCATTTTGCCCCATGAAGGAGGCAAAAGAAAACCCGGTTTTGGAGTATGCAAAAGAGATAGTATTCCGGAGCTCTGGCGAACTCGAAGTCAAAAGGCCAGAAAAATTTGGAGGTGATGTCACCTTTTACAATTATCTTGAAGTTGAGAAGTCCTACGTCAATGGCGATCTCCACCCCCAGGACTTAAAAATCGCTGTAGCAGAACACATAGACCGACTTATAGGTCCTATCAGAAGGCACTTTGAGAAAGACAATAAGGCCGGAAAGCTTTACGGAATGATAAAGTCCTACAATACGGTTAAATAGCAACTCATACATAATATTGGGGTAATGTCTCCAGAAGAGGATGAAGAAGCACAATTAAGAAGGCTCCGGATGCCGAGGAATGACGAGGTATTTGGGGTAGTGGAGCAGTTGATGGGGGCCAGCCGGATGACCGTCAAGTGCAAGGACAACCATGTCAGGATGTGCAGGATTCCGGGAAAAATCAGGCGAAGGATATGGATAAAAGCAGGGGATATCGTAATCATTAAGCCGTGGTCGGTTCAGGGGGATAAGAAGGGGGACATCGTCTGGCGGTTCACCCGGCCACAGGTGAACAGGCTCATGAGCCAGGGAGTCATCTGAGTGCTCGAAAAGAAGATCTCAAGGCTGGATTCTAAAATTGACCGGATGCGAAAGCGGATTAAGGGGGTCGAGGACTACAAAATCCATGACGAGGTTTTTGACAGGATAACCCTTTTAACCCTGTACGATCTCGCAAACAAGGGAGTCATAGATTTATTATACGGTACAATCAAGACCGGAAAGGAGGCAAACATATTTCTTGGAAAAAAGGACGATGAAAGTCTCGCTGTGAAGATTCATCGAGTGGGAAACAGAGATTACAATAAAATGCTCACATACATGAACGGAGACTACCGATTCGCAGGCATAAAGAAGGGCAAAAGAAGCATGGTCAACCTCTGGGTAAAAAAGGAATTCAAAAACCTTAAAAGGGCTGCCGAGCATATAAGGGTTCCAGCCCCATTGGCCTTCAAGAACAATGTCATCGTTATGGAGTTTCTCGGAGAGGGTGAGGTCTCATACCCGATGCTAAAAGATGCAGTGATAAAGGACCCGAAAAAGGTGTTCAACAAGATAAAACGGGATATCAAGCGCCTTTACCAAAAAGCTGGCATCGTCCATGCAGACCTCAGCGAATACAATATCCTCATGGCAAAAGAAGAGCCGATACTGATAGACTTTGCCCAGGCAGTAGTGAGAGAGCATCCCCTTGCAAACGAATTTCTTAAAAGAGACGTATTCAATCTGACAAAATTCTTTGGGAAGTACTTTGAGATAGACGAGAAGAAGGTTTTTGAATATATCTGTGATTGAAATGGAATACCTGCGAATTTCTAAAGAACGGATCGGGGTGCTGATAGGGAAGGAAGGACTGACCAAAAAGGAGATAGAGGACCGACTGAATGTCAAACTGGATGTGGATGCCGACGAGGGAATTGTCCGCATAGAAAACGTCGGGGAGGATGTCCTGGCGGAATGGAAGGCGAGGGACATAATAAAGGCAATTGGGGGAGGGTTGAACCCGAGGAAGGCCATGAAACTGACAAGCGATGACTACGTGCTGGAGATCATCGACCTGGAGGACATCGTTGGCAGGTCAAAAAAGGCAGTTTTGAGACAGAAGAGCAGGATAATCGGGAGCAAGGGGAAGACTCGAAGGGCGGTGGAGGAGTATACCGGTGCAAATGTTTCGGTGTCCAGGAAACGCGTTGCAATAGTCGGCACTCCCGAGAGGGCAGATGCAGCAAGAGAGGCCATAACCATGCTTACCCGGGGGATGCCGCACGGGGTCGTTTACAAGATTCTACAGAAGAAGGCGAGGGAGCTCAAGGAGAAGGATTTGTCGCTCTGGAAATAGCTTTTCGCCTTTGTAAAATTGCTATGTGCACAACCCTGCACAACATACGCATAACATAGAAATATTTTTATATAACCAAAAAGAGGTTAACTCTGGTGAAGGTGATTGGCATTGCTCCAATATGACTACATACCAGTGATAATTTTCGCTCTGGTAGGGCTGTCTTTTCCTTTCATTCTGTTTTTTGTTTCAAGCCTCATAAGGCCAACGAAACATGAACCTGAAAAGTATGTCACCTATGAATGCAGTATCCTGCCTTTTGGAGACGCCAGGGTTCAACACAATGTCCAGTATTACCTGATTGCCCTGCTTTTTGCCGTATTTGACGTTGAGATTGTATTCCTGTTTCCATGGGCTCTGGTATTTCCATCACTGGGATTGCTTGCGGTTCTTGAAATGTTCGTATTTATATTCGTTTTGGTTGTCGGTCTCGCTTATGCATGGAAGAAGGGGGCGCTTGAATGGATGTATTAACGACTACCATGGACAGGCTCCTGCTTCGCTGGGCACGAAGAAAGGCGCTATGGCCAATGACTTTTGGACTCGCCTGCTGCGCCATAGAGATGATGGCCGCGGGTGCGTCGCGATTTGATCTATTTGAGAGGTTTGGGATGCTCTTCCGCGCCTCTCCCAGACAGTCTGACCTGATGATTGTGGCAGGCACAGTGACAGATAAGATGGCCCCGAATGTCAAGAGGCTGTATGACCAGATGCCGGAGCCGAAGTACGTCATTGCCATGGGCGAGTGCGCCATATGCGGAGGGCCGTTTTACGATTCTTACAGCGTTCTGGACGGCGTGGACAAGATAATACCTGTGGATATATACGTTCCCGGGTGCCCCCCGCGTCCGGAGACCTTGATCTACGGGGTTCTAAAGCTCCGGGAAAGGATCAAAAATAACGACATTGAGAGGTACAAATAGATGGCAGAAGAAGAGCCAGTAGAAAAGCCAGAAGAAAAACCAGCGGAAAAACCAGTAGAACAGCCAGAAGAAAAGCCAGTAGAAAAGCCAGTAGAAAAGCCAGTAGAAAGGCCAGTAGAGGAGCCAGAGGAGAAGATAGAAGAAAGGCCAGTGGAAAAGCCAGAAGAAGAGCCCAAAAAGGAGAGGCCAGTAATCAAAAGCAAGGTGTTCGATGAGATAAAGGAGGCTCTCAAAGACAAAATCGTGGATTCATGGATTATGAGTGAGAGGCGGCCTTTTATTATAATCAAGGGCGAGGACATCCTCAAGGTCGCAAAGACCCTTGTCGGGATGGAGTTTGACCACCTGTCAGCCATTTCCGGAGTCGAATACGGTGACCGGATGGAGTGCGCTTATCACATCTGGTCTTACTCCAAGCGTGAGCTTGTGACAGTGAAGGCAGTCATATCAAAGGACAATCCAAAGATAGATTCGTTAACACCCATCTGGAAGAGTGCCGACTGGCATGAGCGGGAGACCTACGACCTTATGGGAATAGTTTTCGAGGGACACCCGGATCTTAGAAGGATACTTCTGTCCGACGATTTCAAAGGCCACCCGCTAAGAAAAGATTTTGAACTTACTGAAAAACCATGGTGAGAAGTGACAATGGTACAAATAAGTGAAATACCAACCGGGCCCAACGAAATGATCCTCAACTTGGGGCCGCAGCACCCGAGTACCCACGGAGTCTGCCGTCTCGTATTGAGGACAGATGGCGAAAAAGTACTAAATATAGAGCCAGTCATCGGGTACCTGCACAGAGGCATAGAGAAGCTTGCAGAGAACAGGACATACATACAGTTTCTACCACTTACGGACAGACTGGATTACGTCGCAGCCATGGGCAATAACATGCCCTATGCCATGGCGATCGAAGATCTGATGGAGATAGAAGTTCCGGAGAGAGCAGAGTATATACGGGTGATTATGCTGGAGCTTCAAAGGCTCGCGAGCCATCTTCTTTTCGTGGCGACGTTCGGCGCAGATCTTGGAGCCTGGACCGTTTTGATGTATGGATTCAGGGAGAGGGAAAGGATTCTTGACCTTCTGGAGATGGTAAGCGGTGGGAGATTGTTATATTCTTATATATACCCCGGCGGAGTCAGATACGACCTGCCCGAAGGCTTCGTAGAAAAATGCAGGAAGACACTGAAAGAGCTGCCAAAATACTTCGAGGATTATAACGATTATTTTTACAGCAATGAAATATTTCTTAAAAGGTGCGAGGGCGTCGGCGTCTTGAAGGCAGAGGACGCAATAAATCTGGGTATCACCGGACCTATTCTCCGGGCCTGCGGAGCCCCCCACGATTTGAGGAAGGACGACCCCTATTCCATTTACGATCAACTCGACTTCAAAGTAATAACGGAAAAGGAAGGAGACACCCTTGCCAGATTCAACGTCAGAATGGGGGAGATATACGAGAGCATAAATATAGTAAATCAGGCTTTGGACTCTCTTCCTGAAGGAGACTTTAGAGCGAAAGTACCAAAGGTTTTAAAGCCCCCTCCCGGAGCGGTCTATTCCAGGACCGAGGCCCCAAGAGGGGAGCTTTCGATATATTTATTAAGCGACGGCGAAAGCAAAAACCCCTACCGGCTGAAGATAAGAAGCCCCTCGTTTTGCAACCTGTCGGCATTTCCGTTCTTTGCAGAGGGGGATATCCTAGCCAACGTAGTAGCCAATTTTGCAGGCATCGATATAGTTTTAGGAGATGTTGATAGGTGATCCTCGATAATCCGCTGGTGCTGGCATTGGTAAAAGGGATAGTAGGTGTAATAATCCTAATTTCTTTTATCTCTTTGAACGTCCTGTTTCTAACGTGGTATGAGAGAAAGGTAATAGCGAGGATCCAGGTAAGGTACGGACCGAACAGGGCAGGTAAGTTTGGACTTCTCCAGCCGCTTGCAGATACAGCGAAGCTGTTGGCCAAGGAGGACATCGTCCCTGAAAAGGCTGACAGGGCCGTGTTCACTTTTGCCCCTGCGACGGCATTTGCTGTGGCACTTTTGCCGACGATGGCCATTCCTTTCGCGAGCGGGCTAATCGTATCGGATCTGAATATCGGCATCCTGTATATCATTGCGGTTTCCTCTCTTGCCACCATCCCTGTAATCATGGGCGGTTGGGGTTCCAACAACAAATACACGCTCCTCGGCGGCATGCGGACCATTGCCCAGTCGATAAGCTATGAAATACCTTTCGTACTGTCCATAATCGGGGTCGTGGCGCTTGCGGGGTCTTTGAGTATGGTACAGATAATAAATGCACAGACAAATATCTGGTATGTCTTTTTGCAGCCTCTTGGTTTCGTAGTATTTTTTATAGCGATGATAGCCGAGACGTCAAGGATACCCTTTGACCTACCGGAAAGCGAGTCCGAGCTGGTCGCGGGCTTTCACACAGAATATTCCGGGATGAAATTTGCCATGTTCCTGTTTGCCGAGTACATACATATGGTAGTTGCATCTGCCCTCCTGGTCATCCTGTTCTTTGGCGGCTGGAATATTCCGTTTATTACCCTCCCAGTTATTGCACAGGCGGTTGTCTTCATAGGAAAGATGTATGTTGTCATGACTGTCATGATATGGATTAGAGGGACCCTGCCAAGAATCACGATTGTGCAAATGACATCAATCGGATGGAAAGTCCTGATTCCACTCGCACTTCTAAACATAATGATTACAGGAATATTCATGTCATTATAGGTGAAAAAATGGTTTTAAAACTCTCAAAAATCGTTCACACGCCCCCGATGCTCGTGACGCTCAAGCATATATTCAAGAAGGCATTTACTGTCCAGTATCCTGAGGAAAGGCTTGAGATCCCCGAAAGATTCAGAGGACTTCATGCCTATTACGCCGATAAGTGCATTGCCTGTATGATGTGCGAGAAGGCCTGCCCGAACAAGTGCATCCAGTTGGAAATATCCACCTACGAGATCGAGATCGAGACACCCGATGGAGAAAAGAAGAAGAAGCAGAAGAAGAAGGTCGATGAGTTCAATATATACCTGGGGCGGTGCATGTTCTGCGGGCTATGTGTCGATAACTGCCCCAAAGGTGCTTTAGGAATGACGACAGAATACGAGTTTTCTGACAATGACCGCAAGTCTCTGGTATATGGAATTGACCGACTTGCGAGTAAAGAAATGGCAAAAGAGGAGGAAAAAGAAAATGAACCTGAACCTTGAACTCGTAGCTTTCATTGTCATTGCTTTTGTTACTCTTGCATCGGCAGTGCTTGTAATTTCTGTAAAAGAAATGTTCCACAGCTTGCTGTACCTTACTATAATGTTCCTGAGTATTGCTGCATTGTTTATAATGCTCAATGCCGAATTTCTTGCGGCTATTCAGATTCTGGTCTATGCGGGCGCTGTGATTGTGCTAATACTCTTTGCAATTATGCTCACAAGGAGAGAAGGGGGGGATGCAAGTGGGTAGCAGATATTTGGGTTCTTTTGTGGCATTTGCCCTGTTCCTGGCATTTATTGTGATGTCAATCAGCGAGATGGTGTGCCAATACCCTGTGAAGCTTTCAGCAGATAGCGCGAATGCATCTACGTGGGCCATAGGGTATCTGATATTCACAGACTATCTGCTTGCTTTTGAGGTCCTGTCTCTTGTCCTACTCGTTGCGATGATAGGTGCCATTTTCCTTGCGAAAAAGGAGGTCGGAGAATGATACAATCTTATCTCGATGTCACCCTCTACCATTATCTAATACTATCGGCAATCCTCTTCAGCATCGGCGCCTTTGGATTGATGACCTCCAGGAATGCTGTGAAGATATTGATGTGCGTCGAGATAATGATAAACGCTGCAAACATCAACCTTGTTGCATTTTCAAGCTATAGTTCACCTTTCAATTTATCTGGACAGATATTCACGACATTTTCCATAGCAATTGCAGCGGCAGAGGCAGCCATTGGACTGGCGATTTTCATCGTCCTCTACAGGCTGTACGGCACGATAGACGTGGACGAGATAGATTTTCTGAGGTGGTAAATTGGACTGGATTGGTTACGCATTCTTGATTCCGCTGTTTCCGGTACTCGGCTTTGTACTGGAGCTGTTATTCGGCAAACACACCTGGAGGAAGGGTGGAATCTTCGCGAATCTAACAATTGCAGCCTCGCTGGTAATCTCACTCGGACTGCTGTACGAAGTTTATTTCAAAGGGATGCCTTTCCACGAGCAGTCGTGGAACTGGTTCTATCCTGGCCTTGTTGTCGGAGTTACAGTTGACCCCCTCTCCATAGTCATGGTGTGTATGGTATCTTTCGTTGGCCTTTTAATCCACATATTTGCTCTGGGCTACATGGGAGAAGACCCCAACAAATCCCTGTACTTCGGAGAGACAGCATTGTTTACCGGGGCCATGCTCGGTCTCATACTCTCCAACAACTTCCTGCAATTATTCCTCTTTTGGGAGCTGGTCGGGTTATGCTCCTATCTCCTTATCGGTTTCTGGTGGCACAAGCCAGAAGCCGCGGCAGCAGCCAAAAAGGCGTGGATGTTTTGCGCCATTGGCGACTTCCTGCTCCTGCTTGGAATCGTAATGGTTTACAAATATATGTCCGTCGCACCAGGCGTAACGGGTCCTCTAACCTTCTCGCAAATCTTCTCAAATTTGGGCGCTGGTGTCATACCTCCTGCCACCCTGACGATAATATCCCTGCTAATCCTTGCAGGGGTCTGCGGCAAGAGTGCACAATTCCCACTGCATGGCTGGATACCCGATGCGATGGAAGGCCCGACGACAGTCTCTGCCCTTATCCATGCAGCGACTATGGTTACCGCCGGTATCTACCTGGTTGCCCGTACCTTTCCCATATTTATGGCCGCCCCCAATGCGCTATGGATAGTGGCCCTCTTGGGCGGCTTTACGGCTCTTCTAGCCGCAACGATGGGACTGGTGGTGAATGACCTCAAGAGGATCCTTGCCTATTCAACCATATCCCAGCTCGGCTACATGCTCTGTATGCTGGGCGTAGGCGCAGCGATAGGGGCCGCGGCAGTGGGCTATTCTTTATTCCATTTAATAAGTCATGCATTCTTCAAAGCACTGCTCTTCCTCTGTGCTGGCGTAATACTGCACGGCATGTGGAATACCAGGGACATAAAGGAGATGGGGGGAGCCTTCAGCCACATGAAAATAACCGGGATCGGGATGCTTATAGGAGCGTTGACCCTTGTTGGGTTCCCCTTGACCAGCGGGTTCTTCAGTAAAGACAGAATAATAGAGTCTGCATATGAGTACGGGGTTGCAAATCATACAGCAGTAGCTTACCTGCCATGGCTGTTTCTGGTCTTTGGTGTGCTTTTAACCGCCACATACACCTTCAGGGCATACTTCCTTGTATTCACAGGAAAGCCGAGGTCGCACCTTGCAGAGCATCCCCATGAACCAAAGCCCTTATCGAGCATGATACTCCCGCTGGTGGTGCTGGCGATATTTTCATTGTTTTTCGGGTTCTTTGCCCAGGCAAATTTCTATGACTTCCTGGCCTCCACGTTCACAACCACCACAGCATATATGCCGGCACTCGATTTCGAGCATCTGGCCGAGATGGGCGGAAATGAGATATTACATCATGAACATGCACATATCTCTCCCTTTGTAGTTTGGCTTCCAACTGCACTCAGCCTTTTAGGCATAGGCATTGCCGGTTATGTATACTACGGTAACCGCATAGACGTTGGAAAGTACATAAAGAAGGAAAATCCGATTTACAGGCTCGTCCGGAGCAAGTATTACATAGACTACATCTACAAAGACCTGATAGCCGAAAAGTTCATGATGACTCTAATGACATTCTGGGATGCATTTGACATATATGTTATTGACGGCGTAGTCAACGGCATATCCACGCTGATTATCAGGACAGGGGGCATCCTGAGGAAAGTACAGACAGGCATCGTTCAAAACTATGCGCTTGTGATGGTCCTTGGCCTTGCACTGATACTGCTGTTACTCAGGCTGCGGGGTGGTGGATGATGTACATCTCTGCGATCCTTTTGGTTCTCCTGGTAGGCTCTATTATAACATTTATGACGAGGACCAGAGAGCAGGCCAGGCTCGTGGCATTAATCTCATCGTGGATTGCCCTCCTGATATCGGTGGTAATGTTCCTCAACTATGATGCCGCAAAGGGCCTGGACAACTTCAGAGAGTTTTACACATGGATACCCTCGATAGGCATAAACTATCACGTGGGTGTGGACGGCGTGGCTTTGCCAATGGTTCTGCTGACCACCCTCGTCTCTGCATTTTGCGCAATCTATGCCTGGGGTGAAAATAAAAGACCCAACCAGTTCTTTGCCCTGCTCCTGCTCATGGACCTGGCTTTAACCGGTGTTTTTGTTTCACTGGACTTCTTCCTCTTCTTTATCTTCTGGGAGCTGACCCTTATCCCGATGTTCTTCCTGATAGGAATATGGGGTGGACCCAGAAAGGATTACTCTGCAATAAAGTTTATTATTTACACCCATGTCGGGAGCGTGGTAATGCTTTTGGGTATTTTCGCAATGTACACTGTCCATGGAAATGCGACCGGTGTATACACCTTCGACATCCCAACCCTCCTCAACGCATATAATACCCTGGCCATTTCGAGTTTCTGGAGGAACTTCATCTTCGCGGCACTGCTCTTTGGCTTCCTGGTCAAGATGCCTGCAGTGCCCTTCCACACCTGGCTGCCCGACGCTCACGTTGAGGCACCGACTGTAGGTTCTATAATACTTGCAGGCGTTCTCTTGAAGATGGGCGGCTATGGGCTCTTCAGATTTTTGATCCCCATGATACCAAATGCCGCGCCTGTATTCATCTACATTATAGCAATATTTGGACTTATCAGCATACTCTACAGTCCGATAGCAGCACTCGCGCAGCCTGATTTGAAGAAGCTTGTCGCATTTTCCAGCATTGGCCACATGGGATTCATATCCCTTGGGGTAGCCGCCAGCATTGCCTCCGGGAACGAGATTCCCAGGATATTTGCACAGTCCGGTGCCATGTTCCAGTTGTTCGCACACGGAATAATAACCTGCGTCCTGTTCGGCGCGTGCGGGGTTATAGAGCATCACACGGGCACGAGGATAATCCAGGACCTGGGTGGCCTGGCCAAAAAGATGCCGAAGTTTACCTTTTTAATGGTCATTGGGTTCTTTGCTTCGATGGGCTTCCCGGGTATGATTGGTTTTGTTGCAGAGTTTTCAATATTGGCAGGGTCATATCCGCAATTACCAATCCTTATAATCCTCGCCATGATCAGCATCCCGCTTACAGCAGCATACCATCTATGGGCACTGCAAAGGGCGATGTTCGGACCATATAACGAACACCTTGGCGATGTCCACGAGATTACCTGGTACGAGTTTACAGCCCTTGCAGCCTGGGTGCTTTTGATCATTGCTCTGGGCATTTACCCCATGCCACTATTTGACATGATGCAAGCAACGGCAACAGATTTCATCCACATATTGCCTGCCGGAGGAATAGTCCCATGAATTACGCGCTATTGATGCCGCAGTTGATTGTGATAGGCGTTGCTACAGCAGTAATCCTCATCGGGTTATTCATGAAACAAGAGCAAAAAAAGGCACTGGCCTACATTTCAATCGTTGGACTGGTGGTTGCATTATTACTAACCCTGATAAACTTCGATGCAATGGAGGCATATGCAGGCCCGCCTCTTTACGGCGCCATAGTCGTGGACAGCCTCGGGCAGTTCTTCAACATGCTGTTTTTAATAGTGGCTATACTTGTGTGCATTGCGTCCATGAATTACTATGGTAAAAACCCGAATCAAGACGAGTATTACTCACTCTTGCTTTTCGCAACCGCCGGCATGATGGTAGTGGCGATGGCAAACGACCTGGTAACCCTCTTCGTGGGATTCGAGCTGGCGACTCTGTCAACCTATGCACTGGCAGGTTTTGACAGGAGAGACAAGCGCTCCATCGAGGCGGCGATGAAGTATTTTGTCATAGGCGCGCTTTCCTCTGCAATTATGTTATTTGGCATGTCCTTTATATACGGTGCGGCCGGCTCGACAAACCTGGAGGTTATCTCGTTATCCCTTGTGAGCTCACCCATTGCCATCCTTGGTATGGTGCTTCTCCTCGGGGGATTCGGTTTCAAGATGGCTTTAGTGCCTTTCCACATGTGGGCACCAGATACATACGAAGGCGCTCCTTCTGTGGTCTCTGCCCTCCTTGCGTCTGCCTCGAAAAAGATGGGTTTCATCGCGGCCTTCAGGGTGTTCATATTTGCCCTGATAGCGCTAAAAATGGAATGGTATCTCCCTCTTGCAATCATCGCTGTGATAACCATGACATTGGGCAACGTCGTGGCCCTCACACAGAAGAGTGTTAAGAGGATGCTTGCTTATTCCTCTATAGCGCATGCGGGTTACATAGCCATCGCATTTGTCGTTGTTTCCCGTTCGGCCAGCGCAGCAGAATTCGCAATTGCAGGCGGGATACTGCATGCTCTATCCCACGCCATTGCAACCGCTGGCGCATTCATCGCTACCGCGGCAGTCGCGTATGTTGTACTCTCAAATAACAAGGATGCGAAGGATGTGGACAGCATTGATAACTATGATGGACTGGGAAAGACGGCGCCGCTTACAGCCCTGCTCATGGCCATCCTTTTGCTCTCCCTTGCAGGCATACCCCCCACTTTCGGGTTCTACAGCAAGTTTGTTCTGTTCCTCTCGGCAATTCGCGGCGACCTCCTCTGGCTGGCGATAGTCTGTGTGCTGAACTCTGCCCTGTCCGTATATTATTACGTCAAGGTAATCATGCGCATGTACTGGGGCGATCCAAAAGGAGAAAAAATTAAAGAGCCCTCTGAGTATATACTCGCATTGATACTTGCAGTCATAGGGATTGCGATTTTGGGCATTTATCCAGAGCCGGTGTATAACTGGGCACTAGGGGCTGCGGAGGTATTACTCCCATAGGAGGATGAAAATGTTAAAAGAGGCGTATTATCGCAAGATGATAGATGCAAACGACATCCGGGCACAGTTCGAGACTATCTACGGAGACGTGGATCTGGTCGCGGGCCTTCTGGAGAAAAACCTGCGCTACGGGGAAAAGCTGAAGAAGATAGCAAAAACGGAAGGAGACATCGAAATGGCGGATGCCACCATTCAGACTTCAAATGTCATACTTGCGACGATGAAGGGCGAAAAAGGCATTGAGGAATTCAAGAAGGAGATGCTGGACATCGAAAGAAGGTATCCCAAGGTATTCCTGAGGAGCAGAAGGGATATAGGCACCTCTGAAGAGGCGGTTCGGGCGATAATCCACAGGATAGAGTATATGGTGAATCGCTACGAGGTAAAGTATCCTGAATATGACCAGCATCGATGCAACGACAGGGGCTAATAGTTATGGAATGGCAGGTAAAAGAGTGCATAGAAGAATTCGAGCGCAATCGCAGTGAGGAAGGGGCAGCAAAGCTGATAGTCTGCCTGATAAACAACAAAGAGAACATATACTGGAATGATAGCGAAAAAAGATTGGTGCTGGCAGCAGAGGTACATGACGAAAGCTGGGCCCAGATAATGAAGTCGGTAACGGAGGTCCTCGGTGTCAAGAGCAGGGACGAATACATCAAAATAAAATACAAGTACAACCTGACGCAGTTTTGAAACGAATCGAGTCTTCAGGCTGGTTAATACTCAATTTTTTCTTTTTTTCCCACAAACTACTAGCTGTGGCACGCCGCACTCTGCGACGTCTTTGCTTTCAATAAACATTTCACTAGGTAAAGTTAACGTAAAAGTTAACGCAAAATAAACGAAAAGAGAAACTCAAAGGTTAGCGCAAAGGTAAATGAAATGGTGATAGAAGACTCAAATTTGCTGGGACTGAGATATCGGATAACAAACAAGACGGCCATAAACCTCGCAGAAATCGCGAGGATAGACGAGAAGATTTCACGAAGCGGTTTTACGCCGCAGGTAATCAAGAGGGTGAAAAGGGAATCGCTGACGAAGAGCGCTCACTATTCCACGAAGATCGAGGGCAACGTCCTGACGCTCGACCAGGTTAAAAGTCTCATGGACGGGAGAGAGGTAATAGCCGAAAGAAGGTCGATAGACGAGGTGAAGAACTACCTAAAGGTGCTGGAGAACATCGATTCCTACACGGTAGACCTGGCAGGCGTACTGAGAATACACGGAGATATCTCGAAGAGGGTGCTGGAAAACCCCCGGGCCAGCGGTAAACTCAGGGAGATCCAGAACTATGTTGTAAAGGAAACCCCGGACGGGCGCCGTGAAATTGTCTACACCCCCCCACACCCTGAAAAGGTCAGACCCATGATGGAGGAGCTGGTCACATGGATCGAAAAGCATGAAGACAAGGTACATCCGGTAATCCAGGCAGGGATATGCCATTATGCAATAGCGATGATCCACCCGTTCGAAGACGGCAACGGGCGGGTGGCCAGGGCGCTGGCAACGCTCATCCTGAGGAAGAGAGGGTTTGACAGGAGAGGCATCTATGCGATGGACGAGTATTATGCAAGGAATCTGGGCGAATATTATGGATCCCTGCGCGTAGTCGATGAACTAGAAGGCGATATGACACAGTGGCTCGAGTACTACACGGCAGGCGTCCGTCATTCCGTATCCACAGCCCTTGAAACGATGCGGGCCCTCGATAGGGCTGCCGGCCTGAACGCCCGGCAGCAAAAGGCATTGAAGCACATCGTCAAACACGGCCACATAACAAACAGGGAGTACAGGAAGATGGGCAGGGTTTCAAAAGTCACGGCGTACAAAGACATGAAAGAGATGGTCGACAAAGGGGTCCTTGTCGAAGAAGGGGTTGGAAGGGCGATAAGGTACGTTATAAAACTCAGTCCGGAAGGTTTTGGCTCGATACCGTGACCAGTTGCACTGCTGGAGGCCGTAATATGGGAAGGAGCCGGCAATGATTTTGATCAAGCTACGTTATTGAGCGATTTGCTCAGGGCAGCGGGCTATGAAACAAGATTCGTCATCGGCACGGTAGAAGTCGAGCCACGGTTTATCAATGAAAATTCTCGATGTTAATAAACAGATACTCCGTATTCGTAGCGGAGGGGAACCTGCAGGAATCAAAAAGTAGCTGAACTCCTGCAGGTCCCGATTGGGGAGGAATCCATGTCTTGTAAACGGCACTCATATAAAGCTTGCGATATTAAAGTAGTCAGCCATGGGAGAAAAAGCCGGGGACGAGCCCCCACTTTTGGACCTGAAAACCGATGATATTGATAGTTCATCTAAAATAGTTATTGAGGATTCAATTTCTGTGACCTTCACGGAACTCGACTACATCACTTTTGCTCCCATGGGCCTGATAACAGAGATTTTCATCACCTTCTCATGCAAAGTGGAAGGGAAGATAAGGAAGGTGAGGATGGACATCCCACACTTCATGGTTATCTGCAAGGGGGCCAAGAAGAGAGGGGTCTGTATCGAAAAAGGGAAAGGCTACATACACTTTGAGAAGGACGAATCCGGAAAGCATAAAGAAAACAGGGATTTCGATGTTTTGGACTTTCTGGAAAAGTGCATTGCCAGGGAGAAGGACGATGTCGGGGATATGTTCTTTTAATCTACCTCCTCGCCATCTTTATCTCCCGCCTGATTGCCTCCACGGTCTTTAGCGCGTCCTTTTCGTTGACGATGAACCAGGTTTCAGTATAGCTCGACATCATCTCGACGACGTTTATCTTCTCCAGTGCGAGGGTGTTTGCGAGGTGGGCAATTACTCCCGGAGTGTCTGCTATCTCTTTCGGGCTTTTCACTATCACCGAGGCGAGGTCTTTGTTTGAATTTATTACGGCGTCTTTGAATTTTTCTTTGAATGCGCCAATGAGCCCTTCCTCCACAACAATCGTGAGGGTTTCAATGCCCCGAATCATGATGAGGCTCCCATCCATTTCGCGAAGCTCCCCAATTTCGGGGGCCGCCGCATCGATCAGAATGGTAAGGGCCCCCACATCATATCTCAAACTGACCTCGCTTGCGGAGAGTATCTGGAATACCTTCTCTTTCTCTACCCTGCCCTTCGAGACGGGATGCCGCCTCACGGCAGAGACCACGCTTTGCATATTGACCTCCCTCCCGAGTTCCCGCTTTACGTCTTCCCTGATGTCCCTTGCAAGGGCCCGGTTGTTGACAATCCCCCGCCTCATGTACTCATCGAGGTACGGGTATCTCGCAAGGATTTTCGTCACTGCTTTGGATATGTCCATGTTTATCACAAATAATTCACAAAATTAACATTTGAGTCAAATATGAAATAAACCTTAAATAAGTGAATCATGCATAGTATTGCTGGTGTTATTATGAAAGGTAAACGAGAAGACATCCACAAAGTATTGATCATAGGGTCCGGCCCGATCGTCATCGGCCAGGCGTGTGAATTCGACTATTCCGGCACGCAGGCATGCAAGGCGCTGCGCCAGCTTGGCTATGAGATTGTGCTGGTTAATTCCAACCCGGCCACCATCATGACTGATCCGGGAACGGCGGACGCAACTTACATAGAGCCACTCAACTTCGAAACGCTCGAGAAGATCATAGAGAAAGAGCGCCCTGACGCGGTGTTGCCGAACCTTGGAGGCCAGAACGGGTTGAACCTGACTTCCGAGCTTTATAAAAAGGGCGTGCTCGAAAAATACGGCGTGAAGATTATAGGGGTCCAAGCCGATGCCATCGAGCGTGGTGAAGACAGGACCGTTTTCAAGGAAACGATGAATAACCTTGGTCTGGAAATGCCGCGCAGTGAGGCGACGTTCAGTGTCGAGGGGGCGGAAAAGATAGCAAAGGAAATTGGATATCCGGTCGTGATTCGGCCTGCATATACGATGGGCGGAACAGGCGGCGGGTTCGCCTACAACGTTGATGAACTCCGAACCATTGCCGCGCGCGGCATCGCGGCCAGTCTCATTGGACAGATCCTTATCGAGGAATCGGTGCTCGGCTGGGAGGAACTCGAACTCGAGGTCGTGAGAGACGCGGAGAGCAACAAAATCACCGTCTGTTTTATCGAGAACGTCGATGCGATGGGAGTGCACACCGGCGACAGCTACTGCACCGCGCCCATGCTCACCATCGAAAAAGAACTCCAGGAACGTCTCCAGGAATACTCGTACCGCATCGTCGATGCCATCGGCGTGATAGGCGGCACGAACATCCAGTTCGCTCACAATCCGGAGACCGGCCGTGTGGTGGTCATCGAGATCAACCCGCGCACCTCGCGCTCGTCCGCACTTGCTTCCAAGGCCACCGGATTCCCTATCGCGCTGGTGTCGGCGAAACTAGCCGGTGGCCTCCTACTGCACGACATTCCCTACTGGCGGGACGGAACGCTCGACAAATACACGCCGTCCGGCGACTACGTTGTCATAAAGTTCG
>Ga0114921_10000516_pt1 | contig 16454 bp, 11 predicted proteins | sample BentaG_FD_87016 | JGI IMG/M metagenome (GOLD analysis project Ga0114921, IMG submission 87016) | Deep subsurface microbial communities from South Atlantic Ocean to uncover new lineages of life (NeLLi) - Benguela_00093 metaG | ecosystem: Environmental > Aquatic > Marine > Oceanic > Sediment ...
CGTTCATCCGCAATCCGTATATCCGTTGATCCGTGCTTCCATAAATTCGTGACTGCGTAACTCCGTTGATTAATTATAAGATTTATTTGTGATTGCAAGGAGCAAAGAAGATTCCTTCGCTTTGCTCGGAACAGGCTATGCAATCTCAACAAGCACCGTTGCGAGCGAAGCGAAACAATCTCACCAAACCCCTATAAATTTATTCTTCTTACTCTTTACTAGTTGTTGTTTGTGGCAGGACTATCTGGGAGACATGGACAAGCTCTAAATTGTGTTTTTCAGCAAGATGAATATTTTTCTCTAGAACCTTTAGAGTTTCATCAAAAGGATGGCAGATGGCTATAGAATTATTTTTTTCCTGCGCTCTCTGGAAAAACTCTAAAAGTTTTTTTTCGATGTAATTCTCATCTCTTACAGAATCTAAAAAAATTTCCCGGCTGGCTGAAGGGATTTCCATCTCTTGAGCCAATCTGAAAGCTATGGATTTCTTGGTTGTCAGGCTGTCAACAAAGAAGAGATTCCTTTCTTTTATGCGCTCAAGAATAATATGCATGTGGAATGCATCAGTTGTAATTTTTGAGCCCATATGGTTATTAACTCCCATGGCATAGGGAACCTTGCTAAGGTTTTCTTCCAATATTCTCTTTGCTTCTTCTTCGCTCATTTCAGAGAGGATGAATCCATCTGTGCTGTTCATTTCCTGGCTGTTAACTGATTCAAGGGGGAGATGCAGCATGACCTCCAGGTCATTTTCATGGGCATTTAGAGCTGTTTCCCTGGCATAAGGGCTGAGAGGAAGAATAGAAACAGTTAGCGGCTTCTTCATGGAGATAATCTTTCTTAAAGCCGCTAAATTGTAGCCCATATCATCGATGATGATAGCTGCTTTGTTTTTTCTCAGAACTCTAGGTGGCTCTTTTTGCTCTTCGAAACTTTCTTTTTCTTTCAGCTCTTCTTGAGAAGAGGATACTTTTTCTTGTTCCTTTAGATAAGGAGATAAATATGATGTTTCTCCTTCCTTCTGATTAGTGTAGGTTAATAACAGGGCTGAAATAAGACAGATGAAAAGGAAAAGAAAATATATAAAGGGAGGAATAACTTTAATCCGCTTTCCCTTCAAAGGGTCGGGTCTTTCCATATATTACATGTGGGGGAGTATATCAAGAGTCTTTTTTAGATAAGACGAATGACTCTGGTTATCTAAATCGAGCTGGATATCTGGTTTTACTCCTTTTTCCCATAATTTCTTTCCCGACCTAAGGCGAAAAATGCCTGTGGTTAGAAGCAATGCACTGCCATCTTCAAGTGGAAAGAGCTCTTGTTTTGCAGCCAGACCGATTGTATGAATTCCGATGATTTTAGTCTGACGAATTTCTTGAAGAACAGCGGCAACGACTTCTGCTGCTCCAATTGTGGCTTGATTCACCCAGATTGCAAGCGGTAGTTTTCCTAAAAATGCATCTTCAAGAGAAGAAAGTATTATTCCTTCACCTTGTTTTTTTTCGATAGTGCCAACATTATCTGCTTTTAAGAAAAGATTGATGAGTTTTAAAGCCTCATCTATGCCGCCTTCATGACAGTTTCGAAGATCTAAAATCAAGGCTTTTTTTGATGATTTTAAGGTCGAAGGGAGGTCTTTCTGTATCATCTCTACACAGGGATGATAGAGGTAATTTATTTTTAAAATTCCGCTGGTTTTTTTAACTTCAGAAAAAGAAAAGGGTCTATCAAAAAGTAGTTTTCTTTCTATGCTTACCTCTCTGATTCCGAAACCTCTCAGAATCCTGAGCTTCACAGGCTTATCATCTATATCTTTAAGGTAAAGCTTTACTTCTGCTGGACTCATCATAGAGGTTGATCTGTTGTCCAGAGCACTGAGGGTATCGCCAATTTCAATTCCCTGTTTTTCGGCCGGGGAATTTTCTATAACTCCGATAACTAAAGGCAAGGTGCCCAATTTTTGAGAGATAATTATTCCCGTGTCTTTTAGTGCTGCATTTTTTTGTTTGGAATATTTTTCCGCATTCTCTTTATCTAAATAGCTGGAGAGAATATCCAGGGAATCAGTCAGTCCTTTCAGAGCTCCTTTCATTGTTTTTCCTGGATTGACTTCTTCTACATAATTTTTCTTGACTAAGCCTATAACATTCCCTAGAAGCTCAAAGCTTTTATAAGGAGATAGTCTAGAAGTTATCCCAGGCAAAAAACGTTTCTCTATAATAAAAAACAGAGAAACAGTTATTAAAATCGCTATCAGGAAGAGTTTTTCTTTTTTCTTCACCATTTTTTCATCTTGGAATTTTTGATTTTATCATCTTCTCTCAAGCCATTGCAAGGGATTAAGTGGCTTTGTCTTGAACCTGATTTCAAAATAGAGGGAAATTCCCCTCAGTGAGCCAAAATCACCAACGATTCCAATGGGTTGTTGAGCCTTTATCAGGTCTCCTTTTTCCACAAAGAATTCTGTACAGTGACCGTATAGAGAATAATACGTTATTCCATGGTCAATGATAATGAGATTGCCGTAACCTTTGAAGTAGTCAGCAAAGACAACTTTACCTGGATGGATTGATTGAATGATGATCTCATTGCCCTTCGGAGAAATTTCAATTCCATTGTTGACAGTAACAGTTTTGAATCTAGGATGTTTTTGAAGCCCAAATTTAACAACTATTTCTCCATCAATAGGCCAAAGCAGCTTTCCTTTTTTTTCATACATGGGAATGAAGGGAAAAGGGAAAACAACCTCTTCTTCGACTAATTTCTTTATCAATACCTGAAGCAGCTCAGCTCTTTCGTTTAATTCTTTGAGAGTCTGAAGATGAGCTTTCTTGTTTTTCTCAATCTCTTTGATGAGAGCTTTATTCTCTCTTTCTTGCTCCTCTAGCTCTTCTTTTTTTTGACGTGATTTTCGAACCAGTTGTGATAGTTCTTCTGTTTTCCTTTTTAGTTTCTCTTCAGCTGCATTCAATTGGGCTAAGGTATTCATGTAATCAGAGATAACTTCTTCCTGATATTGGGCCAAGAGAGAGAGATTCTTGCCTTCGGATAGAAGAGTAGTGATATCTTTTGCCTGAAGCATGAATTCAATGAAGCTGAATTTGCCAAATTTATAAAGAGTTATCAGAATCTTTTCTATGGATTGCCGTTCTCGTTCAAGTTTTGACCTAAGGGAAGGAATCTTTCTTTTGGTAGCAAGAAGTTCTCTGTTCGTTTTTTCCAATCGGATATTGTAAAAGGATATTTCTTTCTTAATTAAATTTTTCTTAAGTCCTATCCTATCCAGGCGTGAGAGAATAGTTGATTCTTTTTTTTCTTCCCCCTCTATTTTTGCCTTGATCTCTTTTATTTGTGCTGAAATCTTAGCGAGTCTTTCCTCGAATTCAGAAATATCTTCTTGAGGAAAAAGAGATAAGAAGGAAAGAAGAGCCAAGAAAAGAAGGAAACGGAAAATTTTCATTTTCTCGTTACATAAATATAAGCACCCACAAGGCCGACCACAAGTTGAAAGATCACGTCTATGAAGGAAAAGGAAAAGGCTGTGGGAGCAGAGATTCCGTAGAACTTGAAGATCTCGATGTAAATTCCTTCTCTCAAGCCAAACCCGCTGATTGTAATGGGGATTATTAAGACGAGGTGAACGATGGGGATAAAGACAAAATAATCGATGAGCTGGATTTTGAGGTGAAGGGCTTTGCCTATCAAGAAATAGTGAACAATAACATTTATCTGGAGAAGAAAAGCCCAGAACAGGGCTTTAAAGAAATACGATTTCTTATCTTTGTAGATAAGAATAGCTTCCCTGAAGGCGAAAATTTTGGGTTTGATTCTACGCAAAATTCCTTTTTCGGGTATTTTTTCCACTACCTTAGCAAAAAAAGGAGAGAAAAACAGAGCAACAAGAATTAGCCCAAGAAGGCCAAAGAGTAGAGATATCCAGATAACAGGGATTTTCTGAGCCATGTCAAGGCGAATTAGAGATGCAGCGAGGGCAAAGACAAGAAGTATGATGATGCCAGTGAATCGTTCAACCAGCACCGTAGCAGAAGATTTCAACAGCGAGCGAGAATAGCGGGAGCCATCCCAGATACGGACGATATCGCCTCCGATACGCGTGGGAAGAAAATTGTTAAAGAAAGAGCTCACCAGATAGGATTTCGCCAAAAATCCAAGGGGAACATGGTCGCCCTGTGCCTTGATGAGAATTTGCCAGCGGTAGGAACTGATGAGGAGACCTAGAGAATGAAGGGAGAAAGATATCATAAGCCAGAAAAAGCTGACTCCGCTCAGGGTCTGCAGGATGTCTTTTACTGGAGCTGCTTTGATTAAAAGGTAGGCGATTATGGAGAAGCTAAAAATGAATTTTAGAGCAAAGATGAGGAAATCTTTTTTTTTAGCCATCCATAACTTTAATGATTCATCGTTTCTTTTTTATAGAAATATTTCGTTGTTACTCTTCCGACCAGTCCGGCCAGAAGAATCATAGACAATAAGTTAGGAAAGGCCATGAAAGCGTTGGCAATATCCCCTACATACCAGATAATGTTCAGATGAGCTCCCGTGACGTTTGCGCCGATGAAGAGAATGATGATGAAAGCAATCCTGTAAGGATAGATTACCCTAACTCCGAAGATGTACTCCAGGCACTTTTCTCCGTAGTAGCACCATGCCAGGAGCGTCGAATAGCCGAAGAGGAAAGAACTCAAGGCGATGATATAGCCTCCAAACGGGATTACTGAATCAAAAGCCGCCGCTGTTAATGCTGTGGATGTCAATCCTACAGACGAACCAAAGGCAGCCGTTTTGAGGTACATTCCTGTTATAACAATGGTCAGGGTAGTGAGCGTATTGACCACCAAAGTGTCGATAAAAGTTCCAGTCATGGCAATGAGTCCGTTTCGAGAGGGATCGGAGGATTTTGAGGAAGCTTGGGCAATACCGGCTGAACCTAACCCGGACTCATTAGAAAGCATCCCTCTCCTGACTCCTATACTGATAGCCAGCTTGACAGAAGTACCGACCATGGCTCCTCCAGCGGCTTTTACAGAGAAAGCGGACTTAAAAATCACGGCAAAGGCAGCAGGGAGGTTGGTTATGTTAGCCAGGATGATGACTATGGCTCCACAGAAATAAAGGATAATCATGGTTGGAACCAGCCGCTCGGATACACCGCCGATTCTTCTGATGCCTCCTAATATGACAGCTCCTACCAAGGTTGCGATAACCAGGCCAGTTAACCAGAAAGGTACGCCGAACTGAGTGTTAAAGACAAGAGCCATAGAATTAGATTGAGCCATGTTTCCTGAGCCGAAGAGACAGGTGAAAGCACCACAGATAGCAAAAAACATGCCCATGAATTTTGCCAGGTGGATGTTTTTGATACCGTGCCGGGCATAATACATGGGCCCGCCAGACATCTCTCCTCGTTCATTCTTTATCCTGAACCTGACTCCTAAGAAACCTTCGGCATATTTGGTCGCCATGCCGAAGAAACCAGCTATCCACATCCAGACAGGAGCTCCAGGTCCGCCTGTAGCGATGGCTGTAGCAACTCCGGCGATATTTCCGTTGCCCACAGTGGCAGCAAGAGCAGTCATGAGGGCCGCATAGGGTGAAATATCTCCCTCTTCTTTGTCCAGCTTATCTTTTCTCAGTGCGCCCCTGATAACCATCTTCAGGGAAAGAAAAAATCTTCGAACCTGAATCAATCGGGTGAGAATGGTGAGCATCACTCCAATCATGAAAAGGAGGGCAACCATCAAGGGAAACCATATAAAATCGCTTGTCTCCTTTGTGAAAACAAGAACTTTATCTAGAAGAGAGAGACTAATAAGGAGGACAATCTCAAGGTATTCATCCTCTTCCTTTATTTCGATTTCTCTTTCGCCCCCCTTAGGAGTTGCACTGTAAAGGTCCATCTTTATCACGTATGTGCCAGGCATTATATCCTGGTAAATAAAATTTCCCTCTTTATCGATTTCAGCCTTTATGTACTCTTCTGCCCCGCGAAAGCTGAGGAGGATAGCTCCATGTGCATAAGGTTTTCCTTTTGCAGAATCGACGACCTTGCCTTTAATATCAGCACCCTTAAGGGTAGAAAGGCTCATAATAGTAAAAAGAAATATGATGGCTGAAATGTTTTTCTTCATTGGCTTCCTTTATCCAGCGATGGCTTTAATGAAAATAAGAATAAATATGATTGCAATGGGAGAAAGAAATTTCACAGAAAATACCCAGAGAGGTTTCAACTTGAATCTAGTATTTCCAGAAGAGATTTCCTGGATTGCTTTTTTTACACCCCAAACATAACCAACAAACAAACATATCAAGAGGGCACCAACAGCTAATGAGATATTGCCGAAGATGAAATTAAATTTACCGAAGAAATCTATATTGGTAAAAAATTTCATTCCTCCAAAGGAAAGAGCTGAAGGAATTCCAAGAGCAAAGGATATAAGGCCTACACCAATAGCCGCTTTTTTTCTCGACCAGTTCTTCTCGTCAACCAAGTAGGCCACAGGAACTTCGAGGAGAGATATGGTTGAGGTTAAAGCTGCTACGCAAAGAAGAGCAAAGAAAAGAGTTCCAAAAATATATCCACCCTGTAATTGAGAAAAAATGATAGGAAAGATCTTGAAAACTAGACCAAATCCTCCAACATCACCTGGCTGACCGGAAAAAGCAAGAGTGGGAAAGATGATCATCCCGGCGAGAAAAGCAATAAAAGTATCCGAGAAGGTCACCCATCCTGCCGAAGAGACGAGATTGTCAGATTTGGAGATGTAACTGCTGTAAGTGATCATGGTTCCCATACCCAGGCTCAGAGAAAAGAAAGCCTGTCCCAGGGCAAAAAGAATGACTGTGCCACTGAGCTTAGAAAAGTCAGGTTTGAGATAAAAGGCAATACCCTTTTCTGCACCAGGAAGGGCTAAGGCTCTTATGGCCAGGAAGATTATCAGGATAAAGAGAAGAGGCATCAGTACTTTCGTCCATCTTTCTATTCCTTTTTTGACTCCTTTGGATATGATAAAAGTCGTAAGTCCCATGACTATTAGAAACAAAACGATGACCTGGAGGGGATTTGAGGTGAATTCTGTGTATATTTTATTCGATAGCTGACTGGTAACTTCTCCCTTGAACGCACCTGCTGCGGTCTTAAACATATAACCCACAGCCCAGCCCGCCACAACAGCGTAGAAGGAAAGAATACAAACACCTGTGATGACTCCTAAATAGCCAATAATTTTCCAGGGGGAGCGGGGTTTTATGTATCCAATGGCTCCAACCGGGTTCTTCTGAGCATGGCGTCCGATGGTCAACTCAGCCAGCATCACTGTGAATCCGATTAAAGCCACAGCCAGGATGTAAACCAGGACAAAAACAGCACCTCCATTTTGGCTGACCATTGTGGGGAAGCGCCAGATGTTGCCTAAACCTATAGCTGAACCAGCAGCAGCGAAAACGAAAGCGACTTTAGAGCTCCATATTCCTCTTGAGCTTAGGTCCTGGCCCTCCATTTCATTCTCCTTTTAGAAATAGTAACAGAAGCAACTCATTTTTCCCGTATTTTTACCACAAAAGGCAGTGATTGTAAAAGAAAAATAAAGAGCTCAGCCCTCACCAATCATAGTCTGGTTGTAATCACGGATTTGGAAATGCTTCCTGGAAAAGGGAACCGTGCCCGCTCAGCCTTCAAACGGTTATTTTCACTCACTGGCCTTCGCTTAATAAAAATATTGATAAGAAAAGGCGACTGTTCCCATTTAACTGTAGGGCTTTGATTTATCAAACCCTGCCTAGACAAACTAAATAAACTTGGTAAACGAAGCTTCTTGTCTTGCGATTGATTTAGGTATATATTTACTGTTGATGTCAGTAAAAGAGAATCAATCATCCGAGCTTTTCAAAAAGGCTAAGAAAATCTATCAAGCAGGAATAGAGGAGGTGAAGCCTGATAATCTCATAAAGAATTACGTGTTGATTAAAGACGAAAAGCTCATCGTCAAGGATAGGAATTTTGACTTGTCTTCTTTTGAGAAAATATACCTCGTTTCTTTTGGCAAGGCATCGCAGTTTATGGTGCAAAGTCTGATGGAGGTTTTTGGGAATAGAATCGCCGAAGGAATTGCTGTTTGTAAGGCTCAAGAGGAACTTTCCATTAGAAACATAATATGCCTCCCTGGTTCCCATCCTTTGCCCGATGAGAAAAGTTCTATGGCTGCTCGGAATGTCCTTTCTCTGGTAAAAAAGGCCGGAGAGAAAGACCTGGTGTTAGTGCTAATCTCTGGAGGAGGTTCCGCCCTAGTATGCCATCCTCTTCCAGGAATTTCCCTTGGCGAAAAGAGGTCTGTTACTGAAAAGCTTCTTAAAGTAGGAGCCGACATCACAGAACTCAACACTGTCCGCAAGCATCTCTCGAGTATTAAAGGCGGACGTCTCGCTCAAGAAGCCTGTCCAGCGACAGTAATCAGTCTTGTGATATCTGATGTAATAGGGAATGATTTAGAGAATATTGCTTCCGGACCCACCCACTGGGATTCATCCACTTATAAAGATGCACTTCAAGTCTTGGAAAAATACAGCCTCTGGACTTCAGTTTCTCCTTCTATCAGGAAGATAATTGAAGATGGTATCCAAGGCAATATCGAGGAAACTCTAAAAAAAGATAATCAGGTTTTTAATAAGGTCTTCAATTTTATAATCGGGGATAATCGAGTTGCCCTTCAGGCAGCACAAGAAGAATCCGAACGTCTAAAATTTAAAAGCTATATTCTGACTTCTTCTGATCAGGGTGAAGCGAGGGACACAGCCCGTTATTATATCTCTCTGGTTAAAGATCTCCTTGAGTCAGGAAGAATGACCTCTCAGCCTTTGTGTCTATTGGCCGGTGGGGAATTGACAGTGACTGTGAGAGGCAAGGGGAAAGGAGGCAGAAATCAGGAATTTGTTTTGGCAGCACTTCTAGAGATGAAAGATCGTGTTGAGGATAGTGTGCTGATTTTAAGTGTAGGTACAGACGGAATAGATGGTTTTACCGATGCTGCCGGGGCCTGGGCTGTTCCGTCTGCCCTAAAAAAGGCAGAAAGCTTATCCATCGACCCTGAGGAATATCTAAACAACAATGACTCTTATAATTTTTTCAAGAAAGTAGGAGGCTTAATCATTACAGGCCCTACTAACACCAATGTCATGGACCTCCGCTTCTTTCTAGTTAAAAAATAATTCCTTGACTCTGCAATTCAGTTACTCCCTTTTTAACCAATAAAAGAAAGAAGTTGTAGAATTATCTACTTTCCAGAGATTGTTCTTGAGGTGATAGTCAGGAGAACAGCCGAGATAAGGTCTAGGTCAGCGACATATTTTCGTTTCTCAAGCAGGAGTTGATTCAATCTTTTTCTCAACTGTTTTAGGTATGAAAACCTGAAGGGAAAATGGCGGCAAGTTTTCTCGATGTATTCCTGGCTGTAGAAATTTTGATTTTTTCCGATGGATTCCAGTACAAGGTAATAACAATTCTTTAGGATGAGCTCTTTCAAGCATTTTTGGCTTGAAATTTCCTCGCTCAGCTTCAAATCGACAATTCTTGAAATGAAATTGAAGAGCTTGTTAGCCAGTGCGTCGAGATTATATTTCTGGGCAGTTTGAGAAAAGACCGTCATATGGTTGTTTTTCATATCTTGAGATACATCCTGAATGTCATCGGAAAGCTGTAGCATTAATCCAAAGCCGAAGCAGAAGGCAGCCTGCTCTTTGTTAAGGTTTCCGTTGACGAGAAGACCGTCAGTCAGAACCGAAGTCCCGCCCTTTTCGAAGCTGATATCGAGGATGTTTATTTCGTAGGGAATGCTTTGTTTTTTCTGTAGAATAAGGCTTTTTATCTGTGCATTGAAGATAGCCAGCAAGCCCCGGTAAACATCAGGAAATTTATCCCTGGAATATTGATTTTCAATCATCTTGATCAGCCTGAAAATTTTTTCTTCCTGTTTGTTGCTGGGAGAAGTGAGCTGACCTTCCAACCAGTTCTTTAACTTGCTGTTGAAGGAAAGCTTTTTTTCAAAAGACTGTGTTACATCATCCAGGTAGTTATCTGTGTAGGGATAAATCATGCTGTAAGCGAAAATAGCATCAGAAGGTTTAATATCAATATTCAGATACATTTGGAGTGAATTCATGATCCAGACATTTCTTAATGCTTGGTACACATTTTCTATCTTTAGTGAAGGATGAAACTCTTTAACCTTGTCGACAAAGGCTCTAGTGGAATTAATAAAACCCTCTTGAGATATCGAATCAAGATATAAATCCGAGAGCCTGAAAGTCTTTTCCCCGAATTTTTTTATCCCGTCGATAAATTTCCCCAGCCATTCCTTCTGTTTTTCTTTATCGGTTGGATAATCTTCAAACTTATCAGAAACTTCATCAACATAGCCGGTAAATTCTTTTTCTATTTTTATTTGTTCTGACTCACTGTAAGTTTTTTCAAATCTGGGCGCGTCTGTATCTGTTTCCCACCAAAGTAAGGAATATTCTTGTCGGAATTTCTTAATATCCTCTTCAAGTGGACCGACTTTATTGGAGTAAGGAAGAGATGTTTTAAAACTAGATTTCATTTTTGTAGTACGCCATCCTCAAAAGGGAATAAATGAAATACTATCAGGAAATATCTTCTAAAATCAACGAGGAGCCCATCAATTCTTTTAGTTGTCGAATAACAGGCTGAAATTAAAAGAGATAAAGAGACTAGTCCTGTGGGATTTAAACTCCTGAGAGGATTGACAAATGCATAAGAAAGGTTTACAGTTTTTCCGCTCACTGATAAAGAGTAAATAAGGAGGTATTCAATGGAAAGCGTATACAAAGTTGTCGAGCTCATAGGGACAAGCCCAAACTCTTGGGAGGAGGCAGCGAAAAACGCCGTCGAGACAGCCGGTAAAAGCCTTAAGGATCTGAGAATCGCAGAAGCAGTAGAATTTGATATGAAGGTTGAAGACGGGAAGGTCTCAGCCTATCGCACAAAAGTAAAGGTTTCTTTTAAGTATCAAGAATAGACTAAAGCAATTTCTCATAAATCTGGTTTTTTCTTTCATTTAATTTATACATACAGAAGTTTATCAATTTAAACACCGCGAGCCTGCCTGTGCGGAAGCACAGTCAGTGCGCGAGGGGATTGCATATTCTTTCCTTCCTCTTTAAAATTGAGAGTTCATCCTGAAAAGGAGGCAAGTCGAATGCCCGCAGTTAAAATCAAGCCGGATGTGTATTGGGTCGGTGTTAATGACAGAACCACAGACCTCTTCGAAGGCCTATGGCCGGTTACCAAGGAGGGTGTCTCTTACAATTCTTACCTTATTGACGACAAGAAAAAGGCAATCATAGACCTGACCAAATCATTCAAGGCCGATGAGTTCTTCACCCAAATTGATGAGATCACTGATATCTCAAAAATCGATTATGTAGTCATCAACCATATGGAACCAGACCACTCGGGCCTCATAAGGACATTTAGAAAAATTGCACCTCAAGCAACCATTCTCTGCTCAGCAAAGACGAAGGAAATGCTAGATAGCTTTTTCTCAATAAAAGAGAACATCCAGGTAGTCAGCGACGGAGAGACTCTTTCTTTAGGACAGAGGAGATTGAAATTTTTTTCAACTCCGTTTCTCCACTGGCCAGAGACCATGATGACCTATGAGACCTCCCATCGCATTCTTTTTCCATGCGATGCTTTTGGAGGCTATGGAGCTATCCAGGGAACTATCTTTGATGATGAATGTAAAGATTTAGATTTTTATCAACAAGAAGCCCTCCGTTATTACGTCAATATAGTGGCCAAATACAGCCAGAGGGTTTTGGCAGCCATTGAAAAGCTATCCGATGTCCCCGTTGATGTGATTGCGCCCTCTCATGGTCTCATTTGGCGAAAAGAAATTAATCTTATCGTCAATCTTTACAAAAAGTGGGCCGAGTACGCCACTGGAAAGACCGAACCAGGAATAACCTTTATCTACGGCTCCATGTATGGAAGCACAGAGATGATGATGAATGCTGTGGCTCAGGGAATTTCTAGAGTGGGAGTTCCCTTTGAAATCTTCGATGCAGCCAGGACTCATGTCAGCTATATCCTTCCTTCCCTCTGGACCAAAGCCGGAGTCATGGTCGGCGCACCTACTTATGAGGTCTCCCTTTTCCCTCCAGTCGCCGATGTGTTGAATATGGCTGTTCATAAAAGAATCCTTAACAAGAAAGTGGCCTGCTTTGGAAGCTATGGATGGAGCGGCGGCGCACAAAAACATTTTCAAAAAATCATAGAGCCGGTAAAGTGGGAGGTAGTGGATTCCTTCGAATTCACAGGAAGTCCAACAAAGGAGGACCTCAAGAAAGGAGAAGAATTCGGAGCCAAATTTGCCGAATTAATAAAGTAATAAAGGGGTCAAATCTTTATTCTTGACATCTGATTGTCCTAAAGTAGGAGTTTGATTCATCAAATCCAAAAAAGATAGAAAAAGATAACAGGCTACGCAATCCCATATTTTAATCCAGTCTAACGAGTCTAGCTCTTTAGTATTGTCATGGCGAGACAACCAGAGGGAGCGTGGCAATCTCAACAAGTTTTTATTAATAAAAATAATCTAATTTTTCCTTGAATTTTCGGTCTTTTGATACAGACTATTTGAGCTCATCAAGAAGCGCCTTAGCCTCTTTGAGGTCTGGAGTGTTAAATCCTTCGGTGAACCAGCCGTAAATATCTGACAACATCTTCTGGGCTTCTTCTTTTTTGCCCTGTTTTTGCAACAGACGGCTCAGACTCATAACTGTTCGCAACTCAAAAAACTTTGCATTCTGTCGGCGGGCAGTGTCAATGGCCTGGCGAAAGCACGCCTCAGCCTGGACTTCGTCTTGCATAAGCAATAACTCTCCCTTCAGCCGATACAACTCCACTTCGAAGAGACGTTCGTCACTTTTTTCAACTAAAGCCAACGCCTCAGTTAGAACCTTCAATCCTTCTTCGACCTTGGCAGCTTTCCTGTATGCATCCGCTAGAAAGGAGAGGAGATATGTTTGATATGCTTCAGTACCTGTAGCCTGGAGAGCCGCCAGTCCCAGGTGCATTTGAGCTATTGCTTCTTCCACCTGGCCTTCTTCAACTTGCACCAAGCCCTGGTCAAAAAGTGCTAGTCCTTGATAAAAAACAAAACCTTTCTCTCTCGAAAGTCGCATCACTTCGTTTGAATACTTTCTGGATGCCCGGACTTCATGTAGCAATCTATTAACAGTGTTACCAGCAACGTTTAAGGCAAATATTAAGGAGAATGGATGATCCAGTTTTTGAGCTAGGGAAATCGTCTCCTTGCTCCGTTTCAAAGCCTGATCCGGATATCCAAGGAATAATAGAGTCCAGGATGTAAATCCTAGTGCATACACTCCGAGATCTGACCCGTAGATGAATGCCAGAAAACTGTGCTGCTCTGGATTGTAGAAATGAATCATGTGCTCAAGGTGGGCTCGAGCCTGCGTAAATTCTCCCATATGCAGCAAGGGATAGCCCAACTGAAGATTAGCTATAGCTATATGAAGTGGATCTTCAGCACGCTCAGCCAGGTTGAGCATCTGCTCTGCCAACTCTCTTGCTGTCCTGTACTCTGCCCTTATGCCATAAAAGCCAGCTAAACCAAATAATAACGGAAAGAGTTGAGGAGTCTCGCCTATCTGCTGACACAGCTTCCGTGCGCGGGTGAGAGCACGACCCACTTCTGGAGCTGCGTATCCCCTCGTGGCCATAAGAGACGATCCAAGGCTGAGAAGCATCGCGAGTTCCTTCTGGATGCGCTCAGGGGTATCCGGCAGAGTCTTGAGAAGTTCCAAACCTTTATTGAAATGTGCGATTGCCTCTTCATTGGCCGATAACTGCACGGCCTTATTCCCCGCCTTATGCAGATATTCTATTGCCTTCGCTGCTATCCCTGCCTCCCGGAAGTGCCGTGCCAGTTGGACCGCGATTTTTTCCGCCTGCTCTCCATATATTGTTTCCAGCGCATTTCCCACCTGCTCGTGCAGGTGCGTCCGTTCCACTTTATCCAGACCGTTGTAGAGATACCTCTGAAACAAGATGTGCTGGAATTTATACAGGGAGAGTCGCTGGCTATCTATCCGCTGGATACCTTTGGCACTTACCAGGTGATGTCGTTTATCCAACTCACTGCTTAAAAACCGAATCAATCCTCGAACATCGGTCTCCTGCAATTTAGCCACCACCTCTGCCGTGAACTCTTCGCCTTCAACACTAGCCAGATTTAGAATTTCGCGCAGATTCCCCGTAAGCCGGCCGATACGCTCCTCAATGATCGCATCCACGCGTATGGGCAGCGCCTCCCAGTTCAGTGTCTGCCCTTCAACCCACTGTTCTTTTTTATCCTTAATTAACATTCCCTGCTCCTGCATTTCCCGAAGCAATTCAATGGTGAAGAGAGGATGTCCCTTGGTTTGTCGAAGCAGTGTTTCACGGAAATCAATACCAAGCTGGTTTGCTTCAGTGTCAAGGAAAGCATCTACAAATTTTCGATCTTCAGCCTCACCCAGTTCCACTTCAACATCTCCAAAGGTACTCTTGAACTCGTTAATCACAGATTCAAGGGGATGCCGTTCTCCATCTCTTCCTAATGCGACTTCAGCCGGGCGTAAGGTTCCCATTATCAGGATACGGCTGCCAACAATCTGTCGTCCCAGGTTAAACAGCAGATTGATAGATCCAGCATCTGCCCACTGCAGGTCATCCAGGATCAACAGCAGTGGCTGTTGCCGGGCTAGTGCTTGAAGCACCCTGGAATACTGCCCAAAAAGATTGCTCTGCTGCAGAGTTGCGTCGGGGGGTAGCGAAGCCTTGCGTTCTACAAGTTTTTTAAGCCTAGTAAGCCAAGCTGCGCTGCCAGAGACAAAAGCTTCAGCACGTGGAACAAGGACTGAACCAGGTACAAATGTATCAATCAAGTCTGGGCCTGAATCCACAATAGCCTGAGCTGAAAGAGGAAGAAGATTCCACAAACGAGTAGCATGATTTCGGGTAATGACTCCTGATGCCCAACTGGCTTCAACATCTCCGGTTAACATCCCCAAAATCTCGCGGAACGGAGCATAGGGATCGCCTGTTCCTGTATGAGCATCGCATTTTCCGCTGACAACAATCAGATCGCCATAGGCTTCCTGAGCCTTTAGTGCAAATTCGTTAGCCAAAGCCGTCTTGCCACTTCCAGCTTCACCTGTGATAAAAGCTACTCGTCCCTGACCACTAAGAGTTTTCTCAAGAAACTTGCTGAGTTTCTCAAGCTCTTTCTCACGAGCAACAAAGACAGGCCTTTTTTCTTCAACCTTCTCTTCGGGCTCGATGAGAAACGCAGGTATTTGTGGTTGCTCAGCAACTGCTTCTGTTGAAATTCCTTTCTCTATGTTTATCAATTCAGAAAGGAGCTCTTCAGTTCCCTGATATCTTTTCTCTCTGTCCTTTTCCATGCATTTGAGGATCACACTGCTGAGATCTTCGGATACCTGATTGCTGAATTCTCTCGGGTCTGGAGGTGTTTCTGTCTTGTGCTTCAGGGCAATACTCAAAGGCGTATCACCTTCAAAAGGAACCTTGCCGGTCACCATCTCAAAGAAGATGACTCCTAGCGAATAGATATCAGAGCGCTGGTCTGCTTCTTTACCTTCCACCTGCTCAGGAGACATGTAATCGGGTGTCCCTATGATCATTCCCACTTCTGTCACTCCCTTTGCCTCTACAGAGCGCGCTATGCCAAAATCCATGATCCGAGCATTTCCTTCTTTATCGATCATGATGTTCTGGGGCTTTAAGTCACGATGAACGACTCCCAGCTTATGGGCTTCAGCCAGTCCTTCGCACACCTGCTTGGAAATGCTAAGGGCTTTTTCAGTAGTTATTTGACCTGATCTTCTAATAAAACTCTTTAAATCTTCTCCAGGTACATACTCCATGGTGATGTAGGAGGTTCCTTCTTCTTCACTGAGGTGATACATCCGGCAGATGTTCTTATGGGTGATCTTGCGGGCCAATTTCAGCTCGTTGCGGAAACGTTTTATCGTCTTCTCATCAGCAGCAACTTCTGGGTTTAAAAGTTTTAAGGCCACCTCTTCATCTATCTTCTTATCCATTACTCTGTAGACTTTACCCATGCCGCCTTTTCCCAGCTCTTCGATGATCTCATACCTGGAGGCAAAGGTGGTTCCTCTGGTTAGCCCTTCTGTTGGAGTTTGGAGGGTCCTGGTGGGAGAGGGAGGGATTTCTTCTGAGGCAAGAAGCTGGGTGCCGCACTTGCTGCAGAAGAGGGAATCAGTGGGATTTTCAGCATGACATTGAGGACATTTCATCCCAATTATTCCTTCTGCTTAGGCGGGAAAAGAATAACAATTTAAAAAAAAATAGTCAAATAGATAAGAAGCTA
>Ga0114921_10000518_pt1 | contig 16415 bp, 16 predicted proteins | sample BentaG_FD_87016 | JGI IMG/M metagenome (GOLD analysis project Ga0114921, IMG submission 87016) | Deep subsurface microbial communities from South Atlantic Ocean to uncover new lineages of life (NeLLi) - Benguela_00093 metaG | ecosystem: Environmental > Aquatic > Marine > Oceanic > Sediment ...
AACGACACCGTCGTTGCACTCCATAAAATACCCAAAACCAAGATTGCTTCGCAATAGCAGAGCATTAAGAAACACTCGCCCCGTTAAATAGAAACTATAAGAGATTATATTGGTATTTGACAGGGTGAGCAATGACATTAGTGTAGTCAGAAAACTATAATCTGAGGATGTTTTCAAAGAATGTTTTGCTTATAGTTTTTGTCTTGCGGTAGATAACATATGGAAAGAATGGCCACCAGATATGCCATAGATGCATAAGTTGTATAAGTTGTATCTTCTGCTGTGGAAAATGTGAAATTACATATAAAACAAGCCAGGGAATTGCTGTTGCAATGGGAAGTGCAACAAAGAAGAGAAGAAAATAAGAAATCCTCTTGAATTTTTTCTTCTGTTGCGTAAAATCAATTTTGTACGTAACCCTGACGGATTTTGACCACCCTTTGCTAACTGTATAAGATATTTCCTTTGGAAAATTTCGACCAGAAATCTGGATTGAGATTGAATTAGATGTTCTCTCAACTCGCTTTACCATGGGGGAGAGGTAAAAAAACCTTAGAGATTTTTCAATTTTTTGTTTAACTTCCTCCACGTCACCGTCAACCTCAATCTCTCCTTCTACAATATCTTCTTTTACTCTTCTTAGTTGTCTCTTTTGTATTCTGTTTAATGTGCTTCTTGATTTACCTGAATAGATTTTTTCAAGGATAAAAATCTCGATTAATAGAACTACGAGTCCACTTGCAAACCCGATAATAGCATAACTATACATAAACATATTAGTTGCTCTGCAACTGGGAGTGAGTACCCCACCATGTATGAGCGTGTTCGGCGTTGAAGTTTAGCACACCGCTGAAATGCATTAATATAGATGTGCTGGAAGTGAGCACTCCGTGCTTGAATCTAATGCTGTGCATTGGAAGATAACCTTTTAATTTGGTTAGTTTGGTTTGTGTTTTTGGTTTTAGTTTTCACCATTTTTCTTTGCTATTTTTCTGAGTATTTCCCGTTCGCAAGAACAAATTTCCATTCCGAAGAAATAAATTCCATTGCGAAGCAACTAATTACCTGTTCCTTTCCTCAATCTTCACTTGGGACTTCTCGAATCCTGATTTTTCCTCGTGTTACGGTTTTTAAGGCTTCAAGAAATCCCTTCTTCCGTTCTTTTTCAATTTTAACACTATACTCTGCTTTATCACCATAGTTCTCTTGTATTATCCTTGCGTTGAAATGTTCTAAGATATTCCGTATCTTTCCGGAATAGATTCTATCAAGACTCAAATCAAATCTTACAAGGGGTAACGAGCGCACTTTTTTTGCTGTATCAAGAACGAGCATTGCACTTTCACGGTATGCCCTGTTAAGCCCACCCAGACCAAGTTTAATCCCTCCAAAATATCTTGTAACCACAAGGAGAATATTCGTTACGTTAGTTTTTTTCAGTTCCTGTAAAATTGGAAGCCCAGAACTCCTTGGTGGTTCTCCATCATCAGAAAATCTCTCAATAATCCTTTCATAACCAATCCTTAGTGAATATGGACAATGAGTTGCGTCTCTGAACTCCATTTTTATTTCATTGAGCTTTTTCTGTGCTTCATCAAGTGAGGAGATGGGAAAGATAGTTGCAATGAATTTTGATTTTTTTATAACAATTTCCCTTCGTACTTCAGTTTTTACTGTATAGAATATCATTGCCTATTTAATTAGACATAAGACCTTAGTATTTCTGGAGTAGCAGAGCTTGCTCTGCGTTTTTCTACGCAAGACAAGTCTTGCTACTCCACCGCGTTTGCCCTGTTAAATAATTTTCTATCTAATGGGGCGGGCAAGTTTCGCTACTCCATTTTTAATCTTTCATCCTTTATTCATTCTCTTTTTGTGGCGAGTTTTTCGTATAACTTAATATACTTTTTTGCAGATGCTTCCCACGAGAAATCCAATTCCATGCAATTTTTTAAAAGTTTTTTCCATTTCTTCCCGGTTTCAAAGACCTTTAGTGCCCTTTTAACTGCTTTAAGGAAGGATGAAGCACTGAACTCATCAAAAACAAAACCATTACCCTCAAGGGTATCAGGTGAAAATTCATGAACCGTGTCCCTGAGTCCGCCAGTACTATGAACGATAGGCACAGTTCCATATTTGAATGCAATCATCTGACCGAGCCCACAGGGTTCAAACCGTGAGGGCATCAAGAAGATATCGCTTCCTGCGTAGATCTGATGCGCAAGTTTATTATCAAAACCTATGTTAACCTTGATTTTATCAGGATATTTACCCGCAAGACTCTTCATCAGTTCCTCGTAGATCGTGTCGCCTTTTCCGAGAACCACGACTTGAACATCTTCTTCCACAATGTCAGGTAAGGCTTGTGCAAATATATCTATCCCCTTCTGTTCAGCAAGTCTTGAGATCATTCCCAGTAACGGTTTATTGATATCCTTCCCAAGATTCAATTTCCTTTCAAGATAGGACTTATTCAGTAGTTTCCCACCATGAGCCTCTTTAGAATATGTATATTTAATAAATCTGTCTTTTTCTGGATTCCATAGAGTGTAGTCTATTCCATTAAGTATGCCAGTAAGGTTCTTTTTTTTAGTTGCTAATACTCCTTCAAGTCCCATCCCAAAATCCTTTGTTAGTATCTCAGATGCATATGTAGGGCTAACAGTAGTTATATAATCTGAAAACACAATTCCACCTTTTAATATGTTAAGTTTTCGATAGAATTCAAGTTTGTCTGATGTGAAAAGAGACAAATCCAAACCAATCTCTGACAATAATTTCTTCTCAAAGACTCCCTGGTATGAGATATTATGGATTGTAAGAACTACAGGTATCTTTGCGATTTTCTCATTGGAGAGGTTGTTTTTTAAATAGATAGGTATCAATGATGTCTGCCAGTCATGGATATGAATAATATCAGGGGTGAAGAGTTTTCGCCTGATAACCTCAATAGCGCCAAGTGCAAAAAAGGCAAAACGTATTCCATTGTCTTTATAATCCCCTCTCTCGTCGCCATAGAGCCCTTTTCGTGCAAAAAAATTGTCGTTCTCAATCCAGTAGAAAATTACTCCATCCTCTCTTTTCCCTTCATATATTGAACAGAATTCCTTTTTTCTACCAAGATTTATAGGATATTTATCAATGACTTTGAGAGGTTTTGCCATTCCAAAGTCAATTGATTTATATTTTGGCATCACTACCCTTACATCCAGATTCAATTTCTTTAATGCAGAAGGGAGTGTTCCAGCAACATCTGCAAGACCGCCTGTTTTTGCATATGGTACAACCTCAGAAGAAACCATTAATATTTTCATTTCCTTTTTCCTTTCTATTCAGCCACAGTTTGAATAGGTTATAAGTTATTAGTCATTGGTCATTAGGTTATTTAGTCATTGTTCTAAAGACTGCCATTGTTGCGTTTGTTTACCATCCTGCCACTTATCTCTCCTCTTTTTTCTCTACTGTTGCTTCTCTTAGGCTTTTTGCTGCATCTTCAGGTACAGTTGGATTTATGTAAAAACCAGTACCCCACTCGAATCCCGCTATTCTTGTCAATCGTGGCATCAATTCGATGTGCCAGTGAAAATCAGCTTCGATAGTGAGCCAGTAACCAGGATCTTGAAAATTTCTGTTAGAAGCTGTATGAATAACATAATTATAAGGCATATCTCCAAGAATAGACGACAATCTTTGAAAAATATCCTTCAATATAATTGATAGTTTTGTTAACTCTTCATCACTTATTGAATCAAAATCGGGTGAATGTCTTTTGGGCAGTATCCATATCTCATATGGCGATCGTGCTGCAAAGGGAGAGATAGCAATAAAGGATTCGTTCTCAATTATAATCCTTGACTGATCAAAATGTTCCTGCTCTATCATATCGCAAAATATACATCTATGTTTATAATCAAAGTAAGTTTTTGCCCCTGTGAGTTCTTCCTTTACTATCTTTGGAGTAATTGGTGTGGCAATGAGTTGTGAGTGGGAGTGCTCGAGCGATGTCCCGGCTTCGTAACCATGGTTCTTAAATATAAGAATGTATCGTAACCGTGAGTCTTGCTTCAGATCGCTACTTCTTTCGCGATAAAACCAGAAAATTTTCGCTATTCTTTCATTACTAAAAGAGATAAATTCTTCATTGTGTTTGGGAGTTTCTATAATAACCTCATGCGCGCCAACACCTGAAATTTTGTCAAATATTCCGAGTCCTTTCCTTTTTAACTCCCCCTCTACCTTAAGTGCAGGAAATTTATTAGGTATTACACGTATTTCCCATCCTGGTCCATTGATAGAAGTTCCATCTTTTCTCCAGGCTGTGATTTCAGGTGGTGTTTTATCCTCGTTTCCTTCACAGAATGGACAGTGGCTAGTTTGTATCTCTTTTTTTTGAACAGGAAAATCGTGTGGTCTCATCCCACGTTCTGTGGAGATGATTACCCATCTACCTATGATTGGGTCTTTTCGCAGTTCAGGCATATTTTTCTCCTCGTTCTCGTGTTTTTGGGATTACTACAATACCGTTTTCAGATACAAAATAGTTTTTTCTATCTTGTCTCTTATCATATCCAATCACGGTTCCATCCTCTAACATGACACCTTTATCAATGATTGCTCTTCTTATTTTGCATCCTCTTTCGACGTCAACATTACTCATGAGAATAGATTCCTCAACATGTGCATTACTGCGGATAAGAACATTGTAAGAAAGTATCGAATTTTCCACATATCCCCCCTTAATTATGCAACCCAGTGAAACAATGGAATCGACAATTTTACCGTTTCTTGAATTCCCGTCGAGGACAATCTTTGCAGGAGGAAGTTGTGGTCTAAATGTAAATATAGGCCACTCGCTATCATGAAGATTGAGTTCAGGGGTACGAGATACAAGATCCATACTTGCATCCCAGTAAGCATCAATTGTACCTATATCCCGCCAATATTCCTGTGCAAAAACATGTCCAAAAGCTCTTTTTTTTGAAATAATACGGGGTATGATATCCCTTCCGAAATCATGGGAGGTCTCTTTCTTTGCATCTTCAATTACCTCTTTTACAATAACATCTGTATTAAAAACATAGACACCCATAGAAGCAAGTGCAAAATCCTCCTTCGTAGTATACTCCTTTTGAGATGGTTTTTCTTTGAATCCTACGATCCTTTTTCCCTTGTCCAACTCAATGATTCCATATCTCGACATATCACGAAGAGGAACCTTTACCGTGCCCACTGTTACATCAGCATTCTTCTCCGTGTGGAATCGTATCATCTTTCTATAATCCATTTTATATATGTGGTCGCCAGAGAGGATAAGAATTAACTCAGGTCTTTCCTGTTGAATAGAATATATGTTTTGAAAAACTGCATCAGCAGTTCCCTTATACCAATCGATTGTAACCCGTTGTTGAGCTGGAAGGGTTTCAATGAATTCTCCGATTTGGGGCTTAAACATAGTAGACCATCCAAGTCTGATATGCCTAACAAGTGACAGGGATTTATATTGTGTAAGAAGGTAAATCTTTCTCAACCCTGCGTTAACACAGTTAGAAAGAGTAAAATCAATAATTCTGTAAATCCCACCAAAAGGGACTGCAGGCTTTGCCCTGTCCCTTGTAAGGGGATATAACCTCTCTCCTTTTCCACCTGCAAGAATCATAACCAGAATATTTTCTTGTTCCCCACTCACTTATGCTCCTTCACATTAAACATAAGACCCCTATCAAGAAATCACAGTTAAGAAATTCGCCTTTCATTTAGTGTCTGTTTTTTTATGTCTTAATTACTTTCAGTATTTTTTTTCTTTTTGGCTTCGAGAAGTTCTCTGATCTTTAATTTTAACTCTGTTAGATCGGAACTTTTTATTACGTATGCGTCAGCCATCCAGGTAAGAAAGTTGTTCTTATACATTGAGTATGCACTATTGATGATAACAGGAAGTTTTCTATCCATATCCAACACCTTTCCAAGCAGTTCAATACCATCCATTCCAGGCATTCTGATATCAAGAACAACAATATCAGGTTTTATATTCTTAAAAATTTCAACTGCTTCTAAGCCGTCACTTGCAAGAATAACCTTGTAACCTTCATCAGTAAGTACCTGCTCATAAAGGCACCTGATCCCCTCGTCATCATCAACTACCATTACCTTTTCCATAATTTCTCCTTTTCACATTAATTGAGAATTAGGAATTAGGAATTTTTCGTAATTCTTTTAGCGCATTCCGATATCTCTATTCACCTTGTTTGCTTTCTTTCTTTTTGTTGAGAAATATACTGAAGGTTGTGCCTTTCAGTACCTCACTCTCTACTTTTATATAACCTCCGTGTGCGTTTACTATCTTCTGAGTAATGGTGAGACCAAGTCCCAACCCCCTTTTTCTTGTTGAAAAGAAGGGGTTAAATATGTTAGGCAAGATCTCCTTTGCTATTCCCTTACCGCTGTCCTTAATTTTTATTTTTATAGAGTCTTTTTCTTCTGTTGTTTTAATGCTTATCTCACCACCTTTTTCTGTTGCATGTACAGCATTTCTTAAAATGTTTAAAACCGCTTGCTTTACTCTGTCCCTATCAATGGGAATAAGTGGGAGATTTGCATCGAGTGATTTCGTGATTGTAAGGTCCTTCTCGTGAAAGTCATTTGCCATCGATTCAAGAGTATCTGTCATAACGTCATTTATGTTCTCTAAATTTAAATTAATCTCGGGCCCTTTCACAAAGGTGATTGATCTATCAAGCAGTCTTTCAAGCCTTTTTGTTTCATCTGCTATGATACCAGCATTTTTTCTTACCCGTTCGAGGTCATCCGGTTTTCTGAGAATTCCACTTGCAAATCCACCTATGTTTGAAAGTGGGATTCTTATTTCATGGGCAATATAGGCAACAGTTTCACCTATGGTAGATAGCTTTTCAGAAAAACGGAGGGTATCTTTTAGTCTATTAACGAGTTTTTGATACTCTTCCAATTCTCTTTTTCTGTTTTCAAGTTGCCTATATTCCAGCACTCTGTTTATAGCAAGGGATGAATAATCTGCGAAAATGTTCAGTTCCTCAAAATTCTCCGCTGTTATTGGTGCACGGGTGAATATGTTATCTGCAAATATAACACCGAATGTTCTATCTCCTGATACAAGTGGTATGATAATAAATTCGTCAACACCGAGTATATCAAAAATTTTTTTCTTCTTTATCATCTCGTCCCATCGTGTTGCTTTAATAACCTTTTTCTTTTTAATAGATTCTTTGATAAAATTAGGGAGAGAGCTCATTCTGTAGACAAGTTTCTCCACAAGTGGAAAAAGCGGGAGTTCCTCTTTTGAACTCAGTTTGTTAAACATTAATAACAAATCATGGAGGCTTTTCTGGGAAACCTGTGTCCATATTTCTCTTGCTTCTTCGTTACTTGTAGGTCCTAAACCCATACTTCCCTTAAGAAATTTTTTCTCTTGATCGACTAAGAGCAGAAATGCTCTGTTAAAACCAAAAGCATGTCCTGCAGTAACGGCTGTAAGTATCAAATAGGAAAGTTTATCCAGCTGCTTTGTCTCCAGCATTAGATAGACGAGTTCAAAGAGTAATAGAAATTCCCGTTCTTTTTTAGCTCTTCTCGTAACATCATTGATTATAAGTAATACAAGAGGTCTCTCCTTACCTATCCTTTTCATCTCAATATCAAGGAAAATTACCTTATTAGATAGTGAATTTGAGTAAGTAGCCTCGTAAATTTCATGCCCATTCTCTGATTCGAAAACAGAATTTATTGCAGGAACGATGTCATAGTTTTGAATGATTTGTGGGGGAAGAAGATTTCTTATATCTTCACCAACAAGAAAGCAGTTATCAATTCCAAGTTCCTTACAAAGGTTTTCGTTTGCGAATTGTATCTTTAAATCTTTATCTACGGCAAAAATGATGCTTTTAAGTTTCTGCAAAAGACTAAGAAAGCTTTCCACCTTAAAATTCATACAGTTCCTTTCATAGATTTCACATATTTATAATTCAAAATAAATACAAAGTCAAGAAAATTATACGAGTTTTTATTTGACAAAAGCGGATTTTTAACTTATTATACAAAATAATTTGAATAACTGTAAAATATGATAACAGACGGGGAGGTTCTGAATGAAGAGAACATATCAACCGAAAAGAAAAAAAAGACGAAGAAAACATGGTTTCAAAAAGAGGATGTTAAAAAAAAGTGGAAGGAAAATTCTTGCGAGAAGAAGAAAAAAGGGAAGAAAAAAACTTACAGTCTCTCAGAAAAGCTAATAAAATAAGAAACACTACAGAGTTTAAGGAGATATTTCGATCAGGAAAGAGAAGAGCTCTTAAACATTTAACGATCATTTTTATTGAAAAGAATGGGTTTAAATTTGGCATTACATTCAAAAGGGATGCAAAACCCGCTGTAAAGAGGAACAGGATAAAGAGACGACTGAAAGAGATAATAAGGATGAGGAAGGAACTAATGAAAAAAGATATTCATATGGTCATTCATCTTTCGAAAAACGGGCTTGATCTCTCTTTCGATGAACTTTCAGACGAATTCATTCATCTACTTAAGGATGCAAGAATCATTGAATGAAAACTATAGTTATTCTTTTTATTAAAACATATAAACAATGTATATCGCCCATCTTCCCGAAAACCTGTCGGTTTTACCCATCATGCTCAACTTACTGTCTTACAGCTATTGAAAAGTATGGTTTGATACGGGGAGTTTATAAAGGACTACTAAGGATTCTAAGATGTAATCCCTTGTATCCAGGTGGGTATGACCCTGTAGAATAGGAGATAAAGTGGATAAAAGAACAATAATCGCAGTTCTTCTGATAACATTACTCTTTATTGCTTACACAATGTTGTTCAGAAAACCTAAACAGCAAGAGAAAGATGTAGTACAAAAAGAGGAAGAGGTTGTAGAGAAACAAGAAATGGAGAAAGTAGAAGAAAAGGTAGAGGAGAAGGTAAAGGAAAAGATTGTTGAGCTGCCAACTGCAAAACCAGACGCGGAAAAGATAATAACTGTCAGAACAAACCTTTACGAGGCTAAATTTTCAACAGCAGGTGCAACCCTTAAGAGTATGCAACTCCTGGAATATCCTGGGAAAGAAGGAAAACCCGTTGAGCTCATCCCTGAGGGAAGCAGTCCACTCTCCCTCGTCTTGTTTGAGATGGAAAACAAACTAAACCTTGGTGAATTCCCTACTGTATGTGAAAAGGATAGTATCAACCTTAATGCCGGTCTAAAAGATAGCCTTGTCTTCTACTACACAAAAAACAATGTACCGTTCCTGAAAAAGGTCTTTGTATTTGTTCCCAACAGTTACGTTATAGGTCTCCATCTTGAATCTCTTAATAAGACCCCCTATTCAATAAAACTCGCCTTTGATTCAGGTCTTGCCTCAACAGAAAAGGATGAGCGTGACGAGATGGCTTACACCAGTTTTGTAACAATGCTGGGAGACCATTTTCAAAGGATGAATTTGAAAAATGTTAAAGAAGAAAAATCATCAATTGAGGGAACAGTTAACTGGGCAGGTGTTACATCAAAATATTTCCTCTTTTTCATCTTATCAGAGGACAATGTTATTAAAAAGGTTAGCCAGTGGAAAATAGAGAAAAAAAGGATTGGATTCTCTGTATCAACAAAAGAGATGGAAAAAGGAAGTTTTTCGCTCTACTTTGGACCAATAGATTATTATAAGCTTAAAGAGATGGGGAAAGGTCTTGAGAGGAGTGTCTATTTTGGATGGAAATGGATTGCGCCAATAAGCAGAGTAATATTCTTTACATTTATAGGTATACATAAGGTCATACCAAATTACGGTGTAGTAATAATCGTCTTTTCTACAATTATGATGGTTGTTTTTTTTCCGTTAACTATGAGGAGCCACTCATCTATGAGGAGGATGCAGAGACTCCAACCAAAGATGGAGGAACTAAGGAAGAGATACAAAGATGACTCTCAGAGGATGAACAAAGAGATTATGAAACTGTACAGCCAGCATAAGGTAAATCCTGTTGGTGGATGTCTGCCGCTTCTGTTCCAGATGCCCGTATTTTTTGCACTTTATGCAGTTCTTCGAAGTACTATTGAACTCAGAAGGGCACCATTCATGCTCTGGATACAGGACCTCTCTATGAAAGATCCTTACTTCATACTGCCTATTCTGATGGGGGTAGCAATGTTTGTCCAACAAAAGTTTACTGTGACAGATCCCCGACAGAAGGCAATGATGTATTTTATGCCCATCTTTCTTGTTTTTATTTTTACCAGACTGCCGTCCGGAATAGTTCTCTACTGGCTTGTTTACAATCTTTTATCCATTCTCCAGCAATACATTATCCGCAGAGGTGAAAAGGAAGAGACGGTGAAAAAAACGGAGGAAGTTTGACGCCTGAAAAGTACTTTATCGAAACAGGTAAAACGATTGAAGAAGCCATCAGTAAAGTAATCAAGAAGCTTAAATGTTCGAGAAATGAAATAGAAATTGAGATTCTTGATAATGGTGGGGGAAAAAAGCTTTTGGGTTTAGTTAAAACACCTATAACTGTAGGGGATAAATCTCCCTTTTTATATAACAGTTGGTGATTACAAAAGATCTTAGAGAAAGAAAATGGTCTCAGATGGTACTATTGTAGCAATTTCCACACCTCCGGGAACAGGTGGTATTGCGGTTATAAGGATAAGCGGAAAGGATTCGCTCACGATTGCGGAGCGCATATTTAAGGGAAAATCATCCCCAAATTCAATAGAAAGCCACAGGGTTATTTATGGAAGAATAATCGACCCTGGAACAGGAGAAGAGATAGACGATGTTCTCCTTATTGTAATGCATGCTCCGAAGACCTATACAGGAGAGGATACTGTTGAGATTAGCTGCCATGGTGGAATAGTTCCAGCACAGAGAACACTTGAGGTTTGTATTAGCGCTGGTGCCAGGATGGCACAGAGAGGAGAGTTTACAAAAAGGGCTTTTTTGAATGGCAGGCTTGACCTCACACAGGCAGAGGCAGTACTTGATATTGTTACTGCGAAAACAAAAGAAGGACTACGCGGTGCACTCTATCAACTTAATGGCCTTCTCTCTAAGAAGATAAGAAGATTAAAAGATTTCCTTATCTCTATCCTGAGTGATATTGAACTTTCCCTCGATTTCGCTGATGAAGATATTACCGTTCCTGAACAGAGAAAAATATCAAAAAAGATAAGTTCCACAATAGATATTATTAATGAACTAATAAAGGAAGGCAAAAGGGCATGCATACTCAGAGACGGTGTAAGTGCTGCCATAGTAGGAAGACCAAATGTAGGTAAATCATCCCTACTTAATGCCCTTCTTCTCGAAGAACGTGCTATTGTAACTCCAGTTCCAGGAACAACGAGGGATGTTATTGAGGGTTGGATAAATGTTAAGGGAATTCCAGTGAAACTTTATGATACCTGTGGATTTCAGGATGCAGAAAACATTGTGGAAGCAATTGGTATTGAGAAAACGAAGGAAGCTATTGAGAATACGTCTTTTTTACTCTTTGTAGCCGATGGCTCAGTTGCGTTAGAAGGAGAAGATAAGGAAATTTTCAATAGGGCTAAGGAGAAACCATTAATCATTGTTATAAATAAGATTGACCTTCCAAAGAGGATCAACATTTCTGATATTACCAATGGCACTCCTCACCCAATCTGTGAGGTTTCAGCAAAAGAGCATACTGGAATTGAGCAACTCAATAAAAAAATTCTTAAACTCATAGGTGCAACGGAGCTGAAGATTGATGAGGTTATGCCTACTAGAACAAGACATCTTGTTCTTCTTTCGAAGGCAGAGGAAAACCTTACTCGTGCTATACGTGGAATTGAGGAACACAGAAGTCCTGAACTTATCGCTTTTGACATTAAAGAAGCATCACGATCACTTAGTGAAATTATAGGAGAGGTTACACCAGAAGAGATTCTTGACAAGATATTTCAGGAATTCTGTATTGGAAAGTAAAATGGTTAAAGATACAATCAATAAGTTTTCTCTTGCTTTCTCCACTCTTGCTCTGATAATTTCAATACTCACATTCCTTAAAACGGGTGGAATAGTGGATATTAAGAAACAGATTAATATAATGAAAAAGGATATCAAAGAGGTTAAATCACAAACAGAGATGCGTATGGAGAATCGATCTATTCTTTTTGATGCACTATACGAGCTGACCGATTCAGTCGATTCATTAAGGACAGGGAATATAAGTGAATCAAAGAGACTTATTAACGAAGCAATTGAAAAGATAGTATATGTTGAAAGGAGACTTACAGAGAAAAAAAGGTTGCACCTTGAGAAAATCAGAAATGAAATAGAGAAACTCAGTCTTTGGATAAATCCGGATGATATAAAAACAGTCGGGGAATTAGAATATCAAATAAGACTTCTCCGAATTTTCGAGGAGAATCTCTAATGCTATTCATTGTACTTAATGTTGTCATCCTCTTATTTTCTGTTATAATTCATGAAATCTCCCATGGTTTTGCAGCTCTAAGACTTGGTGACCCAACAGCCAAGATGAGTGGGAGATTAACACTAAATCCCATTCCACATATTGATATTGTTGGAACTATCGTTCTTCCTGTGATGCTCATACTTCTCCGTTCACCGTTTCTCTTTGGATGGGCAAAGCCTGTTCCTGTCAACCCTTTAAATTTTAAGAATCCAAAAAGGGATATGATGCTGACAAGTCTTTTTGGTCCCTTATCCAATTTTGCTCTTGCTATAATATTTGCACTTCTTTACAGGGTCTTCTTCTTACTTGGAGGAAAGGCAAACATATTTACACAGGGTTTTGTATATGGTGCTGCAATAAATGTCCTCCTGTTCTGTTTCAATCTTATACCCATACCTCCTCTTGATGGTTCCAAGGTACTCATGTATTTCTTGCCTGATACTGTTGCGGAGGGGTTTAGAAGGATAGAACGCTTTGGTTTTATAATAATATTTGCTCTATTTTTTTTAGGGATTTTGGGAGGTATTCTCTACCCCATTATGCGTTTTTTTCTTTACTTTCTATTGGAAGCGGGAACATGAAACTTAAAATCATATATATATCCATTTTCTATATCCTTTTCTTACTATCAGGTTGTGGGAAAAAACTCCCACCGACCTCGCCTGATAGATGGGCACCTCGAGTGCTGAATGTCAACGCAGTTGATGAACACCATCTTCGTATTTTCTTCTCAGAAAAGATTGATACGCTTACACCCAAGAAATTGGATAATTTTAAGATTTTGAATCCAGAGAATGGTGAAACAACCAGTGTAATTTATTCAGAAAGGGATAAAAAAGGTGATGAGGTTTTGATTACAGTGCCTAAACTTGAGGACATGAAATATTCATTACTAATCTTTAACATTAAGGATATAAAAGGGAATTTGATGATAAGGGCAGAGAAATCCTTTAAGCCAAGTAACGAGAAGGATACAATTGATCCTATTTTAAGATATACAAGACCTTCAAGGATACGCACCTCAGCACCGCTTGATTCAATTATACTTTTGAGGTTTTCTGAACCAATGGATTCAGGAGCCTGTGGAATTAATGATTTCGTAACTACGTACATTGATATTGACAGCCTGTTTGTTTGGAACGAAACACTGACAGAAGTTACCCTGCGCTACAGGCTTGTAAAGGATAAGATATGTAAAGTATTTATGTTACCCCTTATGCCGGACCTATCAGGTAATTCACTAAGTGAGATGAGGATTCTCACATTGACAACAAGTGATACATTACCAAAGAATAGAATGAATATCAAAATTATCAAAGACGAAAAAGAACTCACAAAAACTTACGCATTTCTTAGAAATGCAAGCGATAGATTATTTCAGGATATTTCACCGGTTGATACTACTTTTTCTTTTTTCTTTACACCACCTGATACATACTTCATCTCTGTTGTAGCACAGGATTCTCTTGACACAACGGGTCTCTGGTGGGGAGAGAAGAAAATTGCATTCTTTCCCGATACAACAAGAAGTGTGGATGAGGAAGTTGAAGTTGATTTCATAAAAAGGGATAGAATTCCTGAGAGCCTTCTCAACCTCTACAAAATCCTTTCAACAAATATAAAGTGATTTAGTTTTTTACACAGTTTCACAATGATTGAATACATTTAGTCGTTGTGCTATTATTAAGTGATTATGAAATGGGAAGCAGGAAATTATCCCTTACCCTCATATACAATCCCATTGACTATTAAGGGATTTCTGACTTATTCAAAAATCCTTTAAAAAATTCTTGACATTTAAAAAAAGAGTGTGTATATATGTTATTGATACAAAGAGATAATATGTTTAGAAAATTAAACAGTAACATTTTATGGACAATAATACTAATCTGGTTTGTTAACCTATTTGGACAACTCCCTGTATTTCCTGAATAAAAACATATAAGGGAACAGATATTAAAGGAGGAGGTTGATATGTTAGAGAAGATGAAGACCGAACGAAATCTGATTGTTGTCCATTATAAGGATGGAAGATTGCTTAAAGGTTACACCCTTGATTTCTCACATGTAAAGGATACATTCCACCTTACTTCTGAACAAGAAAAGGATAAAGGAAAAATCCACGAAATTAGAACTAACGATCTGAAGGCAATTTTCTTTGTCAAAACACTCAAGGGTAATAAAGATTATGCTGAAAAGAAAAAATTTGAAGAGGTTGATACATCCAACCTTCGGGGGGTGAAGATTAAGGTTGAATTTTCCGATGGCGAGATAATCAGAGGAATGAGTTATGTTTATAGTAAACAAAAGAAGGGATTTTTTATCTTCCCGGTTGATCCTCAAAGCAACAATGAAAAGATTTATGTCTTAGCAGATTCCCTGCGAGATGTTAAAGTTGGCATTGCTGCTGAGGAGTAAGTAAAGGTATAGGAGGAATTATGAGGATTTTCAAGTTGTTCATATTACTATTAGCATTTGTACCTTTAGGTCTCAACGCTCAGATTCAGGTAAGACTTCACCATCCGCCACCAAATCAATTGTTGATCGAACATCTCTGGTGGGTAGATTTAGATAACACAACACTTGAGACTTATACTGTTTATCTCCATGCAGAGGTGACTAAGGCACAAAAAGGTCTCATTTTTAGAGCCAACTCTAACACCTTTAGTCTTCCTCCAGGAAAGAAGAGGATAAGACCAAAGGACATAACGGATGTGAAAGATGTCTGGTATCATTTTAAATATAAGGACTTTATTATAAAGACCGGAAGCGTCCCTGAGGGGAATTATACTGCCTGCATCTATGTGATAGATACAAAAACCAATCAGGAGATTGGAGAGCACTGTATTCATCTCATAGTACGTCTTCCAGGACCACCAAGACTCATCTCCCCAAGAGATGTTGCAACACTAAAAGAGAAAATCCCTCTTTTCACCTGGACCAAACCTGCACCTCTTCCAAAGGGTGAGCAGGTTACCTATACCTTAAGGATCGTAGAGGTCCTAAAAGGACAGACAAAGGAAGAGGCAATAAGGTCAAATAAACCTTGGTATGAAGGAAAAGCTTTAAGTAGACCCTACTTTCTCTATCCTACATCAGCAAAGGCTTTTGATAAAGGAAAAGAATATGCCTGGCAGATTTTTGCAATGAGCGGAGGGTTCGAAATAGGAGTGAGTGAGATATGGAAATTTGAAACAGTAACATCAATACCTGCAGTACCACTGCTGCCGTCAATAATCGTTATTTCTCCAAACGGAGGGGAGATTTGGGCTCCAGGAAATATCCAGACGATTATTTGGGCATTTCATGGGATCACTGCTGAAGAAATCATAGGTGACATTCATATTAAGCTTTTAAAGGGTGGAAGCTTTTATTCGGATATTAGTTTAGATGCACCTCCGGGTACTGGGGACAGTGGTTCTTATAATTGGGAGATGCCTCTTTTTCAGGCTTATGGAGAGGATTATCGCGTGGAGGTAATAGCAAATCGAGCTTTAGAGGTAGATCCTTTTTTCAGGGAAATGTTTGATGAAAGCGATACTACTTTCACGATTAAATCGGCAGGGAAAATTGCCTTTGTTTCTTGCGAACATGATGAACTTACCAACTTTGATATCTATGTCATAGATGAGACTGGTCAAAGGAGGCTCACATCTGATCCATGGAATGATAACTCTCCGGCGTGGTCACCTTCCTGGGCGAAGATTGCCTTTTCCTCCAACCGAGATGGGGGGGACTTTGATATCTATGTGATGAATGCTGATGGTACTAATCAGAGGAGGCTCACCGATCATTCTGCTGATGACGATGATCCTACATGGTCTCCTGATGGGGCTAAGATTGCCTTTACTTCTAATCGTGACAGCAATGGTGAAATTTATGTGATGAATGCTGATGGCACTAACCTGAGAAGGCTCACCAATCACCCTG
>Ga0114921_10000519_pt1 | contig 16412 bp, 15 predicted proteins | sample BentaG_FD_87016 | JGI IMG/M metagenome (GOLD analysis project Ga0114921, IMG submission 87016) | Deep subsurface microbial communities from South Atlantic Ocean to uncover new lineages of life (NeLLi) - Benguela_00093 metaG | ecosystem: Environmental > Aquatic > Marine > Oceanic > Sediment ...
GGTAGTAAAGTAAAAAAAAGAATTAGTTTTTATAAATATTGGAGAAAAAAGTGTTACTTGCAATAGATGTAGGAAATACTCAGACAGTTATAGGTGTAATAAAAAATGATGAGGTTGTCACTTCTTGGAGGATTTATACTCCAAAAATAAAAACTGGTGATGAAATAGGGTTGATGTTGGTGAAACTAATGGAAATAGAAGAAATTGATATAAAGAATATAGATGCAGCAATTGCCTGTTGTGTAGTACCAGGGGTTGAGGATCAATTAATTAAAGCTTGCAGACGCTATTTTGATGTGGATGTATTATTAGTTACAGGTGAGCTCGAAACTGGTATGAAAATTTTATATAAAAGATCGGTAGATGTGGGAGCTGATAGAATTGCTAATGCAGTTGCGGCAAAGGAAATTTATGGAGTTCCATGCATAGTAGTAGATATGGGAACAGCTACAACTTTCGATGTTATATCCTCCAAGGGAGAATATTTAGGTGGAGTTATATCTCCAGGAATGGAGATTTCAGCAAAGGCTCTTTTTAAAAGTGCAGCAAAACTTTTTGATGTTGAACTAAAAAAACCACCATCTGTAATTGGAGATAGTACTACAAGAAGTATCCAATCTGGTATATTCTGGGGAGTTATAGGACAGGTTGATTACATTTTGAAAAAAATCGAAGAACAATTAAAAGAAAAGCCAATATTAATAGCAACTGGTGGTCTATCAAGAATAATTGTTGAAAATAGTTGCTATAAATTTATTCATGATTTAGATTTAACTTTAAAAGGATTAAAAATAATATATGACAAAAATAGATACTGAGAGAGACAAGAAGTATGAAGATATTAAAAAATGAGTCAAAAATTGATAAAAATGTAGTTAGTGTAAGCTTAGGTTCTTCCAAGAGAGATCATACAGCATATGCAGAACTACTTGGGAAAAAATTTAAAATCGAAAGAATTGGAACAGATGGAGATATTAAAAAAGCTATAGAGCTTTTAAAGCAGATGGATGGAAAAGTTGATGCATTTGGATTAGGTGGAATAGACCTTTATCTTGGCGCTGGTGAAAAAAGATATGTTATAAGAGATGCATTAAAATTAAAGAATGCTGTTTTAGATACACCAGTAGTAGATGGTAGTGGAATAAAAAATACTTTAGAGAGGGATGTAGCAGAGGTTTTAAATCAAGCAGGGATTCCGTTGAAAGGGAAAAATGTACTTATGACGAGTGCTGTTGATAGATTTGGTTTAGCAGAAACACTCCATAATGCGGGTTGCAAGATGCTTTTTGGTGATTTCATCTTTGGTCTTGGTTTACCAATTCCTATAAGAACAATAAAGAGCCTGAAAATTCTTGCAAAATTATTGTTACCCATTTTAACAAAATTGCCATTTAAAATTCTATATCCAATAGGTTCTGAACAGGAGAAAGCACCTAAGAAGAAATATGAAAAATATTACTTAGAAGCAGATATAATAGCAGGTGATTTCCACTTTATTAAGAAGTATATGCCCGATAATTTAGCCGGAAAGATGATAATTACAAACACTATAACAGCTGAGGACATAAATGAATTAAAAAAGAGAAATCTTGATATTCTGGTCACCGTAACACCGGAGTTTTCAGGGAGGTATTTTGGAACAAATGTTATTGATGCAATTGTAGTCTCATTGATTGAAAAACCAGTTGAAGAGATAACATTCGATGATTATAGAATTTTGTTGTCTAAATTAAAATTCAGTCCTAAAATTAATTATTTACACGAATCAATTTAAGAGTAAAGAAAGAATCTATGTTTAAGGTTTTGCAATAAAAAATTATGGAAAAAAAAATAATTCTAACTAAAGAAGGATACATAAAGTTAAAAAAAGAACTGGATCATCTTATAAATAAAAGAAGAAGAGAGGTTGCCAGAAGAATTGGGGAAGCAAAAGCCTTTGGTGATCTTATGGAAAACTCTGAATATGATGATGCAAAAAGGGAGCAAGCTTTTATTGAAGGTAGAATATTAAAAATAAAAAGAGTTTTAAAAAATTCATTATTAATCGATGAGAATTCAACTAATGATAGAGTAGAAATAGGTTCAAAGATTACTTTAAAAGAACTAAAAACAGGTAAAATAAACATGTTTCAACTTGTTTCATCGGTTGAAGTAGACCCTTTGAATGGTAGGATATCAATAAGTGCTCCAGTTGGGAAAGGTATCTATCATAAAAAAATCGGGGATAAGATAAAAGTTAAAGCACCTCAGGGAGAATTTAGATATGAAATTATGGAAATCCAATAAACTAAAAAGTTTTATAAAAAATAAAACTTTGCCTTCAGATGTTATCTCAAGATACAAAAAAACAAAACAGATTATTGAATCTGGTAAAGATGCATTTATATCAAAATTTGATCGTAAAAATAGAATAGGTGAAGTTATAGAGCTATACAGTTATCTAAAACCTAAAGAGAGTAAACAGGATAGTATTAGTATCTGTGGAAGAATTATGGCTATAAGAAAACATGGCAAATTAACCTTTGCTGATATTAGAGATCAGACTGGAGAGATTCAAATATATTTGGATAAAAAGAGAATAAGCGATATTTATGATTTTTTTGAATTACTTGATATTGGTGATTGGATAAGCACTGAAGGACATCCAATAAGAACAGCAAGAGGTGAACTTTCCATAATGGTTGATAAGATAGCTCTATTAACAAAATCGTTAAGACCATTACCTGAAAAATGGCATGGTTTGAAAGATAAAGAAGCTCGATATAGATATCGTTATCTTGACCTAATTTCAAATCCTGAAGTTAAAGTAACGTTTACAAAAAGAAGTAAAATCATAAATTTAATAAGGCAATTTCTCATTTCAGAAGGATTTATAGAATTTGAAACTCCGATGCTGCAGTCTATACCAGGAGGGGCTACAGCAAAACCATTTAAAACCCATCATGATACATTGGATATGGATCTTTTTTTAAGAATTGCTCCTGAACTTTATTTGAAAAGACTGATAATTGGTGGATACGAGAAAGTATTTGAATTAAATAGAAATTTTAGAAATGAAGGAATTTCCTATAGACATAATCCTGAATTTACAATGCTTGAAATTTACCAGGCATTTGTTGATTATAGAGAGATGATGAATTTAACTCAAAAAATTATTCTCTATATTGTAGATAATTTAGCAGAAAGTAGAAAGATTTTTTATCAAGATAATGAAATAGATATAAATCCTCCATGGGAAGAGATGACTGTTTTAGATTCAATAGAAAAATTTACAGATGTGAGACTATCATTTAAAATGAGCAGAAATCAAGTAATAAAGATTGCAGATGAAATTGGTGTTGATTATGATGAAAGATTAGGAATTGGAGGAATTATTAACAGAATTTTTGAAAAGAAAGTTGAAAATAAAATAATTCAACCGACATTTATATTAGATTACCCCAAAGAGGTATCTCCTCTTGCAAGAGAACATCCTAAAAACTCAGATCTTACTGAAAGGTTTGAGCTTTTTATTGGTGGAATTGAAATAGCAAATGCATTTTCTGAATTAACTGATCCACTTGATCAAAGAATTCGTTTTGAGCAACAGATATATACTGGTGAGATAGAAGCTGAATTGGATGAAGATTTTATTAGAGCCCTTGAATATGGAATGCCACCTACTGGGGGACTGGGAATAGGAGTTGATAGATTAGTAATGATAATGACAGATTCTCCGTCAATAAGAGATGTAATACTATTTCCGCATATGAGATCAAAAAAATAAAAATAAACTAAAAATTTTGTACCTGTTGTGATATATTTATTTATAGAAATATATTCTTTCTGTTATTTCAACAAATAATCTTAGTAGGTTATAATCAACTACAATAAAGTAGGGCAAAGATATGTTTGAAAGATTTACTAAAAGAGCACGAAGAGTAATCGTTAACGCACAAGAAGAAGCAAAGAGACTAAATCAGAAATGGATTGATACTGAACATTTACTTTTAGGTCTTATAAAAGAGCATGAAGGTTTAGCTTTTAAAGCTCTTTTGAATTTTGGAATAAATCCAAATAGGATGAGAATGGAAATACTTCAATCAGTTAAAAGAGAAGTAGTAGAACCAATTGGTCCAATCCCTTTTACACCTTCAGCAAAGAGAGTTTTGGAATTATCATTAAGAGAAACATTGACACTAGGTCATCATTTTATTGGAACAGAACATTTACTACTTGGTTTGGTTAGAGAAGGAGAAGGACTTGCTGCAAAAATATTAAAAAGTAATGGTATAGAGTTAATTAAGTTAAGGAAAAGAATAACTGAGTTAGTAGAAAAAACAGAAAAGGTAAGAGTGGGTAGAGCTTATAAAAAAGATAAGATGCTCAGACAGTTTGGAAGAAACTTGACTCAACTAGCCAAGAAAGACAAATTAGATCCTGTAATCGGAAGAGAAAAAGAGATAGAAAGAATTATGCAGATATTATCACGTCGTACTAAAAATAATCCAGTTTTAATTGGTGAACCAGGAGTTGGGAAAACTGCAATTGTAGAGGGATTAGTACAGAATATTGTAAAAGGTAATATTCCTCCAACTCTAAGGAATAAGGAAATCTATACTTTAGATTTAGGAGCAATGGTTGCTGGTTCAAGATATAGAGGTGATTTTGAACAGAGGATGAAAAAGGTTCTTGCTGAGATAAAAAATCATGGGGATATTATTTTATTTATTGACGAACTTCACACACTTGTAGGAGCAGGAGCGGCTGAAGGAGCTATAGATGCTGCAAGTATATTAAAGCCAATGTTAGCAAGAGGGGAACTTCAGACAATAGGAGCTACCACTATGTCAGAATATAGAAAATATATAGAGAAGGATGCCGCACTTGAAAGGAGATTTCAGCCAATATTTGTAGAGGAATCAACAGTTGATGAGACTATAGATATATTAAGAGGTCTTAAAGATAGATATGAAACCCATCATGGTATAACAATTACTGACGATGCTTTAATATGTGCTGCTAAGATATCCTCAAGATATATAACAGATAGATTCTTACCAGATAAAGCGATTGATTTAGTCGATGAAGCTGCATCAAGAGTCAGGATAAGGAATATGACTTCACCACCAGATTTAAGAGATATAGATATAGAGTTAGCAAATGTAAGAGAGAAAAAAGAAGCAATGATAGATATTCAAGATTTTGAAGCAGCAGCTAAATTTAGAGGCAGAGAAAAAAATTTACTTCTAAAAAGAAAGAAATTAGAAACAAAAGGTCTTACTCCAGAAAAAAGTAAAGAAATAAAAGTGACTGAGGAGGATATAGCAGAAATATTATCTAGCTGGACTGGTATTCCAGTGTATAGACTTACAGAGGAAGAGACACAAAAGCTGTTAAGAATGGAAGGAGAAATACAAAAAAGAGTAATATCGCAATATGAAGCAATAAAAGTTGTCTCTCAAGCAATAAGGAGAACACGTTCAGGATTGAAGGATCCTAAAAGACCTTCTGGAATTTTCATATTCTTAGGTCCATCAGGTGTAGGAAAAACACTTTTAGCAAAAGTGTTAGCAGAATTTCTTTTTGGAAGTGAGGATACATTAATTCAATTAGATATGTCAGAATACATGGAGAAACACTCTGTTTCAAAATTTATTGGTTCTCCTCCAGGATATGTTGGATATGAAGAGGGTGGACAACTTACAGAAATGATTAGAAGAAAACCCTACTGTGTTATTTTAATGGATGAGATTGAAAAAGCCCATCCTGATATATTAAATGTTTTACTTCAAATATTTGAGGATGGTCATTTGACAGATGCTCAGGGAAGAAGGGTTGATTTTAAGAATACAATAATAGTAATGACTTCAAATCTTGGCCAAAGAGAAATACAAAAAGCGACTCCAATAGGATTCAAAAAAAGTTATAAAGAAAAAGTTATGTATCAGGAAATAAAGGAAAAAGTCCTGGATGAGATGAAGAAAACCTTTAGACCCGAGTTTCTAAATAGGATAGATGACATAGTAATATTTAATGAACTAACTAAGAATGATATAAGAAAAATTATAGATCTTGAGATGAAAAAGGTTAACCAGCAACTGTCATTTCACAATATAACTTTACATCTATCACAAAGTAGTAAGGATTTGCTTATTGAAAATGGATATAATCCAACTTTAGGTGCTAGACCATTAAAAAGAGCTATTCAAAGGTTCATTGAAAACCCTATCTCAGATAAAATACTTTCTGGTGAAATAGTTTCTGGTGATATGATTTTTGCAGAAAGAAAAGAGGAAAAAATTATTTTCAAAAGGGAAAGAGAAAAAACCAAGATAATAGGATAATTAAAGGGAGAGAAAAATTTTTATTTGCCAAAGTTGTGAGTACAGGTCTATTAAATGGTTGGGCAAATGTCCAAAATGCAATCAATGGAATAGTTTTATAGAAGAAGTAAAACCGCCTGAATCCAGGCGGACTTTTTCTTTTAAAGTTCCAAAATCTACTGTTACTCCATTATCTAAAGTTAAATTTCCAAAAATAGATTATTTTCCAACAGGGATAAAGGAATTCGATAGAGTTCTTGTTAATGGATTAGTTCCAGGTTCATTAATACTATTGGGAGGAGAACCAGGAATTGGCAAATCAACTTTATTATTACAAGTTGTGTGTAATTTGGATCCAAGTTTTAAATCTCTTTTTATTTGTGGAGAAGAATCTTTAAGTCAAGTTAAGATGAGAGCTCAAAGAATAGGTTTTGCTCCATCAAATGTTTATCTTCTTTCTGAAACAGAGATGACTGAGATAAATGAACAGATAGAAGAAATTAACCCGAAACTAATTGTTATTGATTCAATTCAATCAACATATTTTTCCCAAATTCCATCACTTCCAGGCAGTATAACTCAAGTTAGAGAATGCGCTACTAACTTCTTACAGTGGGCAAAGAAAAGAGGAATTTGTGTAATAATAATTGGTCATGTCACAAAAGAAGGTGTAATAGCAGGTCCTAAACTTTTAGAGCACATGGTTGATGTAGTTTTATATTTAGAAGGTGAAAGGGACAGGTCTTTTAGAATATTGAGATCTATAAAGAATAGATTTGGTTCAACTAATCAGATAGGTCTATTTCAAATGAGCTCTGTAGGAATAGAAGGAGTAAAAAATCCTTCAGCTTTATTTCTCGAAGAAAGGGCTAAAGGAATACCTGGATCTACTATATTATCAACCATAAGTGGAAATAGATCATTACTTTTAGAGGTTCAATCACTTTTTTCACCATCTAAATTAGTTATTCCTCGAAGATTTTGTACGGGTTTAAGTAGTAAAAGAGTGGCAATGATTTTAGCAGTATTAAACAGGAGATTGGGATTTAAAACAGATAGTTATGATTTATATATAAATCTGGTGGGGGGTATGGTTATTAATGAACCAGGTGCTGATCTTCCTATGGCTATGGCTATGATATCAGCTTTAAAAAATAAACCAATTGATGAAAAAACAGCATCTTTTGGTGAAGTTGGTTTAGGAGGGGAGATAAGGTTTGTAAATGGAAGTAAAAAAAGAATAGAAGAAGCATTATCCCACGGCTTTAAAAAAATAATATATCCCCATAGCTATGGTAAAATAGATATTACTACAGATGCAGAATTAGTAAGACTGAAAAATCTAAAATTATTGAAGATATAAAAGAATTAAATAGTATTTAATAAACTTGTAAAATACTTAGTTCTAATTAGAAAATAAGTATTTATAAAGATTTGGGTATAGTTTCTCCATTCCCCTTCATTAAATTCATACTGAGCGAAGCGAATGTACTCGGGGGTCGAGGGTAGGCTTAAAAATGTCCTCGAAACTATACCACTTATCTATTGATAGAAATTAGATTTAATAAGATATTTAATATTATAAGGAGAAAGTATTGAAAAAAAATAGTCAATTAAAACTCCTGGAAAGTTTAAAGAAAATAGCACCTGGTACAACTCTTAGAGAAGGAATTGAAAATATAGTACGAGCCAAAATGGGATCTATCGTAATAATAGCGAATATTAAAGAAATAAAAAAGATATGTAGTGGAGGTTTTGAAATTAATTGTGATGTAACACCGGCTAAATTATACGAACTTGCTAAAATGGATGGTGCAATAATTCTAAATCAGGATGGAACGAAAATAATATATGCCAATACTCATCTTTTCCCGGATCCAGATACTCCAACTTCGGAAACTGGCATTATGCATCGAACAGCGAATAAAGTTGCAAAACAGATAGAAGGTATGGTAATAGCCATTTCTAAAAATAGGGAAATTGTTACTCTTTATTTAGATGATCTAAAACACAACTTGAGAGATATGGAATTGATTCTGGGTAAAGCAAATCGCACATTAAAAACTCTTGAGAAAAGTAGAGAGGCTTTTAACCTTCAATTAGGTAAATTAAATCTACTTGAACTGGAAGGAGTAGTAACTCTATATGATGTTGTTTCAACCTGGCAGAAAGCTGAAATATCAAAAATGGTTGCTTCTGAGATAGAGAGATATTTATATGAACTTGGAACTGAGGGACGATTAATCCAGGTTCAGCTATCTCAGATTATTAATAAGATTAATGATAAGGTTTTTTATTTAGTAAAAGATTATTCTTTAGATAAGAACAAAGTTAAAGATGTTATAGAAAAAGTATCTAATTTAAGTCATGAGAAACTAGTTAGTTTAACCAAATTAGCTGAAATTTTGGGATTTTCTTCACCATCTATATATCTGGATAAAATTGTCTATCCACTTGGATATAGAGTTCTATCTACTATTATTAAGTTATCTGAAAATGTGATAGATAATATAATAAAAAGATATAAAAATTTGAAATTTATAAAAAAATTAAGTATTAATAAACTCAGTGAAGTAGAAGGAATTGGAAAGGTAAAAGCAAGAGTTATTATCAATGGTTTAGAAAAAATATCAAAACAAAAATGATGTAACACTTTCTATTTATATTGAAGCTAAAATTTTCTTATGATATCATTTTTTTAGATTAGGAGGTTTTGAAATTGTTTGAAGTAGGGGAAAAAGTAGTATATCCACTACATGGCGCAACTACTATTAAGAACATTATAAAAAAGAAAATAGAGGGTAAACCTTTAAGATTTTATGTTATAGAGATTCCAAATGAAAGATTAGTAGTACAAATTCCTGTTACAAATGCAAAAGAGATTGGTTTAAGAAAAGTGATATCTTCTGAGGAAGCTGAAGAAGTATTAAAAATACTTTTAGAGAAGAGAAAGTCAAAAGCATCAAAAAATTGGAGCAGAAGGTTTAAGAAAAATATTGAGAAAATGAAAACAAATAATGTTATAGAATTAGTAGAGGTTGTAAGAAATTTATCTTCTAGGGATAAAAAATATGGACTATCAGTTGGAGAGAAGAGGATGTTGGAAAAAGCAAAGAGCATATTAGTAAGTGAAATAGCTTACGCACAAGATTTAGATGAGGAAGAAGCACTAACTAAAGTGGAGTCTTATTTTATATAAAATAAGATATATGTTAAAAGTGTTTTTATTAAAAGAGGTGAAATATTATGGTATTAGTGCTCAGTAGAGCATTTTTTATTTTATTAGGAATTCTGTTAGGTGTTTACGGTTATCAGTATATATTTTCTTCTTATTTAAGCCATCTAAATTATACCTACTATATTACTGGAATCATACTAATCCCTTTATTTCTTGGAATTATAGGCTATTTTTTAGGAGGCTTTGTAGGAAGATACTTAAAGTATTTACAAAGAAAGATTGAAGAGTTTGTTGGAAGAATGCCGATACCAGATCTGATATCTTCATTCATAGGGATTTTTTTAGGGATAATAATAGCAGTACTTGTCTATATTATTGGATTGAGTCAGATTCCATTGCCACCAATGATCAGGTATGTAATTTCTGTGTTTCTTTCTTTGTTGATTATCTTTTTAACAACAAGAGTTGTAAATACTGTATACAGAAGAAAAGATCTGATATTAAGTTTACGAAAGACAAGGGATAAAATTTCTGATATAAAAAGAGTAACTACCAGTGATGAGATTACAACAAAGCCTAAAATTTTAGATACTAGTGCAATTATTGATGGAAGAATTTATTATATATGTGGAACAGGGTTTATAGAGGGTTCAGTTATAATTCCAAAATTTGTTATTGAAGAGTTGCAAAAGATAGCAGATTCCTCTGAAGATTTGAAAAGAAAAAGGGGAAGAAGAGGGTTAGATTTGCTGCACAAACTCATGGAAGAAGAAAATGTAGAAGTTAAAGTTATAGATAAGGATTTTCCCAATTTAGAAGGTGTCGATTCTAAATTAGTACAATTAGCAAAGGATATGGAAGCAACTATTGTTACTAATGATTATAATCTAAATAAAGTAGCCAGATTGCAGAAGGTTGAAGTTTTAAATGTTAATGACCTTTCAAATGCAGTAAAGCAGATTATTCTTCCTGGTGAAAAAATTAATGTTCAAGTGATTAAGGAAGGGAAGGAAGAGGATCAAGGAATTGCATATTTAGATGATGGGACAATGATTGTTGTGGAAAAAGGTAAAAAATTGGTTGGTGAAACAATAAATGTTATAGTTAAAGGATTTCTACAGACTCCTGCTGGGAGAATGATATTTACAAAATTGATAGAGAAAAATTAAAAAGATTTTTATTAGATAAACTATAAAAGAATGAAACGGAATTATTCTATAATTGTTGCTGCTGGTAAAAGCAGAAGAATGAATTCTGCTGTTAGCAAGCAGTTTTTATTTATTGGTGGAAAACCAATTTTGGCGTACACAGTAGATGCTTTTGAAAAATCTTCACTCATTGACCAAGTAATATTGGTTATTAATGAATCTGATATTAAAAAGTGTAAGAAAAATATAGTTAACAGATATAGATATAAAAAAGTTAGAGAAATAATTCCTGGGGGAGAGAAGAGACAGGATTCTGTTCTTAATGGTTTAAAAGCACTTCCTTCAGACACTGATTTAGTTGCGATTCATGATGGAGCAAGGTTTTTAGTAACCCCGGAGATTATTGATAGAGCAGTTAAAGCTGCTCATAATTCAAATGGAGTAGTTGTCGCGATTCCTGTACAGGATACTATTAAAGAATCAAATTCCAGTAAAGTAATATCAAAAACTTTTAATAGAGACAGGTTATGGGCAGCTCAAACCCCACAAGTTTTTCCTTATTCTATAATAATGGAAGCACACTTAAAGGCAAAGGAAACTGGATTTATTGGGACAGATGATGCCAGTCTAGTAGAAAATCTTGGATATAAAGTTGATTTAGTAAAAGGGTCAGTTGAGAATATCAAGATTACTACAAACTTTGATTTGATAATAGCTGAAACTATCTTACATAAAAGGAGAATTAAATGAGAGTTGGCTTGGGTTTTGATATCCACCCATTAGTTTATGGAAGAAGATTAATTATTGGAGGAGTAGAGATAGAATATGAAAAAGGTCTATCAGGACATTCAGATGCAGATGTTCTTACACATGCAATAATGGATGCTCTTTTAGGTGCAGGAGCACTTGGAGACATAGGTGAGCTTTTTCCAGCTAACAATAAAAAATTTAAGGATATTTCAAGTATGACTCTTTTGGATAAAGTGATAGAACTATTAAGTAAAAAAGGCTTAAAAGTTGAAAATATTGATGCAGTTATTATATGCCAACAACCAAGGCTTTCTTTATATATAAAAAATATGATTGAAAATTTAGCACACCATTTAAAAATTGATTTTAAACGTATTAATATTAAAGCGAAAAGTACTGAGGGTATTAATTTATTCAGCAACACTGAAGCAATATCGGCTTTTGCAGTTGCTATGATCTCTTCTTCATAAAATTTATATTCATAACTTATAAAAAATTGGGGACATATTGACTATAAAGATATTTAATACACTTACTAAAAAGAAAGAGGAGTTTATACCAAGAGAAAAAGGTAAAGTTTCTATGTATGTTTGTGGTCCAACTGTTTATAACCACATTCATATAGGAAATGCTCATGCTTATATAATATCTGATGTAATAAAAAGGTATCTTCTTTATAAAGGATATAAAGTAATACATGTTCAAAATGTAACTGATGTTGATGACAAAATAATAAATCAGAGTATTGAGGAAAATCTTTCTACTATAGATATTTCAAAAAAATACGAAACTGCCTTTTGGAAAGTATCTGATATGTTAAATATTTTAAGACCAGATTTCATTCCGAAAGCAACAGAGCATATCAATGAAATGATTAAGATGATTGAAGTATTAATTGACAAAGAATATGCTTATGTTTCTGATGGAGATGTTTATTTTTCAGTTGATGAGTTCAAATCTTACGGAAAGTTATCCAAACAGCAAATAACTGAACTTATGGAGGGAAAGAGAGTATGTGTTATCGAAGGAAAGAAAAAGCCACATGACTTTGCTTTATGGAAGGCTTCTAAACCAGGAGAACCAAGATGGAATAGTCCATGGGGAGAGGGAAGACCTGGGTGGCATATTGAGTGTTCTGCAATGGCTTTGAAATACTTAGGAGAGGAAGTTGATATTCATGCAGGAGGAAGAGATCTCATATTTCCTCATCATGAAAATGAGATAGCTCAATCAGAAGCATTTAATGATTCTGAGCCTTTTGTTAGATATTGGGTTCATAATGGACTTATAAATATGAATAAAGTGAAGATGTCAAAATCTTTAAAAAATTGGGTTTTTGTAAAAGATGTATTAAAAATGTATCACCCTAATGTAATTAGAATTTTTTCACTTTCCACTCATTATAGAAAAGATTTAGATTATTCTCCAGAGATGATTGAAGCATGTAATCAAGCACATGAAAAGCTTTTGGACACACTTCATGATATTGATATAGTTCTATCACTGGAAGAACAAGAATCTGAGTTGCCCTTATCGGATGAGATCCTGAGTTTAGAGAAAGAAGCAGATAATTTAAGGGCAGGTTTTGAGAAATCAATGAATGATGATTTTAATACTGCCAAAGCGCTATCTTACATTTTCAAATTTGTTAAAGAACTAAATAGGATTCGTAATATATTTGTTCACTTACCATTAAATTTAACATCTAAAACAAAGCAGATTCTAAAAAAATCAAAAAATATAATAATTGAGCTGTCAGCAGTGCTGGGTGTAGAGTTATCAAAGGAATTAATGTCTAAGACAAAACTTACTGAGAAGTATGATAAGGAGAAGTTAGAATCCAAGATTATTAATATAACCTCAAGAATCTACAACAAGGTTCTTTCAGTATATCCGCAAGATGCTGTAAAATTGTCTCCATCAAATTTAATAGACTTAAAATTCGAAGATAAAATAGAAATAATTCTTTCTCTACGTAATAGAGCAAGGGAAGAAAAGAAATGGGTTCTTGCAGATGATATAAGAAAGATGTTAAAAGAGATTGGAATATCTATAAAGGATACACCGGTGGGAACTAAGTGGAGGTTTAGTTGAAAAAGAAACCTCTCTTTTTCAAAAATTTGAGGAAAAAGGAAAGTGATACTCTAATAGAGGGAAGAAATCCAGTTTTTGAAGCATTAAGAGGTCCTCGCAAAATAAAAAAAATCTACATAGATAAAGAAATTAGTAAACATATTAGATTAAGACAAATTTCACATTTAGCTAAGAGTAAGTCTGTAACTATTAAAGCAGTAGATAGAGTTTTTTTAGATAAAATCGGAATTCACCACCAAGGAGTAATTGCAATATCGTCACCCTATAAATACTTATCTTTATACTCACTTTTAAAAGAAATCAAAAATAAAAAACCTGTAATCGTTCTTTTAGATGGTATAAAAGATCCTCAGAATTTTGGAGCTATACTTAGAACATGTCAAGCCTTTTCTGTTGATGGAATTGTGATTCCAAAAAGAAGAAGTGCTAAAATTACTTCATCTGTTTGTAGAGCTTCTTCTGGAGCGTGTGAACATTTAAAGATTGCAAGAGTAGTAAATCTAAAAAAAACAGTTGAAAAATTAAAAGAAGAAGGTTTTTGGGTGATAGGCACATCAGATAGGGCAGATATTTCAATTAGCAATATAGAAATTACATTTCCGCTTGCTATTGTGATGGGAAGTGAACAGAAGGGAATAAGTAAACTTTTATTAAGTAGTTGCGATTTAATTGTAAAAATTGAAACTTTAGGAAAAATACCATCACTGAATGTTTCAGTAGCATCAGGAATTATTCTTTACGAAGTTAAACGGAGTGATTAAATGGAAAATGATAGGACCTTGCTTATAGTTGATGGCTATAACTATTTACATAGTACGATGAGAAAGAAAAATAAATTTAGAATGGAGCTGGAACAACTTAGAAATAAGTTAATAGAAAACCTTAATCAATTGGCGAAATATAGAGGTTGGTTAATAACTGTAATATTTGATTCATCAAAAAGAAAAAGAAGTAATATTTCATTCAAAGGAGAAAAAAAAGATTTAGTTGATGTTTTATTTACAAAGTTTGGACAAAGTGCAGATAATCTTGCTGAGACTCTAGTTTATGCAAATAAAGGTAAAAAAATCTTTGTTGTAACATCTGATTATACTCACCAGAAAGTGGCTTTTGGTGGAGGTGCTTTTAGAATGACAACAAGACAGTTAAAAAGTCACATAGAACACTTAAAAAAGGAAATAAGAAAAAAAGATTTTTCATCAAATAAATTAAATATACCTATAAGTAAAAGAATAGATACTAAAATTGCAAATGAGTTGGATAAAATTAGAAAGGGTAAAGGATAAGTTTAGCTTTACCTTAAAATTTGTAAAATATTGTTGACGAAATTTATTTTATAAATATATAATATAATAGCCTATATTGGTATTATGGAGGTGATGTTTTAAATATCTGTAAAAAATATAATGTAATAGTATTTTATCAGTAATTATGTCTTGATAGAAGGATATAAACTTGAACATCGAACTATCTTATGTAATAGAAAAAAATAAAAGATTTAGAGTCTTTGAAGAAAATCAGATAGTAGTAAAGGCTAAAGCAGGAGAAGAGAGAGCAATCAATTATATTATAAGAAAATATAGCAATCTTGTAAGATATAAAGCTCGCTCATACTTTTTAATAGGAGCTGAATATGATGACTTGATTCAGGAAGGAATGATTGGGCTTTTTAAAGCTATAAAGGATTATAATATAAGTAAAGAGACATCCTTCAAATCATTTGCTGAGCTATGTATAACAAGACAAATAATAACTGCTATTAAAAATGCAACCCGACAAAAGCATATTCCTTTAAACTGCTATGTTTCACTAAACAACCCACTTTATAAAAAGGAAGGACCATCACATCCTCTTTTTGAAATAATTAAAATAAAGGAATTTAATAATCCTGAACAACTTATGATAAGCAGCGAAGAGATTGAAAGTATAAAGAAAGTCTTGGAAAAATTCCTATCAAAATTAGAAGCATCTGTTCTAAAATTATATATGGAGGGAAAATCTTATCTCAATATTGCCAATATTCTAAATGTGAAAGTTAAATCTGTTGATAACGCTCTCCAGAGGGTAAAGAGGAAACTTGAGAATCATCTTAAAGGGTTTAAATCATTGGATAGATAAAAAGTTATAAAAATGTTATTATTCAAATGAATTGTATATTATCTAAAGGAATTTGATGCTATGCCGGTGTAGCTCAGCGGAAGAGCAGCTGATTTGTAATCAGCAGGTCACCGGTTCAAGTCCGGTCGCCGGCTCCAATTTTACAAGTTTAGAGTTTTGTTTTTTATTAATAGAATTTTTGGTATAATTTTTTTAACCAAAAATTTTTTCTATTTTTTATATAGAAATTTAATATTTTGGGGGAGTTCCCGAGTGGCCAAAGGGGACAGACTGTAAATCTGTTGGTGTTTACCTTCAGAGGTTCGAATCCTCTCTCCCCCACCATATTTTTATATATGCCCGTGTAGCTCAGCTGGTAGAGCATCTCCATGGTAAGGAGAAGGTCACCGGTTCAAATCCGGTCGCGGGCTCCAGATAAAAGATATTTTTAAAATTTGTTCTAGGGAAGTTTTAGATAAAGTTATTTCTGTTCTGGAAATAGATATTTTTAGTCTGGAAATAGAAAAAAAAATAAATAAGTGGCGGTGTAGCTCAGTTGGTAAGAGCACACGGTTCATACCCGTGGGGTCACTGGTTCAAATCCAGTCGCCGCTACCATAAAAATATTTAGCAAATCATAGAATTTTAATATTTTCATGATTTGCTTTTACTTATATAAATGTATATAATATTTAGTTTCTATTTAATATAGATTTTTAGGATCAAATAAAGGGGGGAAATAAATGGCTAAAAAGAAATTTGAGAGAACAAAACCACATATTAATGTTGGAACCATTGGTCATGTAGATCACGGTAAGACAACTCTCACTTCAGCAATAA
>Ga0114921_10000520_pt1 | contig 16410 bp, 16 predicted proteins | sample BentaG_FD_87016 | JGI IMG/M metagenome (GOLD analysis project Ga0114921, IMG submission 87016) | Deep subsurface microbial communities from South Atlantic Ocean to uncover new lineages of life (NeLLi) - Benguela_00093 metaG | ecosystem: Environmental > Aquatic > Marine > Oceanic > Sediment ...
AATTACTATGCCCCCCGGAAACAATAAGGCACACCAGAGGGAATTGTGGTGCCGGGTGATGAGCCTTTTCCCCTTCAGCATCAGGGCTAGAGTAAGAAAGCCAGTTGGCGTAAATATGACCCTCAAGGTGATTAACCCCGGTAACCGGCAATCCTTGAGCAAAGGCTACCGCCTTAGCCACATTTAACCCGACCAAGAGTGAGCCGGAAAGACCTGGTCCAATAGTAACCGCAATTGCATCCAAATCGCTAAAGCCAGCCCCAGCTGAGGCTAATGCCTGGTCAATAACCGGGAGAATAGCCAAGATGTGTTGCCTTGAGGCTACTTCAGGCACCACCCCACCATAGCGGGCATGGATTTCCACCTGGGAAGCAACTTGACTGGAGAGGATTTTGACCCCGTCCTCCACCACTGCGGCCGCGGTTTCATCGCAAGAGCTCTCAATACCCAGTATTCTCATCGGCGTGGTTTATTATAACACAGAAATAAGCCTGCTTAAGAACGACTAGTGCGGGGGTATTGAGCTACTATCCAAGGGTCTTGAGCAGGGCCAGTGGGTCGTAGTTCAGGCTTGAAGCTTGAGGGGTAGTCTCCTCCGGACTGGGCACAGGTGGTTCGCCTTTGATTAATTTTACCAGCTCAAAGGCTTTTTCAAGGTTATCCTCATTACCCTCCAGAGCCAGTACCACCGTCCCCTCAGACCCCCCGATGCCACCCGAGGCAACATGGGTAGCACTTATGCTGCAAAGGACCGCTAAAGCCTGGATTTCAGTTACCACTTTACCATTCACCAGAGGGATGAGGGCACAAGGGAGGCCAGTAGTGTACTTATAGCGAAAAATGCCACATTTCTCGGCGGCTTGATTTACCGAAGGAACTACTTTTTCCAGCCCGACGGGGACAATAAGATGAGCCCCTCTAGCGATGACCGTCACCATGGAATACCCCACGGTGCCGGCTTGCAGGTTTGCTGCCAGGACTCCAGCCTGACCCGAGCTGTCAACGGCGCTGGCCCCTTTGATAAAGACGTCACCAGCGGTAAACTCCTTTAACGCTTCCTGGGGTCGGATATCAACCACCTTACCCTGTCGCAGGACAAAATCATTACCGCCACCGCGTTTCATATTAGCCCGCAGTTCACCATCGACCACACAGCCACGGCAATAACCAGACTTGGGCTCTATTTTGATCCCCATAATCTCTTCAGCAACAAAGGTATTGGTAGTGCCTCGGGCGATAATAATAAGTCCCTTCTCTTTAGCCCTCTTAATTTCAGGTAATGCCGCCACGCCTTTAGCGATAAGGCGCTTTGATTCTGAAGGGGTAAGGCTAACCAAGGCTGATACCAAGTTACCTCTTTTACTATCCGGGAGACTACTTTGATAAAACATAGCTTGCTCCTTCCTTGGTTTTCTACCACAATTCCACTTTGAAATGTATTTAAAGCAAAAAGTGAATGGAAGCTAGTTAAATGGCTGCCTCCGAATAAGCTTATGAGCAATAGGCAATGCAATCCATTTCAACCAAGATGCTGGGCTGCACCAAACTAGCCACTATTGTTGTCCGAGCCGGTGGGTCTTCGGGGAAATAACCATGGAATACTTCATTCATCTCGGCAAAAGCAGCATCATTTTTTAAAATTACGGTTACTTTTACCACATCCGCCAAAGACGAACCAGCGATTTCCAAAATCTGCTTAATTTTCTCCAGGCACTGCTTAGCCTGAGCTTTTATACCTTTAATTTCTTCCCCGGTATTAGGGTCCTTAAATCCTACCTGACCCGAGACAAATAAGTACTGTCCGGCTTTTATGGCTGGTGAAAAGGGTAAGTTAGGTGCATTGGGCATAGTGATAACCTGTTTCCTCACCATAGTTTGCTCCTTTTTATAATAAACTTCGACTTCCAACCTCATTATTCTTAACATATTTGATAGTCTAACTACAAGGGTAGAGGATGAAATTAGTGCTTCTGCTATTAATATTAAGGAAAGGCAATCTATGTCTTATGGGGCTCTGGCAAAATCCCCGAGGAGGTAACAGGAGAAGTCTTAGTTACCGATATTTATGGTAAGGAAACAAGGACAAACAGCTTGGCAGTCAACCTGACCGAGGGTCCAATCTTTGTCGAGGAGCACCCACATTAATGATTAAACTACCCTCATAACGAACTGCTATATCTACATTGGTGACTAGGGACTCCAGTGATGTTTCTGATGGCACCTGAGGCTTGTAAAGATACAACCATCTTTCATTTGCGAACCCATCCCTTATGCAATCAGGGGGTCTAATAACCTTAATTTGCATCTATGGTGGGCGGTAGAGGACTTGAACCTCTGACCTCCTGCGTGTAAAACAGGCGCTCTAACCAACTGAGCTAACCGCCCACTAATGGCGCGCTTGGCGGGGCTTGAACCCACGACCTCAGCCTCCGCAGGGCTGCGCTCTGTCCAACTGAGCTACAAGCGCCAAGGCAGCATATTGCCGAAGGGGAGATTTGAACTCCCACGCCCTTACGGACACTACGCCCTGAACGTAGCGCGTCTGCCATTCCGCCACTTCGGCTGCAGACTAAATTATAAATGGCTCAAGCCCCAGTGTCAATGTGGTGGCTTGAGCCATGCTGATTTGCTGGGCAAGTGTCAAATAAAATTTTAAGGAAAGACGACTGTCATCATCACACAATGGTTTTTAGGAACGGAAAACGCCCGGTACTTCACAATAAGTTGACAATTGTCCACAAAATGGCTAATATTTATTTGTCAACAGACAACTTTTGAGGGGTAGACGACCTAAAGCATTAGGCCGATAAACCAATAGCGCATAGCGGCTAGCTGGGGCTAGAAACGAGAAAGAAAAGGCAGGAGATGAGAGTCATTGATAAGCCCAAAGAGCAGCTCCTAAGTGAGTTGCTGCAAATGCACCAACGGATTGCTCACTTGGAAAAGATAGTAGCCGAGCGTAAGCGGATGGCAAAAAAAGCGAGCATCCTGATAGTTGACGATGATGAAGGCACCCGCAGCAGCCTAGCGATGGCACTGAGTAAGCAGGGCTACAAGACAGAGACTGCCGGGACAGGGCAAGAAGCCTTAAAGAAGGCAGAGGGGAGATTCTTCAATATTGCTCTCCTGGATATCAGGTTGCCCGACATGTCCGGGATAGAACTAGTAGCGCCACTCAAGAAAATACACCCTGAGATGGTGGTAATTATTGTCACCGGCTACGCATCTGTGGAGACCGCAGTGCAGGCACTGAACCTAGGGGCATCAGGCTACGTCACCAAGCCTCTGAACATGCAGCAGGTGTTGGCTCTAGTCAAGGACACTCTGGAGAAGCAGCGGCTCATTGCAGACAAGCAGCGGGCAGAGGAGGCGCTGCGGGAGAGTGAACAATTCAATTTCAATCTCGTTGAGCAATCTCCCCACCCTATTTTAGTTATGAAAACTGATACCACTTTAGTTCGGGTGAATCCGGCTCTAGAGCAACTGACCGGCTACTCCGCCTCAGAACTTATTGGACTAAAGGCACCGTATCCCTGGTGGACAGAGGAAACACCAAAAGACAAAATCGGGAGGGACTTTAGAGCAGCTAAAGCTGGAAAAGGTGAGAGATTTGAAGAAAAGCTCAGAAATAAAAGTGGAGAAATATTTTGGGTCGAGATCATTCCCACAGCTATAATCCTTAATGGCGAACACAGATACAACTTGGTTATATCCACAGACATCACCGAGCGCAAGCAGGCGGAGGAGAAAGTACGGGAGGCAGAAACCTTAAGGGAGCTTGACCGGCTACGGAATGAATTAGTGGCTAACATCTCCCATGAAATACGCACCCCTTTAGCCTCCATCAAAGGCTTTGCCACGACGCTACTTCAGACTGATGTCAAGTGGAGTGAACAAGAACAGAGTGAGTTCCTTACGGCCATTGACCAGGAGACTGACCGGCTCACCCGCCTAATCAGCGACCTGCTGGATATGTCACGCCTTGAGGGTGGTGCCCTCAAGTTAGATAAGGATAATTACCAGATTGCTGAGATACTGGAGCTAGTTAACGATAGCCTTTTAAGCCTCACCGAGCAGCACCAACTACAGGTAATAGTCCCCGAAGACTTGCCTTCGGTCTTTGTTGATGCGATGCGCATCGGGCAGGTTTTGACCAATCTGGTGGAAAACGCCACCAAGTTTTCCCTAACCGGTAGCCCAATCATCATTGAGGCTGAGCCTAGTGATGAATGGGTTATTTTAAGTGTTACTGACATGGGTGAGGGTATCCCCCCCGAGCTTTTGGACAGGGTGTTTGACCGCTTTTACCAGACAGAGAGTATTGCTACTGGTCGCAAAACCGGCACTGGCTTGGGGCTGTCCATCTGCCGGGGTATTGTCGAAGCCCACGGCGGTAAAATCTGGATGGAGAGCACGGCAGGGGAAGGCTCTAAGTTTAGTTTCAAACTCCCGGTAAGTAAAAAGGAGAAAGAGGTTGCCCAAAATTCTAATCATTGATGACGAACAAAACCTGCGCAAGATGGCTGGGGTTAACTTAACTGCCAGGGGACACCAAGTGCTTACTGCCCCTACCGGTGAGAGGGGTCTAAAACTGGCACAGCTTGAACACCCTGATTTAATCCTCCTTGACCTGATGCTGCCGGGTATATCAGGCTGGGATGTCCTCATGGCGCTCAAAGCTGACCGAAAGCTGAAGAAAATCCCGGTGATTATCTTGACCGCTCTTGAGCAGGAGCGTGAGGAGGATAAGATACGCAGCATGAGGGCTTCCGGCTACCTAGTTAAGCCTTTTGGCATTGAAAAACTACTGCATCTGGTGGAGCAAGTCTTAGGAAAGAGGGGTTAAAATGCGCCGCCCTCGCATTCTCATCGCTGATGATGACCTGACAATACTAAGATTTCTTAAAACCAACCTAGAAGTCAGGGACTATGAAACGCTCACCGCAGTTGACGGTGCTGAAGTCCTTAATATTGCGGAAAGGGAACCACTTGACCTTGTAATTCTGGATATTATGATGCCTGGGATAGACGGTTTTGAGGTCTGCCGGCTGCTGCGCGAGTGGTCACAGGTCCCGATTATCGTGCTCAGTGCCCGGAGTGATTTAAGCGACAAGGTGAAATGCTTTAACCTTGGTGCCGATGACTATATTACCAAGCCATTTGGAGTCAGCGAACTGATAGCCCGGGTCAGGGCAGTGCTTCGGCGCACCCAGGCAGTTAGCACCATACCCAGCCGGGCTTCGTTTACCACTGGTGACCTAGATTTTAACTTTGTTGAAAGACGCGTCATCGTTTCTGGCAATGAGGTCAAATTGACACCAATAGAATACAGTCTCCTACAAGAACTGGTACTTAGTGCGGGCAAGGTCCTTACCCATGCCCATATCCTAAACAGGGTCTGGGGGAACGAATATGGGGAAGAAAGAGAGTACCTGCGGGTTTTTGTCCAGCGTCTGCGCTCTAAACTTGAGCCTGACCCATCACATCCAAAGTACATTATCACTGTGCCCGGTGTGGGCTATCAATTTAAAGATATGGCATAACGCCAAAGTCTAAGGTAAGCTAAATTAAGGGGGTATCCAAAATGGGTACCCCTTACTATCCCAAAATTTTTATCAAATTTTTATAGTCTCCCCCTAAATTTTATTGCTTTTTTCTCATTCTATGATAGGCTTAACTTAAGGGAGCAGAATGAAAAAGAAGCTAATCTTTGCCTTTATAGTGGCACTCTTACTTACCCCTTGGCAAATGGCGTTTGCCTTTGGTGCCAATAATGTTACTCTGGTGCCGAAGACAGTTCAAATAGAGGCCGCCAGTCCTTCAGCAGCACCACGCTGGCACGCCTTTGGTCGAGCAATCGGAGGGGTTGATAGGCCTGGTGACCTGTTCTATATCGATGCTACCCAAAACCCGACTCCAATTCGCCTCACCTTATACCTCACCAATACACAGGAACTCCGCCACTGCTACAGCTACCTCATCCTTAAGGTCAGAGTTTATGTTGAGGGCAATGCTGGTGAGTGGGAAAAGGCATCTTGGCAAGGCGAGTTGATTCCCGATGCCTTCATTACGCTACACAACGGTCAGGTAGGCTTCGCCCTGGCGAACAACGCAAATTACAAAGTCACCATTGACGGAGGCAGTTTCTACTGCATCACCGTCAGTGCTGATGGAGGCAGTATCTCACCCCAGTTCCACCTGACGGCGGAGCAGGCATAAAGCTCATCAAGCAGTAATGGCAAGAGGAGATGCAGAAAATGAGAGTAGCCTGGAATAACAGAAACAACCGACTTAACCCCAAAAGCAGGAAGGATGGCAGCTCTTTTAAGGAGCACGCCAAACGCATGAAGATGTTCCGTAAATCTCACCCCTGCCTTGAGGTCAAAACCGCAGGGCATAACCAGCCTATGCTCTTTGAGAGCCTCCGCACCTTGCCTGTTACTTTCATTATCAGGGAAACAGGAGGGTCAAGAGGTACCATCGGCACTAATGATTCAGCCCCTATCCCGTTGTGGAAGGTAGCACTGCCCGGGTGCTCGGAGAACTAAGAAGGAGAGACAACCATGGATAAAGATAAGGTTTTAATTCTTAATTTTGGTAACACTTTGGACCAGACAATCCTTTCAGCTCTGAGCAATGTCGGCTATGAGCTCGATGTTGTCAGGGATTTCCTACAGGGGTTATGTACCTTGAGCTGTAACGATTACCAAGTAGTGATTATAAATGATGGACCGATTGGAATAGGCTGGTTTGCCTGCTATCAAATTCGTGAGTTAACCGATATCCCCAGCATAGTGATAAGCAGTGATTTAAGCCAGCAGACTTTAGTCAGGACACTTAATGCCGGTGCTGATTACTTCTTAACCAAGCCTTTAGATTCATCAGAGTTAGTAGCTAGAATAGATGCTCTCCTGCGCCGCAATAATCTAAATAAAGAGCTAAGCATAAGACGAGCTAGAATTATAGCCCTCTCAAGATTAAACTGACCGCTTCAAGCAACCGCTATCCTGGCAATGGCTGGGGTTACTCACCATACACTTTTAAACTCGACCTTGCAGGATTCATACGTTGTGACACCCTCTGACTCAAGCCGACTTCTAATCCAGAGACTCACATATTGGCAAAAGTCCACGGTAATTAAGCTTCTTGTGTTTGTGATATAATATAGCTTAGGGTAGATTTTAAAGTTCAAATCAGCATATTCCAGGGGTTTTTAATCTTCCCAAACTGCTACTTAAGATGAAAAGCCTTTTTAATCCCGCATCAAATTAATGCCCTAAATCAAGACGTTGGAGCTTTCTTTATCAAACTAAAGAACAATGTTATGATTAACTAAAAGGGCTTATTTTAAAGTAAAAGAGTGGGGTGATGTTATATGTCTGGCCTTGAGCCACTTTACCTAGCACTTCTTCTTATTTGTATTTTGCTTTCGGCTTTCTTTTCCAGCTCGGAGACAGCCTTTATTGCCCTGCAGAGGGTCAGGATGGAACACATGGTTACCACCAAGGTAACCGGAGCCAGCCGTGTAGCCAGAATGCTTAAGCGACCGGAGAGGCTTCTTTCTACCATCCTCTTGGGCAATAACTTTGTTAACGTTGCCGCGGCTGCCCTGGGCACAGTCCTTGCCGTCTCTATCTGGGGTCCGGAACGAGGAATCATCATCGCCACCATTGGCATAACCATCCTGCTTCTCATATTTGGCGAAACTACCCCTAAAACCATAGCCACCCACCATGCAGAGAGGCTGTCGCTTCTTTTTGCCCGGCCAATAGAGGTTTTATCCTGGATACTTACCCCTTTTGTGGTTACCTTAAGCTGGATAGCTTCAGGGTTTACCAAAATGGTGGGTGGGACACCGGTACCCCGGTCTCTGGTCACTGATGAAGAAATCAGGACAATGATATCAGTGGGACACAAAGAGGGGACGGTAGAGGAATCTGAAGCGGAGATGCTGCACAAGGTTTTTGAATTTGGCGACCGACCAGTCCGGGAGGTAATGGTACCACGCCCGGAGGTGGTATGCATTGAGCAGGGCTCTAAAATAGACGATTTTTTAAGCCTCTATGCTGAATCACCCCGATCGCGTTTTCCGGTATACCAGGAAAATATGGATAATGTAGTCGGTATCCTTTCGATAAAGGATGTGCTTATGGCCCTGGCTAAAGGTACCATCACCAATGAGAGCACTATTGACGACTTGGTGCGTCCGGCTTATCTTGCCCCTGAGAGCAAGCGCATTAATGAACTCTTCGCCGAGATGCGGGATAAGAACTACCGCATGACAGTAGTTGTCGATGAATACGGGGGCACTGCCGGCATCGTCAGCTTGAGCCGCCTGGTCGAGGAAATTGTGGGACCGGTAGGTGATGAGCTAGCCGCCATTGAAAAGGAGTATGAAATAATTAACGCTTACACTTTTCAGATTGACGGCAGCATGCGCATTGAGGAAGCCAATGAAGAGATGGAACTTGAACTGCCGGAGGGTGATTATGAAACCGTGGCTGGCTTTGTCTTGAGCCTCCTCGGGCATATACCCAAAACCGGCGAACAGCTAAGGTATAAGGACTTGAAGCTGGTGATAACCGAAATGCAAGGGGTGAAAATCGAAAAGATTCTGCTGACCAAGGAAAGACATGCAACGACTGCGAGTTAAGTTCTGCCGAGGTAGTGAAATAAAGTTCATCTCCCATTTAGATGTGATGCGCCTGTGGCAAAGAGCGTTTCACCGCTCCCTGATACCACTGGCTTATTCTGAGGGATTTAGCCCCCACCCCCAAATATCACTGGCAGTACCTCTTGCCATCGGGGTAACCAGTGAGGCTGAACTAATGGATGTCTTCCTAGATAGGTGGCTTTCACCACCCTTCTTCACTGATGCGGTAAGTCGGCAATTGCCAGCGGGTATTAAAATAATAAAAGTGCAAATGGTAACTTTAAGTGAGCCATCCTTACAATCACTGGTCCGCCAGGCTGAATACGAAGTTAGCGTAGAAACCGAAAAGGGGCAACCAGAAGTAGAATCAAGCCTAAGCTGTCTGCTCTCCAAAGAGCACTTGCCCTGGCAACATATGAGAGATACCGGGCCGCGAAATTATGACTTAAGGGCTTTAATTGATGACCTATGGCTTGCCCGAATAAACCCTTCCGGCTGCACCATAGGCATGAGGCTTCGTTGTGATAGTAGTGGCTCGGGAAGACCAGAGCAGGTTACCCAGGCCTTAGGTTTTAGCCAATACCCGCACTTAATCCACCGCACCAAACTTATCCTCAAGACGAGTTAACTTCCTAGAAGGGAGTCTAATTGGCAAAAGTTATCTTGGTAAGACACGGCCAGACTGATTGGAATGAGACACTGCTGATACAGGGTGGCGGCAGCGACACTGAGCTTAATGAGAGAGGCAGGATGCAGGCAGAAAGCCTGGGCATAAGGCTGAAGCAGGAAAAGATTGACGCCATCTATTCCAGTCCACTCAAGCGAGCCCTGGGGACAGCCCAGCCTATAGCTTGCCACCACCAGCTTGAAGTACAGATTGAACCGGCGCTTAAGGAAATTTACGCCGCAGAACTTGAGGGGGTACCAGTTAGTGATATTGGTGTCCGCCTAGAGCAGGTCTTAACCGGGCAAAGGGAGGTGGAGAAACTCTTTAAAGACTATGGCGGGGAGTCTCTGGATGAAGTGCAGGAGAGAGCCTGGGGTGTAATTAAGCGCCTTATCACCAAGCACCCTGAGGAAACAATTGTAGTAGTTAGCCACTACTTCGTTATGCTGACCATTTTGTGCGCCGTGCTGGATATACCCCTATCCCGCATCATACGGTTCAGGTTAAGAGAAGGTAGTATCAGTATTATTGTACTCGATGGCAAAGCACCACGTCTGGTACTGTTTAACGATATCTCCCACTTAAAAAGCCCTTAATCATATCTAATTTAAAGTGTTCAAGCCATTAAGTAGTGAAAAAGAGCCAATGCTAGAACAGAAGGTGCTCCGCTTCTTAAGTGAGCATCATCTAGCATCAAACGAGCCCTGCGTGGTGGCGGTATCGGGTGGACCGGATTCAGTTTGCCTCCTGCACCTCATGGTCAAGCTAAAAGAGAAACTGGACATAAGATTACATCTAGCTCACCTCAACCATATGCTGCGTGGGGCGGAGTCTGATGAGGATGCTCGTTATGTTTCAGACCTAGCCAGAAGCCTTAATGTCCCGGCTACTGTAGAAGAGCGTGATGTTAAAGCCTACCAAGCCCAAAAGCACATCTCACTGGAAGAGGCAGCACGTGAGGTGCGATATGACTTTTTGGCTAGAACAGCCAAATCTATCGGGGCTGAACGGGTGGCAGTGGGGCATACCTTTGACGACCACATTGAGACCATCTTGATGCACTTAGTGCGTGGTACGGGCACCAGGGGGCTTCGTGGGTTAATGCCCTCAAGCCAGCTTAAGTCACCAGGCATAAGCATCACCATCATCAGACCGCTACTCGAGGTAAGACGCCAGGAGACAGCCGCCTATTGCCAGCACCACCAACTTAAGCCACGCCTTGACAGCTCCAACCTGTCGCTATCACCACTAAGAAATAGAATCCGCCAACAGCTCCTGCCGCTACTTGAGGGCTACAACCCCCAAATATCCCAAGCACTGCTTAGAACCGCCAGCATAGCCTGCGATGACCTTGCCTTTCTTGATGAAGAAGTTACTCGAATGTGGGGTGAAATTATCCAGAGCCAAGAAAAAGTAATTAGCCTGGATAAGGAGCGGTTTTGTAACTTGCCGGTGGCACTACAAAGACACCTGCTCCGAACATCTATTGAAAGGCTACTGGGAAATCTCAAGGATATTGAAGCGCGCCACATTGAAGGAATAATCAATACCCTCCCCAAAGCGGCGGGAAGGAAAATTAGCCTGCCCGGGGGGTTAATTTTTGTCGTTGAATACAACCGATATCTACTGGCTCAAGACCCGAAGGCACTATCCCCCTTCCCTCCCCTCTCAAGTGAGTTCAGACTAAAAATACCCGGCAAGACAAAGCTAGAGGGATGGCAGGTTGAGGCAACTGTCATAAGTCAGCAAGAAGCAAAAAAAGAGGACGAGTTTGCTGCCTACTTTGACCTGGGCAAAACTGGCGACAGGCTCAGTGTTAGAAACCGCAAGGTTGGTGACAGATTCCAGCCGCTGGGCTTAAGAGAGCCCAAAAAGCTCGCCGAGTTTATGGTTAACGAGAAAATCCCACAACTCTGGCGGGGGCAAATCCCACTGGTTTGCTCACTAAATCATATCATCTGGGTTGTTGGCTGGCGCATAGATGATAGGGTAAAGGTCTTGAAAGATACCACCAAGATTTTACGCCTAAGATTTAACCGAAGCTAATAAATATCCACTCTAAATGGACAGGGCAGTCTCGTAAGCTTGGGATATGGCATCCAGTACCAGCCCACACTTGACGCAGTCACCGACACTATAGACCTCAGGGATTTTACCTTTTAAGGCTTCATAAAGTTCATTATTTGGCTTGGAGCCGGCAGCAAGCACTATACTATCGGCGCCAATCAATTGCCTTGTCCCATCTTTGCTGGTAACTACCAAGCCCTGGTCGGTAACCTCCTCGGCCCTGGTACTGGTTAGGATTTCCACTTTGTCCTTGGCTAGCTCAGCCAGTAGAAAATCCCTACTCTTGGATGGCATTATCTCCTTCAAGACAGTATCCAGCATCTCAACAATGGTTACTTTCTTACCCTTCTTGGCCAGGAAATCCGCCGTTTCACAGCCACTGCCGCTACCACCAATGATGACGATTTTATCCCCTCTTATCTTAGCCTTACCGGTTAAGACGTCCTCAAAGTGAAGTGCGATATCCCGGTCAAGGCCCGAGATTTTGGGAAATATTGACACACCGCCAGTAGCCACGATGACCGCATCTGGATTTAATTCCTGAAGCAGGGAGGTGTTGACCTCCTTGCCGGTTTCTACCTTAACCCCTGCCTTCTCTATCTGTTTTATCAGGCAGTTTTTAAATTTTGCCATTCTTTCCTTACTTGGAGGCAGGGCAGCCAGATTTAAGAGCCCACCCAGTATTGGCTTTTTCTCATATAGCCTCACCTGGTGCCCCCTTAAAGCAGTAATCCTAGCTGCCTCCATCCCGGCCGGTCCACCGCCGACTACCACCACCCTTTTGGTTTTCTTAGCTGGGGTAATAGCATATTCTTTTTCTTTGCCGGCAGTGGCATTCACCGCACAGCCTATCGGTTCACCCTTATAGAAGTTACAATCCTGACAGTAAAGACACATAATGCAGGGTCTAATCTCATCGGCTCTGCCCGCAGCCAGCTTGGCTGGTAACTCCGGGTCAGCAACTAACGGCCTAGCCATTGCCACCAGGTCTACTTTGCCTTCCTTGAGTATCCGCTCCCCGAGTTCAGGGTCAATACCCCCGGCGGTCATCACTGTAACTTTGACTATTTTCTTTATCTCAGCGGCAGCGTTTATAAAATATCCAGGTGGAGCGTAATAACTTCTGCTTGCCGGTGCCCCCGAGACATTGATGGCATCAACGCCGCTATCTTCAAGCATCAGGGCAAGTGCTTTAGCATCATCTAAGGTAATACCTTCAGGGATACCCGTTTCCTCACTATTAATGCGGGCAACTATCGGATAGGAATCGCCTACTTCATCTCTTATTGCAGCCACGGTTTCCAGAAGGAACCTGGCTCTGTTCTTTAGCTCACCACCATATTCATCCTGCCTCTTATTCCAGAACAGTGAGATAAACTGGTCAAACAGGTAGCCATGACCACCGCTTATTTCCACGCCATCAAAACCGGCTCGCTTTGCTCTCCCAGCAGCCTGAGCAAACTTAGCCACTATATTCCTGATGTCATCATGGGTCATCTCCTTGGCCGGCTCTTTGGAACGAACCGCCGGCAGGACGCCATCCGGCACCGGATTCGGTGAGGAACTAATTGCCTGCCCCGTGATAAGGTCTCGCCGGGTATGGAGTCCGGCGTGCTGAAGTTGCAAGAAAACCTTAGCGTCGTGGCGGTGGATAACCTCTGTTAGTTCTTTAAGGTCGGGAATATACTTATCATCGTCAATTACTATCTGCCCATCCCAACCTTTACTGGTAACAGTATCTACAGAGGTAGCTTCAATGATAAGTAATCCGGTGCCACCCTTGGCTATTTCCTCGTAGTGAAGCTTGGACTGTTCAGTTACATAGCCGTCACGGCCGTAGTTTCTCACCATTGGTGCCAGTACGATGCGGTTTTTGAGCTCTACCTGCCCTAACTTAAAGGGCTCTAACAGTTTGATTGCCATCATTACCCCTTTCTAGTTCCTTGGGAAAAAGTTATTGGTGAAAGTATATTACAACTTTTAAGCCTTGACAAGAAGCTTATCCTCTTAGCCTAAATGTTCCCAAAGTTCACGGGCAAGCTTGAAGGGGTCATTGGGAACAATACTGGCGGCAAAAATCTCGGCACCACCTACCTCAGAAAATGAGCTCTCCGGGTCACCACGGTCTACTATCCTAGCCATTACCGGAAAGCCTTCCCAGCTCTCCTGTGTTGGGGCTAGCGGCGGTGTTACCAAGCCAACGTTGAAAGAGGTTACACCCAACCTATCTTTAAAACAGGCAAGAACTTCGTATATCCCCTTCTTGAGGGCTAGATTTAGCTCCTTTGCCATCAGTATAACCTCGTTATACTTGAATGGAGTGAGGTAGGTAAGAATTCTGACGCCCCCCTTTTCCACAGCACATCCCAGCGAGTGGTGCACTTTAAAAAGGTCTTCAAAATAGTTTGAGCCATAAGCCTCTTTGTAACCCAGAGCAGCACAGCGTAACCCCTCAACCTTGGCATAGTGCATATCAGCGGTCAGCATTACCTGAGCATGCCCGTGAACAATAGAGGCACCAGCCCGCCAAAGGCAATTCCAGAAGAAGAGAAAATATTTAGCCTCGGGGTTTTTAGTTTGTGCCCGCTTTGCCCACTCCCAGCCGGTATCAATATAGTCAATAACCTGCTCTTTAGAAAAAATGAGGGGGTCAAAATCATTAAAGATTATTACCCCGTGCAGCCCATCATTCTTGGCGATATTGCTGGCGGTAACACAATGCTTACCCTCTACCCGGCCAAAGATATCCTCAGGGGTGCCCTCTTGTGGTGAAGAAAATAAATCGTCTCTTCTAGCCTCCTCAAGCCGAGCTTCAATACCCTCCTTATTTGGGGGTGGATGGGGTCGGGAAGCCCTAAGCTCATTAAATAGCACCCCTTCATAAGTAATCTTGTTGGTTAGCTTAACAATCTTTTGCCTGGTCACCGCCTCAAGTGAGCCGAACTTCTCCTTAACCCACGGCTTCAACTTCTCTGGAGGGCGTAGTTTGCCTATAGTCGTAGTAACAGCGTACAGGCGCCGGAACAGCGCCTTTTCTTTATCTGGTAGCGAATCTACTATCTCCTCTAAATCGGTAATACCCGGGTTTATTGTCATTATTGCCTCAAACTAGTGTCTGAAGTGTCTTTCGCCGGTAAAGACCATGGCTATATTATGCTTATCCGCCGCCTTAATTGAATCCTCATCCCGAATTGAGCCGCCGGGCTGGATAATGGCGGTTACCCCGCCAGAGGCTGCCGCCTCAACCACATCAGGGAAGGGGAACATAGCATCGGAAGCCAGAACACTGCCTTTGGTCTTATCCCCAGCCTTCTGCTTAGCTATCTCGGCACTGACGATGCGACTGGGCTGCCCGGCTCCCATTCCCAAAAGTGTCTTATCCCGAGCCAGCACGATGGCGTTTGACTTTATGTGTTTTACCGCCCGCCAGGCAAAGAGCAGGTCTTTTAACTCGGCTTCAGTTGGACTGCGCTTGGTTACCTTTTTCAAATTGATGCTTTTTTCAGGAACAGAATCAGAACTCTGAACCAGAAAGCCACCTTTGACGCGGCGCAAATCAAGGTAAGCTGGCTCCGCCTCTCCGTAGCCTGGTGGCAAGTCAGCAACAAGAATACGCAAGCCCTTCTTACCCTTAAGCAGCTTTAGTGCCTCTTCTTCATACTGCGGGGCGATAACTGTCTCATAGAAGACAGGCTTCATTGCCTCAGCCATAGCCAGGGTAACCGTCCTGTTGGAGGCGACAATGCCACCAAAGGCAGCCACCGGGTCGCCACTAAAAGCCCGCCGGTAGGCTTCAGCAATATCATCATAACTTGCCAGACCGCAGGGATTAGTGTGCTTGATGATGGCAACAGTGGGGGCAGCAAAATCAGTCACCGCTCCCCAGGCAGCATCAGCATCTAGAATATTGTTAAATGAAAGCTCTTTGCCCCCTAGCTGCTCAGCCCAGGTGATACCGGAAGGCTTCTTCTCGTCAACCGCAAGTTCTGCATAAAATGCCGCCCGTTGATGAGGGTTCTCACCATAACGAAGCCCAAAACGCCTCTTAAGAGCGATGGTCATCTCCTCAGGGAAATCCTCCACCCCTTGCCTTAAATACTGTGAAATGGCGGTGTCATAAATAGCCACATGCTGAAACGCCTTCTGCGCCAGTTTCTTGCGCGCCTCAAATTCAAGACCCCCGGCCCTTAGTTTTTCCAAAATAAGTCCATAATCGGCAGGGTCTACCACGACGATAACAGAGGGAAAATTCTTGGCCGCAGCCCGGATCATGGTTGGTCCGCCAATATCAATGTTCTCCAGAGCTTCATCCAAACTAACGTCTTCCTTTGAGACAGTCTCTAAAAAGGGGTAGAGATTAATTGCCACCAAGTCAATAGGCTGGATGTTATTTTTAGCAAGTTCCTCCAAATGAGAAGGAAGGTCACGCCTAGCTAGGATGCCACCGTGAACTGCCGGGTGCAGGGTCTTTACCCGGCCATCGAGGATTTCAGGAAAGTTGGTAATTTCAGAGACACTTCTAACCGGTACCTTAGCCTCTAGAGCCTTTTTAGTACCCCCGGTGCTGAATATTTCAAATCCAAGTTCGCTTAAACCTTGGGCAAAATCAGTTACCCCCGCTTTGTCAGAAACACTAATGATAGCTCGCATAAATTACCTCCTACCTATTCTAGCCAGTTGATAATAACACCAACCCTAATCTCTTGACCTTCCATGGTCGCTTTCAGGGATAAGCCCTTTGCGCTGCGCTTCTGCCAAAATTTGCGCAACAAAATCCTCACTCAGGCCGACTCTGTGCGCCAGTTCAACCACATCAATTGACCTAGATTCTCTTAACATGAGGAGCGCAGTGTTGATAATTGCCTTACGTCGCATAAGATAGCGTTGCCCAAAGTAGAAAAGTAGAGCAGTAGACCCCCAGGAAGACCAAACATTACAATCGCAGGCCAAAGGTTCTCATTCCCTTCACTAAGAAGGATGACAATAAGAATCAGCCCCAGACACAGCCACACTATCCCAGCTA
>Ga0114921_10000521_pt1 | contig 16379 bp, 13 predicted proteins | sample BentaG_FD_87016 | JGI IMG/M metagenome (GOLD analysis project Ga0114921, IMG submission 87016) | Deep subsurface microbial communities from South Atlantic Ocean to uncover new lineages of life (NeLLi) - Benguela_00093 metaG | ecosystem: Environmental > Aquatic > Marine > Oceanic > Sediment ...
CCTCTGCATGTCCAGTTTTATTAGTACAGACATCTTTGTAGGTCGGATTTTCTGTAGATCCCCCAGTATATCCAACATCAGTCTCAATTACGCCTTTTACCTTTCCAAATTTATATTCTATTCCCCAAAAACATCCCGCTCCAAAAATAGCTTCCTCCATAATTAATATGAATAAAATGTAATCGACTAAAAAAAATATTGATAATGTCTTATAAAAAAAAAGGTAGAAATGCTAATATTTCTAATAAAAATGAAGGAATATGTTTGCTTGATAAAGATTAGCGATATTTAAATAAAATTTATAAAACTTGATTCTAATTAATCACTTCTTAAGCGCTTCTAAATCTTTTAGTTCTCGATGTAACACTTTTCCAACTATTGTTTTCGGAATTTCGTCAATAAACTCTACAAACCGTGGATATTTATCAAAACCCATATTTTCTTTTGCCCAATCGATAATATTTTGCTCCGTGATTCCCTTATCTTTATAATCATCCTTTAGTACAATATAAGCTTTAATGTTTTCCTTTTCTTCCTCATCAATAATTCCGATTACACCACATTCTTTAATAGCTTCATGGTAATATAAGAGCTCTTCGACTTCAGTAGGGTAAACGGAATGCCCCTTATACTTGATTAAATTCTTTAACCTGGCTTTAATGACAAAATAACCATCCTCATCCATTAGTGCTAAATCTCCCGTCCATAACCAACCATCCTTGATAGTATTTTTTGTTTCTTCCTCACGTTTATAATATCCTTTCATCATCTGTGGCCCTCTAGTTACAAGTTCTCCAACTTCCCCAATTCCAAGTGTATTACCGTTAGAATCGCAGATTTTTACTTCTGTATTAGGAAACGGCATGCCAATCGTACCTGGTTTGAAATTACTCTCGAAAGGATTTGCTGTGACGGCTGGTGACATCTCTGTTAATCCATACGCTTCTCGAAGCTTGGATCCTGTCAATTCTTCAAAAGTTTTCCTCACATCATCAGGAAGGGGTCCGGCTGAACTTAAACAATATTTTATGCTCGATAAGTCGTGATTTTGGATTCCTTCGTAATTATTTAGATTATTATAAATAGCAGCTACTCCAGGAAATACAGTCACTTTAGTTGCTTCGATAACTTCTATAACTTCGTGAGCTTCCCGAGGATTAAAAACACAGGCTAGTTTCCACCCATTATGGACACACATATTCATCATAAATCCCATATATATGTGATAAAACGGTAAAGCCGCCAATAATACTTCCTTACCTAATTCCTTTTCAACAAACCACGCTTCAGCTTGGAAAATATTCGCAGCAATACTTCCATGAGTTAAAATAGCCCCCTTAGGAAACCCAGTTGTTCCCCCTGTATATTGTAATTGAGCTAAGTCGTCCAGAGTTATTTCCACTTCTGGTGGATTTGGTTTAGTCTCCCGTATTAAATCTTCAATCATAGGTTCACCTCCCATGGAAAATTCAGGAGGTGCCATAGGATCAGGCGATAAATAGGGCGAAAGATTGCTATAAAACTTGTGCTTTACACCAGTTTCACTAATAATCGGATCCACTAATCCTGAAAAACCTTCCCACCCGATATAAACTTTCGCGTCACTGTCATTAAGTTGTCGTTTTATCTCAAGCTTTTTAAATAATGGTGAGATTGGAGTAACCACTCCTCCAATTTTTAAAATACCATAATAGTAAGCAATAAAAGCTGGATTATTAGTAAATTGGATTGCTACGCAATCACCCTTTTTTATACCAAGTTCGGACAATTTTGTTGCTACTCGATAAACAATATCAAGTAACATAGAATAGGTAAGTTCGAATCCCATAAAATAAGATACAACATTATTAGGATATAATTTCGCAGAATCTTCGAGAAAATCAATTAAATTCTTATTTGGAATCTCTACTTCTTTTGGAACACCATTTGGCCAATATTTGTAATAAATTTTTTGATCTGACATAATTTTACTTTTATTCTAAATGATATTTATTATTTTTCTTCTACAAAGATGCTTCATGAAATTGAAGGGATAATTGTTCTACATATTAGAAGATCTTTTTATTATGTAGCCAAAAATAATAATTATATAAAAAAAATTAAGTTTAAAATAGGGAAATAAATAATCCTCTTATAGACAACACATAAAATTAGAAGAAAATTAATATACTATAATTTAGATAAGGTTTTAAAAATGACAGATCGTGAAGGAGCGTTTAAATTATGCATTTTTGGAGATGGAGGCGTGGGAAAAACTACTCTTGTCAATAGATATCTCACAAAAATATTTGATGAAGACATAAAAATGACCGTCGGTGCTGATTTTTATGTGAAAGACTTAGAAATAGAAGGAAAAAAAGTTGTCATCCGAATTTGGGATTTTGGGGGAGAACAACGCTTTAAAGTGCTGTTACCTAGCTTTGCTAAAGGTGCCGATGGGGGAATATTTATGTTTGATATAACTCGATATACAAGTGTAAAAAATATTGATGATTGGCTGTCAATTTTTGAGAAAAATGTAAGAGAAAAAGAAATAGGAATACCAATTATTATGGTGGGAGGGAAATTAGATCTTCAAGAAAAAAGATCTGTTGAAACTGGAGACGCCGTTGAACTATCTGAAAAATATAATTTACAGGGTTATTTCGAATGTTCTTCCAAAACTGGTGATAAAGTAGAAGAGATTTTCGATACCATAACTCGAAAGATGATGAAATTTACAGGTTTATTATAGTCCACTAATATTTAATTTTAGTTTACTCCTTTTTATTAAAATCGCTTGTAAAGCATATAAGAGGACCCTTTTTTTTATGATAGATGAACTAAAAAAGAAGAGAGATTCCTGTTTCTCATCACTCAGATGTTCTTTTAATAACTTTAACTAAGCCTTTTTTTCTTAATTTATCTAACATATTTTCGATTTTATCGACAGGCTCCTGTGTTATCTCAGCACATTGTTCTACTGAATTCATTCCATCGCATACTTTTAAGAGTTTGAATTCGTCCATAGATATCATTCCTAGTTGAACACTCATAGGTTGTACTTCCTTTACTACTATAGGAATTTTCACTTCTCCACCTGGTTCGACGCCAGGGCCTCCAACATCGCTCATACTAGGGGAATCTCCAAAAAACGATCTTACGCCCGTGACATCGTAATTTTCGTCTATGTATATGTAAACTGTATGCTCTTGACCGGAAACATCATCTACATCTTCAGGATCAGGATACGGATTTACATGTTTATGTTCTTTTGTATAAATCCCCATTTTTAATCCCGCTTTAATTTCTTCCTTATCTACGCGAATATTTGTCATCTCGCGACAAATCGCACACCATGCCCATGCTTCTATTAGGCTGAAATATTTCTTAACTTTATTATCTGGCATCGTACTTATCAAAAAAAATAACTTTTGTATAAAATAAAATGAGCTTTATAATTATTATGTTGTGAATTAATATAAATATTGATTACGATTATTTCCTTGGAAATATAGATAGAAATTAGATTTTAAAATCGAAAATAATTAAAGTTATAAGATATTTTATTATCCATTACAGTTAACCAAGACTAATAATAATAACCATGTCAAGTTATAAAAAAAACATGTGTTTCTCTTGTGGACGACCTATAGCTCCTTATGAAGCTGCAGTTCATTTTCCTTGTCCTCAGTGTGGAGATGTTACCATTTGGAGATGTGAACGTTGCAGAACTATGGGAAATACTTATAAATGTCTTCGTTGCGAATTTAAAGGCCCTTAAATAAAAGTTTAAAGAGTATACCTAAAATGGGAGAATTTGTAGCACTAATAGATGTAGTACCAGAAGATATTGATGTAGATTTTGAAGAATTTGTATCAAAATTGAAAAGTGTCCTTCCTGAAACTGCTGTTATAGAGAGTTACGACATACAACCCGTAGCATTTGGGTTAAAAAAGGCTAGGATTCGCGTTAGGTACCCCGAAGAATGGGGGGGTACAGATAAAGTGGAAGGTCTTTTTAAACAAGTAGAGGGTATTCAAGGAATTGAAGGAATAGCCTTTAGTAAAGCGTGATTTTTTACGGTTTTGCTTTTTTTTTAAATCTTTAAATAAATTTGAACATTTAATAGTAAGTCTAAAGTGTTCTTTTAAAAAGTTTATCTAACTCTTTAAATGAGAAAAATTTGAGAGTTGGTCTTCCATGTGCACAATGGAACGAATCCTTACAGTTTGCTAAATCAATTATTAACTTTCTAATGGATTGTAAAGACATATCATCGCCTCCTCGAATGCTTTTGTGACAAGCTAAATAATTAATAATTTCTTCTAATTTATCTGAGAAGCTCTTATCCTTTCCAATATCGGTTATATCGCTGATTATTTCTTTTATTATTTTTAAATCCGGCGTTTTCCCCATTAAAATAGGAACTGCTCTTAAAACAAATGTATTGCCTCCAAAATGCTCAAAATCAAATCCTAATTTAATTATTTCATTTAAATTGCTTTGTAAGAAGAAATTTTCACTGGGACTGACCTCAATTTTTAGAGGTGTGATTAAGATTTGTTTAGACTTTTTATTATTATTATAAAAATCGTAAAAATGTTCTTTATTTACGCGCTCAGAAGCTGCGTGCTGGTCTAATATGTAGAAACCGTCCTCGCCGTTTGAATTTATTCCTTCCAACAGTACGTATGTTTTATTACTTAATTGACCAGTTCGAGAAATTAATCGGATTTTAGGAAAATTTTTCAAGTCGATGTAATTTCCTCTTAGAAATGTATCTGCTGAAGATAGGTTTGTACTTTCATTAACAATATCACCACTAGTTAGGTTTAGTTGAACTGACTTTTCTAAGGTTTCTATGATTTCCTTTGAATCATTTTCAGAAATCGTTTTATCATTGATGTCTGACTGGCCAAAATCTTCTTCTTCTAACTCTTCAATAACATATAGGGATTCAAAATCAGGTTCTTTACCTCCTATATCCTTCTTAGTCAATTCAAAATTGCCAATATCTGAAAATGTATGTGTATCCTCTTTTTCTATAAATCGCTCTTCCACAAATTTACGAATAATGTTATAGACTTTGTTATAAATGTAATCTTCGTTTTCAAACCGAACATGTAACTTTTTAGGATGAACATTAAAATCTATTACTGAAGGATCTATTTCTAAATTTAAAATAAAAAAAGGATATTTTCCTATCATTAATGTTCCTTTAAACGCCTCTTGAATTGCCCTGAATATGAGGTCACTAATAACATAACGCTTATTTAATATTAGACTTGAATGGGCCCTGATGTTTTTTGAAATCTCACTATGCCCTAACAACCCGTAGATTTTAAAATTCTCTTCTTCATAATTTATGTTCTCCATTAAATTTGCTACTTTTTTCCCGTATATATGAAAAACTGTTGTTCTCAAATCGTTTGAAGCGGGACAATTAAGGATGGCTAAATCGTTATGTATGTAGATGAAATGTAGTTTAGGATATGCCAAAGCATAGCGTTGTATGATGTCAGTAATGTGACCTAGCTCCGTAGGGTCCTTCTTTAGAAATTTTAACCGAGCCGGGATGTTATAGAATAAATTGTTAACCTTAATATCGGTTCCTATTGGACAAAAAATCTCTTTCCTTTCAATTATTTTACCATCTTTTAGAAGTAATTTCACTCCTCTTTCATTTTCTTTAATTCTCGAATTTATTTCAACTTGACTAACTGCTGCAATGCTTGCTAAAGCTTCTCCCCTAAAACCTAGAGTAGATAAATGCTCTAAGTCCTCAATGTTAACTATTTTGCTACTAGTATGTCTCTCAAACGCTATCCCTATCTCATCTGGAGGGATACCAATACCATCATCAATGATCTGGATTAAATTTTTACCGGCTTTTTTCACGATTATTCGTATTTCTTTCGCTTCAGCATCGATACTATTCTCTAGCAATTCTTTTACAACATTTGCAGGTCTTTCGACAACCTCTCCAGCTGCGATCTTTTCTGCGTCCACAATTTTCTTAATTTTGCTTCTTTTCAACTTTTTACTGTTCCATCTTTAATATTTTATTTAAAAAAACTAATATGTATATTATGACCATCAAATATAAAATAAAACTCTATTAAGATTTAAATAAATACTGTCTAATAAAATAAGTAGGGCGTACAACAAAATTCTTATAAATTTCGATTAATACTTAAATCTATCCATATAAAATAAATCAAATTTTCACATTATCATGGATGAAGAAGTACACTATACCGTTCATACTAATATGGTTTATCTTCTAATAGCTACAGCTATAATTTTGTTCATAAGTAGAATCATAATTGATATCATCGACCAACCGTCATTATTAGGTGATACTAGAGACATAGATTTTGAAATACTTCTACTTGGATTAAAGAATGGTTTAATTAACTTTTACGACCCTGTTATCGTACCAGAAGGAGTGCCAGATTGGCCACCGTATTACCTCTACTTTTGGTATTTCATCTTTTATCCAATGGGTTTTGTTCCTTCTGAAATTGGTATATATATATGGGATATTTTACGTTTAGTAATCTGTAGTTATGTTGTTCTCAAAGGATTTAGAATAATTAAAAATAGAAAAAATTTGTTATGGTTTTACTTTACTATACTCGTTGGTTTTATCATAGATGGGTGGTATAATAACAGTAACTTCTTAATCATATTCTTCTTACTATTGTCTTACACATCCTTAGAAAATGATAAAAAGTGGGTCTCAGGGATATTCTTCGCCCTTTCTACTATAAAAATAAATTCAATTCTATTTTTACCCGTTTTACTACTTACTAGGAAAATAAAATTTAAAGATTTAATTTATTATATTGTTCCTTTCATACTTTTATGCTTACCCTACATTATATTCCCCGGATATCTCATCCAAATGCTTGATAATTGGTCAAATAGTACTCCCGGTATTCAAGGTTTGACTTTTCTCGATCCTATAATATGGAAAGCAGTGCAACCTTCACACTTAATGTTTCTAGGCTTCATGTTTATACTAGTTTTTGAACATCTTATGCAATATGAGAAAGGACTGAAAATTAGAATTATCATAGTGCTAATCCTAATTTTATTCTACCTCTATATTAGCGTTACTGTCTGGATTTTACCTATGGTCTTTACTTATTGATGTTTGATAATTTCTCCTTTATTACAATAAGCTTTTTCATTGCTTCAATGGGTGTTAGTGAGTTAATATCAATGTCAGTAATAACTTCAACCAATTCTCTGAAGGATTCGTCTTCTACCGTTTCTTTCACGATTGTTGGTTTAAAAAAAGTAGTTTGGACATATTTCTTTTCCTTAGTGCTATTTGATTGCGATGTTCTATTGCTCTTCGCTTGAGAAATGATTTTTTTTTCAACTTCATAAGATTTTTCAACTATGGATTTCTTAATGACGCTTAATTCCTCCTCAAATCGATTTAACTCTTGTTTTTTCACTTCTAAATCTGAATTTACTCGATCTAGCGCTATTTTTTTTTCTTGGAGGATTTTATCGTGATACTTACCGTGCACGAGTCCATTTCCGTTTTGTTTTACTGTAGCTTTGAAAGGATCTTTTTCCTCAATTTGATCTAAAATTTCAAATGCTCTAATGATAACATCATCAGGAATTCCAGCTAATTTAGCAACGTGAATTCCATAAGATTTATCCGTGCTTCCAAGTTGTAATTTACGAATGAAATTGATGCTGCCATCATCATTTTCAATAATATCTAGATGATAATTTTTAATTCGAGGTAAATCTATTTCCGTCAATTGGTGATAGTGAGTACTGAATAGAGTTTTTGCTTTTAATTCGTGCAACTTTTCAAGAGTTGCTAAGGCGATGCTTTGACCATCGCTGGTACTGGTCCCTCTTCCCAGTTCATCTATAATTATAAGGCTTTTCTCCGTAGCAAAATTCAAGATTTTTGCGGTTTCGGTCATTTCAATCATAAATGTGCTTAACTTTCTTGCTAAATCGTCAGAAGCACCAATTCGAGTAAAGATGTTGTCAACTACGCCAAGAATTGCTGATTTTGCCGGTACAAAACAACCCATTTGGGCAATAATACAAATTAAAGCCACTTGTCGTAGAAAAGTACTTTTTCCAGCCATATTTGGACCTGTAATTATTAATACCTGCTCTTTATTGGTATCCAAATAGCAATCATTGGGTATAAATCTTTCAGAGAAATTAATTTGCTCTACAACGGGATGTCTTCCCTCTTTTATTATAATCTTATCTTCAGAATTCATCTTGGGTCGACAGTAGTTATATTTCTCAGCAATCTCAGCAAAACAAGCTAATACATCTATGTAAGCTATAGTTCTCGCAGTTTCTAGGATATCTAGTGTTTTTCCTACTACTTTCTCTCGTATATTACAAAAAATTTCGTATTCAATTTCGCTTATTTGATCTTCAGCGTGAACAATCTTTTCTTCAAGTTTTTTGAGTTCCCCGGTCGTATATCTTTTTGCATTTTTTAGGGTTTGGCGTTCTATATATTCATTTGGTACTTTAGGTATCTCCTTTAATGTTCTTAGAGTAATTTGGATGTAATAACCAAGGATGTTATTGTGTCCCACTTTCAAACCAGAATTTAAATTCCATCTTTTCTTCTGTTTCATCTCATAATCAAGAAGATAACTTTTACCATTTTGAAGAACATCTCTTAAGTCGTCGATCTTCTCATTAAAACCCGATTTAATTAGATTACCTTCTTTTATCGTAGTTGGTGGATTTTCATTGATTGAAACCTCAATTATGCTATGAATCTCTTTAAAATCATCTATATTTTTATTAAAGTCTGAAATTTCTACATTATTAGTGTCTTCTAAAATTTTTTTAATTTTAGGTATCCTTTCTAAAGCATGCTTGATATTAATAAGATCGCGTGCGTTACTATTCCTTGAATAGTTGATTCTGTTAATGTATCTTTCAAGATCACCAATGACCTTTAATTCTTCTCTTAACTCTGATCTGATGAAAACATCATCTTTAAACTTATGAACAATATTAATTCTCTGGTTTATTTCATCTATATTCGTTAGTGGTTGGAGAATGATTTTTTTTAATAATCGAGCCCCCATAGGTGTGTGCGTCTGATTAAAAATTGTGTATAACGTAGTATCCTTCCCCTTTTCCCAAAGCGAATTGACTAATTCCAAATTTCTCTGCGTAACATAATCAATGTGGAGCACATTTTCTTCTCGAATAAATGTGATTTTAAATAGGTTGGGAAGTAAGTCTCTCTGTGTTTCTTTTAGAAATGCCAATAACCCTCCTGACGCTTGAACTGCTAATTCACTACTTTCTAAACCAAAGCTATTTAAATTGGAAATTCTAAAGTGTCTCTTAATAAGATTACACGCTTCATCGTAATCAAAGACTATGTCATCAAATGTTTTAATTAGGGCGTCATTTAAGTCAGTTAATAACATAAAGAGACGCTCATCTTTTTTTATTTCAGTGGGTACGATTACTTCAACGGGATCATATTGTGAAAAAACGCTCAATAATTTTTCTAGCGGATCTTGGTCTGTTTTTAAAAATTCTGTGGTAACAAACTCTCCAGTTGAAAGATCCACGAATGCGATGCCAAAGCCTTTTCTCTCCTTGATAATTGAGCAGAGGTAGTTGTTCTCGCTAGATTTCAACATATCTAATTCAGTTATAGTTCCGGGAGAAAGAATTTGGACAACTCCGCGCTTAACAATCCTACCTTTTACAGTAGATGGGTCCTCTAATTGATCAACAACAACAACAGTTTGACCTAAGTTTACTAAATTTTTTAGATAATTCCCGGCATGGTGAGGAATTCCCGCAAGCGGATATGTGTCGCTTCCTACTTTTCGTTTCGTGAGCGTTATCCCTAATAGTTTAGAAACTCTTACAGCATCATCGTAAAAAAATTCATAAAAATCACCCATCCTATACGCGATTATGTGGTTAGGGTATTTTATTTTATGAGTTTCTTTTATGCTGTACCAATGTTTCATCATAGGGGTTAAATTTTTGAATTTTCTATCTTCTCTCGAATCTGTATTAGACATTGTAAGAAAGGAATCAATTTTTAGAATTAAATATTACAAGACTATAAGTTTTTAAAAGAAATTTATAGTTTTTATTAGAAAATTAATAAATGTAGTTTTATTGAATCCAATTCAAGAGTTACACGAGCTTTTCTCTAAAAATTTTTATTTCTTATAATATAATAAAATATAAATCTACTAAAATGAATTTGAGAAACTATGAGCGATCAAGAATTGATTTTATATGAAGTCAAGGACCGTGTTGCTACAATTACTATTAATCGATCAGAAAAAGCACACGCTTTCAGTATCAATATGCTCCATATGATGCACAGTAGGTTATTGGAAGCGGATGAAGATGAATTAGCAAAATGTATTTTAATCAAGAGCACTGGTCAACGTTTTTTTTCAGCAGGATATGACTTAAAAGAAATCCAAGGCGCACCTGAAAGGATTTCTGAGATTACAAAATGGGGCAGAAAAGTAAATGAAACAATACTTATGATAAAAAAGCCAATTATTACTCAAGTCAAAGGTATAGCCGTAGGCTTCGGAGTAATAATGATATTAGCATCGGATTTAAGAATTTTTGCTGAAAGGCCAAAGGAGGAATTATATTTAAGGCTCCCAGAGATTGCTATTTCGGCATTTCCACAAACAGGGGCAACACTTTTGCCACTATTAGGTTTTGGGTTAACGTACGCTAAGAATATGTTATTTACTGCTGATAAAGCAGGATTGGAAGAGCTAAAAAATATTAATTTTCCAACGCGTATTTTTCCTCTTGATTCTATTGATTTGGAAACCAGAAAATTCCTGAAAGTTTTAACTAAGCACCAAACAGAATTCCTATTTTTCATAAAATCCATGTTGACAATTATGAACAAAGCTTACATTAAATCCTGCTTCGATTTAGAAGATGAGTGTGGAAAATTAGCCCATGCAAAGAAATCTATGAAAGAGTTAGACGATTTCATAAAAGGTTTGCATGAAAGGTATCCTTAACTGGAAATTATATTAATACAATTCATACTTTTTAATTTTTTTTATGTTTTTCTAACCAAACAAACATATCTTGAAAAACAAGGGCTCTGCTTTTTTCATTCCATAATTCGTGAAGAAACCCATCGTATTCCCTGTACGTTTTATCTTTAGTTTTAACATTTTCAAAAAACTCTTTAGTCGCTTCCCTATCGGTTATTTTATCATTTCCCGCTTGTAAAATCAGTGTTGGACATAATAATTTAGCGGCGTTTTCCACAGTCCATTTCATAGATCTTTCCATTTCAGCAGCAGATATTAAAGAAATTTTTTCGATTTTTTTATCATCTGAAATATGCTTGCGTAAAATCTTAATATCACTTGTTAAGAGGTTTTGCTCTATTACCATATCTATAGTTTTATTTGGAGAAATTTTAGAAATAGGACCTGTAATCTTTTTACCCAATCTTTTACTTAAAGATAATTTTTTGGAAAATCTCAATAATGGAGATGATGCTATAACACCAGATAAAGCTGGATGATTAATTGCGAAAAATAAGGAAATTAGGCCTCCGAACGATTGCCCCATTATAAAAATCTTCTTATCCTTTGCACTTTCTTTTATTAAATCTATAAATAATACGATATCTTTCTGAATATGATCCATACTATAAATGTGTCCGGGACGGTTACCTGCATTTCTCCAATGACCTCGAATATCAAACGCGTAAATTCCATATCCCTTTTCGGTAAGATATTCTGCTGGCACTTCCATTCTATCCGAATGAGTCCCCCAACTATGCAGTGCTATTATGTATGCTTTAATATCTCCGGTATCAGGTAACCAATATTGATAAAACAACTTTTTAGTTTCTCTTCCTTCGAAATAACCTTTTTCATTAATCATAATAGTAAGCTCAAAGAATAATTTTCAAATGAATACTTTTATTTATGAAATATACTCTTTATACTTTTCATCACATTTGCTGTCATCTAATAAAGAATCAAGCGTTAAAACCAAAAATAACAAAAGTTTTTAATTTTGTGATGAACTCTTTAAAAATAAGGTTTCTTCCAAAACAAAATGTTAAAATAATTTTGGTTTTTGATATGAGCGAATTGGATTTAATTAAAATTGTTTTACTTGGTAGAGGGGGTATGGGAATAGTAACTGCTTGTGAAATAATAGCAGAAGCTGCTTATTTAAGTGGTAACTTTATTGATGTCCAAGCATATCCTTCCTTTGGTGCTGAAAGAAGAGGTGCTCCTATTCAAGCGTATGTAAAATTATCTAGAACCGAAAAAGTATACGATCGTTCTCAAATTGAAAACCCTAATATCTTAATCGTATTTGATGATAGTGTTTTAACCAAAGATATAGCTCTTTCTTTAGAAAAAAATGCAGTGTTTATAGTAAATTCCAGTAAAAATCCCGAATATTTTGTAAATGAATACAATCTTAGCAATACAAATAAAGTCGTTGTTGCGGATATTAATTATTTAGCTCTCGAAAAAAATTTAACAATAGACGGAAATCCCGTAATTAATACTCCAATATTAGGTTTACTTTCAAAAGCACTTCCAGATCTACATTTAGAAAATCTTAAAGAAGTAGTGCTGAACAAAATGGGAGAAAAATTAGGAAACGTTAACTTTGATTTGATCGAGAAAGGTTATAATATAGCAAAACTACTATAACATTGACCAGGTCATTATTAGGCTCAAGAAAGTGGCAATTCAACTATAAATGTACTTCCTTTATTCCTACCAGCGGATTCAGCTCTAATTTCCCCTTTGTGTGAATCAACTATTTCTTTCGAGATATATAGTCCTAATCCCGTTCCTTGGATATCGATATACTCATAACCTTCACCATATCGCTCTATTTTCCCAAATCTTGTAAACAACATATTCATCTCCTCTTGAGAAACACCAATTCCTGTGTCTCTTATAGAAAATTCTGCTGAATTTTCTTTTTTCTTCAAATTTACATATATATCTCCATCTGGAGGCGTATTTTTAATAGCATTAGAGAGTAGATTCATGATTACTTGCTCGATCCTAACTTTGTCCAATTCAATATAAAGAGTCTCTGGAAGAGCGAGATTCAAACTAATATTTCTTTCTCTTATTGAATAAATCAGTTCATTAGAGATCTCTCGTATTAATGCGCTCAAATCAGTTGATTCTTTTATTAATTTAAACTTCTCATATTCGATTCGAGAAATATCAATTAAATTATCTACTAAGTGCTTTAATCTTTTACCTCCTTTTTCAATAAGTTCTACTATTTCTAGTTCATCTTTATTTAATTTATCACCATGAATTGTTAAAAGAAGTTCACAACCTCCACTAACGGAAACGAGAGGAGTTTTCAATTCATGAGAAACTCTGGAAATTAAGTTTTTTCGAATTTTATCAAGTTCTTTCAATTTTTTTACTTCCTCAGTAATTAAAAACTCAGCCTCTTTTTTTGTTGTAATATCTGTAAATAACGCTTGGACAAATGTATCATCATTAATTTTCGTTAATGCAGCTTGCAAATTTGTCCAAAACGTCGATCCATCTTTTTTTTGCACTTTTACATCTATTCTATGCACTTTTTCTCCTTTAATAAACTTTTTAAAAATTGTTAGAATTGAAGATAAATGGTCTGGATGAATAACTGAAAGATCCATAAACTTAAGACCAACAACTTCTTCAGTCGTGTATCCAAACATTTCTTCAGCTCTTGGGTTTATGTCTACAACTACTCCTTGAGTGTCGATCAGTACCACCGAAAATGGCGTATTATCGTAAAGATTGTGATATTTTCTTTCTGATTCTCTTAATTTTTCTTCTAAATTGTATTTTTCTGTGATATCGATAAAGGTTCCTTCAATTCCATATGGATCTCCACATTTATCTAGCATCAAATGAGAGTTTAATTGAACAACTACCTTCTTTCCCCTTTTTGTCAAAGACGGGCAGACATAATTCCTAACATAATTATCTCTTAATATTAGTTCTTTATATTGCTCTCGATCTTCGGGAAATTGCCAGAAATCCGTAACTTTTTTATTGATTAAACTCTCTGAAAGATCGTACTCTAAAATCTTATTATGAGCGGGGTTGTGATTCAACATTACTCCGTCTAAAGTAACTTGATAAAACCCAACATCAAGATTGTTAATCATATTGCGATATTTAAGTTCGGACTCTTTCAATTGCTCCTCTGCCTTTTTTCTTTTCGTTATGTCTTCGGTACGCACAACTATTAAATCGGGATGAACATAACCGTAATTTACAAGGAGGAATTTTTCTTCTTTAGAGAATTGAAATCTATAATTAACTTCTCGTTGAACATGAGTTTTATCATTCAGGCATTGATGTAAATCATTTAATATATCTAAGCGATCTTTGTACATCTCAGTAGCCTTATTTCCTAAGAAATTCTCTACATTTCCCTTTGTTTTATTTATTGCGGCGTTGTTGTAATCAACTAAAACAAAATCTCCGTCCACATTTTTCCATATATAAGCAGGTATCGATCCTTCTTTAAACAATGCCTTGAACATATCTGCTGACTCTTTTAATCTCCCTTCTCCTTTTTTACGCTCCGTTATATTTTTAGCGACTCCTAATACTGCATATATCTCTCCTTTTTTCTTAAGCGGAATTCCATATGTTTCTATGTAAATGTAATCACCCATTTTTGTTTTAAGTTTGTATTCGCTTTGGGCAGATTGTTTCCCCGTTTTTCTTATTTCCTTGGTTACTTTGTACGCTTTAATCAAATTATCTCTATCTAGTAGATCAATAAAAGAGATATTATAGATATCTTCTCTCTCAATACCAAGAGTAATTAATGTTAAATCACTAGCATCAAGGAAATTACCATTCAAATCATTCACATAAATTAAATCTAACGAGTGCTCAAATAGTTCTTTGTATTTTTCTCTAACTTCTTCCTTATTATACTCTATTTCTATCACCTAGAGATGTGATATTAATTCATTAATGATGTTTTTCTAAAGAGATAATGAAAGTGTTGAATATAAATTTCTTTCGATTTCCAAATATCAAAAACCTAACTTCTTATTTAGGGTAAATATTTATTCAGTTTTTTTCCAGTTAAAAACGAAAATGATATTTTATATAATTCTTGATGAAAATCCCTATTTCAATTAACAGGAATAATTTTATTACAATAGATACTAGTTTTTATATCGGTTATTATTCATTAAATTGTGAGTTATCTATGGTAAGTACTAAAAAAGATTATCAAAAAATTCTAGGATCTGTTCAAAAACCTGTTAAAGGCGAAGCTGGAAAAACCGGAACATGGAGTCCCAAAAAACCTGTAATTGATCTAGAAAAATGCATTCCCGTAAAATCTGGAAAACCAAGTTGCTTTAATTGTTGGTTATATTGCCCAGAAGCAGTAGTAACAAGGACTATCCCTCCAGAAATAGATTTAGAATATTGTAAAGGATGCGGAATCTGTCAGGTGGAATGTCCCGTGAAAGCAATTTCAATGGAAGAGGTGAAAATTGAGTGACAATTTCCGAAAAAAAACCTGAATTAAGTGATAGAAAAATAAAAATTATAACTGGAAATCACGCTGCAGCACATGCTCTCAGACAAGCAAGAGTTGGAGTTATAGCTGCTTATCCAATAACTCCACAAAGTCCTGTAGTTGAAAAAATTGCAGAGTTTGTGTCCAATGGTAAATTAAAAGCCCGCTTTGTTAAAGTGGAATCAGAACATTCTGCGCTTGCCGTATGTTGCGCGGCCTCCGCAACGGGTTCTAGAGTCGGTACAGCAACTTCCTCACATGGTTTGATGTATATGTATGAGCTTTTACCGTGGGCTTCAGGAAATAGATTACCGATTATAATCAACTTAGCAACCAGAGCTACTGGTGCACCCTGGTCTGTTTGGACAGATCATCAAGATTTTATAACAATACGCGATGTTGGTTGGATTCAGATGTTTTGCCTGGATAATCAAGAAATTTACGATACAAACCTACAAGCCTTCAAAATTGCAGAGGATTCAAGGGTTTTTCTTCCAACTATAGTTGCTTATGATGGTTATATCTTATCTCATACGATGATGCCAGTTTCTATAGAAAATCAAGAGGATATTGATAACTTTTTACCTCCATTAGAACATCATTACAATCTTTCTGATATTTCTGTTGTAAAAGGGATAGATCCTGTGACCACACCCCATTTAAGAGATAGAGGTGTTGAAGGTACCGTTCCGGGATATTTTGAATATAGGTATGCAATGCAAAAAAGTCTGGAAAATTCAATAGAAATCATAATGGAAGTTCACGATGAATTTTCAGAAAAATTTGGACGTTCTTATGGAAATGGTATTTA
>Ga0114921_10000522_pt1 | contig 16372 bp, 13 predicted proteins | sample BentaG_FD_87016 | JGI IMG/M metagenome (GOLD analysis project Ga0114921, IMG submission 87016) | Deep subsurface microbial communities from South Atlantic Ocean to uncover new lineages of life (NeLLi) - Benguela_00093 metaG | ecosystem: Environmental > Aquatic > Marine > Oceanic > Sediment ...
CGGCCCGTATGCCTCGTTCCCGCAGACCGTCCAGATGTTCATGCCCAACGGCCCCTCGGCCGTGGTCGGGCTGGATCGCGGAGCCAAGGCCGGAGTCGTGACCCCGATCTCGGCCTGCGCCTCAGGATCGGAAGCCATCGCCCAGGCCTGGCGCAACATCGTGTTCGGTGAGGCCGACATCGCGATCTGCGGCGGTGTGGAACAACGCATCGAGGCCGTGCCGATCGCCGCTTTCGCCCAGATGCGCATCGTTATGTCGACCAACAACGACGACCCCGCCGGCGCATGTCGCCCCTTCGACAAGGACCGCGACGGGTTCGTCTTCGGCGAGGCCGGCGCCCTCATGGTCATCGAGACCGAGGAACACGCCAAGGCGCGGGGCGCCCAAATCCTCGGCCGGCTGATGGGCGCGAGCATCACCTCGGACAGCTTCCACATGGTGGCCCCCGACCCCAACGGCGAGCGTGCCGGTTACGCGATGACCCGGGCGATCCAGTTGGCGGGCCTGAAACCCACCGACATCGACCACGTGAACGCGCACGCCACCGGCACCAGTGTCGGCGATGTCGCCGAAGGCAAAGCGATCAACAAGGCGATGGGTTCCCACCGTCCGGCGGTATACGCCCCTAAGTCTGCGCTGGGCCATTCGGTCGGCGCGGTCGGCGCGGTGGAGTCGATCTTGACCCTGATGGCGTTGCGCGATGGCGTCATCCCGCCCACTCTGAACCTGAAGAATGTCGATCCAGAAATCGACCTCGACGTGGTTGCCGGCGACCCGCTGACCGGAGACTTCCGGTACGCGATCAGCAATTCGTTCGGATTCGGCGGGCACAATGTCGCACTCGCCTTCGGTAGATACTGAAACGGCAGGAGAACACATGACGACGATTGAGAATGGGCTGGCCCCCGACGCAATGAACGAATCCCTGGATCCGCGTGATCCGCTGCTGCGCCTCTCCACCTTCTTCGACGACGGCACTGTAGAGCTGCTTCACGAACGTGACCGCTCCGGGATACTGGCAGCGGTCGGCGCCGTCCACGGGGTGCGCACCATCGCGTTCTGCACCGACGGCACCGTGATGGGCGGCGCGATGGGCGTGGAGGGCTGCAAGCACATCGTCGATGCCTACGACCTCGCAATCAAGGAGCACAGCCCGATCGTCGGGATCTGGCACTCCGGCGGCGCCCGGCTCGCCGAAGGGGTGAAGGCATTGCACGCCGTTGGGCTGGTATTCGAGGCGATGATCCGAGCATCGGGGCACGTGCCGCAGATCTCGGTCGTCGTCGGCTTCGCCGCCGGCGGCGCCGTCTACGGTCCGGCACTGACCGACGTGGTGATCATGGCGCCCGAGGGCAGGGTGTTCGTCACCGGACCCGACGTGGTACGCAGCGTGACCGGCGAGGACGTCGACATGGCCAGCCTCGGCGGCCCCGACACTCACCATAAGAAATCCGGCGTCTGCCACATCGTCGCCGACGACGAACTCGACGCTTACGCCCGCGGCCGGCGTCTGGTCGGCTATTTCTGCCAGCAGGGCCACTTCGACCGCAGCAAGGCCGAGGCCGGCGACACCGATCTCAAGGCGCTGCTGCCCGAGTCGCCCCGCCGTGCCTACGACGTGCATCCGCTGGTCGAGGCCCTGCTGGACAGTGACGCGCCCTTCGAGGAGTTCCAGGCGAAGTGGGCTCCCTCGATGGTTGTCGGTCTGGGCCGGCTGTCGGGGCGCACAGTCGGCGTGCTGGCGAACAACCCGCTGCGTCTCGGCGGCTGCCTCAACTCCGAAAGTGCGGAGAAGGCGGCACGTTTCGTGCGGCTGTGCAATGCCTTCGGTATTCCGCTGGTCGTCGTCGTCGATGTGCCCGGCTACCTGCCCGGCGTGGACCAGGAGTGGGGCGGCGTGGTGCGCCGTGGCGCCAAGCTGCTGCACGCCTTCGGCGAGTCATCGGTCCCGCGCGTCACGCTGGTCACCCGCAAGATCTACGGCGGTGCATACATCGCGATGAACTCGCGCTCGCTGAATGCCACCAAGGTCTTCGCCTGGCCGGACGCCGAGGTCGCCGTCATGGGCGCCAAGGCCGCAGTCGGCATCCTGCACAAGAAGAAGCTGGCCGCCGCCGCCCCCGAGGAGCGGGAGAAGCTGCACCAAGAGCTGGCCGATGAACACGAGAAGCTCGCCGGCGGTGTGGACTCGGCTATCGACATCGGTGTTGTGGACGCGAAGATAGACCCGGCGCACACCCGCAGCGTGCTGACCCAGGCGTTGGCCGAGGCACCGGCACGGCGTGGCCGCCACAAGAACATCCCGCTGTAGCCACTCTCCCTTGTGGGGCGAGCCCTTGTGGGGCGAGCAGTGGTTAAGGCGCGAACTCTGCGGCTACCCCTTCTACCCGCTCGCGGTCTCGGGCGACAAGTCCGATTCGGGTGCGCCGGTCCAGGATGTCGTCGACGGTGAGCGCGCCCTCGTGGGTGACGGCGTACTCGAATTCGGCGCGCGTGACGTCGATTCCGTCGGCCACCTTCTCGGTCGGCCGATCGCAGCTCGCACGCGCAATCACGTTGGGCGCTTCGGCGCCGAACCGGGCCACCAGTGAGCCCGGTAGTTCAGCAGGTGAGCGAAGTGCGGCAACAGGATTCGATAGAGCTCCGACCAGCGGGAGGTTTCGGGTCCGGCAGACTCCCGCAGTCAGCCCCCGCAGCGTGGCGGCACGGTCGACCACGTCCTCGGCCATGTATCGGTACTCGGTGAGTTTGCCGCCGATCACGCTGATCATGCCGGAAGGAGACTCGACGACCGCGTGGTCACGGGAGACGTCGGCGGTACTGATCGAATCCCCCGGTTCCTCGGCTCCGGCCCGCCGAACCGGCCCGGTGTCGATCAGCGGCCGGAGGCCGGCGTAGGCGCCGACGACATCGTCCTGACCGAGGGCAGTGTCCAGCGCGGTGTTTACCGTGTCGAGCAGGAACGAGATCTCCGCCGGCGTTGGCTGCGGCACATCGGGAATCGGCCCGGGAGCGTCCTCATCGGTCAGTCCCAAATACACCCTGCCGAGCTGTTCGGGCATCGCGAACACGAATCTGTTGATCTCGCCGGGGATCGGGACGGTCAGCGCCGCAGTGGGATTGCCGAACGCTGCGGCATCGAACACCAGATGGGTTCCACGGCTGGGCCGCAGCCGGATAGAGCCGTCCAACTCGCCGGCCCAGACGCCGGCGGCGTTGACGACTGCGCGGGCCGTGACGTCCATCGACTCCCCGGTGAGCGTGTCGGCCAGCGTGACTGACGTGCGCGTCGCATTCGACGCCGCGACGCGGGTGAGAATCCTGGCGCCGTGCTGGGCTGCGGTTCGAGCCACAGCGGTGACCAGCCGGGCGTCGTCGATGAGTTGCCCGTCGTAGGCCAGCAGCGCACCGTCGAGGCCGCCGCGGCGCACCGTCGGGGCCAGCGCGATAGCACCTCGCGCATCGATCCTGCGAGACCTGGGCAGTGTGGACACCGACGTGCCCGCCAGCTTGCGCAGCCCGTCGCCCGCCGCGAACCCGATCCGCACCAGTGCCCTGGAGGCTCGGGTCATCTCGGGCAACAGCGGAACGAGCTGTGGCATCGCGCTCACCAGGTGGGGCGCGTTGCGCGACATCAGGATTCCGCGTTCGACGGCGCTGCGCCGGGCGATGCCGACGTTGCCGGTGGCCAGGTAGCGCAACCCGCCGTGTACCAGCTTCGAGCTCCATCGGCTGGTGCCGAACGCCAGATCGTGCTTCTCCACCAGTACGACCGACAGGCCCCGGGTCACAGCGTCCAGGGCGATCCCGGCGCCGGTGATGCCGCCACCGATCACGATGAGGTCGACGGTACCGCCGTCGCCAACTGCGCCGAGTTCCTGAACGCGGCGTGACGCGTTCAGAGCCGTTGAACTGCTCATGGTTTCAGGTATCCGTTCAGTGAGTGTGCCAGCTCGACATTGAGCGCCCCACGGTCGAGGAGCGCCTCCACCATCTGTGCCGATTGGATGGTTGACTGCGTGATGAGCAGGCACATCGCCGCCATCTGACGCGGGTCGCCCGGACGCACGCTGCCGTCGTGCTGCGTCGCTTTGATCCCCTCGGCGAATTCATCGACGAGAATCTTCTGGCTGGCGCCCAATCGCTCGGCGATGTACACCATGGCCAGGCTCGGCGCACTGACGAGCACCGACATCACGATCTCGTCGTTGCGCAGATGCTCGGCGAGGGCAACCACGCGGTCGACCAGAGCCTCGCGCCCGGCACCATTTTCGGGAACATCCTGGAGCGCGCCGGTGATACGGGCGGTCAGGAGTTCAGCGATCACCCCCCGGATGTCAGGCCAGCGCCGGTAGATGGTGGGACGGCTGACCCGCGCCCGTCGTGCGATCTCGGTCATCGTCGTCCGCTCGACACCGTACGCGAGGACGCATTCTGCAGCAGCGTCGAGAATCTTTTTCTCGACGCTCCCTTCAGAGTTGCGGCTTTCAGAGTTACGGATTGACATGTTCTGTAATACTGTAATGCATGACTGCTGCTGACGCCCACCAGTTCGACCCCCCGATGCAATGGAACGCCTGGGGCGACCACGATGCGGCCAAGCCCCTGTCCCCCAGCATCCGCACGTTGCTCAGCCAGGCCCTCGGTGTCGAGGGGCCCGATACCGACCAGCCCAGTGCAGACCAGGTTCGGCTCCGGCCATCGGCCCTGTCGCAATCCGATCGCGACGGCCTGAGCTCGATCGTCGGCGACGCGAACCTCACCCTCGACGACCACAGCCGACTGCTCCGCGCCGGCGGCAAGTCGACGCTGGATCTGCTGCGGCGCCGGGATTTCGATGTCCAGGACGCCCCGGATGCGGTACTGCTTCCCGGTAGTGAAGAAGAGGTAGCCGAGATCCTCGGGTACTGCGCCGAACACGGCATCGCTGTCGTCCCGTTCGGCGGCGGTACCAGCGTCGTCGGTGGGCTGGACCCGGTGCGGGGCAATTTCCTGGCAGTCGTGTCGCTGGATCTGCGCCGGATGAACGACCTGCACGCCCTCGACGAGGTGTCCTGGGAAGCCGAGTTAGGCGCCGGCCTCAGCGGCCCGGAGGCCGAACGACTGCTCGGTGCACGCGGGTTCTCCCTCGGCCACTTTCCGCAAAGCTTCTTGTTCGCCACCATCGGCGGATTCGCCGCGACGCGCTCGTCGGGTCAGGACTCCGCGGGGTACGGCCGGTTCAACGACATGGTCCGCGGTCTGCGGGCCGTCACCCCGGCCGGCATCCTCGACCTGGGGCGCGCACCGGAATCTGCGGCCGGCCCCGACCTGCGCCAGCTGCTCATGGGCTCGGAAGGCACCTTCGGGATCATCACCAGGGTGCGGGTCCGCGTGCATCCCACCCCGGCGGCCACCCGCTACGAGGCGTGGTCGTTTCCCGACTTCGCCACCGGCGCCGACGCACTGCGCGCGGTCGTTCAGACCGGGACCGGGCCGACGGTGATCCGACTGTCCGACGAAGCAGAGACCGGTGTCAACCTCGCGACCAGTGACAACATCGGCGAGCAGCAGATAACGGGCGGATGCCTGGCGATCACGGCATTCGAGGGCACCGAAGCGCACGTGGCCAGCCGCCACTCCGAGACGCGGGCGTTGTTGGAGGTCAGTGGCGGAACGTCATTGGGCGAGGGTCCGGCACGCGCGTGGGAGCACGGCCGTTTCAACGCGCCGTATCTACGCGATTCGCTGCTATCGGCCGGGGCCCTCTGCGAAACCTTGGAGACCGCGACAAACTGGTCCAACGTACCCATCCTGAAGGCCGCGGTGACCGAAGCGCTGACCGGCGCACTCGCCGAGTCCGGAACACCTGCACTGGTGTTGTGTCACATCTCGCATGTGTATCCCACCGGGGCCTCGCTGTACTTCACCGTCGTTGCGGCCCAGCGCGGCAACCCGATCGAGCATTGGCGCACCGCCAAGGCGGCTGCCTCCGATGCGATGGTGCAAGTCGGCGCCACCATCACCCACCATCACGCCGTCGGCGCAGACCATATGCCGTGGATGCCCGACGAGGTGGGCCACGTCGGCGTGCAGGTACTGCGGGCCGTCAAGGCGGCCCTTGATCCGGCTGGAATCCTCAACCCGGGCAAGCTGATTCCGTGACCGAGCGCGCTCGCGTCACCGTGCTGACCAACCCTGCATCGGGACACGGCAGCGCGCCACATGCGGCTGAGCGCGCCATCGCCCAGCTGCACAGACGAGGCGTCGATGTCGTTGCCATCGCGGGCAGCGACGCCGAGCACTCGCGACGGCTGGTCAACGCTGCCCTGGAGCGCGGCATGGACGCGCTGGTGGTTGTCGGCGGTGACGGCATCATCTCGCTCGCATTGCAGGTGCTCGCGCAATCCGACATACCGCTGGCCATCATCCCCGCCGGCACCGGCAATGACCACGCCCGGGAGTTCCGGATACCGACCAAGAATCCCGAAGCGGCGGCCGACATCGTCGTCGATGGCGTCGTCGAGACCGTGGACCTGGGTCACGTCACAAGCGCCGACGGCACCCAGAAGTGGTTCGGCACCGTGATGGCCACCGGCTTCGACTCACTGGTCACCGACAGGACCAACCGGATGCGCTGGCCGCACGGACGGATGCGCTACAACCTGGCCATGGTCGCCGAGATCTCCCAGCTGCGACTACTTCCCTTCCGACTGTCCTTCGATGGCGGGGAAGAACTGGCCATCGACCTGACCCTGGCCGCGTTCGGCAACACCCGCAGCTACGGAGGCGGAATGCGGATCTGCCCGGGTGCGGACCCATCCGACGGACTGCTCGACGTGACCATGGTGGCATCGGCGTCACGCACCCGCCTGATCCGCCTTTTCCCCACGGTGTTCAAGGGTAAGCATGTCGACCTCGACGAGGTGCAGACCGCGCAGGCGCGCAGCATCAGCGTCGATTGCCTGGCTTCGCCCAAAATCACGGCCTACGCCGACGGTGAGTACATCTGCCGGCTGCCGCTCGAAGTATCCGCGGTGCCGGGCGCGCTGAAGATCCTGCGGCCTGCCCGCTAACCGACTCCCCTGTTCAGCCAGCTGACCTCCGCAGTGGCCCCGCCGTCGCGGTAGGCGTCCAGCGCGTCGTCCCAGGCGGTGCCCAGCACCGAGTCCAACTCCACAGAGAGGGCGTCCGCGCCCGATGCCATCAGGGTGCGCAACCTCATCTCGCCCACCATCACGTCCCCGTTGGCGCTCATCGCGCCACTCCAGAGACCGAGCTGCGGGGTGTGGCACCAGCGGTGACCGTCGACCCCGCTGCTGGGATCCTCGGTCACCTCGAACCGCAGCACCGACCATGAGCGCAGCGCGTTCGCCAGTTGGGCTCCGGTACCCACCGGCCCGACCCAGTTTGTGACGGCACGCAGTTGCCCGGGCATCGCGGGCTGCGGGGTCCACTTCAAGTTCGCCCGCGCAGAGAGGGTCGACGACAGCGCCCACTCGACATGAGGGCACACCGCGGCGGGTGAGGCGTGGACATACACCACGCCCGTCGTCGCGTCGGCGAATTGGTTCGCTGCACGCATCTTCTGCTCCTTCGGCTCCACGAGGGACGTCTTCCCCAACGACCTGGTGAGCTACCGAGTAACAAACGATGTGTACAAAGATGTAGTTATAGCTGCATGTGCCTTACGAGATTATTGTGCCTTGTGTGACGGATGTTGCGCTAGTCCCGCTCGAATTCTCTCAGAACTTCATCAGATAACGACGGCATCACCGCGTGCGCCCAATCTCCGAAATCACGGTCGGTGAGCACGATCAGCGCCAGATCGGCGCCCGGATCGACCCAGAGGAAAGTCCCCGACTGGCCGAAATGGCCGTAGGTGCCGGTCGTGTTCGTCTTGCCCGTCCAGTGCGGCGATTTGCCATTCCGGATCTCGAAGCCCAGCCCCCAATCGTTGGGCCGCTGCGGGCCAAAGCCGGGCAGCACGCCGTCGAGTCCCGGGAACTGCACGGTCGTGGCCTCCTCGTGCATCCGCGCCGACACGGTGGCCGGCACCAGCAGGTCGCCTGCGAACGCCGCAAGGTCGTCCACCGTCGAGATCGCCCCGTAGCCGGCAGCCTGGGCTCCGCCTTCCAGGACGGTGTCGGCCATCCCGAGCGGTTCGAGCACGGACTCCGTCAGGTAGGCGCCGAAAGCGATGCACGATTCCCGCTCGAGCACCCCGGCAAGCACCGCGAACCCGTGATTGGAGTAGATCCGCCGAGTGCCCGGCTCGGCGAGCACCTTCGCCGAGTGCATTTCGTAGCCCGCGGCGTGGGCCAGGAGGTGACGCACCGTCGAGTTGGGTGGGCCGGCCTCGGTCTCGAGTTCCATGGCACCCTCCTCGACGGCCACCTGGGCCGCGCGGGCAGCCAGGAGTTTGGTGACCGAGGCCAGCGCGAAGCGGGCCGTGGTATCGCCATAGCTGTCCAGAACCCCAGAGGGACCCAGCACCGCGGCGGCGACGTTGGGGACCGGCCAGTGGGTCAGGACATCGAGTGCGGGCATCGAGAGAGGAGCTTAGTTGGCCAGGCCCGACTCGATCTCGCGTACCTGCACGGACGATCGCCCATCTTCGTGAAAACGGCCGGATCGTATTGATGTTCATGGCGTTCGACCGGGACGTCGACCGAATCGCGGACTCCTGCGGCTACGCGGTGCCGCAGATGGACTACGTTGCCGATCGCGACGTGCTCGACGTGGTGTCGAAGAAGGAGGGGCCGGAAGGACTGGCCGCCTACCGCGCCGAGCACAACGCCGTCACGCCCACCACCTGGCGTGACCGAACAGCAAGTGGGCGTGACCGAAGAGCAAGAAGGTGCTCGGCCGGCGCAAGCCCCGATAGGGTGGAGCAGTTGCGAGAAACGGTTCCAACGAGCGACAGGATGCTGATGGCGGATTCGGGCAAGCCCAATATTTTGGTCCTCTGGGGGGATGACATCGGCTGGTACAACATCAGCCACAACAACCGCGGCGCGATGGGATATCAGACCCCGAGTATCGACCGCATCGCCCGCGAGGGAATCGAATTCACCGACTTCTACGCCCAGCAGAGTTGCACTGCCGGCCGAGCAGCATTCATCACCGGACAGAACCCGCTGCGCACCGGACTGACGAAGGTCGGCATTCCAGGCGCCGACCTAGGTATGCAGGCCGAGGACCCGACCATCGCCGAACTACTCAAGCCGCACGGCTACACCACCGGCCAATTCGGCAAGAACCACCTCGGTGACAAGGACGAATTCCTCCCCAGCAACCACGGGTTCGACGAGTTCTACGGGAACCTCTACCACCTCAACGCCGAAGACGAACCCGAACACCCCGACTACCCGAAAGACCCCAGCTTTCGGGAGCGCTTCGGCCCGCGCGGAGTGATCCACTCGTTCGCCGACGGCCGCATCACCGACACGGGGCCACTGACCAAGAAACGCATGGAGACCATCGACGACGACGTCACCGACCGCGCGGAAGCCTTCATCCGCCAAGCCCACAGCGACGACAAGCCGTTCTTCGTGTGGTGGAACGCCACCCGAATGCACCTGTGGACCCGGCTCAAGGCGGAGTCGGACGGACTCAGCGGGCAGGGCTTCTACAACGACGCGATGGTTGAGCACGACGGCCACGTCGGTCAGCTGCTGGACCTGCTCGACGAACTCGGCATCACCGAGAACACGATTGTCGTGTACTCCACCGACAACGGCCCGCACTACAACACCTGGCCCGACGGCGCGATCAGCCCTTGGCGCAGTGAGAAGAACTCCAATTGGGAAGGCGCCTACCGGGTACCTTGCTTTGCCCGGTGGCCTCAACGATTCGCGGCCGGCACCACCCTCAACGGCATCATGACCCACCAGGAATGGCTGGCCACATTCCTGGCGGCGATCGGCGAGCCCGATATCACCGACAAGCTCCGCGCCGGACACAGCTGCGGTGACAAGACATTTCGGGTCTATATCGACGGCTACAACGCGCTGCCATACCTGTCCGGTGAGACCGACCAGTCGCCACGGGACTGGTTCTTCTACACCAGCGACGACGGTCAGGTCACCGCTATCCGCATCGGCGACTGGAAGATCGTGTTCTGCGAGCAGCGAGCCAAGATGATGCAGTTGTGGGCTGAACCGTTTATTCCGTTACGCATACCCAAGATCTTCAACCTGCGCCGCGATCCCTTCGAGCGCGCCGACGAGAACTCCAACGGCTACTGGAACTGGGTGCTCGAGCACATTTTCGTCCTCTATCCGGCCCAAGCGCTGGCCGCCCAACAGCTACAGACCCTGGCCGAATTTCCACCCCGGCAAAAACCTGCCGCGTTCAACCTCGACCGTGTCCTCGATCAGATGACAGAAGCGACGGGCGGCGGCCTGCACTAGCGCCGCCGGGGCCAGAGCCCACGACTGCCTCGTACCGACAGTAGCGACCCGTCGTGACCGTCTGGTGCAGGTAAGTTCCGAGCTCGGCGTCGGCCGCGGCGATCTTCTCGATAGCGTCGCGGATGCGCGCGGACACCGCCTTGCGGGCCCGCTCCACGTCGTCGCCCAGCCGGCGGGTGCGGTTCCCGAGTCCAGATGCAGCACGGAGTTGGTCGATGAGGGCCGCCCGCTCGTCGTCGAGGCGATTCGACACCGTGGCATCGCCGCGCGCGTCAGCATCGTCGAGGGCGACCTCGATCTCCCCCAGTCGGTCGCGGTAGGCAGCAATCGCGTGTGCGTCGAGGACATCGGCACCGGTGCTCCTCTTCCAGCCGGGGCCTCCGTCCATCAACTCGACGACGTCGACGTCGGCCCCCGGCGAACCGACCAGGGTGGCCAGGTCGGCGATCCCCTTCGTGTTCCGCATTGTGACCACGCGGCTGCCGAAGTGAATGGCCCAGCTGGTGCCGGTGCGGCGAAACTGCGGGCGGAGGGCCGGCTGCTCGTGGCTGTCGTCGCCGGGCGGCTCGATCTCGCGTACCGCTACCGGGTCAGCGATGCCGTTGAGCCGGTGTGAGCCTGCGTCGATCATGCGATACCCCCGGCCGGCGGAAAGCTCGGCAGTGGTGGCCGAGACGAGGACGCCGTCTGCGGATGCAAGATCGCAGAGCTGGGAAGCGATGAGGACCGTCCGTCCGGAGATGCCGGGACCACGCAACTCCACTTCGCCGGTGTGCACTCCGCTGCGGAGTCCGAAGCCGAGCTGGCGAGCTGCTCGTCGAATGGATGAGGCGAACGCTATGGCCTCGCCGGGCAGTGCGAATGTGAGCAGCGCCCCGTCCCCGGTGGCCCTGACCGCCGCCGCACCGGTGGCGTCGGCTTCCAGTGCGACCCGATCGTGGAACGCTTCGAAGCGCTGATGCCAGAGCGCATCTCCGAGCTGGATTATCAGCCGCGAGCACTCGACGATCTTGACGACCACGACCGTGGCGAGGCTACGCGCCGGTGCATGCACCGCAGCGCCTTCGAGCAGGAACGACTCAATCATCGCGACCAGATCAACCGCACGCTCAGCCCACGGTAGGTGAGCCCGGCCCTCGAGCAATCGGAACTCGGCGTCGCCGAGCTCCTCGGCGAGTCGCCGTCCGGAATCGGCGGCGACGACGTGATCGCCGGCGCGATGCAGGACGAGCGCGGGCTGGCTGACCCCGGGGGCGACGGGAGTGACGTCCATGTCAAAGGTGAGCTGCAGCAGATCGGCCGCAACCTGGGCGGTGGCTGTGTGGCGCTGCGCTGATGCGAACCGTCTTGCGGTGACGCCGTCGGAGTCGGGCAGGAACACCGAAGTCAGAGCCTTGCTGCCGAGCCCCCAATTGACGGCGACGAGATCGCGAACGACGCCCCGCGTGCCCTCGTCCGAGATCGTGCCGCCGTCCAGGTAGCTGCCGATGAACACCAGGCGCCGGACCAGGTCCGGCCGGTCGGCGGCCAGTTGCACGCAGGGCGGACCGCCACAGGAGATTCCCAGCAAGTCAACCGAATCGAACCTCGACGCCAGCACGACTGCTTCGAGGTGGCCGGTCTCGGTACGCAGGTCATGGTCTCGGTCGTCACGGCTGCTCATCCCGACCCCAGGCCGGTCATAGCGGATCACCGTGTGGTTTTCGGCCAGTGCGAGCACGAACTCGCGCAGCTCCTGGTTCTGCCAGTCCAGCTCGAGGTGGCTCGTCCACCAGGCCGCCAGCACCAGAGCGGGCCCGCTGCCCACCGTGGCGTAGGCAATCTCCTCGCCGGCGGGACCACTGCACCGAGCAACCAACTGGTCCATGCGATCACGATAAGCCCACTTTGATCGCACCGGGTCCGCGAACGGGCCGATCGAATTGACCCGTCTCTCACGATGGCTTGCGTGCGACGACATGGATCAGCTCATTGGACAGCCGGTAGGTGCCGTCGTCGTGCCGGTGCGGTGAAATGGCCTCCAGCACCTGCCGCCGGAGTGTGCGTTCCCCGGTGTGTCGGATCGACGGCAGCACCAGACCCGGTGAACGAAGAGCCCTCCAGGCGATGTCGTCGTCCCCGAATTCGAGGATCGCCTGCGTGCTCCCGAACGTGATGTCCTCGAAGCCCGCGTCCGCGAGCATCGACTCGGCGACGCCCGGAACATTGATGGTGGCCAGCGAGACGATCTCCTCACTCACACCCGGGCCGGCGGCGCCCACGGTCATGAAGTAGCTCAGCAGATCGAGCCTCTCTGGAGCACCCCAGTAGGTCAGGCCGATCCGACCGCCGGGCCGACACACCCTGGCCATCTCGGCCACCGCGGCCTCGCATCCGCCCCAGATGCCGTTGAAGGACACCACAACGTCGAAAAATGATTCTTCCCAGGGGAGGTCGAACATATCGCCCTGTACGAGATCGGCACCAACAGCTCGGCGGGCCGCGATCTCCAGCAGTCCGGCCGAGGCATCTAGTCCAGCGACGGAGGCACCGAGCCGGGATGCCCGGCCGAGGCTGTTCCCAGCACCACAGGCGACGTCGAGCAACCGGGTCTGCGAATTCACACCGACGAGATCGAACACAGCCTCGATCGCATCGCGTGCGTAGGGCTCGAAGAGATAGGCCCAGTCCGACGCCGCGTGTGACCAAGCCTGACCAGCGATCTGCCAGTCCGCGCCGCCGCCGGTATCGGCGCCGGGCGTGTCAGCGTCGCGGCATAGGGTCGATTCGTGGCTGGAGGTTGATTCCCGGTTGGAGGTTGTGGTGGACATGGTTTCTCCTCTTGCAATGGTTGGGTTCGTCATGACAAGGGCGCTAGAGCTGACGCCAGAATTGCCAGAGTCGCTTCTGGCTCGACCACCAACTTGATTATTGGTCGACCACTACGTTGAAGACATGACCCAGACTGTGCGCGGTGTGATCTCTCGGACGAAGGCGCGACCCGTCGAGTTGGTGGACATCGTCATCCCCGACCTGGGACCGGCCGAAGTCGTCGTAGACATCCTCGCCTGCGGCGTGTGCCACACCGACCTGACCTATCGCGAAGGCGGTATCAACGACGAATTCCCCTTCCTGCTCGGCCATGAGGCCGCGGGCACCGTCGAGTCGGTCGGCGCCGGCGTGACGAGCGTCGAGCCCGGCGACTTTGTGATACTCAACTGGCGCGCGGTGTGCGGTCAGTGCCGCGCATGCAAGCGCGGACGGCCCGGGTACTGCTTCGACACGTTCAACGCATCGGGGGCGATGACCCTCATCGACGGCACGCCCCTGACGCCCGCACTGGGCATCGGGGCCTTCGCCGACAAGACGCTGGTGCACGAGGGCCAGTGCACAAAGGTCGATTCGGGGGCCGATCCCGCGGCGGCCGGACTGCTCGGTTGCGGGGTGATGGCAGGCCTGGGGGCGGCGATCAACACCGGCGCGGTCAACCGCGATGACACCGTCGCGGTGATCGGCTGCGGCGGCGTCGGCGATGCGGCGATCGCCGGCGCCCGACTGGTCGGCGCCAAACGCATCATCGCTGTCGATACCGACAACCGGAAGCTGCACTTGGCGCGCGAGTTCGGTGCGACCCACACCGTCAATGCCGTCGAGTTGGACGTGGTCAAGACCATTCAGGACCTCAGCGACGGCTATGGCGCCGACGTCGTCATCGACGCGGTCGGCCGGCCCGAGACGTGGAAGCAGGCGTTCTACGCCAGAGATCTGGCAGGAACCGTGGTCCTGGTCGGGGTGCCGACGCCGGACATGACGCTGGAGATGCCGCTGGTCGACTTCTTCGCCCGCGGTGGATCTTTGAAGTCTTCGTGGTACGGCGACTGCTTGCCCGAGCGCGACTTTCCCACTCTGATCAGCCTGTATCTGCAGGGCAGATTCCCGTTGGACAAGTTTGTCTCCGAACGCATCGGGCTGGACGATGTCGACGAGGCGTTCCACAAGATGCACGCCGGTGAGGTGCTGCGCTCGGTGGTGGTCTTGTGATGAGCGCTTGCGCGAAGAACGGAAGACACTGATGGCCAACATTCAGCGCCTCGTGACCAGCGGCACGTTCGAACTCGACGGCGGCAGCTGGGACGTCGACAACAACATCTGGCTCGTCGGCGACGACCGGGAAGTAGTGGTTTTCGACGCCGCGCACACTGCCGAGCCGATCATCGAGGCTGTCGGCGGACGGCATGTGGTCGCGGTCGTGTGCACCCACGGCCACAATGATCACGTCACCGTCGCGCCCCAACTCGGCGCGGCACTCGATGCCCCGGTCTTGATGCACCCGGCCGACGATATGTTGTGGCGAATAGCCCATCCCGACAGCGATTTCCGCTCCGTGTCCGATGGCGACAGATTGCAGGTCGCCGGCACCGAGCTGCGGGCCTTGCACACGCCGGGGCACTCGCCCGGCTCGGTGTGCTGGCACGCACCCGAGCTGAATGCGGTGTTCAGCGGCGACACACTGTTCCATGGCGGGCCCGGGGCCACCGGCCGCTCGTTCTCCGACTTTCCGACCATCCTGGAGTCGATCTCGGGACGGCTCGCAAATCTGCCCGCCGAGACGGTGGTCTATACCGGCCACGGTGATTCGACGACCGTCGGCGACGAGATCATCCACTACGACGAATGGGTAGCCCGGGGCCACTGATACCGGCCTTCGCGACCGAAGCCCGGGGCCACTGACGCCCCCCTTCGCGCCGAACGTGAAGCTGTCTTCACGTTCGCGACCGAAGGTGAAGGTGCCTTCACGTTCGCGACCAGAGGTGAAGAGGCCCGCACGTTCACCGGCCTGTCACTTCTGCGGCGCGGCCGCCGCGGGAGGACTACCGTTTGCAGTGACGGATTTGCCTGGACGTTCTCGGAGGTCGCGATGCCTGAGTCGAGCATCGTCGTGCGGCCGGAGCCGGCGGACAGCGGCTCGTACTCCGCTGCTGCACGGCTGCAGGCGGCTGGGCTCGAGTCGGCCATCGAGGTCTTCGGGCAGGCTGCCTCCGCGGTACCGCTGCCGACTCCCCCACAGCCGATCGTTATCGCCGACTATGGCGCGTCCAGTGGACACAACTCGCTGCTCCCGGTCGGCGCTGCGATAGCGCTGCTGCGCAAGCGAACCCGTCCCGAGCACTCCATGCTGGTCGTTCACACCGACATGCCGGACAACGATTTCACCGCACTGTTCAAGACCCTAGAGGAGGACCCGGACACCTATCTACGTAAGGACGCTGCCACCTTCGCCTCGGCGGTGGGCCGGTCCTTCTATTCGCAGATCCTGCCGTCCAACAGTGTCAACCTGGGTTGGAGTTCCTGGGCGATTCAATGGGTGAGTCGGGTTCCCGCTGTCATCGACGACCACCTCCAGGTGGCCTATTCCGGGGACGAATCCGTGCGTGCCGCCTACGCCAGGCAGGCCGCGCGCGACTGGCATGAATTCGTCGCCTACCGCGGCCGCGAGCTGTGCCCCGGCGGCCGCCTGGTCGTGACGACGATGGCGATCGGCGACGACGGTGAGTCCGGCTACCGCCCGCTGCTGGCGGCGATGATGGATGGGCTTGACGAGTTGGCGAACGACGGGTTGCTCACCGCCGAGGAGGTATCCCGGATGAGCATTCCCACCGTCGGGCGCCGCGCGGCTGACTTCATTGCGCCGTTCGCGCCATCGGGACGCTTCGAACGACTGGAGATCGAACATCTCGAACTATTCGACGCCGACGACCGGTTCTGGGGTCGCTACCAGATCGACAGTGACCCAGTTGCTTTCGGTGCGCGGTGGGCTGACTTCGCCCGGGCCTCCGTATTCCCGGCGTTGTCGAACGCGCTCACTGACGAAGCTGCAGATCCGCGGGTATCGGAATTGTTCGACCGGCTCGAAAAAGGTGTCGCCGAGCGCCTGGCGGCCGCACCGGAGCCGATGCAGATCCCGATGGCGCATGTCGTCTTGGTGAAACACCTCTAG
>Ga0114921_10000523_pt1 | contig 16341 bp, 9 predicted proteins | sample BentaG_FD_87016 | JGI IMG/M metagenome (GOLD analysis project Ga0114921, IMG submission 87016) | Deep subsurface microbial communities from South Atlantic Ocean to uncover new lineages of life (NeLLi) - Benguela_00093 metaG | ecosystem: Environmental > Aquatic > Marine > Oceanic > Sediment ...
CGGTTGAAGTCTGCTTCTGGGTTGTAGTTGGGATCTTCTTCGCTGCTTCCGTAGGCTATGAGTAGAAGGTAAAGGTCTTTATAGTTGACTTTACCATCGCCATTAACGTCACCTAGCATTTTGACTTGGAACGTAGTGCTGATCGAGATTTCTTCTCCGTAGTATCTTGAGGTAGCGTATATTGTGTTGTTGCCTGCTTCTGCTTGTGGTGCTAGTTGGAAGGTGAGGTTGTAGTTTCCGTTCACTTGTCCAGTTATGGTTTGTTGAGTTATAGTTCCCGTTGATTGAAAAAATCCTCCGTTTGTGATTTCGAATGTTGCTGATGCTTCAGAGCAGTACGGCCATCCATTCGATGAGGGCCAGTCAGCGTAGGCGTTGCCGTACGCCGTTGAGTTACCTAGTATGGCGTCTCCGGGAACTGGTATGCAAAGCATAACTGTCACTGTTGTTAGTCCTTCTAGGGTGCTTTTGAAGGATGCTAAGGAAAAAGACACGTTATTGGGATAGTAGGTGTTAACTGTTATCAGCATCTCGCGAGGTTCAATGTCGTAGTTTGTTACGATCAGTTTGAAGTACGCGAGTGCTTCTCTCCTGAAGCTGTCTTTTGGACCGCCTGTTGAGTTACATGGAACTAGCGACCGTATTCCCACGTACGGCGTACCTGATGGTGGGGTTCCTGTTGTTTTGGTTCTGATGGTTACTGTTTGGTCCTTTGGGTTTTTCACTTGTATGGCTACGAGTCCATCTGTAACAGGTGACCCGTCAAGTGTTAGGTTCCCATAGATTGTGACGTTTTCTTCGGGATAATAACTCGTTTTGTCTGTTGTCACTGTTAGGGTTAATTGTGGATTAGCCTGGGTGGATGGGATTAAGCTAGAGGTTATAACTACAATTAACATGAAAAACAAAAAAAGGGGGGATTTTAGAGATTTCAAGGGCTATCCGCCCGCTCCCGTTTATGGTTTTGCGAGTATTACTATTGCAGTGCCTTCAGGACACATTGGTAAGCCGCATTCCTGCGGCGGTGCAGTGAATACGTTCACATAGATTGTTCCTGTGCCAAGGAATGCCCACTTTGGAATGTGTATTGTAAGCTCTGGATCCCAGTACAATACTTCGCCAGGTACTGTGAGGTCAGCTACTGTGTCGAGACCTATGGGTACTCCGCAGTCGTCGTAGAGGACAACTGTCAGGAATACTGTTATGTCTTTTATGGCTATGTTTTTCAGATAGACCGTGATTGTTACCCATTCGCACTTGTGCACCGTGCCTGGAACTACATCGATACCCTCGATTTGCACTAGCCAGCCATACCTGAACTTGCAGATGTCGTCAACCTTCTCTTCAGACACGGATACGGAGGCGTATATTGTCCAGACTTCATAGTTGTCTGCGAACGTCTTGTCGCATTCCCAGATCAGTCTAAAGGTTATGTTGGCGATGCCTTCTGAGTTCGTGAAGGCTACTCTATAGACTACTGCTCCGCCGGTTTCGTCTTTCACTTCGAAGGCTACCGGCTTGTTCTGCACTGGGTCGTCGTTGTAGGTTACCTTTGCAAAGACTATCACTTCTTCTTGCGGGGCGAACGCGTCGCTCCAACCAGTTGGATGTGGCCATGGTTCACCAGTGACAGGGTCGAATCCTGTTCCTTCACCGCCTCTCTGTGTGAATACGTCGATTACAGGACCTAGAACCACTGGTACTTGGTGTATAGTGTGTGTTTCGGAGTCGGTCTCTACGTAGTCTGGGTGCGTATCTGGTTCTGTGTCAGGTGCAGTAACTGTTAGGGTTATCCAGACGTCTCCAGGTGCTTCGCATGTGAACGCGTCTTCGATGTATTCTCCGTATAGAGTTAAGTCGATCATGCCGTCGCAGTCAAGATCTATCTCCCATTTATACTCGGTGATTGGACAGCTGTGGCCTGGCGCTGGAAGAGTGTCGTAGCCGGCTGTTGAGGTTGTGGCGTCGAGCGTTATGGTTTCGCCCACTTCGAACATGACGCAGGTTTCAGGCGTGAATTTTGCTTTTGGTGGTGTTGGTGGTGGCGGCGGTAATTCGAAGTAGAAGCGTCCAACATCTGGAGTATTTTCTAGACCACCGATGTTCAGCCAAATTGCCCATGGTATATCTATGTATGTGCCAAGTGTGATAGCCTCAACTTCGAAGGTTAAGCTGACTAGGTCTGTCGGGTTTGGCGGCACGCTAACTTCAGCTCCGAACAGGGAGCCGCAAGTTAGGTCGTCGATGAAACCGTCTGTTATGCTACCCACTGTGAAGATTGTGGAGCCGCTTGCTTTTATGGCGTTGCCTTCAACATAATCGACTAAGTCGAATATCGCTGGGTCCCAACTGATGTCCATCACCCACATGAATAGGTCTGGAACTTCGTCGACTCTTATGGTCACTGTAAAGGTTTCACCAATGCCTGGTGGTGGGCCAACTATTAAGGCTGGGTCGAAGTAGTAGGTTGTTGGTGAGGCGTATGCAAACGGTATCATCGTAGCTATCAACGATGCCATGATTGCAAGGCACAATAGGTTTTTGCTCTTCAATTCTATCGCTTCTCCTGCTTATCACCAGACCATGTTGATCTGGCCGTAGGCCTTAAGGAACCAGAAGAGGTCTCTCCAGTCGACTTTTGCAACGAAGGGCTTAGCCATTGGTGGATCCCGCGGAGGCATAAGGCTCGTCGTGGTTAGATCGCCAGTAAGCGATGAATACTTATTTGGAACGGTGACTTGTCCCATCCAAATGCGGCCACTTGACTCTATAGCGCATATCCAGTAGGTGGCGCCACACTTTAATCCACAAAGGGAAGTGAAGCCCCATCCACCAGCTACCGTAATTTTCGTGTTGATGCCGATTGCAACACCGGGGTCCTCCTCGCATGGAGCATCAAGACCGATCGCAATATAGAACACCCACTTTTGTGTTACGCGCGCCAAGTTTGTGTCAGAGATGTATGCGTCGACCTCACAGCAACCAGTTGGTATAACCTCTATGGAGTAGGGCTCCTGTCCCTCATATGAGTAGTAGAAGGCTGGATTTTTGTCGAGTATTAGGTAGCCTTCTGGCTCGTAGTAGTCGTGGTCCGCCGGGTCTATCGAGTGTGGGTACACCTTGAATGGGCCTGTTCCGATAATAGTTTTGTCAGGGCAGAATGCGTAGGGATCTCCTGTCGCAATGATCGGCTCCCATATATGCTTGGGTATCACTGGGAAGCCTATGCCGACCCAGTTGATCGCCCAGCAGCTGAGAACGTTCTCGTATATGATGATTGTGTAGGCGTCAGGCGTGTCAAAGTGGTGGATATCCGCAACGGATGGGTACCAGTCCACGTCAGCAGACGTTAATGCGTAGTCTATGGTGAACGCCACGTCAGCCGAGGTGAAGGGCGTGCCGTCATGCCATACAACGTCGTCTCTGAGGTAGAAGGTCAGCTTGGTGCTGGTTGGGAAGTCCGGATTGTCCGGGTTCTCCCAAGTTCCAACTTCATAGAATTTAGCCAGCCAAGGCATGTATTTCTCTAGTTTGGTTGGGTCGTACGGGTTGGCCAATAGCAGACTGTCGTAGACTTTGCCAATGACTTCGTAGTCTGGGTACCATGAGGCGTAGAATGGGTTCAGAGCTCCAGGAATCCCGCTGACGTAACTTCCGTACTCGATTGTTCCGCCGGTTTCTACACCTTCAGGATGCATGTTCAAGAAGCTGAGGTAGCTGTTTATGCCGAATCCAGGCTCGTTAACGAGACCCGTCCATGGAATGCCTTTTAATCCAGGGTTCTCACCGCTCGCATCCGTGTAGGTTATGTGGTGTGCCTTAGGCGCCATGGCGGACCAGACAGATGGTGGTCCTATGTGCTCTGGATCCACATAGTTCTCTTGACAATCCCAGTTTGCAACTTTCGCCGTAGCCGGGTCGGGTGCATAGTACACGAGTTCTGAGAAATAGTCGTGTTGGGCGTCTTGGTGGTGACCATAGTTGAGGCAGAACATTCCACTGTCCCAGTAGTAGTCACTGTGGAACAGCGCATACATGTGGTCTGGAACATAACCCAGACTCCAACCTCCTGTGTACAGATGGAAGTTCTTTGCAACCATTACTTTTGCGAAGGCACCAGCGCCGTCCTTGGGGTCCAAGCTGACGTCAACATCGATAGCCTCTAAATCCAGGGCAAGCCATTCACCCAGCTCCTTCCTGCCGCCAATGTGCTGGAATCTGTAAACGAAGTCCATGTTCAGGTCGTTTCCTGTGACCGGATCGTTCCTCCACGTATTAGCGTCGGTGTCCACGAAGCCAGCCAAATCGAGAATCTCTGCTGCCTCAGTTGGGCTGTAGGGATGCTGATCCGGTGTCGGATACACGTTATCGCCGTAGAAGCTGGGCATCCATGCGTAAACTGCTTCACCCAGTCCCATCAACACTGTCGTGATGAAGTCATCCCTCTTAAGCAAGTGGCATATGGCGTGTAGGAAGTGTTCGCCTCGACCTGCGGTGTACGTCTTGCCAGCGTCAGGACCAACAGTAATGGTCATAGTGATTTCATATGGGTCGCCGAGCGGGTTGTAACTGCCGTCCGGCATGGTCTCGTTCTGATTGACGTCCAAGCAGAACATTCCTCTCTCTCCCCCATACCAATCCTGCTGAATGTAATCGCTGTACGGGGGGACCTTCCATTTGTCAACCCATGATTTTGTCAGCGGCCAGTCCGTGATGTCAATGTCGTGGCCCTCCAAAGCCACCCACTCAGGGTCCGGGCCATCATAGTAATTAAACCGTATTCTGTCTGCTCTCGGTCCACACGTTTCAAACTCGCCTTCAACCCATCCGCCAGCAAATGCGGATGGAACCATAGCAAAGGTTGTTACCAACATTGAAGCCAATAGCACTAGCAATAATATTCTCTTACTTTTCATGGTTTTTTTCTTCTCCTTTTCTCCTTATTGAGCATGATTATTAACGCAATAGTAGAATTTAAGTTTTGTCATCTCATTTTCTATAATAAACCTCTATATAGTAGCAAAGTATAGTAGCAAAGGGTACATTTACGCCAGTGTATAAGCAATAACTGCCATGAAGAAATCCACAGTTTAGACATTCAAAAAGCAAAGAAAAACTTAAAATACCTCTGTCTCCAATACTTTTGCGCCTAAAAAGTTGAGCATGGGTGGACGTTATGGGTCTACGAAGTTACATAGTGAAAAGATTGGTGTACATGCTTGTGCTTCTCTTTTTCGTACTCTCCCTGAATTTCGTCATATTTATGTTGATGCCTGGGGACCCAACTATCATGTTTGTAAAGGCTGTCAAAGGTCAAGAGAAGCTGATGCAGGAAAAGCTTGAACGGTGGGGGCTCACACAACCGATTTACATAAGATATACAAAGTATCTGACCAATATGATTACTTGGCAATTCGGTGAATCCTTCATCACCGGAATACCCATTGCACAAACAATGCTCCGGCGTCTCAAATACACCCTCACCTTACTGGGGGCCTCAATAGCCCTCTCACTGATCATCGGCGTCATCCTAGGGGTTATTGCGGCTCACAGAAGAGGCGGAATATTCGATTCCACAGCAGTGATAGGTTCATTAATAACTTACTCCCTCCCCGTGTTCTGGATGGGCATGCTCTTTATACTTGTATTCTACAGCCGGTTGCACTGGTTTCCTAGTGCAGGTGCGTTCCCACGAGCTTGGGGTGGGAACTGGCCTGACCCCTTAATAGCACTGAACATTCTAGGAACAACCATTACTATGCCAAGCCTAGTAGAAATTCATGGCAGATTGCGGCACCTATTCTTACCAATGGTTACTCTCGTTCTCTTTCAATATGGTGGATGGCTCCTTCTGACGAGAGCCACAATGCTAGAGACAATCACCGAAGATTACGTGCTCACCGCCAAGGCAAAGGGACTTAGCGAAAGAACCATCCTATTTAAACATGCGTTGAAAAACGCTGCACTACCGTTAATAACCAACGTAGCCCTGTCCTTCGGTTTTATGTTCTCAGGGGCAATCATTACGGAAACAGTTTTTACGTATCCGGGAGTTGGAAAATGGATATGGACGGCGATATTGAACCGAGATTATCCAATTCTGCAGGCAACTTTCTACGTCATAGGCCTCTGCGTAATCATAGCAAACTTCTTAGCAGACATCCTTTACGGCGTCATAGATCCTCGAGTGAAGTACGGGTGAAAACGTTGGCAACATCCTCCTACAGAAAAAAAGCCTTATTTCAAGCAAGAAGACTCGTAGACTTTTTAAAAATCTTTGGCCGCAACAAAAGAGGAATGCTCGGAATACTGATACTCCTCTCCTTTGCAGCAATGGCCATAATCGGGCCATTAGTCACCCCATACAGCCCGACCAAAATAGAACCCGTAGCAGGCTCGTTGGCTGCCCCCTTCTGGCTCAGATACTTTCCTGGATGGGGACGTTTAAGCGAGAACATTGACGTGATCGCCAACCCGGGCTTTGAGACACCAGATGCACTGAAAGAATGGAATTTTACAATGTCCTCAACTGGTCAGAGCATTTTCATACAATCCGTCTCAAGCATGGGAGAACCCTATGGCAGCGGTCCTGGATGCTTGGCAGTAACATTCAAACGAGACGAGATTGGAGAGGAGGAGTGCGGTACCATACCTTTCTACTTAACGAAAGAGTTCAACTTCTCTTACGAGGGCCCGCCGAAAATGTTTGAAGGCTACATATCGTTAACAGTCGAAGGCACAACCGAGTTGACGACTGAAGGAACAACTCAAATGGATGTTCCCGTTGAAATCGCCGTCTTCATTGAGACAAGCGGGGACGAAGCCAAGAGGTATTATTTGTGGAGCCCTGATGTGGGAACCATCAAAAACAACCTTGGAGAGTGGATAAGTTGTAAGCCTTCTCCAGAAGAGCCTACTTCTTATATAAACTCCTACTCTAACAAGTTGAAGAAGAGGATGTATGGAGCAAAGTGGGCGGAGCAGGATCCAGTAGAAACAATCTTCAATTCGTCAAATTTGCCAGCCAATTACGTATATGGTGTTGAGATATTGTTCAAAGATCTTAGCTCGCCCCATAAAAGCGTGGAAACCACAGTTTACATTGATGACTTATCCTTAAAAATCTATGGCACTTCCTTCGGTTTCTTAGGGACCGACCTATTCGGACGAGACATATTTACACAACTCGTCTGGGGATCAAGAGTGTCGCTCTACATCGGCCTGCTAGCATCCATAATGGGCATAGTAATAGGATTAATGGTCGGACTGGCCGCTGGCTATCTCGGCACAATCGTGGATGAGACTTTAATGAGATTCACTGATATGCTACTCGTCTTGCCCACGCTACCACTGTTAATTGTGCTCGTGGCAGTGCTAGGTACAAACATTAACAACCTCGTACTATTGCTCGGCCTACTAGGATGGATGGGCTTCGCCAGAGTGATAAGATCACAAGTTCTCAGCATCAAGGAAAGACCTTTCATCGAAGCTGCTAGAGCAATTGGAGCAGGTAAGACCCACATTATAATGAGGCACGTCATTCCAAACGTAATGAGCCTGGTTTATGTTGCACTAGCTACCTCAGTCCCTGGGATAATAGTCACAGAAGCTTCTCTATCCTGGCTCGGCTTCTACGATCCAAATTCAATGTCATGGGGAAGAATGCTTTACGACGTTCAGAACACGGTCGGAGCCCTTGAAAATTGGTGGTGGGTACTTCCACCAGGCTTATGCATAGCGATCCTATCTGTCTCCTTCATCCTACTTGGATACGCACTCGATGAAGTACTCAACCCTAAGCTCAGGGTACGACGTTAACCAAACCGGCACCGAACAGATTATGGTCACCAACAAGTCAACGCTCAGCCGAACCAACCAAGTTTTCAACTGTTTTCTCCGCATGAATCCAGAATTCCATCTCTAACTTTCTCAATGCCTCCTCCGATTTCAAGCCACGTAAGAGAAATGAGCCGCCTCCAAGAAACGTCGTTATATAGCCCCACATAATAGAATCATGGGTGCGCTGGCTAGCCGTCAACTTCACCACAAAGTCATTAGAATCCCCAAGAATCTTTACAACAATGCCTCCACTCGAACCACGAAAGCGTTTGGGCGTCCCTAAAATTTCATATCCGTTTGATGGCATATCTCTTTTAGTTTTATAACCCTTGCCTTCAAGGAACTTTTCAAAACATTCGCTCAGCAGAGCCAAATCAACATTCTTTCCAACCCACTGCTTTCGCATTTCAAATCCTTCTCCATTAAAACTCAAGAATGCAAACGTCTTAAAAAGGTTACGCCATCAAATTAATTATGGTAGAAAGTCGACAAGGTTTTTATATCTAGTGTTTGTATTATTCAAAAGAAAGTCCATCAATCCACAGTAGTAAAGTATAGTGTAAAAGGTGATCCAAAATATGGCGGTCTTAGACGTCCAAGGTTTAACAACCTATTATACCACCCTTAGAGGCTCAGTAAAAGCCGTGGAACGAGTCAGCTTTCAAGTAGAAAAAGGCGAAGCAATGGGACTTGCCGGAGAGTCCGGATGCGGCAAAACCACCGTCGCCTTGTCCATCTTAAGAATACTTCCTTCAGGAGGAAAAATAATAGGAGGCAAAATCCTCTTCAAGGGCAAAGACATCACCAAAATTAAGGAGACTGAAATGAGGAAAAAGATCAGGTGGAAAGGTATGTCAATAATATTTCAAGGAGCCATGAACGCTCTTAACCCTGTTTACAGAGTTGGAGATCAGATAGTTGAGGCAATTTTGCTTCATGAATCAGGAGTTAGCAAGCAAGAAGCTACAGAGAGAGTAGGAAAACTGTTTGAAACTGTCGGGCTCGAATCGTCAAGGGTAAATCACTATCCCCATGAGTTCAGCGGAGGAATGAGACAACGCGCGTTGATTGCTATGGCATTAGCCTGCAATCCAGACCTCGTGATCGCAGACGAGCCGGGAACAGCTTTAGATGTCATCGTACAAGCACAAGTGTTGAAGCTCATGAAAGAGTTAAGGATCAAGCTTAACCTAGCAATGATAATGATCACGCATGATCTCTCAATCATATCTGAAACCTGCGATACACTCGCCATTATGTACGCAGGAAAAATCGTAGAATACGGAGACATCACAGCCATATTTAAAGAATCCGTGCATCCATATACACAGGGGCTTATAGGAGCCTTCCCAAGCATTAAAGCAGCAAAGAGACGCATGTCCTCCATCCCAGGCTTTCCACCAGACCTCTTAAATCCGCCTACAGGATGTAGGTTCCATCCAAGATGCTCATATGCCATGGAAATATGCAAAAAGGAGGAACCAAGAGTTGTGGAGGTGGCAGGAAGACATTACGTAGCGTGCCACCTGATTAAAACGATGTAAGTGAAGAGGGCGTAACAATGGAAGAACCGATTGTGAAAGTTACAGATTTAAAAAAGTGGTTTCCAGTAAAAACGGGTTTCTGGGAAACCATCTTCTCAAAGAAACATTTGTTCGTGCACGCAGTGGACGGAATCACTTTCGAGATAAAGACGGGAGAGATCTTCGGTTTAGTCGGAGAAAGCGGTAGCGGAAAAACGACCACAGGAAGACTATTACTCAGATTAATTGAACCTACCGCCGGAACAACACACTTCAAAGGAAACAATTTAGTGAACATTCCGGAGAAAGAACTAAAACTGTTACGGCGTAAGATACAGATAGTATTCCAAGACCCCTACGAGTCTCTAAACCCGAGAATGACTATTGATGCCATCATATCTGAACCCCTGAGGGTTCAGAGACTTGGCGACGAAGCCAGCATACACGAGAAGGTGAGAAAAGTGTTAGAAGATGTAGACTTGATTCCTCCAGAAGAATTTCTTTTTCGGTATCCTCATGAATTGAGTGGGGGACAGAGACAGAGAGTTTCTGTAGCTAGAGCCTTCGTACTTGACCCTGAATTCATAGTTGCGGATGAACCCGTATCCATGCTTGACGTCTCGATTAGAGCGGAGGTCTTAGACTTGATGCTGAATTTGGTGGATAAGTTCCACGCATCGATCTTATACATAACTCACGACTTGGCGTTAGCACGGCACGTGTGTGATCGAATCGCTATTATGTACCTAGGAAAAATAATGGAGGTCGGTCCTACAGAAAAAATTGTCTATGAACCGCTGCATCCTTACACTAAAGCGTTGATCCGGGCGGTGCCAATACCTGATCCCACAGCAGAACGCATCAAAGTTGTCATTTCAGGAGAAATCCCAAGCCCCATCAACGTACCGACAGGCTGCAGGTTCCACACAAGATGCCCAGTTGTCATGGAAATATGCCGCCGAAAAGAACCCCCACTAGTTGATGTTGCAAAACAACATCGTGTAGCATGCCATAAGTATACGTAAACACGGTTAAAATAGCCTTTTAATGCATACGGAAACATGACATAAAATCCAGCTAAGCCTCTTTGTTACAGCTTGCTGAAGATAAAGAATCTCATTAGGCACAGAATCATGTGGACCTTCTTTTTCTAATAACAAAAGAAACAACAACTAGAGTGGCTACAACAGCGACGAGTGCTATGATCACATACCAATATTGCTGCCAGAACGGGATAGGCGGCGTCGCAGTCACGATCTGATTGCCCAAGATTTCCACTGACTGCTTATCTGAATAGCCGTTCGATGTAGTGTTAACTATATAGGAACCAAGTGAATAAGTGCCTGACACGTTCATCATTCTTTCAATGAGTATAAATCTCGCAAACCCGTCCGTGACGTTCCACCTACAGTCAGCCACCGTTCCATCCGCATTCAAAACCGTTACGTTCGCCCCACTTACTGTATAAACGTCTAGGTACCAATAGACGTGAACCTTAGCTTCAGACACAATGTGAGGCTCCATACTAACAGTAGAGCTTATCAGCCGAACAACTGAAGAGTTAGACAAGCCGAGATATTCTACTGTAGAGTCGGTTATCGTCACATTTGACGATCCGAACAACAAGAACCTCCAGCCCTGTTGGATCCGTGTTTTTTCGAGAGTTACGTCTGGAGCATAACCACCTGCACCAATAACCACTGAAGAATCAAGCCAAAAGTTCCATTTTTCAAATGAACCAGATGCAAGATCTGCAATAGAACCATTCACAGAACAGCAATAGATGAATAACTCCTCGACCGTGGACCCTGAAACATACACAGAAGAAGAGTCATAAGCACGCAACAACTTAGTTGAGGACATGAACATAGACATAGCAGAAGAATCATGGGCACGCAACAGTGTAACATTAGAGTTACGAACAGATACAACGGATGAATCTGAGGCGCTCAATAGCCACACTTCTTTGGAGTTTTCAATGCGTAGATCGGACGATCCTCGAGCACTAAGCGAACCCTTCACCGTTGTGCTAAGCACCCAGACCTTCGAAGAATTATATGCCTCTAAGCTTGTCGCACGCCCTTGTAGATCAATGCCAATAAGTGAGTTGACAATGGTAATGAAAGAGAAATCGTATGTAATGCAGTTTATACCTTCAATCATCGCGTTGGAAATAAAAACAACCGAAGAATCGTAGCAACGCATGCCATTCTTTTTCAATGTTGTGTCAAACATTGAAACAGTTGAAGAATCAAAAACACGTAGCCACTCTACCTTGGATTTGGAGATAGTTACCCTTGAGGAACCATAACTATTCAATCCGCTTTCCACTCCGAGGCTGCTTTTGTATTTTATCGTCACGCTAGACAGTGCAACCGTCGACGAATCAAAAGCATACAGGTTTTCCATAATTGAGGAATGCGAAATCGAAACAACAGACGAGTTCCTAACCTCAAGTTTGGGTATAACATCAATGTGGGAAATCGAAACCGTCGACGAATCATATGCAGCCACTCGTCCAACTCTATCCCCACTAGAAATCGAAACCGTCGACGAATCATATGCAGCCACTGATCCATCTATATCCCCACTAGAAATCGAAACCGTCGACGAATCATATGCAGCCACCGACCCTTCTTTTATTTCAAGCGTTAAAATAGTTAATTCAGAAGAATCATAGACATGTAGCCTTCCGCGTTTTCTTATCGTTAGCTTATTAGCGAATGCAGAGCTATTCCCATAAAAACGGATATCGAAGTAATAGGGTGACGCCAACGTTAAATTTATAGCTTGTAGCCGTGAATTATTGAAGGTTATCTTGACAGAGTATTTCTTAACGTTTAGCTTCGCATTCTTTAGGAAAAGCGTAGCGTTGCTTTGTATCTCTACATCTTGCTCTATGTCAACAGTCTCATCTATGACCGTATAATTTGTGTTCGGTGGTATGATCGGAGGCAGGGTGGAATCATCGTTTACTGAGGAGGAGGTAGAAGTGTTTACCGCCGAAACGGGCGCTGAAATTGAAAAAAACTCCCAAAAAACGAGGAAACCTACTGTTAATAAAAGCAAAAAAAAGCAAACATGTTTTTTCATAATCCTAAACCCTCTTTTCAATTTTTGATTATAGAAACAGTCAATAGATATTTATCCTTTTCTATCTTTCATCAAAATTCTATTGATGGCAGATTATTCACGCAAAAGGCCAACAGCCTAGCGGTCTTTCTTGCAAATTACCCGTAAGACTACGGAGATGGACACAATTGATTCATGATTCAGTGGAACTGGGGGGTTCCAATGTCAAATTAACGTTCATGTTTGAGCGAGCTCTTCTTGGATCGTATTCTCCTTGGTTTGGAACTCCTAGCACTTAGAAAGGATGTGCCAACTCCCACCATGATTATGGCAATGCCTATAGGAAAAAGGATTGTATAAGGACGTTCAGGTTCTCTTTCCGTGAGTGTCATTTTCTCGAGACACAAATACGTAAGTTGAACGCCCCATATCCCTTGTGCACATACTTTGTAGAGTCCGGTTTTATTTGCTGTACCTTCAGGAAATGGTGCCAGAGGTATTGGCTTTCCCAATTCAGAGAGGGTAATGGGCATATCATAAGTTGAGTTATACCCGTCTGGGTCGGTGACGTTTACTATGACAGCCGCATCTGCGGGAAGCATTTCAGGAGGGACTTTTATAGTGAAGCCTACCCTAAACCTGTCTCCAATTGATAAATCTCCTTGAACAGACAAGCTATATGCGGGTTGATCTGGTGTTGTCTCATCTAAGACTTCTGTTTCTCGAAGAGGCTCTGGTTGTATGACAATGCCGGAAGCAACTATGAAAACCAATCCGAGAAACATGAGGAATATCCCTGAAACTAGAATGTTCCTCCTCACATTTATCAACCATTTATATTTTATAATTTACTAGTTCTAAAGGGTTTCCCCGTATGTCACGCTTCTCGATCGATAATTAACATATAGGCTATGGTAAGTCCAATCCTTTTAGCAAAACATGCAAACTTGTTTCAAAGTTGTCAAAGCGAACAAGGAAGCGCGCGCGACCAGCATCCCCAGCTGGACAGGTATTTTAATTCTTTCCCAATCTGCTCCATTGAAATATGTGACCTCGAGAGTCATGGTTATCCAATGGTTCACATCGTTTTCATCAGTAAACATCCAAAGGTTCACCATCATTTTTAATGAGCAGTTTTTCGGCCGATCAACTGCTGTGGCTTCAATGTAGGCTTCCTGTTTATTTGTGCTTGAATCATGGAAAATTCTTATTTCAAGGTTATCTGACCTAAGAAAATATGGAGTTCTGTCTGCAATTCAGTTCCAGATCCCACAGTTAAAAAGAAGCAAATCGTACTTACTGGAGACCCCCCCCAAGCCAAGTAAACCTCCCGTCAGTCGCAGATTTCACCCCAGATGCTCACCTCATGAATAAATGATTTATGCTCAGAGTCCTTGACAAACATTAGAGTTTAGGCTTCTAAAAAGTTCTCGTTTTAATGGTAGAAAAGATTTCCACAAAATTTAAATAGACGTACAAGAAAAAAATAATGGAGAGGAGGGGCGCAGAACGTTAAAGTTTAAATATAGTTTAACGACAGAAGGAATGAGAAGATGCTTCAAGGATGAATTTTATCTACAAGACACCTCAACATATAAGGGTTACACCGAAAAAATCTTTCGTTTGTTGTATAAATCGGAAAAACCTTTAACAAGTAGAGAAATCAGTAACTCGACGGGAATTAAAACCCGTTCAGTGAGCGGGGTACTAACCTTTAACGTATGCGCAGGATATATTAGACGAATATTATTATAATTTCCAATCACATTTCTACTTCGGTTTGTCATGGCTAATTCTTCTATTTGGTTAATGCATTTCTTAATATGGTACAATTATAGTTCTTGAAATTCTAACAGTATTCCAACAGTTATTATAATATCCCCAGAATTTGCTGCATTGACAGTTTTTTGCATGGTTTCATATTTTGAGCTTAGAACCATGATTTTGCAGGGGGTTGCCTCACTACATCTCTACAAATAATACGCTTCTAGTCAAAGTTATTTCCTCTTGAAATCTGGTTCTCTAAAGAAAGTAAAATCCAGAACCCTTATTCAGAGGAATTTGCAGAGGCTTTCGCAGAATTGCTTAGATGCAGCACAGCTTTTTCCACATGTCTCCAAAACTCTTTTTTCAACTTTATCCAAGGTCCTTTTTACCTCAGTCTCCTCGAAAGTAAATACCGACCGAGAAACATTTATTCAAACAAAAAAGAACGAGGGAAGCTGCGTTTCTTTTTTCCGTGCATAGTTCGGAATTTGCAGTAAAATTGTCGGGTGTTCCTTCAATAGCCGCGCTTACGCATCTATTTATCTTGAAATGGCGCGAGCCTTCAGAAGTTTTACATTGATTTCTTCGTTCCTAAACATTCCCTACCTGTAGTAAGAATGTCATATTCTTACTTGCAATCTTTTTAAGCTGATTTTTACACACCTAGATGACTTCTTTGACTGTTAGAAACTTTGTTCTAGGCGACGACTTGAGGATTTTAATGTTAACTTTCACTTATCTTTTTTAATTGATTGCGGTACATCTCCACTATTTCCATCACGGTAGTGGCATCTTCGGCGGACTTGTCAAAACGATAATTACCTGTAAAACGTGGAAAACGAATTGCTAATCCACTGCCCTTCCGAACGTTATTCATCGCGCATGTATGAATTGGACTTAACGTTATTTCAGCTCCCAGAACCTCAATCACAATAGCAGGCTCAAACCATACATCAGCTTCAATCATTGACTGCGCTCTTGGATGCTTATGAGGAACTATAAGTTTCTTCATGGTTTTCGGCAGTTTCGCTAAGTCTTCATCGGTGAATCCCGTTCCACATTTCGTTACGGTTTCAAAAGTATCATTATCAGGGTTGTATGCTGCCAAAAGTAATGCTCCATATGTCCCAGTCCGCCTTCCTCTACCGTGGAAGGCACCAACCACCACTAAATCCACAGTGTCGCTCATCTCACTCTTGTAATCCCGCTTATACTTTATCCAGAGCCATCCTCTTGCTCCAGCTTGATAAACTGAATCTTCTGCAACGGATTTGCATACTAGGCCCTCGCAACCGTCTTCTATAGCTTCGACAAAGAATTTTTCCAGTTCTTTCACTTTGTCTGTTATTACGTATTTGGCAATTTTCACCCTATCGCTTTCTTCTATTGCTGTTTCAAGTGCTCGCCGCCTAATAGGATACGGCTTCAGCGTTAAGTCTTTACCATCAACATAGAGTGCATCAAACATGAATAGAGAAACGGGATATTCTTCCATGGCTTCTTCAATTCCGTACTTACGTCTGCGATGCATCAATTCTTGAAAAGGTCGCATCTCTCCAGTTTCAGGATTTGTTGCGACACATTCGCCTTCTAAAATGGCATCTTTTGCTTTCACATATCTCTTAAGAAGCCCAACAGCGTCGGGGTACTGGTCCGAAATGGTTTCTAACCGTCTAGAAAATAGGATAACTTCGTCACCTTTCTTGTGGGCTTGTATTCTTTCGCCATCATACTTGTATTCAGCTATACATTTTCCTCCAAGCTTTTCGAGGATCTCCTCTGGCGAAGAAAGCCTTTCACATAACATAGCCCTGATGGGTTCGCCAACAGATATTTTGAATTTTTTAACTCCTTCCAACCCTTTCTCAGCAACTATTTTTGCCACTCTTCCGAGGTCCGAGGAAACGTTGTACGCACGTTCTAAATATCCGCGGTTTTCCTTTCCACCGCCATAGGCTATTGCTAAAGCATCCAGAACAGTCATGTCAGCGATACCTAAGCGAAGGTTTCCAGTAACTGTCCGAATAATGTACTTAGCTTCTTTAGGAGTGGCATCAGCCAAAAGCCCAGCTAGAAGCGCCATTTTAAGGTCAACTGCCCCGGAGCCTGAAGTTCTAGCCATCTTATCAAGGATCTCATA
>Ga0114921_10000524_pt1 | contig 16332 bp, 14 predicted proteins | sample BentaG_FD_87016 | JGI IMG/M metagenome (GOLD analysis project Ga0114921, IMG submission 87016) | Deep subsurface microbial communities from South Atlantic Ocean to uncover new lineages of life (NeLLi) - Benguela_00093 metaG | ecosystem: Environmental > Aquatic > Marine > Oceanic > Sediment ...
CCATATCTTTGTTCAAATCTAACTGCACGAAAAATTCTTGTTGGATCCTCTATAAAACTGAGATTGTGCATAATTTTAATTCTTTTTTCTAAGATATCTCTTTGACCTCCAAAAAAATCTAATATCTGCCCAAAATTCTTTTTATTTAAGGCAATAGCCATAGAGTTTACAGAGAAATCCCTTCTATATAAATCCTGATAAATAGAGCTATTTTCAACTGAAGGAAGTGCGGCAGGATGTTCATAATATTCAGATCTTGCAGATGTAAAATCAATGTGAAAATCATTTGGTAGTACAACTACAGCAGTTCCAAATTTTTTATGTGGTCTAATCCTACCATCAAATTTTTTGACAACTTTTTTAGCAAATGTTATACCATCACCTTCTACAACTACATCAATATCAAGATTTGGATACTTTAAAAGCATATCCCTTACAAATCCACCAACTAAATATGTTTTTATATTATGTTTATCTGCAAGTTCTCCTAAATCATCAATCACTTTTATTAACCACTTGGGTAGAAGTTGAGTCATTCTTTTTCTTATCGTTTCGGGAGTAAAACTGTGAGAGGTGATTAACAAGTTATTTTCAGGCATATATTCATCACCATGTTGAGCTCTTAATATATCTTTTCTGGTAACTATTCCTACCAATTTAGACACATCTAATATAGGAATTCTACCAATTGCATTTTCTATCATTGTTTTTTGTAAATATTTTACAGTAGTATCCGGAGAAGCTGTTATAATCCTTTTTAACATAAATCCCTTTACCGGAGCATGACTTAATTTATGTCTAATAGCTTTATCGATATCCTTTCTTGAAATAATTCCTATTATTTTCCCTCTTTTAATAACTGGGAGCCCTGAATGACCATATAAAACCATTTTCTCTTCAGCTTCTTTTATGGTAGTTTTTTCAGATATAGTTTTTACTACAGTAGACATAATATCTTTTGCTGTTAATGGAGCTTCTATTTCATTTGAGATTTGTTCAATTAATTTTTTTTCAATATCACGTAAGGTCATACCTTTTACAGAAGCGGATGCTGCTGTTGGATGTCCACCACCATTAAAATAAGAAATTATTTTACCTACATCTACATCATCTCTTTTACTCCTTGCAACTATATATATGCGATCCCTCATTTTTGCATATATAAAAGTTATATCTGCCTCCTCTAAATCTCCTAATTTATGAGCAAGAACTGAAAAACCATTAACAAATTCGGAAGTTTTAACATGAGACATTAATATATCAACATCTTTTATTCTTACTATCTTTGATTTTGAAATAAGTTCTTCTAATAATTTGTGCTGTTGTTTCGTTAATGTTAGGTTTAAGAATTTTCTAATAACTTTGATATTAGCTCTTTGAGCCATCAAAAAAGCTACTGTTTCAACATCAAGATAAGTTGTTGTGGAATAAGTTAGAGAGCCTGTATCCTCATGAATACCCATTGCAAAAACTGTAGCTTCAAATGGAGTGATCAGAATTCCTCTTTCTCTTATTAATGCAACAATAGATGTAGTTGTAGAACCTAACTGACGAGAAAAATCAATATCTATTTTCATATCTTCCTGTGATGGTGGATGATGGTCAAAAATTACTACTTCAACATCTGGGTTTAACGCCACTTTTTCAAAATCACCCAATCTTTTAGCTATTTTGGTATCTACAACAATTAATTTCTTTATATAAGACAAATCTACATCTTTAACATCAACAAATTTTAAAACATCTGAATGTAATGAAATGAAATCTCTAACATTTTGATTTTGGGACCCTGAAAGAACCATTAAAGCATCCGGGTATAGTTTCTTTGCAGCTAATATAGAGGCAAAAGCATCAAAATCTGCATTTTTATGACTAGTTATAACTTCCAAAAAGTATCATCTCCAATATTTAATCTATTATCTTTTTTATCATAATTGGTTTACTTACTCTTTTTTCTGATATTTCAATAGCTTTTTTTAATATTTTTTTTGCTTCTTCTATTTTAGAAAAATCATTTCCGTAAATTGTACAAATTTTTTCTTTCATTTTTACATTATCACCTAATCTCTTCTCCATTACTATTCCAACTGAGGAATCTATTATATCCTCTTTTTTCTCCCTACCAGCACCTAAAATTATGCTTGCTATACCTATTTGCTTGCAATCAATTTTTTTAATAAATCCATTGGAATCTGCTGTTAATTTGTCTTCATATTGTGCTTTTGGGAGTAAAGATAAATCTTCAACAATATTTGAGTTTCCTCCCTGATGAGATATGAGTTGTTTAAACTTCTGTAAACCTCTACCTGAGGTTAATATTTCTTCTGTTAAATCTATTCCATTTTTTAAATCCTTAACTTTTTGTCCTGATAAAAGCATATTTGCTGCAATATTTATACAAACTTCTCTTAAATCCGAACTTCCATTACCTTTTAAGATTTTTATTGCCTCCTCAACTTCTAATGAATTTCCAATAGCATTTCCAAGAGGTTGAGACATATCAGTTATTACAGCCCTCACCTTTTTTCCAAAACCTTTTCCTATATTAACCATGATTTTTGCTAATTTTTCTACTTCCTTTTCATCTTCAATAAAAGCTCCACTTTCAACTTTGACATCTAAAACAATAGCATCTGATCCACCAGCAATCTTTTTTGACATAATACTACTTGCTATAAGTGGTAAACTATCAACAGTTGCAGTAACATCTCTAAGAGCATAAATCAATTTATCAGCAGGAACAACATTACCTATCTTACCTACAATAGCGATGCCAATATCTTTTACCTGTTTTATAAAATCATCTTCAGAAATTTTAGTACTAAATCCAGGAATTGATTCCAATTTATCAATTGTTCCACCAGAATGACCTAAACCTCTACCTGACATTTTTGCAACAGGAATCCCTGCTGCAGCAACAATTGGAGCAACTACAAGAGTGGTTGTATCCCCTACCCCTCCTGAACTGTGTTTATCCACTTTAATACCCGGTATAGAATTTAAATCTATTATATCCCCTGAGTTTACAAAGGATTTAGTAAGAGATAATGTCTCATCGGTATTCATCCCATTTATTGCAACTGCCATTAAAAAAGCAGACATTTGATAATTGGGTATAAGACCTTTTACGAATCCTTCTACAATAAAATTAATTTCAGAGGAATTTAAGATTTTATTCCACCTTTTTTTAAAAATAATATCGTATGCTCTCAAATCGTCTCCTTAATCATATTTCCTCAATAATATTAATTACAAATATATTAAATAATTTCTATAGAAACCAGCCTTTACCTCTATTTTTATAATTCCTTATAAATTATTTAATAATTCTATTTGAATTTAAAAACATTCAGTCTTTCTTCCTTCATCCATTTGAATGATTGAAGAATTTAATCATCAATAACACCTTATTACCCAAGCACTACCAGAAACGCTCCAAGTACCGCTAGAATAATGCCAAAAGTACGCTGTGGATTGATCGGTTCCTTCAGCAGCAGAGCAGCAAAGATAAAAATGAAGATACTGCTGGTCTGATTTAGAGTGGCTGCAGTTGAGGCTTGAGTGAATTTCATCCCGGCCAACCATAAGATCTGAGATAGGTAACCTCCGATGAACGAACCCCATAATGTATAACCCCAAGATTTTAATGAGAATATCGAAGAGATAATTCTACGCCTTGTCGGTAGAAATAAAAGTATTAATAAAAGTACCATCACACCACCAATAATTCGAATTTCAGATGCCCATAGTAAAGAAGAACGTTCCAATAGTGGCTTGATCATTACAATGCTCACTGCTACTATCAACATAGAAAGAATTCCATAAAGAATACCTAGGAGAAGATCACGTCTACCAATAGCAGCTCCTCTTCCATTTTTCTGAGTCGCAACCAGTAAGGCAGAGATAATTAGTATTGCACCGATCACCTGCAGAACTGTAAGTCTTTCATTTAACCATATAATAGACAATCCGATGATAGAAAGGCTATAGAAGCAATCAACAATAGCAGTCAAGCTCGCCCCCAGTTTGTTCAGACACATGAAAAGCAACGTGTCCGATATTCCGATGCCCAACGCTCCAGACAATAGTAGTAGCCAGTAGTCCGCGGGGGGAACTTGGGGTATTAGTGTACCGCCGAGTAGCCACATGGTCGGAAGTAGAAGAACAAACGCCAACAGAGATTTAAAGAGTGTTAACCCAATGGGATGGACTGTCTCTCCGCTCTTTTTGAACATGATAACTGCAAAAGCCCAAGCCAATGCTGTGATCAAGGATAAAGCTTCACCTAAGTAAGGAATGTTCGTTATCATAGAAGGAATCATTTTAACTTAAATCCTTTCACTTGTAACTCTATATTTAGCATTTTTCTCCAATTTTAAAGATTTTATTGATTTATATCTATTTTTTATATATACCTAACAATTTTTTGTAAGTTTATGTGTTGAATCAATTAATCATGTGTTGAATCAATTAATCATATAATATATTGGCTAATTTTATCATCATAAGATGTATTCATCAAACTGTTTAATTTTATGAAGTTATTAGTATCAAAAAAAGGGATTCTTTAGTTTTTATTCAACAAATAATGGTTAGACGAAGAAAATTAATTTTTTATTTTAATTCTAAACAGTGTTTTTGGAGCTATTCTGTGCATTAATTCTTCCCCCTTAAGAGGAATAAATAGACCAATATGAATCATTGCTACTTTATTATATATTCTTAAAATTCTGAAGCTACACTTGAATAGGCTAATTTAGACAAAGTGATCGAAGGTAGTGAAATTAGATATAGCATGTTATGTGATTGTAGTAAAATATTCTTATCGTTTTATATCTCTTAACAACTTAATAAAATTCTACCTTTATGTTCTCCTCTTAGTTACTTTATAACTTCAGCTATTCTCAATACTGTTTGGTTACATAACCTGGCAAATCAGCTGTGGGTAATGTAGCACTCTCAGGAAACGCTATACTTAGAGTCATTACTAATCACAAAGCCCCTTTATTCAAAAGGGTTGTACCCAGGCTTCTTATATAGCTTGTTTTTATTGTCAATGATATCTGGTTTATATACTTTCTCTGCCCATTCACTTGGTTCAATTTCCTCAAAAGCCACAGAGACTGATTTTTCTTCACATCTGGCGATTGTTATGACATTCTTGACTATTTCTTCAGCAAGACGTTTTTTTTGGTCTTTAGTTCTTCCGGGATATAGTTTCACAATGATGTGAGGCATTATTCTCTCCTTTTTTTCTTACACATACGAAAAGTTTGCATACAATAAAATTCGATTTCTATATTTACCTTTATGCTTTATTTCAATATTTGTTTTGCAAAGCTTTTACCCTTTATGTCCACTTTTATATTTAGAATTTCAGAAATTGTTTTGCCAACATCAGCGAAACTTTTTCTTATACCTAGATTTATACCTGCTTTAATATCTTTACCATAAACTAATAAAGGTACATATTCCCTGGAATGATCAGTACTTGGAGTAGTAGGATCACATCCATGATCAGCCGTTATAAAAAGTATATCGTTATATTTCATAGAATCAATAATTTTAGGTATATTTTGATCAAATTCCACTAATGCTTTTGCATAACCTTCTGGATTATTTCTATGACCATACAACATATCAAAGTCAATTAAGTTAGAAATTATCAAGTCTCCTATATTCTTCTTTATTAAATTGATAATTTTATTGATGCCATTTAGATTACTTTTTGTAGGAAATTTTTTTGTTATTCCCCTTCCTGCAAAAATATCATGTATTTTTCCAACAGCTAAAACTTCTCCACCCTTTTCTTTTAAATAATCAAGTAAAGTCTTTTCTGTTGGTTCTAACGAGAAATCTTTTCTTCTTTTAGTTCTAATAAATTTTTTATTTTTATCAGTAAAAGGTCTTGCTATTACTCTACTTACAGAATGCTTTCCAGTTAATATTTCTCTTGCTTTTCTACATATCTCATATAGTTCTTCTACTGAAATAACATCTTCATGAGCAGCAATTTGAAAAACTGAATCAGCTGATGTATAAACTATAGGTTTTTTTGTTTTAATATGTTCATCACCTAAAATCTTTATTATTTCTGTTCCAGATGCAGCATAATTCCCCAATGTTTCTGTTCCAATAGCTTTATGAAATTTATCCAATATTTCCTCGGGGAAACCGTTTGGATAGGTTGGAAAAGGTTTAAGAAGATGTAGTCCCATGAGTTCCCAATGTCCTATTGTACTCCCCTTTCCTGCTGATACTTCAGACATTTTTCCATAGTTTGCTATTGGTGATATTTGTGGTTCAATCCCCAATATAGAAATTATGTTACCTAACCCCATTTTTTCTAAATTTGGTAGATTTAAACCACCCAATACTTTCGCCATATTACTTAATGTATTTGAACCCTCATCGTTATATTTATGTGCGTCTGGTAATTCACCAACTCCTACACTATCCAGAATAATCAAAATTATTCTCTTTTTTTTTCTCAACAACTTCTCCTTTAAAAAATAATAAATTCAATTATTATTTAAAATTTAAATTTTATAATAATTATCTTTCTAAGTGAGCGCGGGGGTGTAATTCATAGTAAATCTTCTTAAGATAGGATTGACTTAGATGTGTATATATTTGAGTAGTCGAAATATCAGAATGACCTAGCATTTCCTGAACTGCTCTAATTCCAGCTCCATTTTCAATTAGATGTGTGGCAAAACTATGTCTAAGAACATGAGGTGCTACTTTTTTTTCAAGTCCAACCTGCTTAGCTCTTTTTCTTAATATCTTCCAAAAACCCTGTCTTGTAAGTCTTTTTCCCCGAAAATTTAAAAAAAGAGCATATTCCCTGAAAGCAGGTTTGAGTTTTAATCTACCGTGTTTTAAATATTCTTTAACAGATGAAATTGAATTTTCTCCAATAGGAACAATTCTCTCCTTGCTTCCCTTTCCAATGCATCTTAGAAATCCATCTTCCAAGTCAACATCACCAACATTCAGAGAAATAAGTTCAGAAACCCTAACACCACTAGCATACATCAGTTCTAACATAGCCTTATTTCTAAAATCTAATGGTGTTATTAAATCTTTGAAATCAAGTAAAAGATTTACTTCAGCAATACTTAAAATTTTTGGAAGATTTTTTTTAGTAGAGGGAATTTTTATATGAGAAGCTGGATTGTGAGTACAATGTCCCTCTCTAAGTAAAAGTTTAGAAAAAGACCTGATCGATGTGACCATTCTTGCTACTGTAGTAGAAGAATATCTCTTTTTTCTGAGTGAATTCAAATAATTTGATATTACTTCCCTTTTTATATTATCAAGAGATTTTATTTCACTATCTTGTAGGTAATTTAAATATTTTATAATATCTCTTCTATATGAATCTATTGTATTTTGCGATAATCCTTTTTCTACCGTAATATAATTAATAAAATCTCTTAAGGCCTTTTCAAATAATTTTTCTTTTTCCATTTTTTTAAAATCTCTAAAACTTAAAAATAAACTATTTATTTAACAAAACTGAAATAAATACTATGTAGTTTTAAGTAGAGAGTGCAAAATAAGGTAATCCAAATAATAAAGCTTAATTCAATTTTAGACTATAAAAAATTTAACTTACTGAATACTTATAGAATATAAGAAGCTACTATAATTCCAATAATGGTCTTTGCATCCATTATTTCACTATTAAGGATTTTATCTTTAACTTCATTTAATGGAATTATTACTCTATTAATAAATTCATCTTTCTCAGATTTTTTTACTTTTGCTTGAGATTTTCTTACATTTTTAATATTATTCTGAACATCTTTAAAATTCTCTCTTTTATTATCTGCTTTAGATAAATCTTCAAGCTCTTTAGCTAAATAGATATGTATTATCTCATTACAATATCCGGGAGATGGATAAATTGAAATTAGTTTCTTCCATTTATTCGCCCTAACTTGAATTTCCTCTTCAAGCTCCCTTTTTGCACATATAATAGGCTCCTCATCCATTTCAAGTGTTCCAGCCGGTAGTTCTAAAGTATGTTTTCCAACTGCAAATCTGTATTGTCTCACCATAACCACCTCATTATGTGAAGTCATTGGAACTATAGCTACTGCTCCTGGATGAGAAACAACTTCTCTTTCTGTAACATTTTTGTCAGGAAGTTTTACCTCACTTACGGTTAATTTAAGAAGTTTTCCTCTAAAAACTTCTTTAGATTTTATTAATCTTTCTTCAAAATTAAATTCTTTATCTTCCATTTTTTTATTTTATTTTTTTCTTTTATATTCTAATGCAGCTTTTATAAATTCTCTAAAAAGTGGGTGTGCTCTATTAGGTCTTGACTTAAATTCGGGATGAAATTGCCCCGCTACAAACCATGGATGATCTTCTAACTCAATTATTTCTACTAACTTCCCATCTGGTGATTTTCCACTAATTTTTAAACCTTTGTTGGTTAAATCATCTAAATAATCATTATTAAATTCATACCTATGTCTATGTCTTTCATATATTAATTCCTTATTATAAGCACTAAATGCTTTAGTTTTAGGCAATAATTTGCATGGATATGCTCCCAGTCTCATGGTTCCACCTTTTTCTTCAATTTTCTTTTGTTCTGGGAGTAAATCGATAACTGGATGTAGGGTTTCAGGATTAAATTCTGAACTATTTGCATCAATAAAACCAGCAACATTTCTTGCGAATTCTATGACAGCACATTGCATCCCTAAACAGATTCCTAAAAATGGAACTTTATTAATCCTTGTATAATTTATGGCGTTTATTTTTCCTTCAATTCCTCTTATGCCAAATCCTCCAGGAACTAATATTCCATGATATTTATTTAAAACTTCATTTGCATCTTTATCTAAAAGATGTTCAGCATTTATCAAGGTTGTCTCAACTTTACAACTGTTAGCAAAACCAGCATGTTTTAAAGATTCATTTACACTTAAATATGCATCTTTTAATCTTGTGTATTTTCCAACTAAACCTATTTTTGTAATTTCTTTAGATTTATTTGCTTTATCCAACATTTTTTTCCAGTCTTTCATATCTGATTCTTTGGGTTTTAAATTGAGCTTTTTTATTACAATTTCATCCAGACCCTCTTTTTGCAGATAGAGTGGAATTTTATATATCTCTTCTACATCTATATTATTGATAATTGCTTCTGGCTCTATATCACAAAATAAACTTAATTTATTTATAGCACTCTTAGTTAATTTTCTATCTGATCTACATATTATGATATCAGGTTGTATTCCTATACTTCTTAACTCCTTAACACTGTGTTGAGTTGGTTTAGTTTTTAATTCTCCAATCTGTTTTATATATGGAATGAAGGTCACATGTATATAGAGGACATTCTCTTTCCCAAGGTCATTTTTTAATTGGCGTATGGCTTCTAAAAACGGAAGGCTTTCAATATCACCAACAGTACCCCCTACTTCTGTAATTACAATATCAAAATCTTCTCTTTTTACTAATGCTCTTATATGCTTTTTTATCTCATTTGTTATGTGTGGAATCATCTGAACTGTAGCTCCAAGAAATTTCCCTTTCCTCTCCTTTGAAATCACTTTTCTATATATTCTTCCTGAAGTTACATTATTATCTACTGTTAAGTTTTGGTCTATAAATCTCTCATAATGTCCTAAATCAAGATCAGTTTCAGCTCCATCCTCGGTGACAAATACTTCACCATGCTGAAGCGGATTCATTGTTCCTGGATCAACATTTATATATGGATCAATTTTTTGAAGAGTAATTTTTAGACCTCTTGATTTTAATAGTCTTCCCAATGATGCAGCGGAAATACCTTTGCCTAAGGAAGACATCACTCCACCTGTAACAAAAATGTATTTAGCCATAATAATTCACATCTCTTATTTTAAAATTAAGAATTATTTTATATGAAAAAGTCTTTGCTTAAATGAGTTATAAAAAGGAATATTACCAAATGTTAGTATCTTTATGTATTTATCTGCTTTTATTATATATATTTTATTTTCAAAATCAATTCTTATTTTGTGTTTACCATCAATGCTTACTCCAACCTTACCACTTTCTGAACTAACCTTAACCATTATCTCGTCATCGGGAGAGAAAATCACGCTTCTACTAAAAAGAGAGTGAGTACAAACTGGAGTCATAATAATCGCACTTATTCTTGGAGAAACAAAGGGTCCACCTGCAGATAAGGAGTATGCAGTAGATCCTGTTGGTGTAGCAAATATTATTCCATCCCCTTTGTATGTATTGTAAAAATTGTCATTTACATAAATTCTTGTTTCAATCACTTTTCCAAACGAACTCTTTGTAATGGCACAATCATTTAATGCTATTAATTGTTGATGTTTTTTATCCTCAGTTTTACAAGAAAGCAACATTCTTTGTTCTGTTCTAAAATCCTTAGCAAGTATTTTTTCTAATCCCCAATACAGTTTATCAACTTCAAGCTCTGTTAAGAAGCTCAACTTTCCTAATTTTACACCTATAAGTGGGATATCTGTACCATAGCAGTAATCAATAGCTTTTAGAAAAGTCCCATCTCCTCCTAAAACTAATATTACATCACATTCTATTTTAAAATCTGATATTTTTCTGACTAAATCAGGTCTTTTCTTTGCCATTACTTCGTTTTCAGAGATAATTACCCCTGCACCTTTTTTTTCAATCCAATTTGTAATTTCTTCTATCAATTTTTGAGCTTCTTCTTTTTTTGGATTTGTAATAATTCCAAAATTCATAGTTATTTTCCTGGTTTAATTAACAAATTATTATTTTATTGAATAATTATATTTTATAAAATCATTATTTTATTAATTTTTTTACAATAACCAAATGTTAAGAATAATAAATTTAAATTAATAATTCATGAGCTTCAGTAACAACTGCTTCTATTTTATCATCAATATTTTTGAGAAATGAAGTTTCAATTATTTCTTTTTTAGTCAATCCTTTCATAGCATAAATCCAAAACTCAATATTTCCATCTGCACCTTTTATTGGTGAAAATGTAATACCTTTAATGTTTAATCCAATATTTTGAAAAAAAATTACTAAGTTAAGAAGAACACTCTTATGTAATTCTTTATCCTTTACAATACCTCCTTTTCCAACCAAGCCCTTACCTACTTCAAATTGAGGTTTTACCAATATTAAATACTCAGCAATGTCTTTAGACAATCTTAGAATATTTTCCATAACTTTTTTAACAGAAATAAAAGATAGATCTATTGTTACCTTATCTACTAAAAATGGTATATTATCTGGTACTAAATATCTTATATTCGTCCTTTCTATAACAATGACTTTAGGATTTTTTCTTAGTTTCCATGCAAGTTGACCATATCCAACATCCACAGCAATAACATTTTCAGCCCCATTTAATAGCAAACAATCAGTAAATCCCCCAGTTGAGGCTCCAACATCAAGAATTTTTTTTCCTTTTACTTCAATATTAAATTTTTCAAGTGCTTTTTTAAGTTTTATTCCACCTCTTGAAACATACTCATGATTTTTTTTAAAAATTTTAATATCGGAATTTTTTATAATTAATGTTCCTGCTTTCTCCACTCTTTTACCATCAACATAAACTTTACCTTCAAGTATTAATGCCTTGGCTTTTTCTCTAGATTCTACTAATCCTATTTCCACTAAAATTAGATCTAATCTCTTCTTTAATTTCATCTGTTATTTCATTTTTGATTGTAATACTAACTTTTTCTTTGTAAAACAAAATCTGCAATATTGATTAAATATTGAATTGGTAAATTTAAATCAGTAATTGAATTTTTTGCAAGTTTTATTTCTTTTTTTGCAATTTCTTTTGACTTTTTTAAGCCATAATAACTTGGATAGGTCAGTTTCATCAAATCCTTATCAGTTCCAGTTCTTTTGCCAATAGTCTTTTCCTCACCAATTTCATCTAATATATCATCTATAATCTGAAAAGCAAGTCCTAGGTGCTCTCCATATTCAGTGAATTTCTTTAGTTGATAATTATCTGCATTTGATACTATAGCACCACATCTAACTGATACTCTTATAAGTTTTCCAGTTTTATTATTGTGAATAAAGTTTAAAGTTTCCTTTCCCACATTTTCACTATTTGAAATTACATCCATAACCTGACCTGCTATCATTCCAGATGTTCCAGTAGCTTCAGATAGTTCTTCTGCTAACTTTAATACAACCTCATCAGATGAGTACTTTTTTTGTTTTAAAACTAAATTAAGACTCTCAGAAAATAATGCATCTCCAGCTAAGATGGCTATATCCTCTCCAAATTTTATATGACATGACGGTCTTCCTCTTCTCAACTTATCATTGTCTATTGCAGGAAGATCATCATGAATCAAAGAAAAAGTATGTATAAGTTCAATAGCGCATGCAATCGGCATAACTTTATCATGAGACACTTTAAAACTCTTCGCAACAAGAATAACAAGTATAGGTCTAAACCTCTTACCACCACTAAAGACAGAATATCTCATTGCATCAAATAATATCTTTGGTTCTCCCTCCATGGAAGAAAGATAATATTCTAATGATTTATTCACTTTTTTAACTAATTCTAATGGATAACTCATATATCCTTCCTACTCTATATTTTTTCTTTTTTATCTATTTTCATCTCTTCAACAACTTTTCCTAAAATGCCATTTACAAATTTACCAGATTCATTAGTACCATACTTTTTAGAAATTTCTATAGCTTCATTTATTGTAACCTTTAAAGGAATTTCTTGTTCAAACATAATTTCATAAAGAGCTATTCTTAACATATTCCTATCTAAAATAGACATTCTATCTATTTGCCAATTTGATGAATGTAAGTTAATTATTTCATTTAAATTCTCAAAATTGTTTTTAACTCCTTTTACCAATTTTAAGGTGAATTGATCAATATTTTTTTTATTTTTTAAATCCATTTTAATCAATTCATCAACATCTATATCTAATAAATCTGATTGATATAAATAAAAAAGAGCCTTCTCGCGAGCTTCCCGTCTTTTTAACATTTAGTACCTCTATTTTTCAGCAGTAATATTAACTTCACTTACAGTAACATTAACATTCTTCACTTCTAAGTTTGTCATAGTTTTTATTGCTTTTTCTACTTCTTCTTGAACCTTCTTTGCTACTTCCATTAAATTCTTTCCATAATTTACAGAAATATTAACGTCAACTATAGCTTTACCATTCTCAACTTTGACACTAATTCCTTTTGTTATAATTTTTTTACCAAGTTTATCCTTGATTGATGATACAAAACCTTTTTCTAATGGAGCAACTCCATCAACTTTATGAGTAGCAATACCAACAATAGTTTCAAGAACATCACTTGATATAATAACTTCTCCTATTTCGATTTGTTTGCTTATATTCACGAATAACCTCCCTTACGCTATTTGATTCTTGTTATATATTTACCATTTCTGGTATCAATTTTAATTATATCTCCTTTGTTGATAAACATGGGTACCATAACAATTGCTCCTGTTTTAACAGTTGCAGGTTTGGATTGAGATGAAGCAGTATCTCCTTTGAACCCCGGTGTTGTATTGACTACTTCTAACTCAACAAAATTTGGAACATCTAGAGATACCAATTTACCGTTATGTAATATTATTTTAATATCCGAGCCTTCTTTAAGATAGATAATCTTTTCTCCAAGCTTTTTTTCATCAACACTTCTCTGTTCATAAGTTTCTTTATCCATTAATACTAAATTACTACTATCCTTATATAAATATTGCATTTTTTTTCTATCAAGTATTGCTAACTTAAATTTCTCATCTGCTCTGAAGGTTTTTTCTATTGTTTCTCCAGATTTTAATTTCCTTAGTTTTACTTTTACTATTGCTCCCCTTCTGGCAATCTTTGAATGTTGAAACCAAATAATCTCATAAAGTTCATTATCTATAACTATAGTTATTCCAGTCTTAAATTCAGTTGGTGATATCAAAAAATCAACTCCTTTAAAAAACTAAATTTCATAAAAGATTTTTTCAGTTTTACTTAGTATCTCATATCCATCATCAGTTACAAATAATAAATCTTCAATTCTAACTCCACCAAAATTCTTTATATAAATTCCAGGTTCAATTGTTAAAACCATACCTTTTTTCAAATTATCCTCAGATTCCTTTATTATAAAAGGTACTTCATGAATATTTAATCCCACACCATGACCCAATCCATGTAAGAAATTTTCTCCATAACCTTTTTCAGTTATAAAATCTCTTGCAATTTTATCTAAAATTTTACATTTTACTCCTGGTTTTACCGCATTTAAAGCTTTCATCTGAGCTTCTAATACAATATTAAAAATATTTTTTTGCTTATTATTAGATTTTCCCATAACAACCATTCTTGTCATATCTGAATGATACCCATCAATAACAGATCCAAAATCCATTTTTATAATATCACCACTTTGAATAACCTTTTCACTAGCTGTTGCATGAGGCATAGATGACATTACTCCAGAGGCAATAATCGTATCAAATGATATTTTATCAGCCCCTAAATCTCTCATAATAAAATCCAGTCTATTTGCAATATCCCTTTCCTTCATTCCGGTTTTTATCTCATTAATTATTATACTAAATGCTTTATCTGATATACTTGCTGCTTTTTTAATTAAATCAATCTCTTCTTTTGACTTAATCATTCGCTTTTCCTCTACCCAACCACTTTTTGGAATTAATTCTACATTTTTAGTTGCTTCCTTTATTTTTAGAAAAACCTGATAAGAAACATGATCTGATTCAAATCCAAGCTTTTTAATTTTCAATTCTTTTATTAAGTCTGTAAAATATTTAATATATGGTCTTTGCCATATATATTTTTTATAATAGGGTGCTTGTTTATTAGCTTGTTCTGTAAATCTTGAATCTGTAAGAAGATATTGGTCATCTTGAGTTAAAAGAACCCAGGAACCTGAACTCTCTCCAATAAATCCACTTAAATATCTTACATTTTTCTCATTTGATATTAAAAATCCATCCAATTTATTTTTAATAATTTTTTCCCTAATTTTATCTGTTCTAATTTGATAATCCATTTAGAAATCCCCAATTTTAAAAAATCTTCGCTTAAAGTTTTATTCTTTCAAATTAATTCTTCAATAAATCTATTCTATTAGAGAGGATAACGAAGTGATTAGATTTAAGTGTTCTAATCTTTTAAATTATTTCTTTATATTCCTTATATAATCTTTTACGATTTGCCCACTTCCCTTTCCATTGAAAGCTTCAATTTATCTAATTTTCGTATTAGTATTTTTAAATCGTTAATTGTAATATCCGTTTGCGTTAGTTTATTTATTTAATAAAAGAAAAGCTCTTCTTTCTTCCTTTGCCATCTCTTCGTTTACTGTCTTTATAATCTCCCTAATCATTTATGAAATCTTAATAATTTTTTTATAAATACCCCCCTTCTTTATGAAATTTATTTTCGTTATGGGAGGTATTTTTTATTGTTTATTTTTCTGTCTAAATCTTTAATTTAACTCATACACAATTAACGTTACAGTATGAAATTTTCTTTATTCTAAATCTGATTTTATATTATTAAAAAAATATATTTAGTTTACATATTTATCAAAAAGAACACTCTCAGCTTCTTTGGTCCAAATTAAACCATTTTTTAGTTTTTTTTGTATAAATGGTATTTTTTTCTTTATTTCATCTACACATGTAAAGTCAAGATTTTCTATCTGGGGAAAAATTACAACTTTACCTGGAAAGACTCCCATACTAACATTAAGTAAGGCTTTTTTTAAGCTATTTATTCCACCAATGGCAAAAACAGAATTGTTAGTATTAATTTTTTTCTCTTCAACTTTTGTTAATGTTTTTTTCATATCTGAAATATTGGAACCACTACTTCCAATTATTCTTACTTTTTCAGAACAGATCTTTCTACTTAAAATTTTTACAAAATTTCCTTTAGGTATTCCACCAAATATATTTATGACCCCTCCTTCAGCTATAAAATTAAGTGCGTCTTTAACAGCTTCCACTGATGATGCCAAAACTATTATGTCATCAAATCCCTTATAATTCATTTCTCTTTTTAAAATTTCAGAGAACTGTTTTCTAGAAAAATCCTTTTGTTTATAACATACCAAGTCTATTTTTTTACTTTTTGCAATATCTTTAAATCTTTTTTGTATATTCCATATCCTATCTGATTGACGATTAGTAGCCACAATCTTTTTTGGGGGATATTTTTTAAAAATTGCCCTTTGCACATGCATATGTCCCATAGGACCACCAGCTCCTAAAATCCACATAATACTATTTTCTTTAATTTCAGAACG
>Ga0114921_10000525_pt1 | contig 16325 bp, 12 predicted proteins | sample BentaG_FD_87016 | JGI IMG/M metagenome (GOLD analysis project Ga0114921, IMG submission 87016) | Deep subsurface microbial communities from South Atlantic Ocean to uncover new lineages of life (NeLLi) - Benguela_00093 metaG | ecosystem: Environmental > Aquatic > Marine > Oceanic > Sediment ...
GAATATAGATCCAAGAAATTATGGAAGTGGAAATATAGGAGCTTCTAATGTTTTAAGAACTGCTGGACCAGTTGCTGGAGTAATTTGCTATATTCTTGATTTTTCTAAGGGGTTACTTGGAGCAGGTCTTCCAATAATCTTATCTAATCTTGGATATATCAAAGAAAATCATTGGTTAATTGTTTTGGGAGCATTAACTACAATTATAGGGCATTGTTGGCCCATATATTTAGGATTTAAAGGTGGGAAAGGTGTTGCAACTTCTATGGGTGCTATTCTTATGATAAGTCCCAAGATATTTTTGTTTTTCATATTAATCTATTTAATTATTTTATTTATCTATAGATATACTTCACTTGCAGCTTTAGTTTCTTTTGGACTACTACCTATAATTGGATATTTAATAAAATGTTTCTTTTCAAATAGGATTGGAATTCTTCAATTTTTGTTTTTTTCCATAATTACTACAATTATTATAATTTGGAGGCATCAAGGTAATATAAAAAGACTTTTAAGCAGAACCGAAAGAAGGTTAGGTGAGAAGGTAAAGTTAGAGAAATAAATTTATTAAATAGATATTATTGAGAAAGCTATTTTTTTATGCTATAATTTTATCGATTTAAAGTTTAGTTTAGCCTAAAAGTGGGCAAAAGCCCACTTTTTTTAATATGTGAACATTTTAATCTTAAAATATCTTTTAAATTGGTTTTATAATATTAATTATAAATTTCATTAGTTTATAAAGTTATTTTGAAAAATATAAAGGTGAATGTATATGAAATATGATTTGATTGAAGCCTTAAAACAGATAGAGAGGGAGAGAGGTATTTCTTTAGAAAATCTATTAGAAGCTCTTGAAAGTGCTCTTATATCTGCGTATAAGAAAAAATATGGTCCAGATAAAAATATAAAAATTGAAGTTGATAAAGTAACTGGAAATTTAAGGATGTTCAAACTAATTGAGGGAGAAGATATAGAGAGTAGCGAGAAGGAGATAGTATCTACTCCATCAGATTTTGGAAGGATTGCAGCTCAAACAGTAAAGCAAATTTTACAACAGAAAATCAGGGAAGCTAGTAGAGAGATTATGTACAAGGAGTTCAAAGATATGATTGGAGAAGTAATGACTGGTATTATCCGCCAGACAGATCAGAGATTTACTTTAGTTGATTTGGGAAGGGCTGAAGCTTTACTTCCTCAGGGTGAACAGATTCCCAGGGAACATTATAGATTGAGTGATAGAATAAAATGCTATATAGTTAATGTGAAAAAAACATCTAGAGGTCCACAAGTAATTGTATCAAGAACTCATCCTGGTTTAATAAGAAGGTTATTTGAGCTTGAAGTTCCAGAAATTTCTGATGGAATTGTGGAAATAAATAACGTTGCAAGAGAACCAGGATATAGATCAAAAATCTCAGTTTCATCAAATAATAAGAGTATTGATCCGGTTGGTGCTTGTGTTGGTCAAAGGGGTTCTAGAGTAAAGATGGTTGTAGGCGAACTTGGCGGAGAGAGAGTTGATATTATCAAATATAGTAATGATATGGCAGAATATGTAAGAAATGCTCTTAGTCCTTCAAAAGTTAGCGATGTTTTTATAAATAAGGAAGAGAAGAAGGCTTATGTTATTGTTCCTGATGATCAGGTTTCATTAGCTATTGGTAAAGATGGTCATAATGCAAGACTTGCAGCTAAACTAACTAATTGGAAAATAGATATTAAAAGTGAAAGTATGTGGGCAGAAGAGAAATTAAAAGAACTTGAGAAGAAAAAGGGGAAGAAAGAAAAAATTAAAGAGGAAAAAGGAATTAAAAGAAGAGTAAAAGTTGTAGATAAGAAGAAAGCTAAAGTTGTTTCTAAAAAAGGTGTTAAGAAAAAGGTTAAAGAGAAAAAAGCAAAGCGATGTAAAGCTAAATTAACCAATGGCACAAGATGTACCTACGCATCTAAAACTGGAAGTGATTACTGTGGCTTACCAGCTCATAAAAAACTTGAAACTAAAAAAGAAAAATAATAGATATATTCAAAGTAAACCAAATTGATGGTTAAGAATAAAATAAGACCTAAAAGAAAGATTATAAAAAGAACCTGTACTGGATGTGGGAAGGTAAAAGAAAAAAAGGAAATGCTAAGAATTGTTAGAACTCAAGATGGTGATATTAGATACGATTTAATAGGAAAAATATCAGGAAGAGGTGCATATGTATGTTATGATATATGTTGTGTTGAATCAACATTTAAGAAAAAAGGTCTATCAAAAACATTAAAAAAAGATGTCTCAAAAAATCTAAAAGATGATATTATTAAAATAATTTCTAAAGGTGAAGAAAAGATATAGAAATATTAAAAAACATTCTATATACGCAAGGTAAAGGTTTATGGTAAAAGATTTAAATAAAGATTATGCTGAAAATAAAAATATTGAGAAAGAAGTTATTCTAAAGAAAAACGAATCTGACAAAAATATTGATAAAGAAGTTACAAAGACAAGAAAAAGGGATAAAGCAAAATCAATCAAACTAACTACAGGAATAACTTTAAAAGAGTTTGCAAACGAAATTAACCAATCATCTTCTAATCTTATAAAGCTTCTTTTGAGAAAGGGTAAAGCTGTTAGCATAAATCAATCATTAGATATTAATATTTTAAATATTTTATCTGAAGAATTAGGTTTAAATATCAAGCTTCCTACTACAAAGAAAGCAAAGAGTATTTATAGAAGAGTTCCAAGAGATTTAAGGCCAAGACCTCCAGTGGTAACTATAATGGGACATGTAGATCATGGAAAAACAAAGCTACTTGATGCAATTAGAGAAACTCATGTGATGGAATCGGAAGCTGGAGGAATTACTCAACATATTGGAGCTTACCAGGTTGATTATAAGAAAAAGAAAATAACCTTTATTGATACACCGGGACATGAAGCATTTACATCTATGAGAGCAAGAGGAGCTCAGGTAACCGATATTGCAGTTATAGTAATTGCTGCTGACGATGGAGTTATGCCTCAGACCATAGAAGCTATTGATCATGCAAAAGCAGCCAAAGTTCCAATGCTTGTTGCTATAAATAAAATTGATCTTCCAATAGCAAATGTTGATAAAGTAAAAAGACAATTACAGGAAATAGGTCTTGTACCAGAAGAGTGGGGGGGAGACTTAGTTACAGTTGAAGTTTCAGCTAAGATGAAGACAAACTTAGATGAACTCTTAGAGATGATATTACTAATTTCAGAAATTCAGGTACTAAAAGCTGATATTAAATGTGAAGCCATTGGAACTGTAATTGAGGCTCAATTAGATGCGAGAAGAGGTTCTATAGCAACAATAATAATTGAGAGTGGAATATTAAAGGTTGGAGATGCTATTGTTGTTGGTACATCATCAGGAAAAGTAAGAGCAATAATAACTGATAAGGGAAAAAATGTAGAATCCGCTTTACCTTCTCAACCTATAGAAATTATGGGTTTATCTAAACTTCCTCAAGCAGGAGACGAATTTTTTGTAGTAGAGAATGAGAAAGTTGCCAGACGGATTGTACAAGAAAGAATTCTGCAGTTAGAATCTACTAAATTAATACCAACAAGACATATTACTTTAGAAGATATTGCAAAAAGAATTGAAGAAGGGAAGATTCAGGAACTAAAATTAATATTAAAAGGAGATGTTCAAGGTTCATTAGAAGCAGTTAGTGGAGCACTTTCTGCAATAACAGAAAAGGAAGTTAGGATAAATATTATTCATGAAGGTGTTGGTGATATTTCAGAGACGGATGTGTTATTAGCTACAGCATCAGATGCTATAATTATAGGTTTTAATGTTAAACTTTCTCCCGGGGCCAAAGAGATGGCTGAGCAGGAAAAAGTTGATGTGAGAACTTATGAAATTATTTATAAAGTGATAGATGATGTTCAAGCAGCATTAAAAGGGCTTCTTGCTCCAAAGAAGGTAGAAGTTGATAAAGCAACTATTGAGGTAAGACAAATATTTCAGATTCCGAAGATTGGTAAAATTGCTGGCTGTTTTGTATTAGATGGTGAAGTTAGTAGAAACTATTTAGTAAGAATTAAGAGAGATGATGAGATTATACATACTGGTAAGATAACCTCACTTAAAAGATTTAAAGAAGATGCTAGAAAAGTTGTAGCTGGATTTGAATGCGGAATTGCAATAGAAGGATTTCAGGATATTGAAGAAGGGGATATTCTTGAAGTCTATTCCATAGAAGAAAAAGTCCTGTAAAAACAAATTTTTTTAAAAAATTTAAAAATTTTATTTTTATTTTTACCACTTTTTAATATTTCCACAAAAATGATAATTGCAATTGTAGAAGTAGAATTATTTTTACCTTATTGTCATAGCCTAAAAGATAAGAGAAGTATAATAAAAAGCCTAATAGATTCTTTAGGTAAAAACAATAACATATCTATAAAAGAGATTAATTATAAAGATATGTGGCAAAGATCACTAATTGGGATAACAAGTATTTGTGGTAATACAAGTTCAGCACAGAAATTTTTGGATATGATAAAAAATAAAATTTATGAAAAAGATGGTACACGAATTATAAAATTTGAATCCTCAATTCACTTAACCGAATAACCTTCTCTCCTAAAATCATACCTATTAAAAAATCTTAAAGAAGTAATTATTTCTTGACAGAGCGAACTAATGTATGTTATTATTTTATTAGTAACCAAACATATGTTTGTGTGTCAAAAAAGTGTATACAAAAGGAAGAGTTAACGTCATGTATAGAAGGAATCGATAATGGTAGATTTTGTACATCTTCATGTTCACAGTCAATATAGTCTTTTAGATGGAACAGCGAAGCCATCGGACTTGGCTCAAAGAGCTAAAGAATTAGGTATGGAAGCTATTGCTTTAACAGACAAGGGAGCAATGTATGGGGCTATTAAATTCTACAAAGAAAGTTTGAAAAGAGGGATAAAACCCATAATTGGCTGTCAGATAAAGATAACAGATAACAACGATAATGATAGAAGGAGAGAGATATATAGTTTTATATTGCTTGTTAAAGATTTTGAAGGATATTTTAATTTAGTAAATCTAATTAGTAGAAGTCATCTGCGTATGCATCGTATACATCAGACAGTCCCTTTCGTTTATGAGGATGAGTTAATTGAAAAAAGAGATGGACTGATTGTTTTAACTGGCTCCTTACAAAGCAGACTTAGCAACTATCTTTTGAGATATAAATATGGTGAAGCAGAAAAGCTTGCAAAAAGATATTTAAAAATATTTGGAAGGGAAAACCTGTATTTAGAATTACAATATCATGGAAGTAGGGAGGAGGAGACTTTATGTCGACGTCTAATCAGACTGGGACAAAATTTAGGACTGAAGTTAGTAGCAACTAATGATGTCCATTATCTTCACAGAGTAGATCACTATCTTCATAAATTGCTTTCACAAATAGAAAGCATGAGCACTATCCCCGATAGTACCAAGGAAAGGGTAAATAACAATAATTACCATCTTAAATCCTCCATTGAGATGGAAAGGCTCTTCTCCTCCTTTTCTCCAGCTATAAAAAGTAGTTTAGAGATAGATGAAAAATGTAATTTAAAACTCCCATTAAATGATATTAATCTTCCTCATTATCAAGTATCGTCAAATTTAAAAGAAGATTTAAGAGAAAGCCATGTTCCTAAGAGCGAGGAGAATTTCAAAGATAAGCAGTATTTAAGAAAGCTATGTTATAAGGCTATAGAAAAAAAATATCCTGGAAATAATATAGTTTTAAGAAAATATCCCATGGATAATAAGAAGTTAAAAGAATTAGTAATAAAAAGACTTGAATATGAATTGGGTGTGATATGTGACATGGGTTATGCAGGATATTTTTTGATAGTATGGGATATGGCAAAGTTTGCAAGGGAGAGAAAAATCCCCATGTGTGCCAAAGGTTCTGCTGCAGGAAGTCTCGTAACATACCTCCTTGAAATATCGGATGTTGACCCCATAAAAAATGATTTATGTTTTGAAAGATTTCTTAATAGAGAGAGAGGAAAACTCCCGGATATAGACATAGATTTTTGTCAGAGAGGTAGAGATGAGATTTTTGATTACATGGCAAAACGATATGGGAAAAACTATGTGAGTAGAGTAAGTTGTTTCTCAACCCTCCAGGTGAGGGGGGCAATAAGAGAGGTAGGAAGAGCACTAAATCTTCAAAAAGAGGAGATAGATATTATAGCAAAGAGAGTTCCACATTCATTTTTGGTTAGATTGGGAGGACGTAATAAAATAGACATCCTATCTCATCTTAGAAAGAACCTACCAGAGGGTATAGATTTATCAGAAGAACCATACAAAAGCTGGCTGGATGCAGCCAGCAAACTTGAAGGATTAATAAGGCATCCATCTCTTCATCCATCTGCATTTATCATCTCAAATACACTCTTAAATCAGCTCATTCCACTGACAAGAGCAAATACGGGAGAAATAATGTCTCAATATGATATGCATGATATAGAGGATTTAGGACTTTTAAAGTTAGATCTAATAAGCTCACTTTCTCTCACTATGATTAGAGATGTATTAGCATCTATCAAAAAAACAAGAGGAATTGGGTTAAATGAAAATGATATTATAATGGATGACCCTTTAACTATGGAAATGATAAGACAGGGAAGAACTCTATGTGGTTTTCAGCTTGAAAGCTCAGGGATGAGAGGACTGCTTAAGAAAATAAAACCCAGAAATGCTATGGATTTAACTCCTGTTATATCCTTATATAGACCTGGTCCGTGGAGCTCAGGAATGGTAAATAGTTTCATTGAGAGAATGCATAAAAGGGAAGAAGTTGATTACATACATCCGGATTTAAAACCTATTTTAAAGGATACATATGGAGTTATGCTTTATCAGGAACAGGTGATGAAGGTAGCTCAAAAAATAGGAGGATATTCATTAGGTGAAGCAGATAAACTAAGAAAAGCAATGACCAGGCTCTCAAAGGAGATGATGGCATATGAGAAAGACAGATTTATTAAAGGGGCATTAAGGAGAGGGTATTCAAAGGAGTTAGCACAAAAAGTATTTAGTTTGATAGAAAAGTTTGCAGGATACGGGTTTGTGAAAGCACACGCTGCTGCCTACGCTCTTATTTCATATAAAACTTGCTACTTAAAGACTCATTTTCCAGCTGAGGTAATTTCCTTTTTTCTAAACAATAACATGGGTTACTACCTGAAAGCTAACTACATTGAAGAAGCTAGACGCCTGGGGGTTGAGATACTACCGCCAGATATAAACAAAAGTCAAGACCAATTTACTGTTGAAAATAGGGGAAAAGCAATAAGAGTAGGTCTATTGTCAGTCAAGAAAGTTGGACCAGTAGCAGTAAGAGAGATCCTAAAGATGAGGAGAAAAGGACTTTTTAAATCTCTTTATGATTTTTGCTTGAGAGTTAATAGAGCAAAAGTTAGTTTAGCAGCAACAGAGAATCTGATAAAAGTAGGAGCCTTTGATTTTACGGGACTTACTCGAAGAGAATTGCTTTTAATGCTCAGATTTTTAAGCAAATTAGCTCGTAATTTAAAAGGAAAGGCTACTACTTCCTTTGTTTATGAGGATGAATCTGGTATTATGGATTATTCTTTTAATAAAAAAAATAACTCTATTATTGGAAAATCAGAGCAGTTCAGTTTAAAAGAAAAACTTAAAGCTGAAGGTGAGATTTTAGGATTCTGGGTTAGTGCTCATCCTTTAAAATTATATGAAGATACCTTATATCAACATAAAATAACATCTAGCGGGAACTTTGCTCTTTTAAAAAACAAGCATCCGATTATAGTGGCAGGAATGTTACTTCACTGTAGAAAGGAGAAGACTAAAAAAGGTGAAGAGATGGCCTTCTGTCTACTTGAGGATGAAGATGGAATGTATGAGGTTGTTGTCTTTCCAAAAGTTTATGAGAAAAATCGCTATCTTTTCTATAAAGCAGGCGCGCTTCTTATAGAAGGGGAGATCTCAAACAATGATGGTGACATCTTAATAATAGCTAACAAAATATGTGATTTAAATTTAACTTAGTAGATTCTCTAATACTTCTTTGTGTATATTAAAATCTCTTTCTGAATACAGCACGAATCTTACAATGCTTGGTTTTTTATTATTTCTTAGGAAATTCATTATTGTATTAAAGGCAATTTCTGCTGCTTCTCTCTTAGGATATCCAAAAGCACCCGTACTCAAAGCTGGAAAGGAAATGCTTTCAAGATCTTTCTCTTTTGCTAATTTTAAACTATTTTCATAACTGGCTCTAAGCAGAATTGGATCATTTAGTAAGCCAGAATATATTGGTCCTACTGTGTGAATTACATATGGAGCTAACAAATCATAACCTTTCGTAATTTTGGCTTCTCCTGTTCTGCACCCACCCAATTTTTTACACTCACTCCAGAGTTCAGGACCAGCAGCTCTATGTATAGCTCCAGCAACTCCACCACCTGGTGCTAATTGAGAGTTAGCTGCATTTACAATAACATCAGTTTTTTGAGCAGTAATATCACCTTTTACAAGTTCCAAAACATTATTATTTATTTTTATTACTATTTCATTTTCATTCATTTTTTGCCTCTAATTTAACCTTTTTATTTCTTATATAATTAATATATCTCATTTGCTTTCAAATTTTCAACAATATTACATATACATTTACTTTTAATATTTTAATATTTGATTTAAAATATAGTGTTAAAAAAAATTAACATAAGTTTAAAATTTAATAATAATTAATGGAGATGAAAAGAAATGGGTGCAGAAAGAGTAAAAAAAGTGGAAATAGCTATTCAGAAAGAATTTAGTGAAATTTTACGAAGAGAGATAAAAGATCCAAGGATTGATTTTGTCACTGTTACAAAAGTAAAAGTTACTCCTGATTTGAAAATTGCTAATATTTATGTTAGTGTTCATGGTTCTGAAGAAGAGAAGGAACAGAGTATGAAAGGACTTGAGAGTGCAAAAGGATATATAAGAAGTTTATTTGGTAAAAGATTTAGTCTTAGGTTTACACCAGAGATCAGATTCTTCTTTGATAAATCTATTGAGGAAGGTATTAGAATAACAAGATTAATTTCTGAAATAAGGGAGAAAGAAAAAAATAAAATTGAAAATAACAAACAATAAGAATATATCAAAAAAAATAATACAAATATTAAAAAGTGAAGATAGATTTGTACTTTTTATTCATAAAAGTCCTGATGGAGATGCAATGGGTTCACTTCTTGCAATATTTTTATTATTAAAAAAAATGTCTAAGAATGTTGAAATAGCATGGAATGATGAAATTCCATTTCAATTAACATTTCTTCCTTATACAAGTAATTTAAAAAGAAAATATCCAAAGATAGATTCTAATACAGTTCTCATTTCATTAGACAATTCTACAAAAAGCATGATCAATGAATTTTATCCAGGTCTTAATAAGAAAGATTATAAAATGATAATTAACATTGACCATCATCATAAAAATACAGAATTTGGTGACATAAATTTAATAATTCCAGAAGCTGCCTCTGTCACTCAAATACTTTATGATATTTTTAAGGAAAATAATATAGAGATAGATATCGAAATAGCCGAGTGCTTATATACTGGGTTAGTCACTGATAGTGGAAAGTTTCAATATTTAAATACGACAGCCCATAGTCACCTTGTGGCTGCTGAACTCATTTCATTGGGAGTGAATCCAATAAAGGTATTTAGAAATGTTTTTGAAAATAAACCAAAAGCAATACTTGATTTACACAAGTTGATGATTTCAAGAACAAAGATTTTAAAGAATGGTTCACTTATATGTTCATATGTTCTTCGGGGTGAGTTAAAAGACTTAAATCTTACATACTCATCTTCTATGGATTTTGTGAATATATTAAGAGCAGTGGAGAATGTGAAAGTAGCTACAGTATTCAAGCAACAAAAAGATGGTACCTACAGGGTTAGCCTTAGATCATCAACTGATATTGATGTTTCTAAAATTGCGCATAAATTTGGTGGTGGTGGTCATCCGATGGCTGCAGGTTATCATTGTATAAGTAAAAATATAAATGAGTGCATCAAGCAATTGGAAGATAAATTAATGATTGATAATTAGTAATTATAAATTTATATTTATTTTTTATGAAAATGTGTAATTTTAAAAGTGATGGATTAGTAATAGTTAATAAGCCTAAAGGTTTAACATCACACGATGTTGTTGAAGAAATAAGAAAGCTTTTCCCAAAGGTTAAAGTTGGACATACAGGAACTTTGGATCCATTAGCAACTGGTTTATTACTTGTTTGCATAGGAAAAGCTACAAAACTTACACAAATTCTTACTGAATATAGCAAGGAATATATTGCAGAAATAAAGTTGGGATATGAAACTGATACACTGGATAGTTATGGAGAGATAGTTAAGAGATTAAGCAAGGATGAGTTAAGTAGGAAATTAGTAGTTGTAAGGAATTTTCAAAATTCTCATAAAAGTTTAAAGAAAGTGCTGGATAATTTTGTTGGAGAAATAGATCAGGTTCCTCCAATTTATTCTGCTATAAAGTTTAAGGGAAAAGAACTATATAAATTTGCCAGAAAAAATGAAAAGGTTGAAATAAAACCAAGGAAAGTAGAAATATATAAAATTCAATTAATAGATACAATAAAAAATTCTATATTAAAAATAAAAGTTAATTGCTCTTCTGGAACATATATCAGAGCTTTAGCAAGAGATATTGGAAGAAAATTAAAAACATATGCAACATTAACAAATTTGATAAGAACAAGAATCGGAAATTATAATATAGAGGATTCCTATAAGTTGGAGCAATTAGAAAATTTAGCTTTCATGAAAAGAATTAATGAAGTATTAATTCCAATTTCAGAAATTTTAAAGAATTATAAGAAAGTAAAGATTAAAGATTTTTTTAAAAAAATGATAGAAAATGGTGCCCCTCTTTCACTTAATATGATTGAAAATATACCCTTCATATGTAAAAAAGAAGAACCAATAATTGTATATATGAATAATGAAAAAACTATAAGTTTATACAAAACGGTTAAAAATATTAATTTAGATATAGAATCTAATAGTAAGATGGTAGTGGCAAAAGCTTGGATAATACTAAATTAAGTTCTTTTGCAAAAATTTGATGAGATTCTTCGCGATTTAAAATTTTAATTTGTAATTATCTTTAATTCTTTTTTAATAGGAAAATGATAAAAATTGTTAAATTGAAGAATTTAAATAAACATAAAGAAAATTTAAATGTATAAAAAGGGTAATGTATTAAACATTGGTTTTTTTGATGGTGTCCATATTGGTCATCAAAAAATATTAGGTATTGGTAAAAAAATATCATTGGAAAAAAATATTCCATTTGTTATATTAACCTTTCATCCACATCCTAATAAAATACTTTTCCTGACTAAAGAATTCTCTTTACTTACATCTTTAGAAGATAGACTTAAATTAATCAATAGTTTTGATGTTGATTTAGTAATTGTAATACCTTTTACAAAAGATTTTTCAATGATAACTAAAGAAAAGTTTTTAGATGAGACAATAAAAAGGAAAATTAATCCCAAATTTTTAGTAATTGGTGAAGATTTTAGATTTGGTTATAAAAAAAAAGGTAATGTAGATTTTTTAAAAAGATATTTCGAAGAACAGAATGTTAAGGTAAATATCATACCATTATTAAAAGTTAATGATAAAACAGTTTCCAGCACTCTAATTCGGGAATTAATAATGAAGGGAGAAATATTCAAAGCCAATAATTTATTACAAAGAACTTATGAAATCTATGGATCAGTAATAAAAGGTAAGGGGATGGGAAAAGTTATCGGTTTTCCAACAATAAATATTAAAATGTTAGAAGAACTGGTTTTACCAGGTGATGGCGTATACTTAGGAGAAATAAAGTCGAATAGTCTAAGAAGATATTGTTTAATAAATATTGGCAAAAGACCAACTTTTGATGGAAGAAAAAGAACAATTGAATTCTATATTTTAGATACAAAGGAAGAAAAGGTTAAAGTGTTAATGAAATCAGAGATATTGAGATTATGTTTTATAGATAAATTAAGAAATGAGATTAAATTTGAATCAGTTGAAAAGTTAGTGAATCAGATTAAAAAAGATATTAAAAAAGCGAAAGGAATATTAAAAGAATATAAGAGATTTGAAAATCTTTCTTAAATTTTTTATTATAGTATTATTCATGATAGTATTTAACAATTAATTTAAGTGGTTAATAAAAAATTTTTAAATGTAAGATTAAAAAAGTTGAAATAAAATTGTTAAAATAAAATTTATACTATAATATATACATAATTCAAATATAGTAAAAGTAGATAAACCACCCTTGCTTAGGATATTGAAACACAAACGATATCTTATGCTTGTAATAAAATGGAGGTAAAAACAATTGTCATTAAGTAAAGAAGAGAAGCAAAAGATTATAGAAGAATACAAAGTTCACGAAAATGATACAGGTTCTTCAGAAGTCCAATTAGCTATTTTAAACCAGGCAATAAACAATCTAACGGAGCATTTGAAGGCTCATAAAAAAGATTTTCATTCAAGAAGAGGTTTATTGAAAAAAGTGGGTAGGAGAAGAAGACTTCTGGAGTATTTGAAAACAAAAGATACTGAAAGATATAAAAAACTAATTAAGAAATTAGGATTGAGGAAGTAAGAAATTATAAAGAAAGAATTTGGAGAGGTCCTTCGCATTATTTCAATCTTACATTCTCCTTTTTATCCACAAGATTTTATGTTTTTTGAGTTCATGCTTAAAGTTTACCAGTAACATTCTTTATATATATTATTTGTGATATGAAATTAGAGTTTACAGTTTATAATTTGAAAAATAATATTAAAAAATTATATTTTTAGCATATTGTAATTTTTTAACGTGTTATAAATGCTAACGTTAATAACTTTTAGGAGGTTAAAATTTTGAAAAATGAAACAGTAACAATCCCAATAGAGGATAAGGAAATAATTTTAGAAACTGGGGAATTAGCGAAACAAGCAGATGGAGCTATTTTAGTTAAATGTGGAGGTACAGTTTTACTAATAACTGTAGTTAAATCAAAAACTGAAAGAAGCGGGCTAAATTTCCTTCCCTTACTTGTTGATGTTGAGGAGAGGATGTATGCAGCTGGAAAAATACCAGGAGGTTTTATAAAGAGAGAGGGAAGACCAAGAGATGATGCAATACTGGCAGCAAGATTAATTGATAGACCAATTAGACCACTATTTCCTGATGATTATCGAAATGAAGTTCAAATAATTGGCACCATTCTTTCAGTGGATCATATAAATCCATTCGATAATTTGGCTATAATAGGTGCATCTGCTGCATTAACTATCTCAGATATACCTTTTTTGGGTCCAATAGGAGCAGTTAGAGTTGGCTATTTAGATGAGAAATACATAATAAACCCAACTTTTGAGCAGTTAGAAAATAGTACTTTAGATTTAATTATAGCTGCAACAAAAGAAGATATCATCATGATGGAAGCAAAAGCAGATGAGGTATCCGAAGAAGTTTTGATGGGAGCAATTGAAGCAGCTAAACCGATTATTAATATTCAGATTGATAAACAGATAGAATTTAGCAATATGGTTAAAAAAGCAAATAATAAAGTAGTTGATATTGCCAGGAAACCTTTATTAAAAGCGGTTAAGATTGAGGATGCAAATACAAGACAAGGTGAAATTTCTAAAATTAAGAAAGAATCAATTTCAAAAGCTATGCAATTTGCCGCTGATGAACTTAAAGAGGATTGGAAAGAGAAAATTTCAGATATGGAAAATTCTCTAAGAAATTTAGAAAAAGAACTGACCGAAGATTTCCTCTATTTAAAATTGGTTGAGACACTAAAAGAAAAGATATCAAATGCCTTCCTGATTGAGGATATTGAGGAAAGAAATGATACCTTAACTGAAGTAAAAAATCAGGCAAAAGAGGAAATTACTAATCAATATTTAGAATATCAAACAACGATAGTAAAATTTATAAAACAGATTGAAAAGGATGTAGTAAGAGAGTTTCTTTCAGATAAAATTTTAAATTTTGTACAGGAGCCAATGTCAAACATAATTAAGATAGAAGATGCTAAAGAAAGAAAGTCAATGATCAATCAGTTAAAAGAAACAACAGTTGCTAAATTAGGGAAAGGTTGGGAGAAATATAATAAGATAATAAATGATATATTTTCCAATATAACCAAGGAATTGATAAGAAAGAGAATTTTAGAAGATAAAGTTCGTTCAGATAACAGAAAACCTACAGATATAAGAAAGATTACATGTAAAGCTGGATATCTACCCAGAAATGTAGTTCATGGATCTGGATTATTTACAAGGGGAAAAACACAGGTTCTGTCAATACTTACATTGGGAAGATTAAAAGAAGAGCAGTTATTAGATGATTTAGGTATAGAGGAAACAAAAAGGTTTATGCATCATTACAATTTTCCACCATTTAGCACTGGAGAAACCGGTTTTTTAAGAGGTCCGAAAAGAAGAGAAATTGGCCATGGTGCTTTAGCGGAGAAAGCATTATTGCAAGTTATTCCAAATGAGAATGAATTTCCATATACACTAAGAATAGTGTCTGAAATTTTAGAATCAAATGGTTCAACCTCAATGGCAAGTGTTTGTGCAAGTAGTTTAGCTTTAATGGATACAGGAGTTCCGATAAAAAAAGCAGTTGCTGGAATAGCATTAGGTCTTATAAAAGAGGATGATAAATTTGTGATTCTATCAGATATTTTGGGGGAAGAGGACCATTATGGAGACATGGATTTTAAAGTAGCAGGAACGAAAGATGGAATTACAGCAACACAAATGGATATTAAAACTAGAGGTATAACTACACAAATTATAAGTGATACTCTTAAGCAGGCAAAGGAAGGTAGATTATTTATATTGTCAAAAATGTTGGAAGAGATTAGTGAACCAAGAAGTGAGATGTCCCCAAGTTCTCCAAAATATATGATGTTAAAAGTTCCACTTGATAAGATAGGTGCTGTTATCGGAACAGGCGGAAAAGTTATTAAAAATATCATTGAGGAAACGGGAACAGAGATTGATATTCAGGATGATGGTAGTGTTTATATTTATTCAACAGATACAGAGAGTGCTGAAAAAGCTAAAAAAATGATAGAAGATATTACAATAGAATTTGAAATTAAGATGCAGATTCCAACAAATAAAATAGGTGAGGTAATTGGAACTCGTGGAAGTACAATAAAAAATATTCAGGAAAGCACCAACTCAAATATAAATGTTAACGATGATGGTACATTATATATAAAATCTAAAAATGAAGAGAACCTATTAAAAGCTCAAAAAATTATTGAAGATATAGTTGGAAAAGTTAAATCTGGTTCTGTAAATGATGTCAAAATGGGTGAAGAATATACTGGAACTGTAGTAAACACTACATCTTTTGGTGCATTTGTTGAAATACTACCTGGTGTTGAGGGATTACTTCACATTTCTAAATTATCGGATGAGAGAGTTGACAGAGTAGAAGATATAGTAAAAGTCGGAGATAAAGTTAAAGTTAGAGTGATTGGAAAAAATTTTTCTGGAAAGATTAATCTTGACTCCCCTGAGCTTAGGGGAAAAACAGGTTAATATTAAATTAAACTACTATGTTCTGTTTATATGACATTAATAAATGATTTATGAATAAAACATCAAAAATAAAAGAGATTTATGATCTTACCAGATTAGATAATGGATTAAGAGTTGTCAGTGAAAATATACCCCATTTTCGTTCTATCTCTCTTGGCTTTTGGATCGCAAGAGGTTCAAGAGATGAATTAAAAAATGAAGGAGGAATTACCCACCTTATTGAGCACCTACTTTTTAAAGGTACAAAGAAAAGAAATGCAAAAGATATAGCAAAAGAATTCGATGAAATTGGAGCAGAATTTAATGCCTTTACTTCAAAAGAATATTTCTGCTTATATTCCAAATTTTTAGATGAGCATCTAACTAAAGTTTTAGATATATTATCAGATATGATAATGAATTCGAGATTTTCAAAGAAAGATGTGAATTTAGAAAAAAATGTTGTTTTAGAAGAAATAAAATCAAGAAATGATAACCCCAATTTAATTGTTACTGATTTATTCTATAACTCACTTTTTGGTGATCATCCTTTATCCAGACCCGTATTAGGATTTCATTCTGTTGTAAAATCTTTAACAAGAGATTATATTTTTAATTATTATAAAAATTTTATATCTTCTAATAACACTGTTATAGCAAGTGTTGGAAATATTAAACACA
>Ga0114921_10000527_pt1 | contig 16297 bp, 11 predicted proteins | sample BentaG_FD_87016 | JGI IMG/M metagenome (GOLD analysis project Ga0114921, IMG submission 87016) | Deep subsurface microbial communities from South Atlantic Ocean to uncover new lineages of life (NeLLi) - Benguela_00093 metaG | ecosystem: Environmental > Aquatic > Marine > Oceanic > Sediment ...
CATAAAGTATGAATACCATTTTCCGCTTCCTAGAACTCTCAGGAAGGTATCTCTCGAAACAAACTCGCTAAAAATCCCAGCAACGATGAATCCAACAGCTATACACCACCATGCGTGCGAAAAGTAATTTATAGCGATGGTCCACGTGCCAGTTAATACTTCTACGATGGTTACCATTATTCCAAGGCCTCATATAAGTTGACTACATTATATCGTTACATGGCGATATAATCATGTTTCTATTATAAGTTTTTTGGTGAAGGATGATTCTCAGGAGCATTTCAGAGCTGATAAGAAGTTGATCTATAATTCATTCTCTCTCTAAATTTTTCTTTGCTCCTTTAACAAGCATAAAGAAATGGATACGAGCAAAAAGGCAAGATCAGACAACAGTAATATGTTTCCTAAGCAGAAAAAATCCGCTAATTAACCATGCGATCTTCCTCTTCAATTATGTCTCATACCTTGAACATTTGGAATTAAGAACATATGTTCCAACGAATACATTTTATGTGATAAAGAGATATTATTCTATTTCTAAAGACATTTTATGTGATTTTAATGCTGCTACAAAAAGAAAGATCGTAAAACATAGAAGAATCACTACATTTATAATCCAGCTGTGTCCTACGTACCCCTCAAACGCAAATCTATTTAAATTATGCGCATAGGTAAGTGGTGAAAGTGCTGCAATTATTTGTCCCCAGATCGGTAACTGTTCAAGGGGGATGAAAACCCCACTGACAAAGATGAGGGGTAATCGCACCAAATTAGCTAAGGTCATAATCTCAGATGGCGTATCTGTCGGAATGGCTGAGAATAAAGTACCCAGTGAAGCAAAACAAAATGCAGACAAGGGTATACTGATTATCAGAACATTTACGCTGATTATGCTCGCTCCAAATAAAAGAACTCCGATGATTATAGGAATCAGTACCAATAATGTGCCAAACAATAACCCCGCTAGAATATCGCCGATGAGAATCGAATGCAGCGAGATTGGCGTAGAAATCAACCTTTCAAAGGTTTTCGTTCTTCTTTCCCATGGCGCTATGACCGGTGTCACAGAAGAGGATGTAAAGAATATCGTGAGAGAGATCATACCAGGAACAAGAACTTGTGGCGGTAGGTTTCTTCCTACGGAAAATGCAAGAAAGAGGAACAAAGGGAAGAGAATTCCAAAAATAAGAACGGGACCTTTCAAATAATATATGCGTACATCCTTTTTAGTTATAGCGGATATCCCTTGCAACTCTCTTTTAAGATCAATTTTCATAAACTTTGCCCTCACTTACCCTTTACCTTTAGATGTAAGCCTAACAAAAACATCTTCGAGCGATGGTGCTTTCGTATTTATCGTAATGAACTGTAACTTATTGTTTTCGGCGTAGGAATAGAGTTCACGGAGTACAGGATCTATTTCTGAAGTATATAGCCTGAATTTATCACCAAGTTTTCTTACTTCGATAACACCCCTAAAAGTCTCCAAGTCTGTTTTTATGTTATTAGAAGATTTATTAAACGCGACTTCTATTGATTGGGCACTTTGAATTTCGTTCTTTAAGTGTTCTGGTGTATCTATAGCAATAATTTTTTGATTTAGGATAGCTACTCTGTCGCACAATTGATTCGCTTCTTCGATGTTATGAGTCGTTAAAAAAACTGTGGTTCCATCTTTATTGAACTCTCGAATCAATTCTCTTATAATACGTGTACTTTGAACATCTAGACCTGATGTTGGCTCATCAAGAAAAAGAATTTCAGGTTCGTTTATTAGAGCCATTGCTAGTATCACACGGCGTTTTAAGCCTTTAGACAATGCCTTAAATTTTGTGTTGGTTTTCTTGGAGAGATCTAGTAATTCTAAGAAATTATTTGCCCTGGACTCTCTTACAGCCTTAGGAACGCCATAGAGTTCTCCCATTAACATTAAATTGTCCCAGGTCGAGAGTTCTACGTATCCGTTTGAAATCTCTGGTACAATCCCCATAAGTTCCTTAGCTGAAGCTTTATCTCGTTGAATGTCATAACCACATATCTGCGCGGACCCCTCACTGGGCTTTGAAATGCCGGTCAATATTTTCACGGTTGTCGTTTTTCCCGCGCCATTTGGTCCAAGAAATCCAAATATTTCTCCTTGTTCAACTTTAAAATTGATATGATCTACAGCTAGTAGATCGCCATAATATTTTGTCAACTGCTCTACTTCAATTGATATACTCACAGAAATATGCCCCAACAATCTGATAGCACATCAGAGATATATAAATTTCGTAGAGTGAGATATGGAAGTAAATTCCCAAAGATAAAGTGACACAGAAGGCTGTATTGCATAAAATACTTCATTTAGTGGTTGTAACTTAATGTATGCTGATTTTTCAACTTCTATTTGAGGAGCAAAGATTAACAGAAAGGGAACTATGGAGAACCATCTCGAAAAAAATGAACCATCCAGTGAACACTTTTAACATTCGATATGCGATTAATTTTCTCAAGAAAAGTGGCTTTTTAGAAGGCGATATTGTGCACGGATGGCTCAACTCTACAGGCGTCAATTTCTAGTTTCCCGTAGGTGATGCAAACGATCGATGGCCATGCTATCAACTGCACTCTAATGGAGTATGCACCTTGGTTTCAAGTGTGCGTATGATCCCTCCAAATGCGGCTGATAACATGGTCTAAGCTGTGACACTACCAAAAGTCGTAGTTTTGTAGGTAGCTATAACTGCCTTCCACTCGATAGTCATCACAGTATGAGAGGCACACCACTATTAAAGTATTAGACAGACCCCCTAATGAAAGTGAACATAAACAACTACCGCAATTCATCACCTCGCTGAAGCTGTGGTGCTTTCTTGCTTAGTTACAGTAAAAGCTGCAGCAGTTGACTTAAGTGGATGATTACAAGCATTAAATCAGTTTTTGTTTTTTTCTTTGAAAATTCAAGCTTTTTTTTAAAAACTAAAATTTCAAAATGAGTTTAATTTATAAGAAGACGACCTAGTCACTAAGAAATAATCATTTCGATTTGAGATTGTAAGCAACTTCACGCCAAAGCTGTGAGGCTTGTAGCTGCACTCCAGCTCAATCCTCTTACCAGAAGAGTTTCACGTTCATCACACGCTACATCATGGGTCGGCTTACACACGCCCAGCCAGACGTGCCTTACCCCACCAAAGAAAGCAAGGTAAGGGGCGGCCCCCTTCTCGTGGTCTCCAACGGAACATGGCTGAATAGTCCCGTAGGCAGTATTTCCTGCCATTCTTGGGAGTCGAGGTAGGTTCGTTTGTGTGTAGTAGTATACCTAGCCCCCTTACGTGGCATCATCGGTAGATCATCACGCAACCGTTTCCACTTCCATGAGAGGTGTGCCTTTCGACCTACACTACCACACCACAACTATGTATTTCAGAAGAACTATTTAAAGGTAGAGAGACCTTAGTAAAAGTAAAACTCTCCTCAATTCCGCCTTACTCTAAAGGGTAGGGGCTTCCTTGAGGTGGAGCCGTGAACAATAATGACAATTCCGTTTTGTATTTAACAATACAAATAAATAGCCAAAGGCTATGCCTTAGGATACTAAACTGTGATTATTATGCAATTATTCTTGTGAAAAGAATGGTTGGAAAGGAGGAAAATGGATGACTGAAAAACCAGCCTCACTTAAATTAAAGAAACTAAAAACTCCAACATTAGAAATTGACGGATTAGAATTTGCAATTGGAAAACTTCTTGAGGAAGAAGACTGGGCAGAAAAAAAGGGACCAACACCTAAGCCTTCGATCACAGACTTGAGAGATTGGGATCGTAGACTCTTAGAGCGCTATAAGCCCTATTATATGCCGTTCTTAGACGTTTGTCCTGCATTATGTACCTATGGCCCTTGTGACCTCTCCGCAGGGAAAAAGGGAGCATGTGGTATTGATATAAAGGCTCAAGGAAGCCGAATAGTGCTTCTTGCATGTTGTATGGGAGCTTCAGCACATGCAGCACACGGACGCCATCTACTAGATCACCTGATAAAAAAGTATGGGAGCGACTATCCCATAGAGATGGGAGAGGGCGTGGAAGTTGAAGCCCCAATGACTAGGCTAATCGTCGGAAAAAAACCTAAGACACTCGGAGATTTAATTGAAGCCCAGAGCTACGTAGAAGAACAAATTACACATTGTGTCAGCGCTGCACATACAGGTCAAGAAGGTGACGAAATCGACTTTGAATCTAAAGCCTTGCACGTCAGCATGTGCGATTCGCTAGGTATGGAGATCGCGGATATTGCCCAAATCGTTGGCTACAATCTTCCAAAAGGTGAACCAGATGCTCCCCTAATCGAACTTGGAGCAGGCACCATAGACAGTTCTAAGCCGACTATTTTAGCAATCGGTCATAATGTAGCTGCAGGAGCAGAGATTGCTGACTACTTAAATGCAAATGATATCTACAAAGACATGGAACTCTGCGGAATTTGCTGCACAGCCCTTGATATCACTCGTTACTCACATCAAGCTAAGGTCGTTGGAGCAATCTATGAACAGTTAAAATTCATTCGTTCTGGTCTCCCTGACGTTGTAGTTGTCGATGAACAATGCGTGAGAACAGATATACTTGACGTTGCTCAGGAGGTAAAAGCACCAGTCATAGCAACATTGGATAAGATTACGTTAGGACTTACAGATCGCACACATGATCCAATTGATCAGATAGTAGACGACCTTGTGTCTTATCGTGAGCCTGGAGCATTGATATTAGAGCCAGATATTGCTGCTGAAGTTGCAGTTAAAGTAGCTCAGCAGATCGCACCAAAGAGACAAAAATTCAAGGTAATCCCAAGTGATGAAGAATTTGTAGAGATGGTTAATAGATGCGTAAATTGTGAACTTTGTAAGAGGGCTTGTCCAGTTGACCTTGACATCCCTACTGCAATGGAAGCTGCAAAACAAGGTGATTATCAACCACTTGCCGAACTTCATGATCTTTGTATAGGCTGCGCACGCTGCGAAGATATCTGTCGTGACGACATTGATATTCTGAGTGTGATTGAAAAAGCAGCTGAAAAGTACATCAAAGAAGAAAAGTATAATGTGCGTGCTGGAAGGGGTCCAATCACTGATATAGAAATCAGAGACGTAGGTGCACCTATAGTCTTGGGCGAAATTCCAGGTGTGGTCGCAATCGTTGGTTGCGCAAATTATCCTAATGGTGCAAGTGAAGTAGGCAAACTGGCTGAAGAATTCTTGAAACGGCGATTTATTGTAGTTACAAGCGGTTGCGCTGCTATGGACATTGGAAAATACAGAGACGAAGAAGGCAAGACTCTTTATGAAAAATATCCGGGGTATTTTGATGCTGGTGGGTTAGTAAACGTTGGTTCATGTGTTTCCAATAGCCATATTGATGGAGCAGTGGTAAAAATCGCTAACATCTTCGCAAAACGACCATTGCGCGGAAATTACGAAGAAATTGCAGACTATATCTTAAATCGTGTCGGAGCAGTAGGAATTGCGTGGGGAGCAATGAGTCAAAAAGCAGCATCAATTGGAACTGGGTGCAACAGACTTGGCATTCCCGTGATTATCGGGCCACATGGTGGCAAATATAGACGCTTCTACATGGGAAGATCCGAGAAAGACGAGGACTGGGAAGTATACAATGCAAGGACCGGAGAAAAAACATATGTTGGCCCAACACCAGAACATTTAATTTATGCCGCGGAGTCCATAGAAGAAGCGATCGTTGCTACAGCGAAACTTTGCTTGAGAGCAAACGATACTACGAAAGGTAGAGCAATTAAATTGACACATTATATCGATCTACACCAGAAATACTTTGGCGTATTTCCAGATGATGTCTACAAGTTCGTTCGAACCGAAGCTGATGTGCCAATAACAATAAAGGACAAGGTCATGGCACACTTGAAGGAAAAAGGATGGGAACCAAGAGAAATTCCTGATCCAACATTGCTACCCAGATTAATTAGAAAAAGGAAGGAATGAGGGGAAAAAAATGAGATTGCCATATAATTTGCCAAACGTAAGAGGACCTCTTACAGCTACAGTTATGAGTCCAAAAACTGTTGTTAATTTAATTAAGCGTGCCAAACGTCCATTATTAACCGTTGGAAGCCTTGCATTAAAGGATAATGTAGGAGACAAGAAATCCATTGATTTTGCAATAGAATTCGCTAATAAGACAGGTATTCCAGTTGTAGCTGCAGCGCATACCATGAAGGGCTTTCTTGAAAGAGATTTCAAGCCTGCTGCTCTAATGGGTGTTGCTGATATCACAAATCGGATTATTGATCCTGATTGGAAAGGTTTAGACGGAAACGGTGGCTATGACGTTGTTTTCTATCTAGGTGGTCTCTATTACTTCCAAACTCAAATTCTCGCCTCGATAAAGCACGGTGCCACATCGATTAAAGCAATTTCCCTAGACAGATCATATGATCCCAATGCTACATTTAGTTTTGGGAATTTAACTGTACGCGAATGGAGTGCGGCTCTCGACGAAATACTGAAACTTCTAAAATAGTGACTCTATCAAATATACCTCTCTCTTTTTTTCATAATTTTAAAATCTTTAGAGAAAAATCAGGAGAACGTTCGCCTATTTTTAAGAAGGAATAAACTCTCTTTAACATGGTTTTGTCGGAAATCAGAAGAGAGTTCTAACACTCTATAAACTTAGCAAAGAATTCTATAGTCTTCTAATAGCAGAATAATTCAAATAGGATAATATACTATTATATAATGGAGTTAATTTAGTCATAGTTTTGAGTTTAGAAGTTAGCTCCCTAGATTAATCAATTAGATGAGGTAACGAAAATGAGCGAAAAGGAAAGAGCAAAGGGAGCCGAAAAAGAAGAGAATGAAGATATCTGGTTTACTTTCGGGGACATTAGAATGGTTATAAGCAAAGAAGCAACAAAAGGATGGACTAATATCGCAGTGTTTTTTCCGGATGATGCGATAAGAGAAACAAAAATCGGTTTAAGAGTTCAATTTGGCATAATGGATCGCCACTTACCACAATTTGTGGATGCTTTAGCAGGAACATCGACAGAGGAGCCGGCTGAGCCTGTTGAAACGATTAGTGAAACCGATAAAAAAATTCTGGATTTAGGAAAGAAAATCCTTGAGTTAGTTAAATCATCTTCAGTAATGGAATAATGCGTCTTTGTTGATTTCTAATATCTGTATAGTGCCCTAATTTTAAGTAAATCCATTTAAACATCAACACTTCATAAGAATTGATGGATTCGCTAATCAACCAAAATCTAGTTACTCAGCGAATAAAAAGGAAAAGATAGCTAACAGAAAGTTTTTTACATCGAAGATTTTTTATTTATTGTATTTCTAGTTTTTCATAAGGTTTATGATCAAGAAAAATGATTTTATGTGAGGCTTTACGAAATGAGTACGATTAATAACGAAATCCTTTCTAAAATGGGATTAGACGAAGAGCAATATCAAGTATACTTAGCGATTTATTCAATGGGATCCGCGTCTGCAATCGGTCAAGTGAGTCTGATTACTGGATTTGACCTATTAAAAGTATCAAAAGTTGTAGAGGATCTTATAAATCTCGGATTTTTAAAAAAAGTCGAAGGGTTGATCCCTAGATATATAGCCCTTCAGTCTCAACTTCTATCAACAGTTGAATTTGATCGAAACTTCAGATACGAGATGTTGAATCTTAGGTTTCAGATTGAAAAAGATCTGGAGGGTGCTCTTCAAGATACGCTATCCTCTCTAAAGGAATTCACTGAAAAATATACATCAAAATTTACTTTGGCTATTGAGAATTTTTACGGAAGTTATCTAAAAGAAAAAGAAACGCTGGAAAAAAGTATTTCCTCGACATTTTCTAATTTAGATAATCTTATTATAGAGACAAAAGAGCAATATTCAAATATCTTTGTCCAGATAATTCGGAATTATTTTTTGGATGAAAATGCACCGTTATTAAAACTCCGCAACCATATTATCAGCGAACTGGATAGCCATGTTGAAACCCATGAAGAAAAACTATTAAAAAGCCAGCCAGATACTGAAGACATTTTTTTGAACTATAAAGACTGCTTAAATACTTCAAAAGAGCAATTTCAAAACACTATCTCTCAAATAGTCACTGCCAATGAAGCAAAATTTCTCTCTATAATTGAAGAAATTCGTAGATTATATACTGAGGCTGTTATAAAAACGGATGAGTTTACACAAGCTGAAAAAGAATTCGATGTTAAAACCAATAATCTAAAAGATACCTTGATATTAGACAATGATATGTTCAAACGTGATGTAAAAAAGGATTTACTTGAAAACGTAGATTCAACAACCGCTAACCTTTCAGATAATCTTGTACATGTTCTTCAGGAGACTGTTGAACATTGTAAATCCACTACTTCAGCATTAAAAGAGGAACTAATGACAAGTATTGCTCAATTTCAGAGTAATGAGATAGAAAAATCTCTAGATGACTATACTCAAAAATTAGAAGACCGGTTCTCACATATCATCGCTTCTTCGAGAGAAAAAATTCAGGAAACCTCAAAAATTGTCGAAACTATGTTATCTGATTCCATGAAACAGTTGGAAACGTCTTTAAATGAATCAATTACTTCCCTAGATACTGATATATCTAATTTTCTTATAGAAAAGCGGGCTTACTATAAGCAGAGAATATCTAGCTCGAAGCAAGCAATTAATGAAAAAATTGAAGCCAGCGTTTATCTTGTCGAAGAGACTGAGAAGGTTTTAAATAAAATTGTAGATGACAGTAAATTCATAAGAATTCCTGGGTATCAAAAAATCTTTACAGTTGAAGGAAAAGCAAATGCGTTGAACTATGCAAGGGACATGATTCTTAGAACTAAATCAAACATAACTGTTGCTACACCCACACTTACTCGTGAACTCCTCGGAACTGCAAAAAATGCATCTACTCGAATACGTATCGTATTTGTTGCAGATATAGACCTTCAAGAATACGGAGATGTAATAAAAGAACTGATCGCCAAAGGAAACATCCGATTTAAACAATACTCACTAAAAGACTACTGGGCGGTGGTAAGAGACAGAGAAGAAGTACTATTCGGACCAGAAGCACCAGAAGACGAGTTTGTCTGCATATTGAGTGAAGACGAAGGTATTATGCAGATTTTCGACCAATTTATCAACGCACAGGTACTAGGACGCAGTAAAGAGGTACTTTTGTGATAGAAAGACAGTTTTTTACTAGTTGCAGTGCCGTTATCGAAAGATTACGGCTGTAGTACAGTATGCCCGCTTTGCAATATTGTACACATCTGAGCCAAGGAGACCTCCAAATCCCCTAGGTCGATGTTTGGCAGCTATAACAAGCAGATCAAAGTTGAGCTTTTTCGTGAATTCGACGATTGATTTGCTGAAATCTCTTCCTACAATGATTCGAGGAATTAAAGGCTCGCCAACTAAGCAAGTGTACTCTCCAACGTCCCTAAGAAATTCTTTTTCCTCCTGTTTAATTTCAGGGGAAGTTGCGTCTAGTGGGAGAATGTCTGGTAATTCAAGAACATGGGCGATGTGAATTTCAACACTTGGAGATACAACGCTGTAAGCACATGAAGCCATGGCTGTAGTTAATTTAAGAGCGGCCTTATCTACATCTAATGATCTATATGGAATAAGGATACGATGTACTCGAACCCTTCTATACGCTGTCCAATCTTCGAAAGGTGTAAACACGACAAAGACGGGCACATTCAATTGTCCAGCTCTTCTTGCAACTTCCGTAGAATGTGTGCCAAATAATTCTCTGGTCAACTTAAGACGTTGAGCCCCCATGACTATGAGGTCTGCATTTATCTCCTGAGCTTTGTTTAAAATCAAACCTACTGTGCTTCTATCACCTTCGACCGTTTCAAGTTCTACGTTTATTTTCATTTCTTCTGCATACGTACTAATTTCCTCATATAAATCTTCAAGCAATCCTGTTTCTTCTTCTTCCTCTTCAACGTGCAAGATATGAATCTTAGAATTAGCACATTCTGCCAAAAAGAATGCCAGAGTAATTGCATCTCCTTCAGCAGGAAAGCCTTTGATCGGGAGCAAAATATTATCGAGACCTAAGGAACAGCCCCATTCTAAATCGTCTAAAAAACTATTTCTCGTTGGTCGAGAACGTTGAATTCTGAAACCTCCACTTCCTTTCTGCTATATTATTAGTTCATTAAAGTCTTATACCTTTCGCTTTATGCTATTTTTCTTAGTCAGCAGGGTAAGTTATATCTAAGAATATCAAAGAATTTTCAATACCAAACATATTTAGACAAAGGGGAGACATTGAAGGTGCAATCCACAAAGGCAAGATTTTTATATCCAAGCATTTTCTCACAGTTTCACACAGATCTGGCATATATGACGCTTATTGCATACATTTGTCTCCAATTTATGTGAGCGGCTTTTTATGGATACCGATTCTTCTTACGAACATGAATTAGCACGAACCCTGAGTTTATTTGACATTACGATGATTGGCGTAGGCGCCATGATTGGGGCAGGAATCTTTGTACTTACAGGAGTTGCCGCCGGAATTGCAGGTCCTGCGCTCATACTGGTATTTTTAGTTAACGGTATTATAACCTCTTTCACCGCATTGTGCTATGCTGAGTTAGGATCCGCTATGCCAGGGGCAGGAGGCGGATATTTATGGGTTAGAGAGGGATTACCAGGTCCAAGTGGCTTTGTGTCAGGCTGGATGGATTGGTTTGCCCATACTGTTGCTGGAAGCCTTTATGCCCTTGGCTTTGGAGCATATTTTGCACTTATCCTTGAACTTATGGGTATTTCTTTTTTTGGATTGAGCTTTGAGATAACAATAAAACTTTTTGCAGTCATTGTCATTTGTTTGTTTCTTTTAATTAATTTTAAAGGGGTTTCTGAAACAGGGATGGTCGAAAATGTTATCACCGTTGCAAAAATAGTTATATTGGCAATATTTATTGGAGCTGGTTTATGGGTGATGTATAACAAACCAGACTTCGGATCTAGTAATTTTTCTCCCTTCATTCCAAATGGTTTAGGTAGCATATTTATTGCGTGCGGCTTGACGTTCATCGCATTTGAAGGCTACGAGATCATCGCTCAGGCTGGTGAGGAAGTACGAAACCCAAGGAAAAATGTGCCACGAGCAGTGATTCTATCAATTTTAATTGTCCTTCCGATTTATTGTCTTGTTGCGTTTGTTTCTTTGGGTGCCCTCACAGTTGAAAGTGGGACAACATGGCAATATTTAGGAGAATTCCAAGAACTTGGTTTAGTCGAAGCTGCTAAGCAATTTATGCCCTTTGGTGTATTACTACTCATTATTGGCGGTCTGTTATCTACCATGTCCGCATTAAACGCAACAACATACAGTAGCACTCGTGTTTCCTTCGCGATGGCTCGTGACAAATTTCTTCCGAGAAAAATAGCTACGATTCATAGAAAAAATCGTACGCCGTATGTGGCTCTTTTCTTTTCAGGCATGTTAATGATTTTTATGAGTGTGTCAGTACCTCTTGAAGACGTTGCATCCGCAACATCACTTATGTTTCTTTTCCTGTTTATGTTAGTCAATCTTTCTGCAATCATGATTCGAAGAAAGATAGGCGATCAATTGGATTATGGCTATCGCATGAAGTTCTTTCCAATAATTCCAATTGTTGCAATGTGTGCAAACATGGCGCTTGCCGTATTTCTCTTTCAGTTTAGTCCCACGGCATGGTACGTTACAATTTTATGGGTACTTATCGGCTTGGGGATCTATTTTGCATATAGCCGACGACATTATGTGAAGACGGAGCAGTGGAAGAGATATGCTCACCTGAAACGTGACATTGAAGAAAAATAAACTTGTATTCTCCATAAAGTTCTAGAGGCATGTCATCACACGAATTGCGTATGTGAATGGTTCGAGTTCATTGTTTCAAACTGTTTTAAAATGACCTTTGTGTTTGTATGAGCTACGCCTTCAATTGCTCTGATTTTTTCCAGAAGATCATTCAGTTCTGGAACAGATTCTGCTTGAGCTATCGCTACAATTTCATATTCGCCACTAGTTTCGTAGACCCTATCTAATGGAAGGGCAGACATTCGCCTCACAATGTAACTTGTGTAGTATGAAGAATCGACTTTAGCCGAAATCAAGCCCATAACTTTACTAGGTGATATCCCCCTAAAGCTTACTTGAAGAACTTCTTCCGCAATCTCAAGAATATCCTCCTCATAAAAATTACGCTTCGTATCTGCTACCTCTTTGATTTTTTTAACGATCTTGCTCAGTTGATCATCATTAACTGTAATGCCGAGTTCTTTTAACTTTTCCTCAACGGCTTTCTTACCTGCGTATCTGTCGACTAAAATTTGTCTTCTTCTTCCAACAAGTTCTGGAGAAAATATTTCGTATGTTTTAGGGTTCGCGAGAACTCCTGCAGAATGCACACCAGCTTTGTGGGAAAAAGCATAATCTCCAACAACAACTGCTTGCTGGCCCACAACAACGCCACTCGCTCTTTCAACAAATTGGGCTATTTTTGGAAGCATGTCGAGTTTAAAACCAAGGTCAAGTCCATATACTACAGAGAGAGCAACACTGATTTCCTCAAGCCCTGTAATACCAGTCCTTTCTCCTAACCCATTTACAGTGGCATGTACACAATTAGCACCGGCTTCAAGTCCAGCTAATGCATTGGCAGCAGCCAAGCCAAGATCATTGTGGCAATGTACGTCTATTCCAACACTATTCCCCAGATGGCGTTGCATGAATTTAACAAAGCCTTGCATTCCACTGGGAGTTAACATGCCTACTGTATCCGCTATTGAAACTCTATCTGCACCAGCTTCGTATGCTATACGACACGCTTGTATTAAGAAATGTGGATCAGATCGCGTTGCATCTTCAGGTGTAAAACGCACTTTTAATCCATGATTAAAAGCGTGACGTACAGAAGTTTCGATCATGTCTAACACTTGTTCTCGAGTTTTTTTCAATTTATACTCAAGATGTATATCTGAAGTGGCTAGAAAGATAGCAACACGATCAACATCACAATCAATCGCTTCGTTAATGTCTTGTTCATTTGCTCTTACATGGGCGAGAACTTCTGCCTTCAAACCTTGTTCCGCAATTGATTTTACAGCGACTTTAACTCCCTTTGATACACTAGGACAGCCAGCCTCAATCATGTGCACTCCAAATTCATCTAGAAGTTGTGCAATCTTTATTTTATCTTCTAACTTAAAGAAAACATTTGGAGTTTGTTCTCCCTCTCTGAGAGTTGTATCTAATAGCAGAACACTTTCAGAAATCCTTAAATCTGGCTTGAACTGCAATTCAAAGAAATTTTGGTTTTTTAAGTGACTCACAGAACCACCATGTTGAATTAAAAACGATTATGGATCACAAGCACTTGAGAAGCTTGTGACCTAAAGCGTGATCCTATTTAAATATTTTGATTTCGTACCAATAAATTGATATTTTAGAACCTTTAAGTTTGAATTCAATACCAATAAGTCCGATTTTTTATGTACTGAATCTTATTTAAAGAATTGAATCCCAAAAGAATGAAACAGGATAGCAATGCAAGAGAAGACAACAAAGAATCGGATTTTAGATGCAATCATATCGTATCGCAATTACTGACATCTTAATCCAAAGGAAAGCAAAACACTCTAATAATCCTCTAGACTTGTTGGAATTGGCTTTATCATAGAACTAGAGCATAATTCGTGGCTTGTACGCCCCTCTTTAGGCTCAGGGACATGGCAATTTGTTCGTAAAACTGTTCCTAAGGAGGTTAGAGTATCTCCAACTGCTCTGAACCTTTCTGCTAATTCTGTAAGTGCGGAAGGTCCTGTAAAAGCAGTAACATCCTTTAAGAGACTGTTGTATTCGTGGGCTTTCCATTCACCGAAGAGTGCAATATAATTAAGTTTTTCTAGATCCGTTATGGTTTCGCCACAACCTGGGCACACGAAATCTGGTCCATTCAAAATCTCGTCTACAAGTTGGTCGTATTTTTCACTGCCAAAGTTTAAACTGCCCATTCGCTTAGGTAAAACACTTCTCAAACCAACAAGTTCAAGAGGAGGTTCTGACCTTGTCCCACATTTGATGCAATAAAATCGTTTTGTATTGAAAAGTCTCCACACAACTGCGGTCAACGGGTTGTAAAAAATGCCTAATTTATGGAAGAAGTAAACGCGAACTTGTTTATTTTTGCCCCAGTGGACTAGGTCGATTCCTAATGTGAGGAATTTAACGTCAATAGGAAGTTTTGCATCTTCACAATCTAAAAAGAACTCTTTCCAGTGTACATCCGTTGCAATGTACTTTACAATTGTTTGCTTCTTTCTAAAGCCTCCTGGCGAACCTCCAATGGGCTGGAAGACAAAGTCAACTCTTTCAAAATCTGGAAGTTCATGTTCCCAGTAGACCGGTTCATACCAAGGTTGCTCTCTAATGCGTTTGTCAATCCAGAAATACCATACTCGCAATGCTAGATGTTCTTCTTTGTTGGTTAATCCACTTGAAGTCCCAATAAACGAAAATAACTCGGGAACAACCATTCTGATGGGATCGTAGAAGATGTCATCAGTGATATGTCCGAATAGTTTCCCAATCTTTTTATCCGCAAGATAGGCCTCCACGGTGCCTTTTTTGTGATGAATCACCTTGAGATCAATATTTGGATCATAAGGCACATATTTTATCGTATCAACGGGATACCAGCGAGGGTTGTAGATTGGTATTTTGTTCCCACTAAAACGAATTTCAATTTTGTCTTTTACAATGTGTTCATATACTGGCCTTACATAATCTAAATTTCCTTGGAGATCCTTTGGATAATGGAAAACAAAAGTTTGATTACCAGAAGGAATTAACGTATTCTTTTCGTATTCTTCTTCAGCTATTAGAGTGATTGAATAGGGTTTATTCTGAGTTCCATTAGCGCCTGGATAATGACGTACGAAGAAATAAGCAAAGCTTTCTGGCGCTACATTCTTCATATAAAAGCCTAATGTTGATCCACCGCCCCAAAGAATCCGTAATCCATCTTTTCGAAGGTCAGCATTTATATTCTCGTCATCAACGCCTAACACATACTTGGAATATTCCGCGTTATCACTATGAAATCCAGTAATCTTGGGTCTTATAATTAAATTTTCAATTGAGGGGTCAGTCACAGTGATTCGTACTTTCAGAGTGCAAAGCCCTTCAGGTTGGTATTCCAATTCATTGACTGGAGGTCTATCGACAAGTTTTTCTAATTTCAATATAACACGGTTGCGTCTTTCCTCAAAGAAATCTTCTCCATAATCCCTTTTTGCCAAGAAAGCACTTTTGGCTGCAATCGCGATCTTTTCTTTATTGTATAGTTTAGGCGTAAATTTTTCAAACCATTTTCGATTGTTCTTAACAAAGCGTTTTTGTTTCTCTGAGAGAGTGCCCATAAGGTTTTTTACTGTGCCCCCAATATTGTGCAGTGTCCTAGCGAGAAACAATGTTTTCTCGAAATTAAATCTCTTTATTTCTTCATCGATATTGTCAAGCCGTTTATTAACGTACTTTTTGGCGTACCAAACGTATTTCTTTACGGTAACTTCCATTAGTTTGATTGCATCACGATCTTTTGGATCTTGCTTAAGTATTTCTTTTAAATCGTCTAAAGCAGCAGTGTAGTATCCTCTTTTTATACGTTCTTTTATTAAATCTATGGTCTCCATGATAGCCTACCTCCGGCATCCGTCAGCCTTTATAATTGCTCCGCAAGAAGACCCCCCAACTTGTTGGGGGGATAAATGAATTGCGCTTTTTACTTGTTTCACTTTCACAGTAGTGCCCCCAGTTTTAAATAGGTTTTTGCGGATAGTAAATCTAGTGAAATGATATCAGGGGAACACAGGGAGAAGTGTGATGAAACGGACTTACAAATTTCGCGTGTATCCAACCACACCACAGGCAACTACGTTAACTCAATGGCTTACTACCTGTCGTATGTTGTATAATAACTGTTTGGCAGAGCGAAAAGACGCCTGGCAAACGCACCAACAATCAGTTACCTATTATGAGCAAGCCACCCACTTGACAGCGGCCAAACAGACTAATCTGTTTTTGAAAGCGGTGCATTCTCAGGTACTTCAAGATGTATTGAGAAGACTGGATAAGACCTTCAAGCACTTTTTTAGGCGTCTCAAGAAGGGGGAACCCGCAGGCTACCCTCGATTTAAAGGAAAATACCGGTATGACTCCTTCACTTACCCGCAAAGTGGATTCGTCC
>Ga0114921_10000529_pt1 | contig 16222 bp, 14 predicted proteins | sample BentaG_FD_87016 | JGI IMG/M metagenome (GOLD analysis project Ga0114921, IMG submission 87016) | Deep subsurface microbial communities from South Atlantic Ocean to uncover new lineages of life (NeLLi) - Benguela_00093 metaG | ecosystem: Environmental > Aquatic > Marine > Oceanic > Sediment ...
ATCCGGAACATGCCCACCGGGCGGGCCTGCAGTATGCAGCCGGGGAACACCGGCTCGGGCAGCAGCACCAGAGCGTCCAGCGGATCTCCGTCTTCGCCGAGCGTGTCCTCGATGTAGCCGTAGTCCGTCGGATAGCCCATCGCCGTGAACAGGTAGCGGTCCAGCTTCATCTTGCCGCTGTGGTGGTCCACCTCGTACTTGTTTCGCGATCCCTTCGGGATCTCGATGAGGACATCGAACTGCACCGTGGAGACTCCTTCGGCTCGGGGTCGGGCTCGGGGTCGGGGATACTGCGGGTCACAGGCGGAGTCCAGCCTATATAGGGGGCGATACTCTGCACTACAGGGGTGGCTTGGGTATCGATCGAAAGCAGGAGGAACATGCGGCCGACTCAGTGGCGGCGATCGACCCACGTAGCGGTTGGGGTGGCGGTGCTGCTGCTGGTCGCCGCCGTGGTCGCGACGACCGCGCTGCTGACCAAAGGTGAAAGTGACTCGATCGCGGTCGAACCCGCACCTGCTCCGGCAACCGCGGCGCCCGCTGTCGTTCCGGTCCCCGACTCCGCGGACGCCCCGACGACTGACGGACTGGCCGCGGCGCTGGCGCCGGCGCTCGCTGACCCGAATCTGGGTAAGTTCACCGCGCGCATCACCGACGCGTTGACCGGTAGGCAGATCTGGGCGCAGGGTGCCGAGGTGCCGATGCAGCCGGCGTCGACGAACAAGGCGCTGACCGCTGCTGCTGCGCTGCTGACCTTGGACCGTGACGCCCGGTTGACGACGCGGGTGCTGGCCGGCGACCAACCCGGCGTGGTGGTGCTGGTCGGCGGCGGCGATCAGACCCTGTCGGCTGCGCCACTCGATGAAGACACCTGGTACCGGGACGCGGCGCGCATCGTCGATCTGGCCGACCAGGTGCGCCGCAGCGGTGTCAGCGTCAAGTCAGTGCAGGTGGATATCAGCGCCTACAGCGGTCCCACGCTGGCGCCGGGCTGGGATCCGCGCGATATCGACGGCGGCGACATCGCACCGATGGAGGCGGTGATGCTCGATGGCGGACGCACCCAACCGGTGAGCGTGGAATCGCGGCGCTCGAAGACACCGGCGCTGGATGCGGGCCGCGCCCTGGCGACGGCGTTGCAAGTAGACCCGGCGAAGGTGACGGTGTCGTCGTCGGCGGCAGCAAGTGCGGAGGGCAACGAGATCGCCTCGGTGCAGTCGCCGCCGCTGATGGAGCGGCTGCGCGTCATGATGACCTTCTCGGACAATGTGATGGCGGAGTCCATCGGCCGTGAGGTCGCTGCGCAGCTGAACCTGCCCCAGAGTTTCGATGGCGCCGCCCGGGCGGTATTGAGCACGCTTGGCGGCGCCGGCATCGACACCAGCGGGGCCCAGCTGTTCGACTCCAGCGGTCTGTCGGTGGACGATCGCCTCACCGCTGCAACCATCGACGAAGTGATCAACGCCGCGGCCGGCGACGACCAACCGCGGTTGCGCCCGCTGGTGGAAATGCTGCCGATCGCCGGAGGTAGTGGCACCCTGTCCAATCGCTATCTGGACAACGACGAGGGCCGTGCCGCGGCGGGGTACCTCCGCGCCAAGACCGGCTCGCTGACCGGCACCAATTCACTGGCCGGAATCGTCACCGACCAGAGTGGTCGAGTGCTCACGTTCGCGCTGCTGTCCAACGACGCCGGGCCGAGCGGACGCACCGCGCTGGACGCCTTCGCCGCGGTGTTGCGTTCCTGCGGATGCCGAATATGAGCCCGCCGGCCAAGTCCGGCTTGGCCATCGGGCGCGCTGTCGACTGGGATCTGGCGGCGACCCTCGGGGGCAGGCTGGCACGCCCGGAACCGCCGGCCACCGACTACACCCGCAGGCAGGCTATCGAGCAGCTCGCCGAGTCAGCCCGCGCTGCCGAGCTTCCCGTCCGCGAGGTGACCGGTCTAATCGAGGGCGGCGAGATTCCGGAGGCGCGAATCGTCAACCGGTCCCAGTGGATTCGCGCCGCGGCCCACTCCATGCGGGCGATGATCGGGGCGGCGGAAGGTTCCGGTACCGAGGGCGGAGCCAAGCCCGGGTTGATCAGCGGGAGCATCGCCGGCGCCCAAACCGGCGCGGTGCTGGCGTTCGTGTCGTCAGGCATCCTCGGGCAGTATGACCCGTTCGCCGACGGAGGGCTCGAAGTAAGGGCCCAGGCCGGGAGGGCAGGGGACGACCCAGCAGGTGCACATCTCGGTGGCGAGCTGCTCCTGGTGTACCCCAACGTGATCGCGGTGGAACGTCAGCTGCGCGTGCACCCCGCGGACTTCCGCATGTGGGTGTGCCTGCACGAGGTCACCCACCGGGTGCAGTTTCGGGCCAATCCCTGGTTGGCCGGACACATGACGGGTGCGCTGGCAGTTCTGACCGAGGATGCCGGCGAGGATGTCACGCGCGTTGTCGGCCGATTGGCCGAGTATCTGCGCGGATTCCGTGGCGCTTCGAAAAATGATGGTATGCAGTCGAATCCGACGGGTATCCTCGGGTTGCTCCGGGCTGTCCAGTCCGAGCCGCAGCGAAAGGCGCTCGATCAACTGCTGGTGCTGGGGACCCTGCTGGAGGGCCATGCCGAGCACGTGATGGATGCAGTTGGACCCGCGGTGGTGCCGTCGGTCGCGGCGATCCGGCGCCGGTTCGACCACCGCAGGCAGCGCAAGCAGCCCCCGTTGCAGCGAGTCATGCGCGCGCTGCTGGGAATCGACGCCAAGATGAGCCAGTACATCCGAGGCAAGGCCTTTGTCGACGATGTGGTGTCCAAGGTGGGGATGCAGCGATTCAACGCTGTGTGGTCCGGCCCTGAAAGCCTCCCGCTGCCAAATGAAATCGATGAACCGCGGCGATGGATCGACCGGGTGCTGTAGCCGAGCTGCGCGCTGCGGTCGCGCGCTTTGGCCGTGATCATGCCGCAGGCGACGATCGCTGGTGCGTCGCATTGTCCGGGGGGGCCGACTCTCTGGCTCTGGCGGCGGCGGCGGCCCACGTGCTGCCTACCACCGCGCTGGTGGTCGACCACCGCCTCCAGCCCGACTCGTCAGCGGTCGCCGCGGCTGCGTGCGACCAGGCCCTCGCACTGGGATGCGTTGGCGCAGAATTACTTTGCGTTGATGTCGGTACCGCCGGTGGCCCAGAAGCGGCCGCCCGCATCGCGCGGTACCGCGCGCTCGACGCAGCCCGGGCGGGCGTGCCGGTGTTGCTGGCCCACACGCTGGACGATCAGGCCGAGACGGTGCTGCTGGGCCTGGGTCGAGGATCGGGTGCCCGTTCGATCGCCGGCATGCGGCTTTGTGACCCACCGTGGTATCGGCCCTTGCTCGGGGTGCGGCGGCAATTGACCCATGCGGCCTGCGCCGAGCTGGGACTGACACCGTGGCAGGACCCGCACAACGCCGACCGCCGGTTCACCAGGGTCCGGCTGCGTACCGAAGTCCTGCCGCTGCTCGAGGACGTCCTGGGCGGAGGGGTGGCCGAGGCGCTTGCACGGACCGCCACTGCGCTGCGCGAGGACACCGACACGCTCGATGGCACCGCCTCGGCGATCCTTGCCGGGTTGGGCGCGGAAATGCATGTTGAGCGCCTCCCCATCGCCACGCTGGCCCCGTTGCCGGCGGCGGTCCGGCGCCGGGTGATCAGGGGGTGGCTACTGAGCGGTGGAGCCGTCGGGCTGACGGACAAACAGGTCCGCGCCGTCGACGCGCTGGTCACCGACTGGCGAGGCCAGGGTGGGGTGGCGGTGCCCAGCGCAGAACCTCGGATGCGGCTGTTCGCGGGTCGCCGAAAGGAAATGTTGATGCTGCACCGAGAAGCGGTGTGAGGACTCGCGTTGGTCATCGCGGCCACCGCATGGCACGCTGTGGACGTGCCTGCGCATACTGCGGAGTTGTACCCCGGGGACATCAAGTCGGTATTGCTGTCGGAAGAACAGGTCCGGTCCAAGACTGCCGAACTCGGAGAGCAGATCGCCGGCGATTACCGCGATGCAGTGCTGGGGACAACCGGCCAGGATCTGCTTCTCATCACCGTGCTCAAGGGTGCGGTCATGTTCGTCACCGATTTGGCCCGGGCGATACCGCTGCCGACCCAGCTGGAATTCATGGCTGTCAGCTCGTATGGATCGGCGACGTCATCTTCTGGCGTGGTACGCATCCTCAAGGACCTCGACCGCGACATCAATGACCGTGACGTGCTGATCGTCGAGGACATCGTCGATTCCGGGCTGACGCTGTCGTGGCTGCTCCGGAACCTGGCGACCAGGCGTCCGCGGTCGCTACGGGTGTGCACCCTGCTGCGCAAGCTTGACGTGGTGCGCCCCGACGTCGAGATCTCCTACGTCGGCTTTGACATCCCCAACGAGTTCGTCGTCGGATACGGGCTGGACTACGCCGAGCGCTACCGCGACCTCCCCTACATCGGCACCCTCGACCCGAAGGTGTACGAGGACACTTAGGCCGAAGGTCTACAGGCGGCCGGAGAACGGCGCAGAATGCGGTCATGACCGATTCGGCTCGGAAAACGACGGCCCCGAGAAAAACCGCCCTGAGGATCTGCCCACTGTGCGAAGCGACCTGCGGCCTGACGCTGACCATCGATGACGGGCGAGTCGTCGGGTCCAGGGGCGACCACGACGATGTGTTCAGCGCGGGCTACATCTGCCCTAAGGGCGCGAGTTTCGCCGAACTGGACAACGATCCCGACCGCCTGGAGGCACCGTTGGTGCGCCGGGACGGAACGCTCACCGAAGCAACCTGGGACGAGGCGTTCGCCGCCGTGGCGACCGGCCTGGGCAGGGCAATCGGCGACCACGGCGGCGCATCGGTGGGCGTGTTCCTCGGCAACCCGAACGCCCACACCGTCGCGGGCGCGCTGTACCCACCGTTGATCATCCGCGGGCTCGGCACCCGTCACGTCTACTCGGCGAGCACGCTCGACCAGATGCCCAAACACGTGGCGGTGGGCCTGATGTTCGGCAGCCCCGTCGCATTCCCGGTGCCCGACCTCGATCGAACCGACTATTTGGTGATCATCGGGGCGAACCCGCTGGTCTCCAATGGCAGCCTGGCCACCGCGGCGGACTTCGGCGGCAAATTGCGCAGCCTGCGCAAGCGTGGCGGCACGCTGGTCGTCATCGACCCCGCCCGCACCCGCACCGCCGGACTCGCCGACCGGCACCTGGCGCCGCGGCCCGGTACCGACGCCGCCCTGCTATTCGCCGTTGTCCACGTCCTGTTCGAGGAGGATCTGGTCGATCTGGGCGCGCTGGCCGATTACGTGTCCGGGGTGGAAAAGGTCGGCGAACTGGCCCGTGATTTTTCGCCGCAGATCGTCGCCCCGTACTGCGGGGTGGAGGCTGACGAGATCCGGACACTGGCTCGAGAGCTGGCCGGGGCCTCTGGGGCCGCCGTGTACGGCCGGATGGGCACCTCCACAGTCGAATTCGGCACGGTGGGGAGCTGGCTGGTCGACGTGGTCAACATACTGACCGGAAACCTGGACCGCCCCGGCGGTGCGATGTTCCCGCTGTCGCCCGTCGCGCCCGCACCCCGAGGGCGGCGGCGCGGCCGCGGATTCGCAATCGGCCGCTGGCACAGCCGGGTTTCGGGGCGGCCCGAGGCGCTCTCGGAGTTACCCGCCGCGGTGCTGGCAGAGGAAATCGAGACCCCCGGCGATGGCCAGATCAAGGCCATGATCACCATCGCGGGTAACCCAATTCTGTCCGCACCGGACGGAGACCGACTCGACCGAGCCCTGGCCGGGGTGGATTTCATGGTGAGCGTCGACCCTTACCTCAACGAGACCACCCGGCGCGCCGATGTCATCCTGCCGCCCCCACCGCCCTCGCGTAGCCCACACTTCGACTTCGCGCTGAACAACCTCGCGGTGCGCAACAACGCGCGCTACTCGGCGCCGGTGCTGACGCCGCAGACGGGTCCCGATGAAGCCGAGATCCTCTCCCGAATCGCTCTGGTTATCTACGGAGTCGGCGTCGACGCGGACCCGGCTCTGGTTGACGAGCAGGTCATTGCCGGCACTCTGGCCAAGGAGGCCGCGGATGTGGCCTCGCCGGTCGCAGGCCGAGCGGTTGACGAGCTGACCGGCATGCTCGACGACGGTCCGGGCTACGAGCGCCGGCTCGACATGATGCTTCGGCTCGGCGCATACGGTGACGGGTTCGGGTCCCGGCCCGAGGGCCTGACACTCAAGCGGCTCAAGTCGGCCCCGCACGGCATCGACCTGGGCCCGCTGCGGCCGCGGCTGCCCGATCTGCTTCGCACCGCTTCGGGTCTAATCGAGTTGGCCCCGCCGCCGCTGGTTGCCGACGCGGCCCGACTGCGCGACTCGTTGGGGCATCGAAGCGATGGGTTCGTGCTGATCGGGCGGCGGCACCTGCGGTCCAACAACAGCTGGATGCACAACCTGCCCGCGCTGGCCGGTGGCACGAACCGATGCACACTGCAGATTCACCCCGACGATGCCGACCAACTCGGACTGTCCGACACCGCAGTGATCAAAGGGCCAGGCGGTGAACTCGTGGTGCCCGTCGAGATGACCGAGGGCATCCGCCGCGGTGTGTTGTCGCTGCCGCACGGCTGGGGTCACCATCGCGACGGCACCGGGCAGAAGCTGGCGGCGAGGCACCCCGGGGTGAACATGAATCAACTGAGCGACGGCTCGGTGCTCGACCCGCTGTCCGGCACGGCGGTGCTCAACGGCATCCCCGTCTTCGTCGAACCGGCACCCAGCGTCGAACCGGGACCCAGCGTCGAACCGGTAGTCAGCCTCAGCTGAGCGTCAGGTCAACTCCCAGACCACCGTCACGCTGAAACTCACCGTCTGTGTGCCGGGCTCCAGCGGGACCGCGGCCTCCATCGCCGCCCGCGGGGCAGACTTCGGCTGGGGTGGCATGGCGCCGCCCGACTCCGAAATCGAGAGCACTTTGCCCAGGTCGAGCCCGGACAGGTTGGCGTACTGGCCAGCGCGGTCCTTGGCGTCTTTGAATGCCCTTGTGCGCGCATCGCGCACCAGTTGGGAGTCATCCTCGATGGAGTAGCTGATCGAATTGATGCGAGCGGAGTCGCCGCCGGTGCTGACGATCAGGCCGATCGCCTCGGAGGCCAGGTCGAGGTCGCGGATCGTGACGTTGATCGAGTTGGTGGCCCGGTAGGCGATGATCGCGTTGTTCTCCGGGGCGTACTGCGGCTGCAGATCGGCCTCCGTGGTGGTTAGGTCCTCACGGTCGATGCCGGCGTCGACGAGTGCGTCGATCACGGCCTGCTGCTGATCATTGGTCTGGTTCATCGCGGCGGTGGCATCTGGTGCGACAGATTCCATCGAAGCGTCCACGGTCAGCGTGTCGGGTGTGCCCTGCACCTGCCCGGCGCCGACGACCGTCACCTGCCGGGGATCGAGATCAGGTGTCACTGCCGGGCTCGGCTGCACATCACACGCGGTCAGCGTCGCCGCGGCGAGGCCGGCGGCGACAAAGCCCACAAGTCTGGTCGTGGTGAACTTGGCTGCCCTGTGTGCTTGCGGTGCGATCAGCATGCCTGGCACCTTATCGCGTCTCTGGCCGGATCCTTTGTTCGACAATGGGATCGGTAGAGGGGAGATCGGCGAGAAACTCGAGCAGCACGCGGGTGACGTCGCGCGGGCGTTCCTCGGTCAGCCAATGGCCGGCCCCTTCGATCATCACCTCGCGGTATTCGCCGCCGACGACTTCGCCGGCGCGGTGTCGCGGCGTGTAGGCCAGGGTGGCATCGGCGGTGCCGCCGATGAACAGGGCGGGCACCTCGATTGTCGCCGCCGGGGGTGTGGCCGTCAGCTCCCAGTTACGGTCGAAACAGCGGTACCAATTGAGCGGTCCGGTGAACCCGTTGCGGGTGAACTCGTCGACGTAGACGTCGAAGTCCTCTTGGCTGATCCACCCGGGAAGCCCGCCGGGTTCGGGAAGACGGGCCAGGAACCCCTCGGGCCCAGGAGCCAGCATCCGCAGTGCCGCGGCCTGGTCGTCGGCAGGTGGGGTGGCGAACAGGCGCCTCAGCGTGGTGGCCGGGTCCCGCGCCAACTCGGCGTCGGCGGGGCCGAGTTCCTGGAAGTAGAGAATGTAGAAGAAGTTCTCCCCGAAGATCCGCCGGAATGCCTGTGTCGTCGGCACCCGCGGGCGGGGCACCGGGGGCAGGCTCAGGCCGGCGACCGCGCAGAATCGGTCGGGGTGCAGCAGTGGTGCCGTCCACGCCACCACCGCACCGAAATCGTGGCCGACCAGCGTCGCCTGCTCGGCACCGACAGCATCGAGGAGTCCGACCACGTCGGCGCTGAGTTCGGCGACGGTGTAGGCCTCGACGGCCGTCGGGCAGTCGGAGCCACCGTATCCTCGCTGGTCGGGGGCCAGAACATGATAGCCCGCGGCGGCCAGCTCCTGGACTTGGTGGCGCCAGGAAAAGGCCAGTGCAGGAAATCCGTGGCAGAGCACCACCACCGGCGCGCCAGGCTCTCCGGCCTCGGTTACCCGCAGCGAAACCCCGTTCGTCTCGATGTTCCTGACAACCAGCCGCGACCGCACGTCTGACACCCAACCACGTCGAGCCCGCAGTCGAGTGTCGAGTCGACATTCGCACCCGAGCTCAGTTTCGCGAGCAAGTGAGCTCCGGGAACTGCCAGACGTTGGTCTAGCGGTAGCCTTGACTGTTCCAGCTGCGCGCGTATTGGAAGGATTTGGCCGCTGCCCCGCCAGCGGCCGTAGGTATCGATGAACCGCATAGACGTATGAACCGCAAGACTGTGATCCGCACGCTCACGGTGATCGCCGTGGTGCTGCTGCTCGGGTGGTCGTTCTTCTACTTCAGCGACGACACTCGAGGGTTCAAGCCTGTCGACACCTCGGTGGCGATGGCCCAGATCGACGGCGACAACGTCACGAGCGCGCAGATCGACGACCGCGAACAGCAGTTGCGGCTCGACTTGAAGAACGGCAACGGCGACACCGAGAACAGCAACAAGATCATCACCAAGTACCCCACCGGATACGGGGTCCAGCTGTTCGAGGCGTTGAGCGCCAAGGGCTCGAAGATCAACACCGTCGTCAACCAGAGCAGCATGCTCGGCACGCTGCTGATCTACATGCTCCCGCTGCTGCTGCTCGTCGGGTTGTTCGTGATGTTCTCCCGCATGCAGTCCGGCGGGCGGATGGGATTCGGCTTCGGCAAGTCGAAGGCCAAGCAGCTCACCAAGGACATGCCCAAGACGACTTTCGCCGATGTCGCCGGCGTGGACGAGGCGGTCGAGGAGCTCTACGAGATCAAGGACTTCCTGCAAAACCCGTCGCGGTATCAGGCGCTGGGCGCCAAGATCCCCAAGGGGGTGCTGCTCTTCGGTCCGCCCGGTACCGGCAAGACGCTGTTGGCCCGCGCGGTCGCCGGTGAGGCGGGTGTGCCGTTCTTCACGATCTCCGGCTCGGACTTCGTAGAGATGTTCGTGGGCGTCGGTGCATCCCGGGTGCGCGACATGTTCGAGCAGGCCAAGCAGAACAGTCCGTGCATCATTTTCGTCGACGAGATCGACGCGGTCGGCCGTCAGCGTGGCGCAGGAATGGGTGGCGGACACGACGAACGCGAACAGACACTGAATCAGCTTCTGGTGGAGATGGACGGCTTCGGCGAGCGTCAAGGGGTCATTCTGATCGCCGCCACCAACCGGCCCGACATCCTGGACCCGGCGCTGCTGCGGCCGGGCCGCTTCGACCGCCAGATTCCGGTTTCCAGCCCCGATCTGGCCGGCCGGCGAGCGGTACTGAAGGTGCACTCGCAGGGCAAGCCGATCGCCCCCGACGCCGACCTGGACGGGTTGGCCAAACGCACTGTCGGCATGTCCGGCGCGGACCTGGCCAACGTGATCAACGAGGCGGCACTTCTGACCGCCCGTGAGAACGGCACAGTCATCACCGGGCCCGCCTTGGAGGAGGCTGTTGACCGGGTTGTCGGCGGGCCACGCCGCAAGGGCCGCATCATCAGCGAGCACGAGAAGAAGATCACCGCCTACCACGAAGGTGGCCACACGCTGGCGGCCTGGGCGATGCCCGACATCGAGCCGATCTACAAGGTGACGATTCTGGCCCGCGGACGAACCGGTGGACACGCAATGTCGGTACCCGAGGACGACAAGGGGCTGATGACACGCTCGGAGATGATCGCGCGGTTGGTTTTCGCGATGGGCGGGCGTGCCGCCGAGGAACTCGTGTTCCGCGAGCCGACGACCGGGGCGTCCTCCGATATCGATCAGGCCACCAAGATCGCCCGCGCGATGGTCACCGAGTACGGAATGAGCTCCAAGCTCGGCGCCGTGCGGTACGGCACCGAGCATGGGGACCCGTTCCTCGGCCGCACGATGGGCACCCAGGCCGACTACAGCCATGAGGTCGCCCAGATCATCGACGACGAGGTACGCAAGCTCATCGAGGCGGCGCACACCGAGGCCTGGGAGATTCTCACCGAGTATCGCGATGTGCTGGACGTCCTGGCCGGTGAGCTCTTGGAGAAGGAGACTCTGCACCGCGTCGAATTGCAGGCCATCTTCGGTGACGTGAAGAAACGGCCCCGGCTGACCATGTTCGACGATTTCGGTGGTCGGGTTCCCTCGGACAAGCCGCCGATCAAGACGCCCGGCGAGCTGGCCATCGAGCGCGGCGAACCATGGCCCCAGCCGGTACCAGAGCCCGCTTTCAAGACCGCCATCGCGCAGGCCTCCGAGGCGGCCGCCAAAGCAGAACACAGGAACGGCGCCAACGGCGCTGGACCGAACGGCGCGGGCGTCAACGGAGGCCCGGCCAATGGTGCGACGCAGCCGGATTACGGCGCGCCCGCCGGCTGGCATGCACCCGGTTGGCCGCCGCCGCCCGGGGCGCCGCAGCAGCAACCGCCGCTGCAGCATCAACCGCCGCCCGGGGCGCTGCAGCAGCAACCGCCGCTGCAGCATCAACCGCCGCCCGGGGCGCAGCAGCATCAACCGCCGCCGCAGCATCAACCGCAGCAGCATCAACCGCAGGGGAGCCGGTATCCGGCCCCGCCACCAGCCGGTTGGCAGGGTGGTCCGCCGCCGCCGGCTTATCCGGGTTATCCTCCCTTTCAGGACTATCGGCAGCCCGGGCAACAAGCTGCACAGGCCGGCGCGCCGGCACCAGGTCCGAAGCCGGCAACCGGTCCGAAGGAGGATCCAGGCGACCAGGGCGGCAGGCATAGAGGTCGGGCGGATCCGCCGAATCACAGTTGATCCGTCTCTGATACCTGAATGGACTGATACCTGAATGGAGACTCAGATGACTCAGTCGTCCAGCAAGAATTCGGCCCCGCTTCCCACCTCTGATTTCGATCAAGCTCGCGCGGAACTGGCAGTCCGCGAACTGTTGATCGCGATCGGTGAGGACCCGGACCGACAGGGCCTGATCGACACCCCGGGGCGGGTGGCCCGTGCCTACAAGGAGATGTTCGCCGGCCTGTACACCGACCCCGACGAGGTGCTGGGCACCACCTTCGACGAACAGCACGATGAAATGGTGCTGGTCAAGGATATTCCGATGTACTCGACGTGTGAGCATCATCTAGTCGCCTTCCACGGAGTTGCGCACGTCGGGTACATCCCCGGGAAGGACGGTCGGATCACCGGTCTGTCGAAACTTGCCCGGGTCGTCGACCTCTACGCCAAGCGGCCCCAGGTGCAGGAGCGGCTGACCGCTCAGGTCGCCGATGCGCTGATGCGTAAGCTCGACCCCCGTGGCGCCATCGTGGTCATGGAGGCCGAACACCTCTGCATGGCCATGCGTGGAATACGGAAGCCCGGCGCCGTCACGACGACTTCGGCGGTGCGTGGACAGCTCAAGACCGACGCGGCATCTCGCGCCGAGGCTCTGGAACTGATCCTGCGAAGGTGAGCGTGAAAGTTATCGGGGTCGTCAACGTCACCGACGATTCCTTCTCCGATGGGGGCCTGTACCTCGACTGCGATCGCGCCGTCGAGCGCGGTGTCGAGTTGGTCGCCCAGGGTGCCTCGATCGTCGATATCGGCGGTGAGTCGACGCGCCCGGGAGCGGCCAGGGTCGATCCTCGGATTGAGATGGCCCGAGTACTTCCTGTCGTCAAACAGCTTGCTCAGCAGGGGATTACGATGAGCATCGATACCATGCACGCCGCGGTCGCGGACGCGGCGCTGGAGAGCGGTGCGGCGATCGTCAACGACGTGTCCGGCGGCAACGCAGACCCGAACATGGCCAGGGTCGTCGCCGCCGCCGGAGTGCCCTGGGTGCTCATGCACTGGCGGTCGGCCGGAAGCGACCGGCCGCACGACGTTCCCGTCTACGGCGACGTGGTCGGCGAGGTGCGGGACGAACTCATGTCCGCAGTGGACGCCGCAGTACGTGCCGGGGTAGATCCGGCCAAGCTGATCATTGATCCGGGCCTCGGTTTCGCCAAGGCGGCACAACATAATTGGGCGTTACTCAATGCGCTGCCCGAGTTCGTCCAGGCCGGTATCCCGGTCTTGGTGGGTGCGTCACGCAAGCGATTCCTCGGTGCGTTGCTGGCCGGGGCCGACGGGGAGCCCAGGCCGCCGAGTGGCCGGGAGATTGCCACCGCTGTTGTCTCGGCGTTGGCCGGGTGGCATCGGGCGTGGGGTGTCCGGGTCCATGACGTGCGCGCATCAGTCGATGCACTCGCCGTCGTCGCGGCCTGGCAGGGCGGAAATGCCGGACGGTGCGAAGAAAGTGAACCGTGACTGATCGAATCGAGTTGCGGGGACTGAAAGTCCGAGGCAATCACGGTGTATTCGACCATGAGCTGCGAGACGGGCAGGACTTCGTCGTGGACATCACCGTATGGCTGGACCTTTCGTCGGCGGCCACCAGCGATGACCTCACCGACACCTTGGATTACGGGGTTTTGGCACAGCGCGCGGCCGACATCGTCACCGGGCCGCCACGGCAGCTCATCGAGACGGTCGCGGCCGAGATAGCCGAGGATGTGATGCGGGACCAGCGGGTACATGCGGTGGAAGCTGTGGTGCACAAGCCCGGCGCTCCGATTCCCTTGGAGTTCGTCGACGTGGCCGTGGTGGCTCGACGTTCGCGCCGCGCTGGCCCGGACGCCAGGCAGGGGAAGCCCCGGTGACATCAGTTGTGTTGTCCATCGGTTCCAACGTCGGCGACCGGCTGGGGTGGCTGCAGTCGGTGGTCGACGGACTTGAAGCCGTGGAGGCCGTATCGCCTGTCTACGAGACTGAAGCATGGGGCGGCGTCGACCAAGCACCTTTCCTCAACGCCGTTGTCGTCGCCGATGATCCGGCACTCGACGCGCACGGCTGGCTGCGCCGCGCGCACGGGCTGGAGCGTGCAGCGCAGCGCGTACGTGACCAACGTTGGGGACCAAGGATATTGGACGTCGATATTGTTAGCTGTCGAGACTCCGGCGGTGAGTTGGCGGTACACGACGAAGTTCTGACCCTGCCCCACCCCTACGCCCATGTACGCGCATTCGTTCTGATGCCATGGTTGGCGGTCGATCCCGCCGCCACCCTCACGGTCTCAGGCCGGGTGAGCGCAGTGGAGGAACTCCTCGGCGCCCTAGACCCGGCGGAACGTGCCGGGGTGCGGATAACCGAGCAGAGGCTGCGGATGGGGAACGAGCTGATCGGCTAGTGGGACCGACCCGAGTGCGCGATCTGGTTGCCGCCGTGGCAGTGGCCGCGGTGGCAGGCTATTTACTGGTGCGGGTCGTGTATCGATGGTTCCCACCGATCACCGGGTGGACAGGAGTGTCGCTGCTTGGGGTTGCCGTGGCCGTCGCGGGCTGGGGTTTCTACGTGCGCGCCCGTATCGGTGCCGGCGAGGTCGGCGTCGGACCGGGTCGGCTGCATCCGCTCGCGGTGGCGAGGTCGGTGCTGATCGCCAAGGCGTCGGCGTGGATGGGCAGTGTCGTACTGGGGTGGTGGTTGGCCGTAGTGGCCTATCTGCTGCCCCGCCGGACCACATTGCACGTGGCTGCCGAGGACACCGGGGGTGCGGTCGTAGCCGCGTTCAGCGCGCTCTCATTGGTCGCCGCGGCGCTGTGGCTGCAGCATTGCTGCAGGTCACCTGACGAGCCCACGGAGAACGCCGATACCGCGCCCGGCTGAGGATTCGTCCGGCTCGCTGACCGAATCGCCGTAGCGGTCAACACGCCTGATTACCGGTGAACGGTACAGTCGGCCCATGACCGATCCGACCCGCGGCGCCCGGCTTCGGCGCGGTGCTCGACGGCCAGGTTGGATCCTGATGAGCGCGTTGCTGGTCCTTGCCATCGGGGCGAGTTCGGCGCTGGTATTCACCAATCGAGTCGAATTGTTGAAGCTGGCCGTCCTGTTGGCGTTGTGGGCTGCCGTGGTGGCTGCGTTCGTGTCGGTCATCTACCGCCGGCAGAGCGACAGTGACCAGGCGAAGGCCCGGGATTTGAAGCTGGTTTACGACCTGCAGCTCGATCGCGAGATTTCGGCACGGCGAGAATACGAGCTCGCTGTTGAAACGCAGCTGCGCCGTGAGCTCGTTGCGGAATTGCAGGCACAGTCATCCGGCGAGGTATTGGCACTGCGCACGGAATTGGCCGCACTACGGGCAAACCTGGAGTATTTGTTCGACACCGACCTGTCGCACCGTCCCGCGATCGAAACGGATCGCAAAACTGTACGGGTGCTCGGCGAATGGACTCCCGGTGCCGACGCTCCAGCCGGGCGAGTCAGCGTCAGCAGGATCGATGCCGAGAATGCTGAAGAAGTCTTCGACGGCGGAGCCCACACCACAGACGCCGAGGAGAGCCCGATCATCGACGTCCCCGCCGAACCCCACCCGCCGGAGGTCGAGCGGGTGTCGCCGGTGGACGAGGTGGGCGGCGCCCATCGCAGGTTCTCCGAGCAAGCCCGGGGAAACGCGCATCGAGCCGACGAGAGCGCCGGGCGTCGTCGGGAGTCACCACCGTCTGCGCCACCAACACCGTCTGCGCCACCAACACCGTCTGCGCCACCAACACCGTCTGCGCCACCAACACCGTCTGCGCCACCAACATCGCGGCCGCCAGCGCCACCACCGCCGTCTGCGCCACCAACACCGCGGCCGCCACCGCCACCGCCACCAGAGAGCGCCCCTCCGGCCGCCCACCCCGAGCCGCTCTACCCATGGCTGCCCCCGCAGCCTCCCGGGGTGCAACCGATTGACCCCGACCCGGCTGCTCGTGCAGCCGCCCGCTGGCAGCCGGCTCCCGCAGAGGGGCAGTGGATTCCGTCCGGCGCGCCGGGCAGTCACTGGGCGCTCACGGCTGAGGACAATGGGGTCCAGCATGAAGGCGTCCAGCATGAAGGCGTCCTGCATGAATACGTCCAGGATGAATACGTGGGCAGGAGGCGGGCCCCCGATGCTCTGCCGCCGGAGTCCTCCGAGCAGGCTTCGCCGGCCGCTGGACCAGGCCGCGGTCGGCACTATGGCGCCCCCGGGGATTTGCCGGCGCCGCCGGCCCCTGCACCGCCGGCCGCCGAGCAGGACGGGCCCGAGCACCCCGAGGGCGGCGCCCACACCGGTGGGCCTTCGGTCGCCGAGTTGATGGCGCGGCTGCAGGCGACGCAATCGGGAGGCGGGCGGCGCAGGCGTCGTGAGGATTGAGCTAATCTCGTAGTGACCGTCCGGTACCCGCGCTGCGGGACTGGAACGAACCCATCAGAATCTTCGAGGTTGTCTGCGATGCTGCAGTCCCCCGCCGGCGAGAATGTCCCACCCGACGGACTTCGTCCTGCCCGGCTCACGATCGGCGTCATTTCCGCTGGTCGGGTGGGTTCGGCCCTGGGTTTTGCGCTGGAACGCGCCGAACACGTCGTCGTCGGCTGTAGCGGGCTGTCGAAGGCTTCGCGGCGTCGCGCTCAGCGGTGGCTTCCCGATACCCCTGTGCTACCGGTCGACGAGGTGGCTGCGCGCGCTGAGCTCCTGTTGCTGGCCGTGCCCGATGCTGAGCTTCCCTCACTGGTGACGGGCCTGGCGGCCACCGAAGCGGTGCGGGCAAACACGATCGTCGTGCATACATCGGGAGCGAGTGGGATCGGCGTATTGGCGCCGCTGGCCGACCGGGGATGCACCGTGTTGGCTATTCACCCCGCGATGACTTTCGCCGGCTCGGACGAAGACA
>Ga0114921_10000530_pt1 | contig 16201 bp, 13 predicted proteins | sample BentaG_FD_87016 | JGI IMG/M metagenome (GOLD analysis project Ga0114921, IMG submission 87016) | Deep subsurface microbial communities from South Atlantic Ocean to uncover new lineages of life (NeLLi) - Benguela_00093 metaG | ecosystem: Environmental > Aquatic > Marine > Oceanic > Sediment ...
GGAAGGAGGCAATGGCAAATGTGCGGATCGTTTTTTTCGGCTCTGTGTTTTGATTATTTAGCATAGGAATTTGTTATTCAGTATAATTTCACTAAACTCAGATGTAAACAATTCAGTAAATCAGTGACTCACTAACTCACCAGTCTAGCTAGTCTAGCTATTTACATTTGACATCAAATAGATTCAGAGATAATATGCTTACCGAATCAGAATGAGAGTAGAAAGGATTGCTGCGATATTCGTTCTTATTTTTGTATGCTTGATAGCTTATGGGGAAGAAAAGGAGGATAAATCCCTCCTCTTGAAGATTGGCCACAAGGACCTCAAAGATAAGATTATGGCTGTTTCACCTGGGAAAATTCATTCGGCCCGTGAGGGAAAGGCTATTCCTATTTCAAAAATGATCAGAGAGATGAGAAACGACCGCATCGTTTACGTAGGGGAATCGCACAACAGTCTTCCCATGCACGATATCCAGTTAAAGATTATTCAGGCTCTTTACGAACAGGATAGGAATCTGTCTATCGGTGTGGAGATGTTTCCTGTCACCTCGCAGGAAGCATTGAATAAGTGGAGCCTGGGAATTCTTTCGAAGGAGGAATTTGTTCGGGAAGCTGAATGGTATGTTAATTGGAGTTTTAATTTTGGTTTTTACGAGAAGATATTTGAGTTTGCCAAAGACAATAAGATTCCTGTGTATGCTCTGAACGTTCCAAGAGCGCTCATCACAAAGATCAGGATGAGAGGCTGGGAAGCTCTTTCTGAAGAAGAGAAAGAGATGGTTCCTCAGCCTGATCTTTCCAATGAAGAGCACAGGAAACTCATCCGCACCATTTTTGAAAGCGCTGATATCCCCCATCAAATGAAGGGAAAAGGTTTGGATTTTGTTTTTGAAGGTCTTTACAGAGCCCAATCAGCCTGGGATGAAGTCATGGCTTTCAACGCTCTGCAGGCTGCAGGGAGAGAAGATAAAAAAGTAGTTGTCCTGGCCGGCTCCGGACATCTCCTTTACAACCTGGGTATAAACCACCGTGCTTATGAAAAAAGCCACTATCCTTTTAAAACAGTCATTTGCATCGTTGTTCCTGAAGAGAAGGAGAATATCCGAGTCTCAAGGAGTCTGGCTGATTATGTTTGGGGGATTCCTGAAGAGGAAAGGCCAGCTTTTCCTTCCATCGGATTAAGATTTAAGAAATTCGAAGGCCTTGAAAATTTAGTTATCGAGCGCAATCCCATAGATGGTGTGGCTAAAGGAGCAGATTTCAAAAAGGGAGATGTGGTTCTTTCTGTCAATGGGAAAACCTTTAAGGATATAAACGAGCTGAGGATTTATTTGGCCAAGTTCACCTGGGATGATGAGGTTAAGTTCCGCCTGTTACGCAACGCCCAGGAGATAGAAGTCACTTTGAAATTCCAAATATTAGATAAGAAGTAAAAAGTTAGAAGTAAAGAGTAAGAAGTAAAAAAATTTTAAAATTATTTTACCGTTCATTTTTTGCTCTTCACTCCTTACTTCTTAGTTAGTTTTGGCGCTCGGACTTATATGAACCGTATGGGAGTCACATTAAATATCAGAATGAAAGGGGAAATCTTATGAAAGAAAGACTGAAGTCCTTTAGATTCGGAACTTCTCTATTAGTAATCTTTGCTTTTATTCTTCTTTCTTTTCCATCGAATAACTTTTCCCAGGTGAGAATCGAAAGATTGAAGAAACAGATAGAAGGAGTCATTGAGGATGTCGAAGGAATGGTAGGGGTGGCAGTTAAGCATCTGGAATCAGGAGAAGAGCTGTACATTAACGGCGATACTTATTTCCCCATGGCCAGTGTTTTTAAAGTTCCTATTCTGGTTGAACTCATGGCGCAGATCATCGAGGGGAAATTTACCTTGGAGGATGAGATCGGCATTCAAAAGTCCGACCAGCACTTGGGAAGCGGTATGCTTTCTGACCTTGATGCTCCTGGGATCAAGCTCTCCATCAGAAATCTCATTAATCTGATGATGATGATAAGCGACAATTCAGCCACAGATATCCTCCTGACAAAAGTCGGGACTGAAAATGTCAACAATCGCTTGAGGAAGTATGGGATCGAAAAAATCACTGTTAACAGAACCTGTCAGGAACTGATCATGGATTTCATCGGTATGGATTATGAGAAATATCAGGGACTTTCCCTCGATGAATTCTCCGAAGTCTACAGAAAAGAAAGAGAAGGAAACCCTGAAGCTTATGAAGAGGCCAGAAAGAATTTCAGTAAGGTCCTGAAAGACCAGAGCTCACCGCGCGCCATGAACAGACTCTTAGAGCTGATTTTTAAAAAAGAAATACTTGATGCTGAAAGTTGTGAACTCATAATTTCCATAATGATCAAATGCCAGACAGGAAGAGGAAGGGTTAAAGGAGAGCTTCCGAGGGGCACAGAAGTGGCTCATAAGACAGGAACAATCGGGGGAACAGTCAATGACAGCGGAATCATCTACTTGCCTGAGGATTTGGGGAAGGTGGCCATCACGGTTTTTACCAAAGATATGGATTTGAAGACAAAGGAGGTTGAAGAAATAATCGCAGAAGTTTCCAGGTTTGTCTATGATTACTTCTATTTCACTCGATAAAAAAGATTTATTTCTTATAAATATTGTTTAAACATGTTCATGCAAAACGGAGGTGATTCATGAAGAGATCCTTAAAAACATGGTTTTTTATTAGCTCATGGCTGTTTTTTATCTCTTTGCCTTCGCAGGCGGCAACCATCAAGACTCCTGCCGAGGAGACAAACTACACTCAATACAGCCAGAATGAAGACATCGCTCGATTCTTAAGTCGGGTTGATCATCTTGCGAAGGAGGTGGTCGTTCAAGTCATCGGCCAAACCAGCGAGACGAGAAATTTCAAACAAAAAGACTTCTTTCTTTGTATCATAACCGAAGAAGGAGTTGATAGCCCCCATAAGCTTAACAGAAGCAAGCCAACTTTTTTACTGATAGGTTCTCAGCATGGGAGTGAACAGTCTGCCAAAGAAGCTGCTCTGTCGATTGTCAGAGACCTAGCAATGGGTGAGCTGAAACCTCTGCTCAAAAAGCTCAATTTTTTAATAATTCCTCAGGCTAATCCTTACGGAAATTGGTTCAACCAGCGCCGTAACGAGCAGGATTTGGATTTAAACCGGGACCATGTAAAGCTTGAAGCTCCTGAAGTTGAGGCTATTCATCATGTTTTCAGGACCTGGATGCCAGAAGTGACCATGGATGTTCATGAGAAAGGAGATAGCTATTACAGGGTTTCAATAGGCTGTGTTTCCAATGCCAGCATCACTCTAGAGATCCAGAAATTCTCCAGAGAGACAATCTTGGCTGAAGTGGAAAAGAATCTCAAAAAGAAACGCATCACATTCCAAGAATACCTAATCACCCAGCGCATGGGAATCGATTCGTCGGCTGGAGTAAGTTATCGTTCCGAAGATATGGGACGGGAGGAGACGATGAAGCGCTACAGCACCACTGATCTTAACGATGGACGAAACAGTTTGGGGATTTATGAAACATTATCCTTTATCCAAGAAGGATCATCCCGCCGCGATATCCCAACCCTGAAAGAGAGAACCAGGTGGCAGTATTTTGGAATCCGTTTCTTTGCCGAGAGTATTGCTCGTCATGGAGATGAGGTTAATTCTCTGGTTCGGATCCTTCGAGAAAAGCTTCTTGAGAAGGCGAAGGTCTATTCTGAGAAAGATATGGTTCATCTAAGAATGATGTATGCCAGGGATGAAAAAGAGCCGGAGTTGACAATTAAGAAGTTCGAGCGCCTGGACACTCCGATCAGAGGCGTGCTCAAGGTGGATAAAAAAGCTGGTGACCCTCTGACTATGGCTGATATGGCTCCTTATCCCTATCCTTCCAGGTATAAGGTTGTCGAAGAAGTAGTGAAAAATTGGTTTCCCAATGTTGAGCCTTCCGTGAGTATTCCTCGTCCTCTAGGTTACATCATACCGGCCAAGCATCAAGATATAGTAGAAACTATGCTCCGGCATGACATAAAGCTTGAAATATTCACTCAGGATATACCCCTAGAGGTTGAAGTCTACTTGGTAAGCGATGTTGTTCCCGCCAAATACGATTATCTTCCTCCTCAAAAAATTGATGTGGAGAAGAATGTGCTTCAAACAATAGTAAAGAAAGGAGATTTTTACGCATCCTGTGCTCAAGCTGGTGCCAACTTGATTCCCTGTCTTCTTGAGCCCCAATCTCAGTATGGGTTTATCCGCTACTGGAAATTCAAACTGGTTCCAGAAAAGGGAAATATCTTTCCTTTCTACAGGTTCATTTCGTCGAAAGCGCTGCCTCTCATTCCTTATAAACGCTGGAAGAGATGAACGCCTTATTTTTTCTCCGTGAGCTCGAGATAGATTGTTTCCACTAGACCAATCCTGCGTCTTCTACCTGGTTGGGCGGGCCGGTCTTCGACTTTGAAAATTTTCTTTATTTCTTCTAAGGATTTTCCTTCTTCAATAAGGGCTTTGATTTTATTCTGTTTTTCTTGCAGCGCATTCATCACTCCTTCAACATCGCTGCGGCTGGCTATGTTCTCGTGGCCGTGAACGAAAATCTCTGCATCGAGCTCCAGGATTGCCTTCAGTGTTTTCACCAGTCCGAAGGAGCAGCCATTTTTGTGTCGGTGGACCAAAGGATCTCTTCCGAGGAAAAGGAGGTCGCCAAGAAAAGCGACTTTTTCTTTAGGAAATAAAACCACAACATCACCGCTGGTATGGGCTCGGCCAAAATGCAGTAGCTTTACAACATCTTCTCCTAGGTGCAGCTTTAGTTTGTCAGAGAAAGTGATATCTGGAAGGTAAGCTCTCTGTGCTGGGTCTTTGAAGGCTGCATCCATATCCTTTCTCGTTTGCTGATGGGCAACAACGTTTATATTCTTTGGGAAACCAACGAGTCCGTTAACATGGTCACCATCGCTGTGAGTAATGACAACATATTTAATGGGATTGGATGTCAGTTTTTTGATTTCTTCGATCATCTGTTTGGCGGTTTCTCCACTCATTTTGGCATCGATGACTAGAACTTCTTTTTCACCGATAAAAAATCCTGTGTTGGCACCGCTTCCACCCTTTACCTCGTAGATGCTGCCTTTAACTTGATGGGCTTTGACCGGGGCAGGCTGGCTCTGCTGGCTGGCTGCAGATAGTGTAAGGAATAAAATGAGTCCAGTTGATAGGGAAAGTTTTAAGATGTTTTTCATGATTAACCTCCTTTTGTGAATTCTTATATTCTTGAGAAAAGTATTTTTCTATTTTAGGGCTTCTTTGACTTTTGCTCCGATTTCGGCTGGGCTCTTAGCCACATAAACTCCTGCTGCCTCTAAAGCTTCCATCTTCTCCTTAGCTGTGCCTTTTCCTCCGGCGATGATGGCTCCTGCATGTCCCATTCTTCTTCCAGGAGGAGCGGCTTGTCCCGCAATAAAGCTAACCACTGGTTTGGGATATCCCTTCTTGATGTATTCGGCGGCTTCCTCTTCAGCAGTTCCTCCGATTTCACCAATGAGAATTACAGCTTCAGTGTCTTTGTCATTCTTGAAGAGTCTTAACAGGGAAATATATTTTAGGCCCACTATCGGGTCTCCGCCGATGCCAATAGCTGTGGACTGTCCGTATCCCTGTTGGGATACCTGGTCAACTGCTTCATAGGTTAAAGTGCCTGAACGGGAGATAATTCCGATCGATCCTGGAGTGTGGATATGACCTGGCATGATCCCGATTTTACATTTTCCCGGTGAAATTATACCTGGAGTGTTTGGTCCGATGAGGCTACAGTCTTTCTGTCTGAGGAATTGTTTCACTCTAATCATATCAAAGGTGGGAATACCTTCTGTTATGCAGACAATGAGTTTAACTCCTGCATCTGCAGCTTCCATGACTGCGTCACCAGCAAAAAAGGCAGGAACAAAGATGGCCGACGCGCTGGCTCCCTCTTTTTCTACTGCTTCGGCGACGGTGTTATAGACAGGAACTTCGAGGTGCGTCTGTCCTCCTTTGCCAGGAGTGACTCCTGCCACAACCTTTGTTCCGTATTCCTGCATCCTTTGAGTGTGGAAGGTTCCTTCTCCTCCAGTGATCCCCTGGACTACGACTCGAGTGTTTTCATCGATGAGTATGCTCATGATCCGCTCCTTTCTTTGGTTAGAGGGATAACTTTCTCAGCCGCCTCTTTCATGCTGGAGGCAGGAGAAAAGGCAAGACCAGATTCTTCCAGAATCTTCTTACCCTGTTCGACATTTGTTCCTTCGAGTCTGACGACCATCGGAACCTTGAGACCGATTTCTTTAGCGGCTTTGACAATACCATTAGCCACCACGTCGCAGCGGACAATCCCGCCAAAGATATTGACCAAGGCAGCTTTGACATCCTTATCCGAAACGAGAATTTTGAAAGCATTCTTGACTGCTTCTTCTGAGACTGCTCCTCCTACATCAAGGAAGTTTGCCGGCATTCCGCCTGTATGCATGATGATGTCCATGGTTGCCATGGCTAGACCTGCTCCGTTGACCATACAGCCCACGTTTCCATCCAGCTTGATGTAGCTCAAATTGTACTTTGAGGCTTCAACTTCTAAGGGCTCTTCCTCATCGAGGTCTCTCATTTCCTGTATATCAGGATGACGGGGGAGGGCGTTGTCATCGAAATTCATTTTGGCATCCAGAGCAAGCACCTTTCCTTGTTTGGTGATGAGCAAGGGATTTATCTCTGCAAGAGAAGCATCGGTGGCTTGAAAGGCTTTATAAAGGCCGAGGATAAATTTTACTGCCTGTTTCAAGGTATCGCCCGCAAGACCGAGCTGGAAAGCTAATTTTCGAGCCTGAAAGACGTTGAATCCAGTGGCAGGGTCTATGTATTCTTTGAAGATGAGCTCAGGAGTTTCGGCCGCAACTTTCTCGATTTCCACTCCGCCTTCTGAAGAGGCCATGACTACAGGAGCTTCCTTTGCCCTGTCGATGACAATTCCCACATAGAACTCTTGGTCAATATCAAGGGCTTCTTCCACCAGTATCTTTTTTACCAGTTTTCCCTCTGGTCCGGTTTGATGGGTGATCAGAGTCATCCCAATCATATCCTTGGCGAGTTTTTCTGTTTCCTCAGGATTATCGGCAAGTTTGATTCCCCCTCCCTTTCCTCTTCCGCCGGCGTGTATCTGTGCTTTAAGGACAACTTTAGAACCGATATTTTTGGCTGTTTCACGAGCTTTCGAAGCAGTGTCAACAACTTCTCCCCTTGGAATTTGAACACCATAACGGCTTAGAATTTGTTTTGCTTGATACTCATGAATTTTCATTGAAATTTTCCTTTTTGATGTAGTTTAGCTTAATGTTTTTTTATAAATTTTTCCTGATAATAGACTGGAGATATCCATTTCGTTTGAATTTTCTTAGAGCAAATCAACTGGGATAAATTCTGGCTGACTTAATCTTTTTTTCAGTCTTTCTGGTATTTCTTCTTACCTTCCTCGTAAAGGTCGCCGCCGTACATATCGTTGATGACAATACAGGGAAAATCTTTAACTCCAACTTTTCTGATCGCTTCAGGCCCTAATTCAGGATAAGCAATGACTTCAGAGCCTTCGATACTTTTAGAGATCAAAGCTCCAGCTCCACCTACTGCAGCGAGATAGACAGCTTTATGTTTTTTTAGAGATTCTTTGACTTCTTCACTCCTTGATCCTTTACCGATTGTGCCTTTAAGTCCAAGGGCATGGAGACTGGGAGCGAATGAGTCCATCCTGTAGCTGGTGGTAGGGCCTGCTGAACCGATGGGCTTCCCTGGTCGTGCCGGGGTAGGACCGACATAGTAAATGAGCTGCCCTTTAACATCGATGGGAAGTTCCTTTCCTTCGTTGATGAGTTCTATGAGTTTTTTATGTGCAGAATCTCTTCCTGTGTATAGGTATCCAGTGATGAATACTCTATCACCAGTCCGTAGCTTCTCTATTACTTCATCAGTAACTGGCGTTTCTATCCGGTGTTCCGCCATTTTTCCCTAAAGATTTAATAGATCGACTACGGTGCGGACAGCAGTCTCGGAGTTCTTGATGGCTTCCTTCTCTTCATCTGTCAGGTCTATTTCTATGATTTCTTCTACTCCACCGGCGCCTAACTTGATGGGAACTCCAAAATAGAGATCATTGATTCCGTACTCTCCTTCGAGATATGCTGCACAGGGAAGTATTTTTTTCTTGTCTTTAACAATAGATTCGACCATCTCGGTGACTGCGAGTGATGGAGCATAGTAGGCGCTTCCGGTTTTCAGGTACTTGACGATTTCACCTCCGCCTTTTCTTGTTCTCTCGATGATAGCATCAATCTTCTCCTGAGGGAGAAAATGAGTGAGAGGAATCCCAGAAACAGTTGTGTATCTGGCAATAGGAACCATAGTGTCTCCATGTCCTCCCAGAACCAGAGCCTGGATGTTTTCAACTGAAACATTAATCTCCATAGAGATGAAAGCCCTGAAGCGAGTTGTGTCCAGTATCCCAGCCATCCCGAACACTCTGTTTTTAGGAAAACCACTGACTTTGAAAGCTGTATAAGCCATGGCATCAAGCGGATTGGTGACGACAAGCAGCATGGCATTAGGGGAGTGCTTGACGACTTCTTCGGTTACAGGCTTAACAATTTTGATGTTTGCATCCAGGAGTTCATCGCGGCTCATTCCTGGCGTTCTGGGCTTTCCGGCGGTGATGACCACGATATCTGAGTTTGCTGTGTCTTCGTAGGAGTTTGTTCCTATGACTGCGGAATCGTATCTACCGACTGGTCCACCTTCGCGCATATCAAGTCCTTTTCCGATGGGCATGTCTTCGATGGCATCCAGCAAAACGACATCGCCTAATTCTTGTTCGGAAATCTTAAAGGCTGTGACTTCTCCAACATGGCCGGCTCCAATTACAGTTATTTTTTTTCTCATGATTGTACCTCCTATAAAAATGATTATTTACGTATTATTAAATTGAGTTTTAAAATCACCGTATGATGGAAACTCAATTTTTTTGCTGATACTCAATACCGTATAACTAATTTATGCTTTGATGTAATTTTCCCACTTATCCTTTAAATCTGGGTCTTGGATAGTTTCCATGAGATAGTTGGCATAATCTGCTCCTGTCGCGCCTGTGTCTCTGCCAGTTATAACAAGTTTTTTCTCATAATTTCCACATACATCTAAAGCCATTTCCAGGTTTTTGGCTCTTTCAGAATAACCGATGTGGCTGACCAGCATGGCCGCTGCACGGATCATGCTCGAGGGGTCGGCATACTTAGCCCTACCTTCTCTGACCATACGGGGAGCAGAGCCGTGAATAGCTTCAAACATACCATAACGTTTTCCGATATTAGCGCTTCCTGCGGTTCCTACACCTCCCTGGAATTCAGCAGCTTCGTCGGTGAGGATATCTCCGTACAGGTTGGGGAGAACTATGACCTTGAACTGGGTTCTACGCTTGGGGTCGACAAGCTTGGCTGTCATGATATCGATATACCAGTCATCGGTCTCTATTTCAGGATATTCCTTGGCAATCTTATAACCAATGTCCAGGAATTTTCCGTCAGATGTTTTGACTACGTTGGCTTTGGTCACAATGGTGACCTTGTTGATGTTATTCTTTTTGGCATATTCGAAGGCCAGACGGATAATCCGTTCTGTTCCTTGATTAGTTATGACTTTAAAATCGATGGCCAAATCATCTGTCACATTGATACCTTTGCTGCCCATGATATAGGCACCTTCGGTGTTCTCTCGAAAAAACATCCAGTCAATTCCTTCTTTGGGAACTTTAACGGGTCTGACATTGGCAAAGAGGTCTAAGTAGCGCCTCATCGATACATTGCAGCTTTCAATATTCGGCCAGGGGTCTCCTCTTCTTGGGGTTGTGGTTGGGCCCTTGAGGACGACATGGCATTTTTTTATTTCTTCCAGGATATTTTCAGGAATTGATTTATTCTGCTCAGCACGGTTTTCAATGGTCAGCCCTTCGATATTGCGAAATTCAACTTTTCCGCTTTTTACCTCCTCTTGCAGCATGAACTCTAAAACGCGCCTGGATTCTTTGGCGATAAAGGGCCCGATTCCATCACCGCCGATGATACCGATGATTATGGGCTTTACCTGAGAGTAATCTATCCAGTCCTGAGCTTTTTTTAGCTCTTCTACCCGTTTTAGTTGTTCATCAACAATCTGACCGAAATATTCTCTAGCCTTATCGATAGCGGTATTGTCCATAAAAAATTCTCCCTTCCTGTATAAAATGGATAAAGAATAATATAATTTTTTATGAGGAAAATCAACTCAAATCTAGTTTTTCTAGTTCTTCTAGTTTATGAGGTTTGTCTAGTTCATATGATCTGTTCAGTCTTTATTTGTAATTCTTTTAATATAAATTAGATAGTTTCTATTTTTGCGAACTAGATAAACGAGATAGCTAGACAAACTAGACAAACTAATATGTTTGAACTTTTCACTTTTCTATTATATATTAACCGTCTATCCGCACAAAAGGAAGAAAATCCCACTGGATTGGAAGGGAGTTGCAGCCATGCTTGAAGCATATTTTAAACGTGAGGAGGAAAGAAAGCAGGGAGGTATTCCGCCTCGACCATTAAATCCAAATGAGATAAAAGAAGTATGCAAATTCCTGGAGAAGCCGTCTAAGGGTAAAGAAAAACTTCTTTTAAACCTACTACAGAATCGGGTGGCACCAGGGGTAGATCCTGCGGCCAAGGTTAAGGCAGAGTGGTTAACCAGGGTAGCCAAAGGTGAGGCTTCCTCTCCCGTTGTATCCAAGAAAGAAGCTGTCTTTTTACTCGGCACCATACTCGGGGGGTACAATATTGAGCCATTGATTTCGTTGTTGAAGGATAAAGCCTTGGCCAGCGAGGCAGCAGAAGCCCTGAAGAAGATTATTCTTGTGTACAGTGCTTTCGATAAAGTAGTAGAAATGACCAAAAGAAACAAATTTGCTAAAGAAGTTCTTACCTCTTGGGCAAACGGAGAATGGTTTCTTTCGAGACCAGAGCTTCCTGAAAAGATTCCTCTCAAGGTTTTTAAGGTTGAGGGTGAAATCAATACCGATGACCTTTCTCCAGCAAAATATGCCTGGAGCAGGTCAGATATTCCGCTTCATGCCCTCTCTATGGGAGAGAAGAGATTTCCTGACGGCATTGATGCGATCAAGAAATTTCGTGAACAAGGCCATCGGGTTGTGTTTGTCGGGGATGTTGTCGGCACTGGTTCTTCTCGGAAGTCCGCAACCAACTCGTTGATGTGGCACATCGGGGAGGATATCCCTTCTGTACCGAATAAACGGAGAGGAGGGATTGTCATCGGAGGTTTGATTGCTCCTATTTTCTTCAATACGGTGGAAGATTCAGGCGGGCTGCCTATTATGTGTGATGTGACAAAGATGAAGACCGGTGAGACCATTACCCTTCATGTCGATTCAGGTGATATCGGGAACGCAGCGGGAGAAAAGATAGCCGTTTTCGAATTCCGACCAGAAACACTCAAGGATGAATTTCGGGCAGGAGGGCGCCTTCTCCTGATTATCGGGCGTTCGTTGACAGATAGAGCGCGCAAGGCTCTCAATATGCCTGAGGCTGATTTCTTCACCACCATTGAAGGTCCTTCCCCCAAGAAAGGGCAGGGATTTTCTTTGGCGCAGAAAATTGTAGGAAAAGCCAGCGGCCTCAAGGGAGTACTTCCTGGCTCAGCTTGCGAGCCAAAGATGACAACAGTAGGCTCTCAGGATACTACAGGCACGATGACAGCAGACGAATTGAAAGAGCTTGCCTGCTTGGAATTCCAGTCTGACTTATTCATGCAGTCTTTCTGTCATACAGCAGCATATCCAAAGCTGGCTGATGTTCAGATGCATAAATCTCTGGCTGAGTTTGTCGTTGAGCGGAAAGGTGTGGCCCTCAAACCTGGTGATGGCGTTATCCATTCTTGGATAAACCGTCTCATTCTGCCCGATACAATGGGTACTGGAGGAGATTCTCACACTCGTTTCCCGATCGGGCTCAGTTTCCCTGCTGGTTCTGGACTCGTTGCTTTTGCAGGAACCCTGGGATTTATCCCATTGGATATGACAGAATCAGTACTGGTGAAGTTCAAGGGTAAACTCAATCCAGGGATTACACTCCGCGATGTGGTTAACGCCATTCCTTATTTTGCCATAAAAGAGAGATTATTAACCGTCGCCAAAGAGGGAAAGAAGAATGTTTTCAACGGCCGAATAATCGAAATGGAGGGCCTGGCCGATCTAACCGTGGAGCAGGCTTTTGAGCTCACGGATGCTACTGCCGAGCGTTCTGCTGCTGGTGGAACCATCGAACTCAGCGAAGAGGCTGTGGCTAAGTATCTCAAGAGCAATATTGCCTTGATGGAAAAAATGATCGAGAGTGGGTACCTGGATGCCGATTCTCTCAAGAGAAGGATAAAAGCCTGCCAAAAGTGGCTGAAAAAGCCAGAGCTCCTAAGAAGAGACGAAAATGCTGAATACGCTGCAGTGCTCGAGATAAACCTTGAGGATATAAAAGAGCCGATTGTGGCTTGTCCTAATGATCCTGATGATGTAAAGCTCCTTTCCGAAATTGCTGGAGATAAGATTGACGAGGTATTCATCGGGTCCTGTATGACAAACATCGGCCATTTCAGGGCAGCTGGAAAAGTTTTCGAAGGTTCGCGCTACTTGAGTACTCGTGTTTGGGTAACTCCGCCCACAAAGATGGACAGAGCTCAGCTGATTAAAGAAGGCTACTATTCCATATATGCCAGCGTGGGAGCAAGGACAGAAATTCCTGGCTGTTCTCTTTGCATGGGAAACCAGGCCAGAGTTAGACCCAAGGCAACCATTATCTCTACTTCCACTAGAAACTTTGATAACAGGATGGGAGATGATGCGCGTGTTTATCTGGGCTCGGCCGAGCTTGCTGCTATTGCTGCTCTTTTGGGAAATCTTCCAACTCCTGACGGGTATTTCCTGCTGTACAAAGATAAAATCATGGGGAGAAAGAGTGAAATCTACCGTTATCTCCAGTTCGACGAAATGGAAGACTTCTCCCTCGAATACTAAAATTTTGTAGGGGTTTAATTTATTAAATCCCTACAAAATTATCCTTTTACTGTTTGCTATTTACTATTTGTGGGAAGGAGATATCATGATTAGCTTGAAAGGAAGGAAAGCATTGATAACCGGTGGATCGAGAGGAATCGGAAAGGCCACCGCTCTCATGTTTGCCAGGGCTGGAAGCGATGTAGCCATAAATTATTTAAAACAGAGAGATGCGGCGGGAAGAGTTAAAGAAGAAGTTGAGAAGAGTGGAAGCAAATGCCTTATTTTCGAAGCAGATGTTTCCCGCAATCCGGATCTGGACTCGATGGTAGAGGGAATCATAAAGGAGTGGAGCCAGATAGATATTTTAGTTAACAATGCTGGGATATGGACCTATGGAGAGATGGGCGCAATGGATGAGAAAGTCTGGGCGGAAACCATGAAGATTAATTTAGATGGTGTTTTCTATGCCTGCAACAAAGTTGTCCCCTATATGAAAGAGAAAAAAAGGGGCTGGATTATCAATGTTTCCTCCACGGCAGCTGTGCGCGGAGAAGCTTTTCACTCCCATTATGCAGCCAGTAAGGGTGCAATAGTCTCTTTCACTAAATCTCTAGCTGTAGAGTTAGCGCCGTACAACATCCTGGTTAATTGTGTTGCTCCCGGATGGGTAGATACTGATATGTGCGCTGAAGTTTTTAGTGATTTGAATTTTCGTAAAAAGGTTCAAGATTCTATTCCTCTCAAGAGAATCCCTCCTCCAGAAGATATTGCTGGACCAATTCTATTTCTTGCTTCTGACCTTGCCCGCCACATCACAGGTGAGGTTTTAAATGTAAACGGAGGTTCTGTCCTCTGTACCTAAAAGACCTTGCTAATTTTTTTGGGTTTTGATAAATTTTGATAAAAAGTCCAATTAGGAGGATTCGATGGAAGAAGAAGTCGGGAAGATTACTCATTTTTTTTCAAAAATTAATGTTGGTGTCTTAGAGCTGACCAAAGCAGATTTAAAGATTGGAGATACCATTCACATCAAGGGAAATACCACTGATTTTTTCCAGAAGGTAGAGTCGATGCAGGTAGAACATCAACCTGTAGAATCGGCTAAACCTGGAGACGAAGTTGGGCTTAAAGTTGAAAATCCGATTCGCGAAAATGATATTGTCTATAGAGTTACAGAGGAAGAAAATCCATAATTGATTGAAGTATAGAAAATTTTTCTTGCTAATTTAGCCCATAAGTTTTCTTAGCTTCTCTGAAAGAAAGGAGGAAGGTCCGGTTGAAGAAGGATGAATCTCTCAAGAAAGACCTAAAGTCCTTGTATAAACGATGGAAAGATAAGAGATATTCAGAATCTATTAAGGAAAATTATACTGAGGAGAAAGAATTCACCACAATTTCTGGGGAGGAGATAAAAGAACTGTATACCCCCCTCGACCTGGATGGATTCGATTATCTAAAAGAATTAGGATTTCCAGGTGAATATCCCTTCACAAGAGGAGTCCACCCTACCATGTACCGCTGCCGGCCATGGACCATGCGTCAGTTTTCTGGATTTGGAACACCGGAAGATACCAACGAGAGATATAAGTATCTCCTCTCTCAAGGAACGACAGGGTTGAGTGTTGCCTTTCATCTGCCAACCTTGATGGGAGTAGATTCTGACCGTCCTTTGGCCCAAGGTGAGATCGGAAAATGCGGGGTAGCGGTAGATTCTCTGGCTGATATGGAAATTATTTTTGATGGGATTCCTCTGGATAAGATAACTACTTCCATGACTATCAATCCTCCTGCTGCTGTATTGTGGGCTATGTATATTGCTGTGGCTGAAAAACAGGGTGTATCTCCTAAAGTGATTTCGGGCACCATTCAGAACGATATTCTCAAGGAATATATTGCTCAAAAAACATTTATTTTTCCTCCAAAGCAATCAATGAAATTAATAGTCGATACCTTTGAGTATGGAGCCAAGGAAGTGCCGAGATGGAACACCATTTCAATTTCTGGTTACCATATAAGGGAAGCAGGCTCCACTGCAGCCCAAGAATTGGCTTTTACACTCAGGGACGGAATCGAATACGTTGAGTGGGCATTGGAGAGGGGGCTTGATGTGGATGATTTTGCTCCTCGTCTCTCATTCTTTTTCAATGCTCATAATGATTTTTTCGAGGAAATCGCCAAATTCAGGTCAGCGCGGAAGATTTGGGCTGAAGTCATGAAGGAGAGATTCAAGGCAAAAAGCCCGAGATCTTGCTGGCTCAGGTTTCATACTCAGACTTCAGGAGTTTCCTTGACGTCCCAACAACCTTACAACAACGTGGTACGAGTTGCCCTGCAGGCTCTGGCAGCTGTTTTAGGAGGAACTCAATCTCTCCATACCAATTCTCTTGATGAAACTTATGGTTTACCTTCTGAAGATGCAGTGACCATTGCTCTTAGAACTCAACAGATAATTGCTCACGAAAGCGGCGTGGCAAATAGCATTGATCCTTTAGCAGGGTCCTATCTTGTAGAAAAGCTGACCCAGGATATGATAGAAAAAACAAAAGAGTATATCAAAAAGATTGATGAGATGGGGGGGATGGTTAAGGCTATTGAACTCGGTTTTCCTCAGAAAGAGATTTCTAATAGTGCTTATTGGTATCAAAAAGCAGTAGAGAAGAAGGAAAAGATAATCGTTGGAATCAATGCCTTTCAGATGGACCATGAACCTATCAATATTTTGGAAATAGATGAGTCAGTAGCAAAGCAGCAGCTTGCTCGATTGAAGGAAGTGAGGAGAACAAGGAACAGTTCCCAGGTGAAGGAAAGCTTGCTCGACCTGAAACAAGCGGCTGAAGATAACCAGAATTTGATGCCTTATATTTTGGCAAGCGTTAAAACCTATGCAACCCTTGGAGAGATCGTGGATAGTCTAAAAGAAGTATACGGAGAATACCAGGAACCGATAATGTATTAAAAGCTAGACTAGCTAGACTAGCTAGACTAGCTAGACTAGATAAATAAATCTGTAGGGATTTGATTTATCAAACCCAAACTAGATAAACGAGACAGACTTAATGGTTGGAGGAGTGCATGGTGGAGAAAAAGATCAGAA
>Ga0114921_10000532_pt1 | contig 16172 bp, 15 predicted proteins | sample BentaG_FD_87016 | JGI IMG/M metagenome (GOLD analysis project Ga0114921, IMG submission 87016) | Deep subsurface microbial communities from South Atlantic Ocean to uncover new lineages of life (NeLLi) - Benguela_00093 metaG | ecosystem: Environmental > Aquatic > Marine > Oceanic > Sediment ...
GGCTTCCTCTCCTTCCTTCCCCTCTTTTTCAGTTTCTAACCCTTTAACCCATTCCTCAATCCATGTCTTTGCGCCTAGACCTTGTTGCCTCATGGATAGACCCATTCGAATTGCATTTTTAGTAAGCGAGATCGCAATAACTCGCGCTCGAATTTGATCGCCCACTCGGATAATCTTGCTACTTTCTCTCCCTTGTAACGCATGTTTTCCATCATACGAAAAGAAATCGTCATATACTTGACTAACATGGATTAGGGCATCAATACAGCCTAATCGAACGAATAGTCCAAAATCTGTAGCTTCAACTACCTCGCCCTCAACAATTTCGTGGTCTTCTGGTTTATACGATAAAATATTAAAAATTACATCGTGATAGGCAGCACCATCACCGGGAATTAATTTGCCAACTCCTATATCCTCGATACCAGTAACAGCGATAATTAATCCTAGATCGGGATTAATAATTCCTTCATAATTTTCGCGGCAAATTTCCAGAACCACTTCTTCTAAAGATTCTCCAAATCGACTTGGATCGACTCTCACCGTGTCCTGAATTTTGATAAGCTTATACAATGTATCTTTGTCCCCTTAAGTGCTCTAAGATTAAACGAATTTGACTTTAAGTTAGGAAAAGTAAGATACTTCAATTCTATACCTTATATTTAAAAGTTTTATTATGCGTTTATGTGCTTTATGAGACGATTTTCATTGTCGCTACAAAGCAAATCAAGGGCGGGTAATCATAGGGAGAAACACTAAAAAGTATTGCACCCTACTGTTAATAACTTCAATTCCTTCATCCATTCATAGAATTAGAATTTGGAGGGCAACTCTATTGAAAAAAAAGATACAAAGCGAAATCAACATCGGCATGGTCGGCCATGTGGATCATGGTAAAACTAGTTTAGTACAAGCTCTTAGCGGCATATGGACTGACACGCACAGCGAAGAACTAAGGCGTGGAATTTCAATCAAATTGGGCTATGCTGACTGTAATATTTACAGGTGCATTAATTGCGAGCCGCCCTATTATACCACTGAAAAAAAATGTCCAGCTTGTGGCTCAAAAACAGAATTTGTTAGAAAAATAAGCTTTGTTGATGCTCCGGGGCATGAAATATTAATGGCAAGAATGCTGTCTGGGGCGGCCATAATGGATGGAGCAGTGCTCGTCATAGCTGCAAACGAAGAGTGTCCTCAACCACAAACGCGAGAACACCTTGCTGCCCTTCAAATAACAGGTATCAAAAACATAATTATTGCTCAAAATAAAGTTGAATTAGTTTCTGATGAGGATGCAAAGAAGAATTATGAACAAATCCGTGACTTTGTTAAGCAAACGCTGGACATTGATGTACCTATAATTCCTATTTCAGCACTTCATAAAGCTAATATTGACTTGGTTACGAAAGCACTTGAAGAATTTATCCCAACTCCAAAACGAGATCTTAACAAACCTGCTAAACTGTATGTTGCGCGATCTTTTGACATTAATAAGCCAGGAGCTACAGTAAAACAATTAAAAGGAGGAATTATTGGGGGCACGATTCTCGAAGGTACTTTTAATATCGATGATGAAATCGAGATAGCACCAGGTATTCAGCAAAAAAAAGATGGTCCGTATAAACGAATACACTCAGTCGTTACAACAGTTCAAGCTGGCGGTAACATAAAATTGAAAGAAGCAACACCTGGAGGGCTTATTGCTTTAGGAACTAAATTGGACCCATCAATTACAAAGGGGGACGGTTTGGTTGGAAATGTTGTTGGGAAACCTGAGAACCTTCCTCCAGTATGGGAAAAAACACTACAAGTTCAAGTTACACTTCTCGATCGAGTTGTAGGACTTGCTGAGGAAAAAAAGGTGATGCCGATCAAACTAACTGAACCACTTATGATGATAGTTGGAGCCGCTGCAACCATCGGCAAAGTCAAAGAAGCGGGTAAGAATGCAGAATTAGAACTTCAAAAACCCGTGTGCATCGAGGAAGGAAGTAGGATTGCAATTAGTCGAAGAATAAGTGGCAGATGGCGGCTGATTGGCTGGGGGATTGTGCAATCGTAAATCTTACTAGTCTTAGAAATTATAGTGTCATTAAGTTCATTAAAAGGTGAAATGTTTGGTCTTAAGTATTATTATTGATTCAAATTTTTTATAATGCTCTCAGAGATTCAAATCAACATCATATCAGAGCTAGATCGACTTGTAAAAAGAGAATATGAGTTAATTGCGCTAAGTGGAATTTTAAAAGAACTACAAGCATTATTGCAGAATTCTAAACCAAAAAAAAGAAGAAAGATCGAATTCGCTTTACAATTTCTCCAAAAACAAAACATCGAAGTTGTGAATGAAGAACTCCTTCCTAATGAAACTATAGACGAATATATTCTTAGAATTGCAAAAAAAACAAAGTTCATAGTTGCTACGAATGATGCGAATTTAAGAAAGAAGCTACGGGACGCCAATAATTCAGTTATCTATTTGAGGCAAAAATCATACCTTGCAGTGGATGGTTTCATCGATTAAAGGAAAGTTAATTGCTGCATTGCTCGTAAGAGAAGTATTATGGTTTCTTTAAAAGAAAGAAAATAGTATAAAATGGGGAGAGAAGGACGGGGAATTAAATTTTTCCTTCATCTTTCCCTTTTCTAAGAGAAGTTTTTTCTATTTTGTTTTACCAATATCAGATTATATCTTCGGTTTCTCTCTTGCTATACCACATAGCAAAGGCTATTACAGCAGTTAGAGCAATCACTATAGCTATTCCTAATGGTGTTGGATTGAATAATAAACTTTCGTCAATAAGAGAGACCTGTAATATAAGCGGACCTACTAGCAGCGCGATGAGATTTATTACTTTCATCATAGGATTCAATGCCGGCCCTGCGGTATCCTTCAAGGGATCGCCTACCGTATCACCGACCACAGCTGCTTTATGTGCATCCGAGCCTTTTCCGCCGTAGAGTCCGTCCTCAATGCTTTTCTTAGCATTATCTAAAGCTCCTCCAGATATAGTCATGAAGACTGCCAACAATTGACTAACTATAATTGCCCCTCCGAGGAATCCCCCGAGTGCTGCGCTGCTCAGTAAAAACCCTACAAGCAAAGGCGTAGCTATTGCGAGTATTCCGAGAGGGAGGAGTTCTTTTTGCGCGGCGCGGGTAGATATACTTACGCACCGTTCATAGTCGGGGTCTGCTGTTCCCTCCCATAGCCCAGGGATTTCTGCAAATTGTCTTCGTACCTCTCTAATCATCTTCGCTGCTGCTTTGCCGACCGCTTTGATGCTAATCGAGGCGAACAACAAGGGTACCGCTCCGCCAACAAGTAATCCGATGAAGATTAACGGAGATGACAAATCTAAGACCAGTAATTCACCACCTAAAAGCAGTGGGAGTTCTATATATGACCTAAAGAGCGAAACTGCAGCTATTACTGCTGATGCTATGGCTATTCCTTTTGTAACTGCTTTAGTTGTATTACCAACTGAATCCATATCTGCTAAGACGTTTTTTGCTTGAGGGGTAAAGTAGTCGTCTTTTGACATCTCAGCAAGACCTTGCGCATTATCTGCAATAGGACCAAATGTATCCATAGCTACATTATTCCCGGTCAACGTTAATTGTCCAATACCGCAAAGTGCAACGCCATAGAACGCTGTTACGCCAAGCGAACCAAAGATTATTACAGAAACAAAAATTGCTACTGCTATGCTGATTACTGCCCATACACTTGATTCATACCCTACAGCAATTCCTTCGAGGATGTTGGTTGCTGCACCAGTTTGACATGCCTTTGACATATCTTTAACAGGTTCACTCTCTGTCGAGGTGAAATGCTCTGTTAAGAAGTTTGTTGATATTGCAAGTCCAATTCCAGCCATTACTGCAATTGGGAATTTCCACCAAACCACAGCTAATCCCGTGTTTAAATCAGTTAACCCTTGCATATAGAAAAAGCTTAGAATGAAAAACCCGACTATAGAAGCCAGTGCTGAAGTCGTGTAACCGCGGTTTATCGCTTTCATTGCTGATTCTCTCTCACCGCGAAGTCTCACGGCGTACGTACCGATTATTGAACTTAAAACTCCAATAGCTCTAACCATAAGTGGGAATAATACGCCTTTAAAACCGTAAATAGCGGGTGGAAAAGCAGCTAAACCGAGAATCATCGCTGCTACTTCTGTGATTTCGTACGACTCGAAAATATCAGAAGCCATCCCCGCGCAGTCTCCCACATTATCACCAACCAAGTCAGCTACTACAGCAGCATTTCGAGGATCGTCCTCAGGGATTCCTTTCTCAACTTTGCCTACAAGGTCTGCCCCAACATCGGCAGCTTTTGTAAAAATTCCGCCACCAACTCGGTAGAATAAAGCTATAAGTGTTCCACCAAATCCAAAGCCCAATAGAACCTCAAACGCCCATTCACGAAAAATAATGAACGCTATTATGCCCCCAAGTAAACCTAAACCATCGGTTAGCATACCAGCAACTGTTCCACCTCTGTATGCTATTTTAAGCGCTTCTCCGAAACTTTTGTTTGCTGCTGCAGCTACTCTGACATTTGCGCGTGTTGCAATATTCATGCCAGCATAGCCTACAGTTGCTGAGAAACCAGCCCCCATCAGAAATGCTAACATACGTCCTATACGAATTGATGGGAAGCCCTCTGGTTGATGCGTGGGCAACATCATAAGAATGGCCGCTAAAATTGCAACCATCACTCCTATTGAAGTTAGTTGCTTTCTTAGATACGAATTTGATCCTGTTCTTATGGCGTCAGAAATTCTGTCTGCATCACCCCCAGTGGTGGGATGTTTCATAGTTTGACGTGCAAGCAATACCGCATAAATTAAGCCGGCTATGGCTATTATTACAATCATGAGCGTAAATCGCGAGTCTAATACCGTTAGTTCAATACCCATCTTTTCTCACCTTTTTTCAAATGGAACAGGAGGACACTTTTAAAGTTATTGGCGAATACTTGCCATAGGAAAAAAGGATGGCACAATCAAAAAACACATTAAATGCTAAATCAAAAACTTTACAAAGTTTTTTAAGGAATAGAATTAACGCTCTTTCAAGATACGGACAGAAATTGTCTAAGATCTTCAGAATCAAACCTTCTTAAAGTGGAGGTTAAAACAAATGAGTGAAAAAGAGGAAGATTTACGCGCTCCAATTTGTACCATCATGGGACATATTGATCACGGCAAGACCTCACTGCTAGACCGAATCCGTGGTACTGCAGTGCAGAAAAGGGAAGCCGGAGGCATTACACAGCACATTGGTGCAAGTTTTTTTCCTATGGAAACAATTAAAGAAGTTACTGGGAAATTGCTTGATACTCTCAAGATAGAATTCACTTTACCAGGTCTTCTAATAATCGATACACCAGGTCACGAATCGTTCATCAACCTGCGGGCTCGCGGAGCGAGTGTAGCTGATATTGCAATTCTTGTAATAGATGTAATGGATGGTTTTATGCCTCAATCATGGGAGAGTTTAAATCTTTTACGTGCTCGAAAAGTTCCTTTTTTGATCGCTGCAAATAAAATTGATCGTATAGGGGGATGGAAACCCAACGAGAACTCTACCTTTCTAGCATCTTTCAAGAAACAAAATGAATTTATTCAAACTAACCTTAATGAGCGTATATATGAAATAATGGGCGAGCTCTCAAAGGAAAAATTCCAAGCTGAGAGATACGATCGAATAAAAGACTTCGCTAAAAATGTGGCTATTGTACCTACGTCTGCCAAAACTGGCGAAGGAGTAGCAGACCTTCTAATGATTCTGACTGGTTTAGCCCAGCAATATCTACAAGAAAAACTACATGTTTCAAAGGGACCAGCAATAGGCTCAATTCTAGAAGTTAAAGAAGAACCAGGCTTGGGAATGACTATTGATACGATTATCTACGATGGGATTATTAAGAAAGGCGATAATATTGTCATAGGTGGAATCGGAGAACCAATTATAACAAAAGTTCGCGCATTACTTTCTCCAAAACCTTTGGACGAGATCCGTGATCCAAGAGAAAAATTTAGTTCTGTAGATGAAATAAAAGCAGCTGCTGGTATAAAAATAGGTGCGCCAAATCTCGATGACGCTGTTGCTGGTGCATCAGTTTCAGTGTTCACTGATGAAGAACACTTAAACTCCCTTATTGCGGAAATAGAAAAAGAGATCAGCGAGATAATTATATCTACAGATATTGCGGGAATAATCTTAAAAGCAGATGCATTAGGTTCTTTAGAGGCTATTCTTAGACTTTTAAAAGAAAACCTGATTCCTATAAGAACTGCGAACGTTGGCGATGTTAGCAAACGTGATGCGGTTGATGCAGGTGTCTCTCTCGAACAAGATCCTCTAAATGGAATAATTTTAGGCTTTAATATTGGTGTACGTCCAGACGCACAAGAAGAAGCAGATCGTCTCGGTATACCTATTTTGCTAAACAATATCATTTATAGACTCGTTGAGGATTTCGATGAGTGGAAATTAGAAAAAGAAAAGGAATTACGAGAAGAACGCGAAAAAGCAATTATTAGACCTGGAAAAATTAGAGTTATGCCAGGTTTTGTTTTCAGAATAAATAAACCAGCGGTTGTTGGCGTTGAAGTATTAGGAGGACAGGTTTGTCAAAAATATCAATTAATTCGCGAGTCAGATGGCCGCAAAGTAGGAGAAATTGTTGGTATACAAGATAAGGGTGACAGTGTTCCAAAGGCTACAAAAGGGGAGGAAGTTGCTATATCGATTAAAGGCGCTACTGTAGGAAGAACCTTCAAGGAAGGAGACATTTTATATGTTGACATGTCTGAGACGATGTTTGCAACTCTGAAAAACAAGTTCAAAGATGAATTACCTGAATCTCAGAAAGAAATTTTAGACGAATTAAAAGAAATAAAACGGAAAGAAAGGCCACTGTGGGGATTTTAATTCAATTTGTTGTTAAAGCGCAGAATTTATAAATATTTGTTGTTAAAGCACAGATGATAATCAGAATCATTCGGAGGACAAGAAACGTGGTTGAGTATAAAGCAGTTATATCTGACCCAGTAACTGGGAAAACACGACAGATCGGTATTGAGAGCGAAAAAATTGGCAGGTTGTTTGGAATCAAAATTTCAGACGAAATTGACGGTGCAACGATTGGCTTTCCGGGATATAAGTTCGTGTTAACCGGTGGTAGTGACAAAGATGGGTTTCCTATGAGACCTGATGTGCATGGAGCTGTCAGGAAAAGAATTTTGTTGTCTTCATCGCCCGGTTTCCATCCAAAAAGACCAGGTCAGAGAAAGAGACGAACAGTTAGAGGTAACATGATCTCTGATGAGATAGTTCAGTTAAACCTCAAAGTCCTTGAAAAACCCGAGAAGGAAGATATGCAAATAATAGAATTCTAAGAGAACACCAATGAACTCTTTTCAAAATAAGAAATTGTCGTTCCTTCGGGTAACAGAATATGCAGAGGGGTCAATGTTTTTTCAGTTCTAATTATCGTGAACTACCCCACCCTGACGGATGGGACTTCCCGCCGATTCAGTTAAAAGATTAAAGTTGTAAAGCTTTCAATGTCCTATAGTCTAAATGTTAGGAGGCAAAGTAATGAGTGAATTTGTGAGAACCTTCGTGATGTTGAAGCCTGATGCCGTAGCAAGAGGGCTAATTGGAGAAATAATTACCCGAATTGAAAGAAAAGGACTAAAGATTGTTGCTATGAAATTTTTACAAGTGTCTAAAGAGTTAGCGGAAACACAATACGCGGTTCATAAAGGAAAGTCATTTTTCGAACCACTAATAGAATATATCACATCTGGACCATCTCTACCAATGGTTGTGGAAGGGAAAAATGCAGTTCAAGCTGTAAGGACACTCATCGGAAAGACAAATTCTCTTGAGGCGAATCCTGGAACTATTAGAGGTGATTTTGGGATGACTCTTGAGCGAAATGTCATTCATGCTGCAGATTCTGTTGAAAACGCAAAAATAGAAATGGCAGTGTACTTTAAAGAAGAAGAGATAGTTAAATATAAGCGAATAGATGAACAATGGTTATACGAATAATTCTCAGTTTTCTAAATCCATTTTGTATTCACTAAAAAGGAGATATTAGATTTTAACGCTTAGATTCATATCGATTTGTCCATTTCAGTTTGCGTGGGTTGCGTTTCATAGAACCCGATTTCTTACATTTGCTTGAGCAATACCAACTGGTGGATCCATCTGTCTTAACGTATAACATCCCTGTTCCGGGTTCAATTTTACTTGCACAAAAACTGCATTCTCGTAATCTGACCATTCTGACCACGTGTACCTTAATATAACTATTATTGTAAGTTTACAGTCATCTCGTTTTAAATGTGTTACTCTGTATTCAGTTTCTTCAACAAATCAGAAATGTTTTTAAATTGCTCTTCTACTAGGCGAAGACGCATTTGATTGATGTAGAAATTGAAGTATGCACGTTGAATAGAAGAATATGCCGGGGTAGCCTAGAGGCTGGAGATGTCTCCCTCTTAGAGGCGGCGGACTGCAGATCCGCTATACGGGGGTTCAAGTCCTCCCCCCGGCTCCATTTTCTTTTTAACTTCTCGTTGGTGGACAAAATGAGTGAACGGGTTTCTCTTACCTTTGACGCTCTCTATGCATTGACAGACTTGCGTGAGTTATGGCGAAAGACTGCTCCTTTTCATTCAATGGACGAAAAAACAAAAAAGAAAGCAATTAAGTTATTAAAAAGAGCACAAAAAGACATTGGGCGTCTTTTGGATTCTTTAAATGATAAATGAATTATTTATCGCTCTGAAGAATCTGGATGACCGATTGGGCACGAAGTAATACATAAAGTGCAACAATAAGACTGATATAACTCTATATCCTCATTGAGTTGTTTAAGGCATTTAGTTTCATAAAATCGCCCTGTAAAACTTATTGCAAGTTGTGGACACGCGTCTGCGCATTTTTTACAAGAAGTCCCTTTTAATTCCAAACAGATCGTTAATTCGTTCTTTGCATCAGGCTCTAAAAGTGCATCAGTAACAATTGCTGCAATTAAAACTCTTGGACCAAACTTAGGTGTCAAGAGCAGATTATTGAAGCCAATTTGGCCCAATCCTGCAAGTTCTGCAAGGTTTTTTATATTTATTTTGCTTTTCCACATTTCTTCAGGATTAGATAGGATTTTTGAGGAAAAACCGCTGCCAAATATAAATCTGACGAGTTTGCGTGCAATTAACTTTACAGTTTTTCTGATTGTAATTTGGTAACCGGCGCTTTCTTCATCCTTTTCTTTCATCATTACATGTTCTAAACGTCTTCCAAAAATTATTATTGAACGTGCACCTTCTAGATAGTTTTTTAGTTCTGTTTTTGTATTCTCATCATCAATTCCATCAACATAAAGGATGACAACCAAATCGGCACCTAACTTTCTTACAAATCCTTTAATTTCTCTGCTCCTAAGGGGCACGTCTGAAAACACTCCGAAATACTGTCTATGAGTAATTGTAGTTCAATCGTTTAACCTCATCTGAATCCCTAAGACAATATATAAATTACTATTTGGGTTTCTACTGTTATCGAAATTCATCTAAGCAACTAAAAGAGCTGATTTAAGCATTCTTAGAGGTGTTAATCAAAAATATTGCCTTAAATGCTAAATAAAGAGTTTCTTAATAGATAAACGGTCTCCTGTTATCATGGCAAGTTTTAGAATTCGACCGAGCTTCTTTTTGGCAACCTTTTTAAAACATTCAGATCTAGAATCCTTCATCTAAAAACTTAAAAATTGAAACACACGGTAACATATAGAAATCCAGAGGCATATTCGTGGAGGAAACCTAAATGGCTAGAATGCATAGTAAAGCCCGAGGCAAAAGTGCAAGCAAACGCCCGCCCAGAACAAAATCACCTGTATGGGTTGGTTATACACCAGAAGAGGTAGATGATATTATTGTCAAGCTTGCAAAAGCTGGTGAATCACAAGCTATGATTGGAACAATTCTTAGAGATCAGTATGGCATTCCATCAGTGAAACTCCAAACTGGAAAAAGCGTATCTCAACATTTAAATGAGCATGAATTATTACCGGTAGTTCCAGAAGACATATTAAACCTTATTAGAAAAGCTTGGCATTTACGCAACCATTTGGAAGCCAATCCAAAAGATCTCCACTCAAAAAGAGGTCTTCAACTAACAGAAGCAAAAATTCATCGGCTCTCAAAGTATTACCGTAGAACGAAGAAGATTGATCCCAAGTGGAAATATGATCCTAAAAAGGTGGCCCAGTTAATTAGATAATTTAAAAATCCTTCAATATTTGTTTTACGATGTTTTTTTTATTTTAAATAAATAAGGTATACAAAAGCTAACATCCTTTTATATTTCTTTTTAGAGCAGTATTTAGTTCATTGTATACAAATTCTAGGTTTGGAATGTAACCATGAATGCTTCAAAACATGATATTTTTTTGAAAAAAGCAAAAGAAGTCGCAGATGCAATTAAAGAAGAAACAAAAAATAACGGCCAGATCAAAATAATTTCCCATCTAGATACAGATGGAATTGCTGCTGCAGGGATTATTGTTAGTGCATTATATCGGGCTAAAGCAGATATTCATGTACGGATTATTCGTCAACTTGAAGAAAATATAATGGCGAAGTTATCGGAAGAAAGCAACAACACCAGTTTGTTTATTTTCACAGATTTGGGATCTGGTCAATTGGAAATTATATCTAAGTACCTTGATAATGAAAAATCAAACGCTATAATTCTTGATCATCACCCTCCAATGGGCAAAGTAAATGGAGTTATTCAGCTTAACCCTCATTCATTTGGAATTAATGGATCATATGATATAAGTGGTGCTGGTGTAAGTTATTTTTGCGCCAAAGCATTGGACACCAAAAATAGCGATTTATCTGCACTGGCAGTTATTGGCGCGATTGGAGACCGCCAAAATAAAGGAGAACAAGGTTCATTCACCGGATTAAACACTAAAATTGTTGAGGACGCAGTGAATGCTAAAATACTGGAGGTTAAAAAAGACATAAGGTTGTTTGGTCGGGCAACAAGACCAATCCATATTTCTTTAGAATACAGTGACCCGTACATACCAGACATTACTGGAAATCGTGATGCATGTTTTAAGTTATTGGTGGAACTACAAATCCCATTGAAAAAGGGGGATGAGTGGAGAACTATCGCTGATTTAACTACTGATGAGCGCACAAAGTTAGTCAGTGCTCTCATAACGCGAAGTTTACAACATGGAGTTCCTTCAGTAGATGCACAAAGTATTATCGGAAATGTATATACCCTAGTTAAAGAAAAAGAGGGAGGGATTCTACGCGATGCACGAGAATTCGCATATTGCCTTAATGCCTGCGGGAGGATGGGGCGCGCAGGTGTAGGTGTGGCAATATGCATGGGTGACCGTGGAAGAGCCTACAAAGAGGCAGAGGAAGTCCTTTCAAATTATCGTACTCGGCTTTCCGACTACCTTACACTCATAAGCGACAATACTGAGAGAATAACTGATCTTGAGAATGTGCAGATATTTGACGGTAAGGGGCTCGTGGATGATCGAATAATTGGAACAGTGGTAAGTCTGGCTAGAAGCAGTAACACGCTCTCTTCAGAAAAAGTCGTTCTTGGAATAGCATTTCAGGAAGATGAAAACTTCATTAAAATTTCAGGACGCGCGACTGAAAAATTGGTGAGCCGGGGTATAAACGTCGGAAAGGCACTTAGTGAAGCAGCAGAGCATATAGAAGGAGTGGAAGCAGGTGGTCACGATATTGCGGCTGGTGCTCGTGTGCCAATAGACAAAGAGGCGCAATTCATAAAATTTGTTCGGAAAAGTCTAGATATTCAGTTTAAAGAACACAAACCTAAGGAATAAATTGATCGGTCAGAAAAAAATGATTGAACGAATTAAAACAAATTTACAAATTAGGTATCCAACAAGCCAAGATATTGAAGAACTGATTCAATATCTGAAGCCAAAGCTTATTGCTGTAAATCGTGCAGTGAATATTAGCTTTGAGCAAAATAATAATGAATTACAGGTAACCATCGAGAGTTCAGGAGAAACTAAGACTCTTCTTGATGCCCTTGATTCGTTATTAATTCATATACGCGAGAAAGAAGAGATCCAAACAAAGAAACATCGATCAGAAACTGATTAAACTTAGTTTACCGCAATATCTAAATAAAAATAGTTTAATAATAATGATACTATACAAACATTGAATGGTGATAAAAAGATGGCTGAAGTAAAAAAACTTCATTTTAATGAAGCTGAAGTAAAAAAAATCTTGGGTGGATCTATTAGAATATTTTTCACAAAGGAAACGGTAGGAAGTAAAACATGCATGTTTGTCATGGGCGATTTCGAACCTGGTGAAGGATTAGACCCTCATGCACATGATGAACCTCCTCAAGATGAGGTTTATTACTGTGTAAGTGGCACAGGAACTGTCTGGTATGGCGAAGACGAAAAAGAGACAGCAATTGGTCCTGGTGACGCATTATGGATACCAAAAGGGGTAAACCATTTCATCAAAAACACAGGTAAAGAAAAGCTTATAATGGCGTTCTTCTTGGCACCAGGACGATAATTCACCAATAATATTTTTCTCTAAACTTAGAGAGTTAATCTGAGACGCAACATAATTTTCTAATGAACACCTTTGCATTTTTTTATATCTGCGGAGAAACAAAACTTTTAAATTCTTTGTTCATTCGATATTTTACATCATTCAGATGGTTCATGGAATTAAATGATTATCATTCAACAATTTATGAGATGTCATCGTCTTTTGAAATATTTGTGGAGGCTATAAGTTGTCCAAACGCCGTCGTAAAACTGTAGATAAGTGGAAAAGTAAAGAGTGGTATAAAATCCAAACACCTAGTTATTTTGGAAACCTCGATATTGGGGAGACTATTGCAAGTGATCCAGACAGAATTGTAGGCAGGAGAATCGAAACTACTCTTTACGACATCACTAATGATTTCAATCAAATCCATGTTAAGTTACTTTTCCAAATTATGGAAGTTAAGAACAAAATCGCATACACAGAGTATAAAGGTCATGTTTTCACACGAGATTATCTGAGGTCACTTATCAGAAGAGGCAGTAGCAGAATTGATGGTATTTTCAATGTGACTACTAAAGATGGCTATACCTTACGCCTTACGGCAATCGTTCTTACTCTATCACGAGCCAAAACAACACAACAACATGTAATTCGCAAAATCATGGAGGATGTCATCCAAAAGAAGGCAGAGGAGCTTACTTTTCAACAATTCGTACAGCAAGTTGTTTTGGGAAAGGTGGGTAGCGAAATCTATAACGCCGCAAAGAAGATTACAGCCCTAAGAAAATGTGAAATTATGAAATCCAAAGTGACACGAGTACCTGATGTAGTTATGGACGTTGAACCTGAACCGGTATCTGAAGCAGCGGCATAAGAGTATCCTTGGTAGTCTTCGTAAGACAGTTACTGATTTCTCAGTTTCTCATACCATCCAGGACTTTTTTTACTTCCGAAGCTGCGTACGCCAAGCGGGTGATTTAAAAGTTGCTCCATGAGACGATCTGCGTATTGAGGTGCAATTTCACCTTGTCTTTTTAGATATTCAATGATTTCTTTTGCCTGTGTCTCGTTGTCGCAACGTCTAACATAATCAATAACGTCTGGCTCATATCCTGTAAGACTATGACCTGATACTACTGCAACCTCTCCGGTATCACTGTCAGAGCGATAACCACTAATACGTACTTTTGTGGTTTCTATTTCAATCTCTCTTGACAAAGACGGATACTTTTTCTTGACTTCTTTGTACTCCAAGAAAATCCCACAAGCAGTTGTTTTCTTACAGAACTATTCTTATGTGTATCATCTATATATATACCTTCGGTATTTCGAGAAGTCTATGGCGCGTTAATTAGTCCATCAACCACTTAATACGCTTATCTGAGAATATGCTTTCCTTTTTCTACAAGTTTTCGTTCTTTAATAAGTAACTCTTTTCGAACATTATGCTGAATATGATCCCAAGGTGTCTCCTGATATAAACTGAAGCGGTGAATATAGTCTTCTAAATCAATATGAGAACGAGACAATGCATACCTCCAACTTCCAAGAGATGCAGATCGCTCCGCGACTGATTTTACCACTTCGCCTAATTCGCGTCCTCCAGTAGAAAGAAGTGTTTGTATTTTTCCCCATCGAAAGTCAAGGAAATTTAACTCAATCCTTGGTGCAAGTTTTCGCAAAGCCGACTCAATAAACTTTTTTTTCTGTCTAAGAACTTCAAGAGGAGGCTGTGAATCCCACTGAAAAGGTGTATGGGCTTTAGGAACAAAGGGATTTATACTTAACATTATTTTTCTAAACTTCAATTTTAAAACTGTTTTAGTAAGCGAAATAATCCCTTCTAAGTCGGCTTGACCTTCCATTGGGAAACCTATAATATAATACAATTTCAAATTGTTGATACCATGCTCAGAAGCAATTTCTACAGCTTTTATAATATCATCATTGGTAATTCCTTTGTGTATGCAAGACCTTAGGTCGTTAGTACCAGTTTCAGGTGCCAATGCAATCGTTTTCTGTCCACTCTTGGTAAGAGCCTCAATAAGGTTGGGAGTGACACAATCTGCCCGTAAAGACGCGATAGATAAGTTCAAACCTGAATTAACTATATGCCAACAAAGAGTTTCTAGGTGCTTATAATCAGAAAGAGCTGCTCCTATCAGCGAAACTTTTTCAACGCCCGTTAGTCTCGTCCCTGTGTCAATTATGGTTTTCAGCACATGTAGTGACCTCTCCCTATATGGTCTGTTTATACAGCCAATAAGACAAAAACGACAGCCATGACTACATCCTCTTGATATTTCTGTAAGAAATGTTTTTCCAAATGCCGGGGAAACAGTATCCTCAACGTCAACCATTGGAACGACTTGTTGTAGCGGATGAGGAACTTCATCCAGTTTTTTAACCCATACACTTTTGATTGAATCTTGATGTAGTGAAGGCGCATATACCCCTGATATATCCAAGAATTCTGCGAGATATCTTTTTGGGATCTTGAGTTCTATGCAACGATCTATAATAATGTCAAGTATAGGTTCAATATCTCCAATTACGAATAGATCGAAAAAATCTGCTATAGGTTCTGGGTTTCCAGAGCCACACGGTCCGCCTCCGATTATAAGAGGGAATTCCTTATCAATTCGGTCTTTAGCATAAGGGGGAATATGAGAATCTAGAAGCATTCTAACGATATTAGGGTAATCGGTCTCAAATTGTATGGAAAATCCAATAAGATCAAAATTTTTTAGCGGTTGACCCGACTCCAATGAGGCAGGCTGCGATTGTGTGTAGGGCAAAAAAATACGTTCACAGACAACATCATCTCGGGAATTAAGAAGATACTGGATTAGATGGATCGCTAAAGAACTCATTCCGACATGATATTTATTAGGATAGCATAGAGCAACCCTGAGATCTACTTTTCGCCAATTTTTCTTTACTACATTGAGTTCTTTGATTACCTTCATCATATTCCCTTAGAAAGGTGATTATATCAAGTACATACGTTCTACATTTCTTGATGTGTTTGAACTACGCATACAACAAATTAACTGCAATCAATAGTAAGCACCCTAATCTATCAAATGTTGGATTCAGTTTGTTTTTGTATGTTTAGATTTCGGTTATATGCATATTAGTTCATAGAAAACTAGTTTGTTACCTTTTGTTACCTTTTATTACCTTTAAACGGTTCACGAGTAATTTTGAGAGAGTTTTATCAATTCTTTTTTCAGAATCAATAAACCAGCACTACCTAGCTAATTTCAATTACGCTCTTAGTTCTACAATTGTACCTCAATATAACTCCAAATGATACCATTATTAATATTCATGGTAGAACAGTAATAAGACTCTGATAGAGGGATTTTCATGGAATTTGATCCGCGTGCCATAAGTATTCGATTAAATGCAATAGGAAATGCTATGGATGAATTAAACAACAACATGCACAAATTCAATAGCAACATGCACAAAAGAAACTTGGAAAAAACAATGCAAAACTGCGATATTTTGCTCCATTTAATAGATATCTTCTGGGAATATTATACATCAAAC
>Ga0114921_10000533_pt1 | contig 16172 bp, 15 predicted proteins | sample BentaG_FD_87016 | JGI IMG/M metagenome (GOLD analysis project Ga0114921, IMG submission 87016) | Deep subsurface microbial communities from South Atlantic Ocean to uncover new lineages of life (NeLLi) - Benguela_00093 metaG | ecosystem: Environmental > Aquatic > Marine > Oceanic > Sediment ...
CAGCGGTACGCCGGTGCTCACCGGCCTCCGACATCCAGCTCGACCGGCTGCGCGAGGTAGCCACGCCTGGGGAGCGTCCCATCGAGTTCACCGGGCTGGCTCAGATCAACCGGGACAACGTCGCCTCGATTACCTCGCGGGTGCTGCTGGTGTTGGGCGTCATCGCCATCGTCACGTTCGCACTGCTGTTTCTGCTGACTGGCAGCGTTGTGTTGCCGGTCAAAGCGCTTGTCCTCAACGTTCTTTCGCTGACCGCCGCGTTCGGCGCTCTGGTATGGATCTTTCAGGACGGCCATCTGGGCGCGTTCGGCACCACACCCACCGGCACGCTGGTCGCCACCATGCCAATCCTGCTGTTCTGCATAGCATTCGGATTGTCGATGGACTACGAGGTCTTCCTGATCGCACGGATTCGCGAGTACTGGCTGGCCAGCCAACGGACCCGCGCCGACATGGATGACAGCGTGGCCCTCGGCCTGGCCCGCACCGGGCGGGTGATCACCGCCGCCGCACTGGTCATGTCGATCTCCTTCGCCGCTCTCATCGCCGCAGAGGTCTCGTTCATGCGGATGTTCGGGGTGGGTCTCACAGTCGCGATTCTGGTTGACGCGACCTTGGTACGATTAATCCTGGTGCCGGCTTTCATGCGGATCATGGGCCGATGGAACTGGTGGGCGCCTGCACCGCTGGCGCGGCTGCACAGCCGCATCGGTGTCAGCGAGTCCGCGTCTGTGGACGAAAAAGGCTGGTCAAAGGTTTAATGAAAATTCCTATCCCGCTGACCCAACCAAACCCAGCCCGGCTCCGAATCATCTACACATGCCCGGTACGCAATGGAGCGGATTCGGTATGGCCGACATATCGCCGTGGAATAGGAATCGCTGAGTTGCCGAATACACGAGATCGACTTCTAACAAGACCCCAGGTTGGACAGCGCGCGAAGGCGCGGCAGTGAACAGCGGTGAGGCGGGAATCCACGTGCTGGCTCCGCCGCAACAGCACATCGGTGAATACCGCCGCCGCCCCGTCGCCGGTGTCCCGGTGCACTGGCGCGACGACGTACGCGTGGCCGTGCGGGCACACCTCAGCGAGTTCGTTGCCGGAGAGTGTCGTGCGGACCTGGGCGCGGCTCGGGTCGACGTCGCCGGACAGATAATGTCGGGCTTCGTCGACGGCGGCAAATGCGTGCGGTCCACCTTCATGTATCTGGGCTGGTTGTGTGGTGCCGGACACGATGACTCGGCGCTGCGCGCGTCGGCGAGCCTCGAGCTGTTCCACGCGTTCGCCCTCATGCAAGACGATGTGATGGACGAATCCGCGCTGCGTCGCGGCCGGCCCGCGGCGCACGTCGTGTTCAGCCGCTGGCATCGTGACCGCGCGCTGACAGGTGCCTCGGACCGCTTCGGTGAGTCGGCAGCGGTGCTGCTCGGCGATCTGTGTCTGGTGTGGGCGGGCAAGATGCTGCGCGAGAGCGGTATCGGTGCCGATGCGCTCGCGCGAGTGTGGCCCCGCTACGACGACATGCGGATCGAACTGGCCATCGGACAGTTCGCCGATCTGGTCAACGATGCGCAAGCTTTCCCGACGCTCGACGAGGTACTGGACGTGCTACGGCGGAAATCCGGCAACTACACCGTGCGCCGACCGTTGGAGATCGGCGGGGCCATGTCCGGGTGCCCGCCCGAGGTCATCCGCGCGCTCGGCGATTACGGTGCTGCTATCGGCGAAGCCTTCCAATTACGCGATGACCTGCTCGGTGTGTTCGGGTCACCCACGCTGACCGGGAAGTCGGTAAGTACCGACCTGGCGGCGCAGAAGGCGACCAGCGTTGTGGTGGCCGCGCACCAGCTGGCCGACAGTGCGCTGCGGCGCCAACTCTCCGAGCTGATGAGCACCCCCAACTTGCGCCCGGCCGACACCGAACGCTGGCGAACATTGATCAACGCCAGCGGCGCGGCGCAATGGATTGAAGAGCTCATCGTGGAGCGGCTGAACAGCGCCATGAGTTCACTGGATGCCGTGAAGATTCCCGAAACTGCCCGTGTCGCACTCGACGACATGGCCGTCATCTGTACTGAAAGGGCTGCCTGATGCGCACTATCGAGGGAAAGACCGACCGGGTCGTTGTGGTCGGAGCCGGGCTGTCCGGATTGTCGGCGGCACTGTATCTCGCCGGGCGCGGACGCAAAGTCACCGTCGTCGAACGCGGCGGCGTCCCTAGCGGCCGAGTCGGGCGGGCCGACGTGTCCGGTTATCGCATCGACACCGGCCCGACGGTGTTGACCATGCCCGACATCATCGACGAGGCCATGGCCGCGGTCGGAGACAGCCTGGCCGACCGTCTCGAACTGCTACCGGTGCATCCTGCCTACCAGGCCATGTTCGCCGACGGCAGCTCCCTGGCAGTCCACACCGAGCCGGATGCGATGTTCGCCGAGGTCGAACGCTTTGCCGGACGCCGGGAAGCCGAGGGCTACCTCGACCTGCGCGCGTGGCTGACCAAGCTGTACGACACCGAGTTCGACGGGTTCATCGGCGCCAATTTCGACTCACCGTTGTCCCTGCTGACTCCGCAACTGGCCCGCCTGGTGGCGCTGGGCGGCTTCCGGCGCTGGGAGAAGGTGATCGGCCGGTTCCTGTCAGACGAACGCCTGCTTCGAGTGTTCACCTTCCAGGCCCTCTACGCCGGGGTGCCGCCGCAGAGCGCGTTGGCGGTGTACGCGGTCATCGCTTACATGGACACCATTGCCGGAGTGTATTTTCCGCGCGGCGGGATGCGCGCGTTACCCGACGCTATGGCCGCCGCCGCCGCCGACGCCGGGGTCGAGTTCGTCTACGATTCAAAGGTTTCTGGGCTGGAGTGGAGCGGGTCGCGGGTCACCGGGGTGCGCACGGAGACCGACGAGCGCTTCGCCGCGGACGCTGTCGTGCTCACCACCGAGCTTCCCGACACCTACCGGCTGCTGAACCGGACACCGCGCCGGCTGTCGAAGCTGCGCCCGGCACCCTCGGCCGTGGTCGCTCACATCGGCTGCCGCGCGGTCGGCAACGACGTCGGGCACCACACCATCGTGTTCGGCGACGCCTGGAAGCAGACGTTCGGCGACATCATCGACCACGGTCGCGTCATGCGGGACCCGTCACTGCTGGTGACTCGGCCCACTGCCAGTGATCCGAGCCTGGCTCCGCCGGGTCGCGACCTGCTCTACGTGTTGGCCCCGGCACCCAACACTGAAGTCGGGCAGGTTGATTGGGATGCCACCGGGTCGGCCTACGTCGAAGACATGCTTGGCGTGATCAACGAGCGCCTGCCCATGTTTGGTGACGATGTGGAGTTGTTGCACACGGTGAACCCCGCCGACTGGGGCCGCCAGGGCATGGCCGCCGGCACCCCGTTCGCGCTGGCCCACACCTTCAGCCAGACCGGACCGTTCCGGCCCGCCAACACCGTCCGCGGCGTCGAGAACGTGGTGCTGGCCGGCTCCTCGACGGTGCCGGGAGTGGGCGTGCCCACCGCGGTCATGTCGGGACGGCTGGCCGCGGACCGCGTCACCGGAGTAGTCACAAGCCGCCCTGATCGAGAGGTGTACCAACGATGATCGGATCCGAACTCGACGCGGCCGGTCTGCGCGACCCGTCGCTGCGGGAGGCCTACCGGCAGTGCCGCAAGATCAACGCGCGGCACGGCAAGACCTTCTTCCTGGCTACCCGGTTGCTGGCTCCCAGCCAGCGTCCCGCCGTTCACGCGCTTTACGGGTTTGCCCGGCGCGCCGACGATATCCTCGACGACTTCGACTCCCGCGGAAGTGAATTGCGCGCCGACCAGCTCCAGGCGCTGTCCACCAGGCTGTTCAACTCCCTGGTGGAGAACCAACCGTGCGATGATGATCCGGCTTTGACGGCGGTAGTGCACACCGCGCGCAAGTACGACATCGGATGGAATCTTTTTGACGACTTCCTGACATCGATGCGGATGGATTTGACGGTCACCGACTATCCAGATCGCGCGGCGTTGGACCGCTACATGTACGGGTCGGCGGAGGTGATCGGGCTGCAGCTACTGCCGATTCTCGGCACCGTCGGTTCGCGGGAAGACGCCGCACCACCTGCGGCAGCACTGGGAAAGGCATTTCAGCTCACCAACTTCATCAGGGATGTCGACGAGGATCTGCGCCGCGGCAGGATCTACCTGCCCGCCGATGAACTGGCTGCCCACGGCGTCGACCGAGAGCTGCTGCTCTGGTGTCAGAGCACCAAGCGCACCGACCCCCGGGTGCGGCGCGCGCTGATGGATCAACACGCCGCGGCGCGCCAGGTATACGCCGAGGCCCAGCCGGGCATCGGTCAACTGGCTCCGGTATCGCGACCCTGCGTCGGTGCGGCGCTGACGCTGTACTCAGAAATCCTGGAGCGCATCGAGGAGATCGATTTCCAGATCTTCAGCCAGCGTGCCACAGTCGGTAAGGGCCGACGGCTCAGTGTGGCCAGCAGCGGAATCGTGCGGTCGTGGGGTGCACGTCTACGACACGGAAGCAGGTGAGTGTGGATCGCTGGCAGTACCTGATCGTTCTGGGCGCGTGCCTGCTGATCACCGCTCCACTGGAGCTGTTCGGTCGCGGCGTCTATCGTCAGCCACGACGGCTGCTCGCAGCCCTGCTCCCGGTGGCCGCGGTGTTTCTGGTCTGGGACGTCATCGCGGTTGCCGCCGACGTGTGGTGGTACAACCCCAGTTACATTCTGGGCCTGATCGCGCCCGGTGATCTGCCGTTGGAGGAAGTGCTGTTCTTCGTGGTGATTCCGCTGTGCGGCCTGCTCACCTACTCGGCGGTCGATCACATCCTCACGATGCTCAGCCGTTGGCGTATGGAGAGGAGGGCGAACCGATGAACGGGCTCGGCTATACGCTTCCGGCGGTCCTTGCGGTGATTGTGGTATGCGTCCTCGAAACTCGGGTGTGGCGCACCGGACTGTTCCGCCGGCCCGCATACTGGATTTCGATGGCGATCGTGTTGGGCTTCCAGATTTCGGTCGACGGCTGGTTGACCAAGCTCAGTGCTCCCATCGTCCTGTACAACGAGCAGCACATGACCGGGATTCGCTTCCCGCTCGACATACCGATCGAGGACTTCTTGTTCGGCTTCGCGTTAGTGACCGCAGTACTGCTGCTCTGGGAGCGTCGGCGCCCGCAGCCTGTGTCGTCGGAGGTCTATGAGGTGGCCGAGCAGCGATGAGCCAGCCAGATCGATTGCGTCAAACGTTGCCTGCCCGACCGGGACGAAGCGATGCCTGCTCACTTGAGCGGGTGCCCCGCGTCGTTGTCGTCGGCGCCGGAATCGCCGGTCTTGCCGCCGCGGCCGGGCTCAGCGAGCGCGGCGTCAGCGTCGATGTCATCGAGGCGAACGACTACCTCGGCGGGCGGGTGGGGGGCTGGACCGACACCCTCTCGGATGGTTCGCCGACCGCGATGAATCGGGGTTTCCACGCGTTCTTTCGCCAGTACTACAACTTGAGATCTCTTCTGCGCCGCGCGGATCCACACCTGACGGCGCTAACGCCGGTCGACGACTACCCGTTGATCGACGCGACCGGACGCAGCGACACCTTTCGCGGGCTGCCGAACACACCGCTGGTGAACGCGCTGGCCTTTTCGCTACGCAGTCCGACATTCCGGCTACGCGATATGATTCGACTCGACGCCAAAGCAGCAGCGCCGCTGGCGATGGTGTCGGTGCCGCGCACGTATGACGAGCTTGATGACATCGATGCCGGTACGTTCCTCCGCGATATCAACTTTCCCACTGCAGCACGTCATCTGGCCTTCGAGGTGTTCGCTCGCAGTTTCTTCGCCCGGCCGGAGAAGCTGTCGGCGGCCGAGTTGGTCACCATGTTCCACATATACTTCCTCGGTTCGAGCGAAGGTCTGTTGTTCGACGTGGCGAACGCGAACTTCGATGTCGCACTGTGGAACCCGCTGCGGCAATATCTCGAATCGGTGGGTGTGCGTTTCCACACCGGGCTGGCAGTGGAGAGCCTCACGGCGGCCTCCGATATGCAGGTGGCCTGCGCAAGCGGTGACCGGTTCACCGCCGATGCGGTGGTGTTGGCAACCGACGTCACCGGCTTGCGGCGCATCGTGGCGGCATCGCCGGGACTCGGTGACGAAGACTGGCGACGTCGGGTCGACGATCTGCGCAACGCGCCACCATTCGTGGTGCTGCGGTTGTGGTTGGATCGCCCGGTCCGTAGCGATCGGGCACCCTTCATGGGTACCGGCGGGCGCCCGCCGTTGGACAATGTCAGCGTGCTGGAGCGGTACGAACGCGAAGCGGCGCAGTGGGCGGCGCGGACCGGTGGTTCGGTGGTCGAACTGCACGCCTACTCGGTGGTCGACACCGACGAGCAGGTGCGCCGCGCCCTGGTGGCACGCATGCATGAGCTTTACCCCGAGACCGTCGGTGCATCCATCGTCGAAGAACGATTGTTGCGCAGAGACGACTGTCCCCGCCTGGCGCCGGGCGATTTCGCCCGGCGGCCCGGAGTGCAGACCCCTGATCCGCGGGTGATGTTGGCGGGGGACGGAATTCGGGTGGACCTGCCGGTTGCTCTGATGGAGCGGGCGGCGACCACCGGAGGGGTTGCGGCAAATCATCTCCTCGAGGGCTTCGGCCTGGCGGGCCACGTCCTGCATACCGTGCCCAATCACGGCCGATCGGCGCTGCTGCGCAGGCTGGCGGAGCGCGGGGTAAGTTCTCAGCGATGAGCAAGTTGTCTGATCTGCGACTCAGAGCGGCCAAATCTTGGCCCTTCGAACGACTGCCGGCATCCGACTGGTCAACGCAGAAGCCCACCTACGCAGAAGCCAATCCAGCGCTGATCCAGGCGGCGCTCTCACGTGCGCAGCGCCGCCCGAGCGGCAACTGGTTCGCCTTCGCTGCGAGCTCACAGATCGCCACCAAAGCCTGGGGCACCACCGTCGGCGGCGTGCAGATCGTGGCCTGGCGCGCAGCCGACGGAACTCTGCGGGTGGGGCCGCGCGCGTGTCCGCATCTGGGCGCAGACCTGGCCACCGCACCGGTCGAGTGCGGTGCGCTGGTGTGCCCTTGGCATGGCCTGCGACTCTCGGACCGTCGCCACGGTGCGTGGCGGCCCCTCCCGGCCCACGACGATGGCGTGCTGTGTTGGGTTCGCCTCGACGCCGTGGGCGCCGAGTCACCCACCGATGCCCCGATGGTTCCGCAACGCCCACCGAGTCCCCGACTGGCCGCAGTCGTCCGACTCGAAGGGGTCTGCGAGCCCTGCGATGTGGTCGCCAACAGGCTGGATCCGTGGCACGGAGCATGGTTTCACCCGTACTCGTTCGCGGGGCTCGAGGTGCTCAGCTCGCCGGCTGCTGATGCCGACCTGCCCGAGGAATGCGATCGCTTCGTCGTGGCAGTGACCTTCCGAATCGGCCGGCTCGGAGTGCCGGTCATCGCGGAGTTCACCACACCGGGTCCGCGTACTGTCGTCATGCGCATCATCGACGGCGAAGGGCAGGGCAGCGTGGTGGAGACACACGCGACGCCGCTGGGTCCCGGCCGGGACGGCTTGCCGCGCACCGCAGTCGTGGAAGCCACTATCGCCCACTCGGACAGGCGCCAGTTCAACAGGGCACTTCTGGTGGCTCCGGCGCTCAGATCACTGATGGGGATCGCGGCGACCCGGCTGTGGCGGGACGATCTCGCCTACGCCGAGCGGCTCTACGAGCTGCGGTCCTGATCGGGCCGCCCGATACCCGCATCGGCGAGCAGCGGGAGTTGCTCGATGGCCCAGGGGCTGATTGCCCACGGCAGCTGCGTGGCCAGCTGTAGCTGATCCCACGTCACCCAGGCGATGTCCATGACCTCAGCGGGGTCGGCGTTCACGGAGCCGGCCACGCGAGCGCAGAAGACCGGACAGACCTCGTACTCGGCGACACCGCCGGAATCGATCGCATGATAGCGAAAGTCGGGAAGAACACAACGCAGTTCCACGATGTCCAGGCCGAGCTCTTCGGATGCCCGGCGGATCACCGCGTCCTCCATCGGTTCGTCGGGCCCGGGGTGTCCGCAGACCGAGTTGGTCCAGATGCCGGGGAAGGCCGACTTGCCCAGCGCCCGACGGGTCAGCAGCACGTTGTCGGCGTCGTTGAACAGGTAGCAGGAGAAAGCCAGATGCAGCGGCGTCGCGCCGTGATGGACCTCCGATTTGGGTGCGGTGCCGATGCGACGGCCCGCGTCGTCGAGGAGAACGACAAGCTCCTGGCTCTGGACTGAGTTCATGGGCACCACCGGCATTCGCTCGTACGGACGTGAACGGCATCTTATTGACCGCGCTTGTGACATTCGTTGCCGGCCGCGAGGTGGATGGGTCTTCGGGCCGACCTCGACCGACACGGGGACTTTCGTCCCATAGTCGCGGTGACCGTCGTCCCCTTATGCGCGATGCCCCTTACGTGCGGCACCGGGCGGCGATAGCGTTGCAGTACCGGCGGCACCGTCGCCGGCCATAAACGAGGAGGCACGCCGGATGTCCACCCAACCAGGATCTCGCGGGATCGTCGTGGGAGTCGACGGTTCGGCTCCGTCGAGAGTCGCCACCGACTGGGCCGCTCGTAGTGCCGCGCTGCGGCGCGCGCCGTTGACATTGGTCTACGTGCTTCCCGGCGCGACCGTGCAGTCGTGGATTCAGGTTCCGCTGCCATCCACATTCTTCGAGGACGAACAAGAGGCGGCGCGCCGGGCTCTGGCCGACGCACGGGGTGTCGTGGAGGCCGTCACCGCAGGAGTCGACGGGGTCCGGATCGAAGAGAAGGTGGTCGAGGGGCAGCCGGTACAGGCGCTGGCCGACCTCAGCAAGGGCGCCGACCTCATCGTCGTCGGCAGTCGTGGACTGGGGAAGTGGGAACGTCGCCTGCTCGGTTCGGTCAGTTCCGGGCTGGTGCAGCACGCGCACTGCCCGGTCGCGGTGATCTACGACGAGGATCCGCTGATCCCGCATCCGGCCCAGGCGCCTGTCGTGGTGGGTATCGACGGCTCCCCGGCATCCGAGCAGGCCACCGCGATCGCGTTCGATGAGGCATCGCGCCGCGGTGTCGACCTGGTAGCGGTCCACACCTGGAGCGACGCCGGCTATGAGCTGCCCGGCGTCGGCTGGAGCGAGACTCAAACCGAGGAGGACATGCTGCTGGCCGAGCGGTTGGCGGGCTGGCAGGAGCGCTACCCCGACGTGACCGTGCGCCGCGTGGTGCATCGAGATCAACCAGGTCGCGCACTGCTCGAGGAAGCTGAGCAGGGGCAGCTGCTGGTGGTGGGCAGCCACGGCCGAGGCGGTTTCGCCGGAATGCTGCTCGACTCGGTGGGCTCGCAGGTGGTGCACTCAGCCCGGCAGCCGGTCATCGTCACCAGGCAATGACCCCATGGGGGCCGGACGCGAACGTTGACTAGCGCGAAGTGAGCCGCGCATAGCGGGTCACATGGTGATCGGTCGACCCGAATTCGAACTGTAGGGCGGTCAGCCGCTTGAAGTAGTGCCCGATGGCCAGTTCCTCGGTCATTCCCATGCCACCGTGCAGTTGGACCGCCTGCTGCCCGACGAACTGGGCCGCCCGGCCCACCGTCGCCTTGGCCACCGAGACGGCGCGGGCGCGCGTGGCGTCATCAGCCTGTAGGTTGAGGATCGCCAGATGCACAGCTGCGGTTGACTGTTCGACCTGCATATACATATCCACCATGCGGTGCTGGAGCACCTGGAAGCTGCCGATCGGCTGTCCGAACTGTTGTCGTTGCTTGCAGTACTCGACGGTGTCGGCCAGCACCTTGCGCATGCACCCCACCGCTTCGGCGCAGATCGCCGCGGCGCCTTCATCGCTCGCCTGCGCCAGCGACGGCCACGCGCCGCCTTCGTCGCCCAGCAGTGCGCCGGCAGGTAGCCGAAGGCCGTCCAACACGATGTCCGAAGCCCTCCGGTCATCGATCGTGGGGTAGTTCTTCAGCTCCATACCCGATGTGGCCGAGACGATCTCGACGACAAATAATGATATGCCGTCGGTGTCACCGCCCTCGCCCGATGTTCGCGCGGTGATCAGCACGTGGCTGGCCAACGGCGTGCTGGCCGAGACGATTTTCGAGCCGGTCAGTACCCACTGGTCGCCGTCGCGCCGGGCGAGGGTCGAGACGTCCTGCCAGTGCTCACCCGAGGTCGGTTCGGTGGCTGCCAAGGTGACGATTGCCGAACCCGAGACGATCCTCTTCACCAGCTCTGCGCCGATTCCGCCGGTTGCGCGGCGTAGCAAACCCGCTGCCACCACTGCGGTGTCGATGAAAGGCTCGACTACCAGAGCGTGCCCCAGCGCCTCGGCGATCAGCATCATCTCCACCGGGCCGCCACCGTCGCCGCCGCACTCCTGCGGTAGCGCGGCGCCGAGAATCCCGAGCTCGTCGGCGAAGGCCTGCCAGATATCGGGCTGCCAGCCCTGCCCGGTCTTGGCAGCGCGCCGGCTCGTGTCGAGGTCGTAGCGGGTCGCGAGGAACCTGCCGAGTCCGTTGCGCAGCAGTTCCTGTTCTTCGGTGAGTGTGAAGTCCATCTACAGCCCCAATGCAGCCTTGGCCAGAATGTTTCGCTGAATCTCGTTGCTGCCGGCGTAGATCGAGCCGGCGCGGTCATTGAAGTAGCGCAGCGGTGCCACCGCCTGCCAGGCCTCTCCGCTCACGTACCCACCCGTGGGCGGTTCGAAGTCGGCGATGGGTCCGCCCGGACACGTTGCGTGGGGTTGGTACACCCGTCCCCGCGGACCGGCCGCCTCCATTGCGAGTTCGGTGATCGACTGGCTCAATTCGGTGCTGAGTATCTTGAGCATCGACGACTTGGCTCCCGGATTGCCGCCCTGCGCCACGACAGTCAGCACGTGGTATTCGAGGATCTCGAGGACTTCGGTGCGAATCCGAACATCTGCCAGCTTGCACGCGAAGGCGGAATCGTCGAGCAGCGGACCTCCGCCGGGCCCGGGTTGTCCGGCGGCCGCTGTCGCGATCTGGTCGGCCATCACCTGCAGTGGCGGGGCGGACGCGCCGCCGCCGCGCTCGAACTCCAACAGGTATTTCGCGACGGTCCAGCCGTCGTTGATTTCGCCGATGACGTTGGCCTTGGGCACCCGCACCTCGTCGAAGAACACCTGGTTCTGCACTTCTTCGCCCGAGGTCATCACCAGGGGGCGGAGCTCGATGCCGGGTGCGGACATCTCACAGAGGACGAAGGTGATGCCGCGCTGTTTCTTGTCGGTGCGGGCGGTGCGCACCAGCGCGAACATCCAGTTCGCTTCCTGGGCGTGGGTGGTCCAGATCTTGCTGCCCGTGCAGACCAGGTTCTCACCGTCGTCGCGGGCGGTCATGGACAACGCCGCCAGATCCGAACCCGCCTCCGGTTCGGAGTAGCCCTGGCAGAAGAACACCTCGCCGGTCAGGATCCGCGGCAGGAAGTAGTTCTTCTGCTCGTCAGTGCCGAACTTGATGATCGCGTGGGCGACCATCTTGATCCCCATCGGCGACAGTGACGGTGCGCCGACCAGCGCTGACTCGCGGCTGAAGATGTAGTGCTGGGTAAGGCTCCAGTCGCAGCCGCCATGGGCCATCGGCCATGCCGGCGCTGCCCAGCCGCGTTCGTGCAGAATCCGCTGCCATTCCATGCTGGCGTCGTGGTCGGCGTAGACGCTGGTCATCAGGCGACCGGCGCGACGCAATTCGGGCGTCAACTTCTCGTCGAGGAAAGCTCGTACCTCGTCGCGGAACGCGAGGTCGGCCGCCGACCACTGCAGGTCCATCAAAGGTCCCCTTTTCGTTGTGAAGCTAGAGACACGGTAAACCTGGTCAGCCAAGTAGGTCCGCTGGGACTGCACAACCGAGTATTCGGGATCGCGGCCTGTCCTCATACCGGGGCGCGGTCACGACCGGGGTGCGGGCACCGGTGTTCGCCACCCGTTCAGTGGTACGTTGCGGGTCTGCAGCCAGGGCCGGCGAATATGGAGTGGACAACCGTGACGTCGGATCTGCACTGGGACGACGAGGTCGACGTCGTGTGTACCGACGCCGGGGTTGCGGGGCTCGCGGGTGCGATCTCTGCCGTCGACGAGGGCGCCGAGGTTCTGGTTGCATGCGCGCCGGCCCCGGAGGCAGGCGCCGCTCCGGACGGCCAACCAGGCTGGTTCACCCTCGACTTCGGTGATGCCCAGACAGCTGCCTACCTTGCTGAGCTTCTGGATGATCTGGACCCAGCGGGACTCCCGCAACTCGACGAAGTTCTGCCGATCCGCACGGCCGCCGTAATCGCTGCGGCGCCGGATCGGCGGATTGCCCCGTTCGTCGGTGCGCAGTTGCGGGATTGGACCGCGCGGTGCATCTCCTCGCCGTCGGGCTACCTGTACACCCGCGTCACCGATTGGAATTGCGCGGCGATGGAGTCCGGCGGCGGGGAGGGAGTCGAGGTTGCCGAGATCGGACCCCTGCCAGCAGGCCCCGGCGATATCGTGGGCGCAGTGCTCGAGTGGCTCGAGACCGAGGCGAACGAACGGGGCGTCAGGGCGTATCCGGTAAAGCGATTCGAGCGCCTAGTGTTCGATGAGGGCTAGGTGATCGGGGCTGTCTTCGCGACCACGGACGGCCCTTGGGCAGTTCATGCTCGCCATGGAGTCCTGTTCTGCCGAAACGGATTTCCGCTGGGCAGAGCTACTTGTCCGCCCGGCATCGGCGATACCGTCTCACGGGTCGCGCTGGTGGGCAAGCTGGCCAGCCGGTTCGGCCGGGTCGAGCTGCTGACGCCCGGTGAAGCCTAGAATTGCAGCCGAATCCGCCCTTCGGCCGGCGCGGCTCCGTGGATGCTGCGGTGGCCGGGCGTGCAAGTAGCGGGATGGTGCCGCAGCTGCGCCCGCACCGCTGTGACACTGTGAGGAAAGCGCCATCGGCTCTCGGCATGTCGAGCGGTTGTTCGTCAATGCTTTCCTGGTTCATAACGAGACAGGTTCATAACGAGACAGGTTGATAAGGAGACAGGTGTGAAGAAGTTCAACGGGCTGGCTGAATTGATCGCCGCCGAAGGCGAACAACTGGGCCCCACGGAGTGGCTCGACATCACCCAGGATCGAGTCGACCTGTTCGCTGATGCCACCGACGACCATCAATGGATCCACGTCGACCCGGAGCGGGCGGCCGGTGGGCCCTTCGGCGGAACGATCGCCCACGGACTGCTGACGTTGTCGCTGATCCCACACTTCACCCAGCAGCTCTACCGCGTCGGCAACGTCGCGATGGCGATCAACTACGGATACAACAGGGTTCGCTTCATTACCCCCGTCCGGGTCGGCGCCAGGCTCCGGGCTAGGGCTGAAATCGCCTCGGTCGCCCAGCTCGACGGCGCAGTGCAGGCGACCCTCGACACGACCATCGAGATCGAGGGATCTGAGAAGCCGGCCGCCGTGGCAGAGTCGATTGTGCGATTCATCGGCTGACTGACGGACAGCCGATGATTCAGGCGGCGCTTCTGTACGTCCGTCGGGGACTCAGTAGTGAGTTGAACCCTGATCGATCGAGATCGCACTCGCAGTAACATATTTCGACTCATCGCCAGCCAGCCAGCACACCGCATCGGCGATGTCCTCAGGTTCGACCACCCAGGTCGGCAGGAACGGTGTCAACATGTGGGCCAACTGCGGGTTGGTGTCCACCGCCGCGCTCAGCGCGGTGACCATGTCGCCGGTGCCCATCTCGGTCGTGACCGGTCCGGGGTGCACGCTGTTCACCCGTATCGAATGTTTACCGAGTTCGGCGGCCAGGGCGCGTGCCATTCCGGTGACCGCGTGCTTACTCGCGGTGTAGTGCACCATGAACGGTTGCATCTTGACCCCCGCGGCGGAGCTGATCAGGATGATCGATCCGCCGCGCCCGCCGTCGATCATCTGGTGGGCACCTGCCATGACGGTGTTCCAGGTGCCGGTCACGTTGATGTCCATGACATCGCGAAAGTCTTCGGGGCGAATGTGATCCCACACCTGGGGCGCGGAGATACCGGCGTTGGCGACGATGATGTCGAGCCTGCCGAACTCGGAAACCCCGGCGGCAACCGCGGCAGTGAGCGCCTTATGGTCGCGCGTGTCCACCACCGAGGCGAGGATGCGGCGACCGGTTTCCCGCACGAGTCGGACCGTCTCGTCGAGGTCAGCAACGGTTGCGGGATGGTAGGGCACGCAGTCCGGTAGCGGACCCGCGATGTCGACGGCGATGATGTCGGCACCTTCGTTCGCCATCCGCACGGCGTGGGCACGACCCTGCCCGCGGGCCGCTCCCGTGATGAACGCGACCCGGCCTGGCAGCCGACCGCTCATCGCTTCGCCGCCTTCACCAGTCCGCCGCCGATGATCAGTCGCTGAATCTCGCTGGTGCCCTCGTAAAGTCGGAGCAATCGGACATCGCGGTAAATCCGTTCCACCGGAACCTCACGCATGTAGCCGCTTCCGCCGTGGATCTGCACCGCGAGATCAGCTACCGTACCGGCCATTTCGGTGCAGAAGAGCTTCGCGGCCGAAGGCGCGATTCTACGATCCTCGTTGGTGATCCACTTCTGAGCGGTGTCACGTACCAGGGCGCGACCGGCCAGCACTCCAGTCTGCTGGTCGGCGAGCATCGCCTGCACCAACTGGAATTGCCCGATCGCCGTGCCGCCCTGCGTCGCAGTCGCGGCGTAGTTCACCGATTCGTCGAGAGCGCGCTGCGCCGTCCCCACCGCGATCGCGGCGATGTGCACCCGGCCGCGTGCCAGCGAGGTCAGCGCCGCGCGGTAGCCGATGTCCTCGCTACCGCCGACCAGGGCGGCGTTGGATACGCGCACCTCGTTGAAGCTAACGTCGGCGGTCCATGCGCCTTCCTGGCCCATCTTCTTGTCCCTGGCGCCGACTTCGACTCCTGGTGCGTCGGCGGGCACCAGAAAAACTGCGATCCCGGCTCCTTTGTCGTCGGCCGGCCTGGTCCGGGCGAATGTCACGAACACGTCGGCGGTGGGGGCGTTGGTGATGAACCGCTTCTGGCCGTTGATGACCCAGGACGGGTCAGGTGAGTCGTCGTCGCGCACGGCCCTGGTTCGTAACCCCGACGGGTTGGACCCCGCACCCGGCTCGGTGAGCGCGAACGACGCGACGACGTCACCCGAGGCGATCCCTTCCAGCCACGTCGACTTCTGTTCGTCAGTGCCGTAGCCGACGAGCACTTGACCGGCGATCCCGTTGTTGGTGCCGAACATCGATCGCAGCGCCAAAGACGTGTAGCCCAGTTCCATGGCGAGCTCGACATCCTGGGCGAGGTTCAGGCCAAGACCGCCGAACTGCTGGGGGATCGCGTAGCCGTACAAGCCCATTTCCTTGGCTTGTTCCCGCAGGTCGTCGGGCACCCGGTCCTCGGCGAGAATCTGTTGCTCACGGGGGACCACGGCGGTGCGGACGAAGTGGCGAGTCTGGGCCAGGATCTGCTGGAAGTCGTCGTCGCTGACTTCGGCGGTGGTCATAGGTTGAGCTCCTCGGCAGATTTACTTTCAAGTATCGTATATTAAATATGATCATGGTGGTTGAGCCCGACTGAGGCGAGGATTGGTGGACAAGGTGTCGATGCTGACTGGTCGGACGGCGGTGATCACCGGTGGTGCCCAGGGTCTGGGTTTCGCGATCGCGCAGTGCTATATCGCTGAAGGCGCGCGCGTCGTACTGGGAGACGTGAACCTGGCTGCCACTCGGGCCGCCGCCGAGACATTGGGCGGCGAAAGCGTGGTGCGCGGGGTGCGTTGCGACGTGACCAGTTCCGCGGACGTTGCTGCATTGGTCACGGCAGCGGTGGACGGGTTCGGCGGACTGGACATCATGGTCAACAATGCCGGCATCACCCGCGACGCGACGATGCGCAAGATGACCGAGGACCAATTCGACGAGGTGATCGCAGTGCACCTGAAAGGTACCTGGAATGGCTTGCGGGCGGCGGCAGCGATCATGCGGGAGAACAAGAGTGGCGCGATCGTCAACATGTCGTCGATCTCCGGGAAAGTCGGCATGGTCGGCCAGACCAACTACTCGGCGGCCAAGGCCGGCATCGTCGGGATGACCAAGGCCGCCGCCAAGGAACTGG